>Ga0206959_10171_pt1 | contig 18114 bp, 17 predicted proteins | sample Alteio_BWOrgHeat_31_FD_152971 | JGI IMG/M metagenome (GOLD analysis project Ga0206959, IMG submission 152971) | Enriched cells from forest soil in Barre Woods Harvard Forest LTER site, Petersham, Massachusetts, United States -... | ecosystem: Environmental > Terrestrial > Soil > Temperate forest >...
GTTGTGAAACAGCTGGTCTACGTGGAAAGCCCATCAGCCGTGTGTTTTTTGAGAACCTTGCCGATCATCGTGAAAATTCCGGGCAGCGAGCTTGCCCTGGCGAAGCGCGGCGGCGCGGAGCACACACGCTTATTGATTTGGTCGGCGAGATTAAGGACCTTGCCGAAGGCACCACTGTCACTAATGTGCGCGACAACGTAAACATCAAGCTTTCAGATGCGACTGCCGCTGATTTGGCGAAACGGCCAGTGGAGTATGATACGGATTTACGTTGCTGCCGGGCAAATACATGATCAAGTTTCTGGCGCGCGACGACGAGGCGGGCAGGATTGGGACCTACGAGACAACCTTTAAGATTCCAGATCTGATGTCCATTTCAGTGCCACGAAGCCCTTGTCCGTCGGCTTGCACGCAAACATCTCATCGGAGCCTGCTATTGTTGATCCGGATTTGAGAATCGGGAAACTTCCACAATCAGAGAACCAGATCACTTTGGCTCGATGAGATAACTCGTGTCGGGTTCGGTTTCGAAACGAAATTCTTCGCCGTCGCTCCAGACGGCCACTGCCCCCCGATCGCGTATACGCGTCACACGAATCCTCTTCTCTTTCCAAGGCGCCGACATTCGGACAGTCTTACCCTTCTCGCTGAGTAAGGAGAGGTGTGTCACTGTGCGACCATCGTAGACCGCGCTCACCAGGAAAGCTCCCGCAGCTCGAAGGCTTTCGAATCGTGCGGGGCCCATGTTCATCGCATTGGGAAAGAGTCGAATCGTTCCCGTATAGCTCTGCATCATGCATTCATTCAATACCGCCGGGAGAGCGAAGTTTTCGCACCAAACGCCCATGCGCATCATGAAGTCGAAGTCCACCGACTGCGAGTATCGTCCTCCTGATTGCCTGACGCGATCATTCGCGATGCCGTTCGGCAAGGTGCAATAGAGGACTTCACGCTTGAACCAATCCAGGTCCAACATGCTGAGCCGCGCGCGGATCAGCGGTTGGTACACGAGGTCGTTACCGCCCTCGAGCCTTAGTGTGTGTGCTGTGCGGTTCGCGATTTCCCATTCCTGAGGTTCCTGTCCGATTCCGACCTGTTCCCCAGGAAAGACAGGAGCCAGCGTGATCGGCACGTTAAAGATGTGCTCGATAGGCCCATTCATGATATCGAGCCATACTTCGCCATAGGGACCGTTGGCCTTGGGATAGGAGGCGAGATTCCGGTAAATATTGCGCCACTGGGCTCTCTCTTCTTCATCGATACCCATCACAGTTGAACCTTCGATCACCGCACTGAGTAGAAAGCGAGTCAGGGCGATGTCAAGAATGCAGTCTTTGTTGAGCCGGTAGTCTACAGTGAAGCCCCAGTTCTCTGATGAGACAGTGGGGATGAAATGGTACAGCTGATCGTCGCCTCTCTTGACAAAAGCTGCGACGAAACGCGCGGCACTGCGTAGGATCGGATAAACATGCCGGAGATATTCGTCGTCCTGCGTGTAGAGGTATTGCCACCATAGGCTCTGCACGATCCATGGAGTCATACTGATCTGATAGGCCCACGGCGGCACCGGATAAGGAACGATCTGGCTGGGCACCGGATAGGCGGATACAGGAAAGAATGCACCCGGCAGGTTGAAGTTCTCTTTCGCGAACCTCTCCGCGATGGGGGTCAGGTTCTCGCACATCTCGACATAGGGGAGGTGCTGGTCAACATGATTGCTTGAGAAGACACCCCAATAGACTTGCTGGCAGTTGTAGTCCAGATGGTAGTCGCCGTGCCACGCGGTACCGATGTCGCCGGCTGACCAATTTGCGAAGAGGCCCGGAGCTACCTTATGCTTCCGTAGACAACAAGCCAAGAAATACTGGTTGTGATACCAGATGCGTTCCAGATCTTTGTCTTTGAGCTCGACCGCGGAGCGGGACCAGTGTTCGCGCCAGTGCTTTTCGGAATCTTGCTGACGATCTGTGAATTCTGTGCCTGACAAACGGGCCACCTGCGTCTGCGCATGGGCCGCTGTGTCCAAGTCCTCCGCGCTGAAAGCGTGATTTTGCGGCACCGAAACCCAGCGTTTGCCAGCAGACGCTTGTTCCTCCAGTCGCTTGAGATAGAGGTCACGCGGCGTCACCAGCAGAACATCGAGATGAATCGCCTGTTCCCCGATGGAAGCGAGGGTCACGTCCGTCGATGGCTTCGCCGACGTAACCGACCAGCGCCCGGCGATCCTCCCATGCAACGAGAAATTACGGTCTTTGTCAGACTTCGGCGGCGATGGAAGCTCCCTAGTCGGGCCAATGGAGGGCAGATACTGGAAGCAGGAGAATTCGGCGAAGTCATCTCCGGTCTTGGCAGCGGTGTCGGGTTTGGGTAAAAGCTCTGGTTTAACGTCAACGTGACCAGGATCAAATGGTCCACCATGAAAGCCGTCGATCTCTGGCGAATAAACCAGCGATAGCAGCGGTACTGATCCATTCGTCGAAACCGACACTAGTCCAGTGGCCCAATCGACAAAGCAGGTGAGCTGGATGCTGCGCGAACCGCCGTCTGCTTCGCTGTTACGGGAATCGATACCAGGATTCGTGCAATTGAGCTCCAACGTGAAGGTGCCATTTGCGGGATTCAACGTGTATGGACCTGGCGCAACCCATCGCGGATCCCAGTTGAGCCAGACAGTGCCGCAAGGCCACGGACGTGGCCACTTATTCGAATAGGAGGTACCGACTCGTTTTGAGTAGTCGTTGAAGAAATCAATTCCGGACTCGAGATAAAGCATGTCCGGTTTGCCTTGCCGCTTCGCCTCCTCGCTCGCCCGCTGCCAGAGCTTAAGGACTTCAGCGAAGGGCAGAACATGCTCCGCAATATCCTCGCTTACACGGATATCCCAGCAATCGTTTTTCCCGAAATGCAGGCCGAGCGCGTCCGGCCGCACGAGCGCACAGACTCCAACATCGCCATTTCCCAGCAGCATCCCTTCAAAGAAAGTAGGGCCAGGTATTTCCCTTCGGATCGTGTGTCGGGCGGCCAGCTTATAGCCATCCAGCTTTTCGGTCGCTGGGGTGGTTTCGATGGATTGGGCCGGGGCCGGGACGCTCGCCATTTGCTGCGCTGCTGCGAGTGACGCCAGAGCGGATGCTTGGAGGAAATCTCTACGCGTTGTCTTCATAAAACCAACTACCCATCATGCGGCTGACAGCTCCGGGCTCATGGATCTTATCTGCTAGCTGATTGCGAAGCCCATCCAATGCGATCCAGAAGCCCGACCGCACCGGGTCTGCGGCTTTGATGGACGCGAATAGCTCCTGCCTCCAATGCGAGGATTCGTCCGACCAGTCAATCGTGAAAACATGGGATGCGGACAACCTCAGCCATGGTGGTTGCGGAGACGCCCGAGCAGCTTCAGCTTAACCTCTTGGCAACTTCCGAAGATCCGTTTCGAGGATGTCATCAGAGCCGGCTTGAGTCAGTAGTTGCGCAGCTCCTTTTATTGCTAGACAGCATTACCAAAGCTTACCGGAATTCTGCAGTGGCGTCCGCCACACGTGATCTAGTCTTACGAGTTCCTTTGGCACCCGGCTCAGTAGCCTCTTCGCCTCCTAATTAGCCGGATGAAGTGACAGAGCCCGGCGAAGCTTCCCTGAGTGTACCGGGGGGATGCGTTACGGTGCGGACCTGAGACATTCGTTACAAGCCCCTTGCGGTGGCGAGGATTTCATTCGATGCATTACTTCTTACAGTGATTTTAAGATGAGTCCCGCGCAGATTTTGCACTGCAAGTTCGGCCCAGCGAAGGTCGACTGCGGCGACTGGTGTTTCCAGAATTTCCTCGCTCGATGGGCAGATACGTCGTTTATCACCAGTTGAGTGAAAGCCACTTGTACGAAAAGCCGATTATTCGTCCAGGTGGCAACAAGCGCATTTCCCTTACCTAATCTAGTCGAAGGGCGTCAATAAGCGCGGCAAGCGCGGCCGGCTGATTCCGACGACTGGGATAGTAGAGGAAATAGCCCGGGAATAAAGGGCACCATTCTTTTAGTACTTGAACCAATCGACCTTCCGCAATCAGGCCCTTAAGACTATCCTCCATCGCTGTTCCGATTCCTACTCCTTCTAATACCGCCTGAATGACGAGGTCTGGATCATCAAACGATGCTGGCCCCTGGGGGCTGACCGTCAGCGATTTGCGGCCCTTCTCAAACTCCCATCGGTACAGGCCTTTGCTAAATCGGAATCCGATGCACGAATGGTCCTTAAGGTCCTGCGGATGTTTTGGGATGCTGTTTCGTTTGAAATACTGGGGAGACCCAACGACGGCGAGACGCAGCTCTTTGGTCACCCGAACCGCAATCATGTCACGCTGAATGAATTCGCCAAGCTGTACACCCACGTCATACTCCGCTGCAACAAGATCGACAGGGTCATTGGAGGCCGTGATCTCCAACACGATCTCAGGATAGGTGCGGGTAAACTGAGCCAGGTTCGGCAAAATTACCGCTTTTATCGCTGTTCGAGGAATGATGAGCCGTATTCGACCCGATGGAGTCTCCCTCTGTTTTCGGCTATCCGCAAGAGCCCGCTCAATCCGCTCCAAAGCGGGGGTGAGCTCTTGAAGGAGCGTCGTGCCTGCCGCAGTCGGAGCAACACTTCGCGTTGTTCGCGCGAGCAGTTGAAGTCCCAACCTCTTCTCCAGGCCGCGCATGGAATGGCTAAGTGCAGATTGTGAAATGCCCAGCCGTGCAGCGGCGCGCGTAAAGCTCCGTTCTTCCGCTACTGTCGCAAATGCTGAGAGCTCTCCCAAGTCATTTTTCATGATTCATGCATTTTACTCATAACTCTTTGAACCAGATGGTCTCTAGTCTCATTGAGGGCATCTGCCTAGACTAATAGATGTAGGAACAGTGCACGACTGATCCAGGAGAATTATGCAAAAGCGCACTTTAGGAAACAGCGGCCTCGAAGTTTCAGCACTCGGGCTCGGCTGCATGGGCCTCAGCTTTGGTCTCGGCCCGGCCACCGAAAAGGCGGAAGCCATCAAGCTTATTCGCGCCGCCGTGAAGCGCGGCGTCACTTTCTTCGACACGGCCGAAGTCTATGGCCCGTACATCAACGAAGAAGTTGTCGGCGAAGCTCTCGCTCCCTTCCGCAAAGACGTCATCATTGCTACTAAGTTTGGCTTTGAACCCGACCCCAACAATGACGGCAAATGGACTGCGACCAACAGCCGCCCGAACCACATTAAGCAGGTCGTTGAAGGCTCGCTTAAACGCCTGCAGACCGAGACCATCGACCTTCTGTATCAGCATCGCGTTGACCCCAACACTCCCATTGAAGACACCGCCGGCGCCGTCAAGGAACTCATCCAAGCGGGCAAGGTCAAATACTTCGGCCTTTCCGAAGCAGGTGCAAAGACCATCCGTCGCGCCCACGCTGTGCAGCCCGTCACCGCGTTGCAAAGCGAGTACTCTCTCTTCTGGCGCGAGCCCGAAGAGTCTGTCATGCCGACACTCGAGGAGCTCGGCATTGGCTTCGTTCCTTTCAGTCCGCTCGGCAAAGGCTTCCTAACCGGCAAGATAGATGCATCCACCAAGTTCGACAGCACCGACTTCCGTGCCGTCGTCCCGCGCTTCACTGAGGAAAACCGGAAGGCCAATCAGGCGCTCGTTGATGTGGTCACCAAGTTCGCGGAGCAGAACGGCGCCACGCCTGCACAGATCGCCCTCGCCTGGCTACTCGCCAAGAAGCCGTGGATAGCCCCAATTCCCGGCACAACCAAGCTCTCCCGACTTGAAGAGAATCTCGGCGGCGCATCCATCGCACTCACTGCGGAAGATGTGCACGCTCTCGAAACCGCTTCCTCGGCTATCAATGTCGAAGGCGAACGCTACCCAGCAACCCACGCGAAGCTGATCGATCGATAGCGCAAACTACTCGATCAATCAAGACACGGAGAAAAGAATGAAGATCACGTTTGAGAACAAAGTCGCCCTGGTGACAGGCGCTGCGTCGGGGCTCGGCCTGGCAACGGCGAAGGCTTTCGCCGAAGCGGGAGCCTCTGTTGTGGTGGCCGACTGGAATGAAGAGGAAGTTCAGACCGTAGCCAAGGATCTCGCAAGCAAAGGCCACAAAACACTGGCTGTCCACTGTGACGTCTCGGATGACAGTCAGGTCGAGGCCATGGTGCAACAAGCCGTTGCCAAGTTTGGACAGCTCGATGCTGCTTATAACAACGCGGGCATTCAGAACGTTCTTGCCGAAACCGCTGACTCTCCGCGGGACGACTACGATCGCGTCATGAGCATCAACCTGCGCGGCGTATGGAGCTGCATGAAATTCGAGCTCCAACAGATGCGCAAGCAAGGTAGCGGGGCGATCGTAAACTGTTCTTCGCTCGGGGGCCTTATCGGCGGGAACCAGCGCGGAACATACCATGCTGCGAAGCACGGCGTGATCGGGTTTACGAAGAGTGCGGCCCTCGAATACGCGACGCGTGGCATTCGAGTCAATGATGTGTGCCCCGGCATGATTCAAACGCCCATGTCTGACAAAATGATCGCCGAAGGTCAGGGGGAGGAGCTGGACAGGATGTTGAAGACCTTTGTCCCGATGAAGCGATTGGGGCGACCCGAGGAGATCGCGGATGCCGTCCTCTGGCTTTGCAGCGACGCGGCCAGCTATGTTACCGGCCAATCGATCTCAGTCGATGGCGGCTATGTGATGCGTTAGAAAGTGGTAGTCAGGGAGAGCTATGAAGAACTGGCCGCAGGATGAACTTCAACGCATCGCAGAAACGGATGATCTGCACATCTCTCCGTTGCGTGAAGATGAGGTCACCTATGGAACACCGACGTGGGTTTGGTCCGTCGTTGTGGGAGACAGGCTCTACGTCCGTGCCTATAACGGTCAGTCATCACGGTGGTACAAAGCAGCGATGAGACAGAAGGAGGGCAGGATCACGGCTGCCCAAATGGCCTGGGACGTCGTGTTTCGGGCCGCCAGTGTCGAAGTGCATGCCGCGATTGACGCTGCCTACAGAGTGAAGTACAACAGCAGTGCTTATCTGGAGCCCATGATCGGCTCTCGGGCGCAGTCAGCTACAGTTGAAATCTCGCCTCGCTAGTCCGCTCACCGTAAGTCTCGAAGGAGGTCAACATGAGAGCGACGACGGTCGCAATGGTCAGTAAAGCCGTGATTGTAGGGACACTGCTTTTGAGGGGCCCGTCGTCGTCTGCGGAGACCGGCCAGGAACGCGTAGTGCGTCTTGCCGAGTTAGAGATCGATTCTGCTCACCTTGAATCGTACAAGGCCGCACTTCAGGAGGAGATCGCAACCTCCATTCGCGTCGAGCCGGGTGTCTTGACGCTGTATGCGGTCTCTGTAAAGGATCATCCGACACAGATAAGGCTGTTCGAGATTTACGCCAACGCTGACGCTTATGAAACACACCCCCAATCTCCACATTTTAAGAGGTACAAGAGCGGTACTGCCGGAATGGTGAAGTCCTTAAAGCTCCTCGAAACCGAGACCATCCTTTTGGGAGCGAAGTGACTGAGCGGGAAGATCCGTACAGCATCAATCCTCGTGAGTAGATCTGCGTCGGATTTGCTCCCAGTTCAAGTGGCCGATTGACCGTTAGACGAACGGTCGGGGGCCTTCGACCGGCAAGTGTACGATTTGTTAAGACTCCTCAGCCAGGTGGCAAGAACGGACTACGAGTCACATTGGGACTTCAGGACTTGACCGGCGGTCGTAGTTTTCTTCAGAGATCAGGGCGACCAGAGATGTACGTTTGAAGGTCATCGGCGGGTCTCCCAAGGATTGTCCCGAGGGCTGGATCGATCGCCTCGAATTCGCCTGCAGCGATAGCTTCATAGGAGCCGACCCAAGTATCGACTTCCCATGCGGGCACACCGAGCTTGCTTCGCCACTCCTTTGCAGCGTCAACCGGCTCATCTTCGTATCGGAGCGACTGGTTCTTCATAGAACCGATTAATGCAGCGGTCTCACTGAGGCTGAGGGCTGTGGGTCCGGTCATTAGAAATGTACCCAATACAGGTTCGTCGCCTGCAAGCAATTTCGCAGCGGCTTCGGCAATTTCCTCGCGACCGACCCAAGACACCTTGCCCTGCCCTCCGGGGCCTTTCATGACGCCTTCTTCATTGAACATCTTCACAGCGAGCTCAGAGTAAAAGCTGTCCCGAAGGATCGTATGCGGCACGCTGGTTTCTTTCAGGAACCCCTCGCTTTCATAATGATCGCGAGACATGGGGAAACGAGAGTTCGGAGATGCGCCCAGCGTAGAGAGATAAATCAGGTACCGAACACCGGCTCGCTGTGCAGCCTGGAACGCGTTGCGATGCAATTTTGAGCGTTCGCCAGGTTCGGCGTAACCGGAGACGATAAATGCCGACGACACACCTCGAAATGCATGGTTGAGGGATTCGACATCGCCGTAATCGCCAATGACCTTCTCTGCCGACAAAAAGCCGGAGAGCTTCTTCGGATCCCGGACGAGCAGTCGAATCTCTTTGCCAAACCGATCAAGTTGCCTGCCAATACTTGCGCCGATCTTTCCGGTGGCTCCTGTGACAAGTATCAAATCTTGCGTTGACATGGAAAGGCCCCTCTCGCTGATGGACTACATGCTTCAAGAGACGCTCGGCGATTGAAAGCGACACAAAAAATGTTACACTATATTTTTGAGAGTAGCAATTCAAGCCTTTATCTATGAACTCCAGGTTTTCGACTGCGATCCACATCCTCACCCTGCTGGCTTCGATGCCGGACGAACGCGTCACATCGGAACTGATTGCCGGAAGCGTCGGCACGAATCCCGTTGTGATTCGGCGTCAGTTGGCTCTCCTCCGAAAGGCAAAGCTGGTTGAGTCCAAGGGAGCACGAGGCGGCGGGTGGATGCTTGCTCGGAAGCCGGAGGCAATCAAGCTAAGCCAAGTGAGAGATGCGTTGGGCGAAGAAGTCACATTTCGGATGCACAAGAACGATCCCTCTCCAAATTGCACGGTGGGCCAGTATGTTCGTCAAGCATTGGGGGTGGTCTATGAGGATGCGGAACGGGCAGTTGCCGGCTCTCTTCAAACCCGTACCATCCGGGATTTGCTGACCACCGTAAGTCGTTACGCAAAAGCAGGCGTACCAGTCAGAAAGTAACGCCTGGTAGAGACATCATCAGCGTTGGACGAGAGGGACACGAGGTAGATAAATGACGCCCGTAAGGACATTGAAGTATTCCAGGATCACGATCGGGGTCATCCTGGCGTTTGGCTTTGGAAGAGCCGTCGCTGCCACCTGCGATCGCGCATGCCTTCTTCAGCAAGCCGCGCAGTTCAACAGCAATATGCTGGCTCATACCACCGGCAAAATCTCGTTGGCGCCGGCAGCGGAGATCCGAGAAAACACCAAAACCATCTCACTCGATGCCAGTAAGTGGTCAAGCGTCAAGCAAATCCGGTCGCAAGGCGTCTTTGCAGATCCAATTCTCGGTAATGTGGTTGAGCATGTGGCTGCAGAAACGGACGCCGGCAAAACCGTCTATATCGGCACCCGGCTCAAAGTAGCCGGTGGAAGGATTACAGAAGTTGAAATCAACTTTGACGACGGTCCTCAGGTCAATGCAAAAAACCTGATCCCATATGATTCACTCTTCACCACGATCGTGCCCGAAGGCGAGCGTTCCACTCGTGAGCAACTGGAGCGCATCATCACCTCATATTTCCAGGGCTTGACCGACCACAAGCCGATCGAGGCGGACTACGATCCCCGCTGCGACCGCTACCACAGTGGAAACCGCGTCACACACAACTCTCGAAACGGAGTCGAAAGCAGCGGCGAAGTGGGTTGCTACGAGAGCAACGTTGGTCCGAAGCCGTGGGGACCAGCGACCGAAACTCGGATTGCAGTGATCGACCCTGAGCGGGGCGTTGTGATCGGGTACTCCATTCTCTATTACGGCGACAGTCCGCGCAGGATGCAGATCAACGAGGTTTTCAAGATTCTCGACGGCCGCATTCGGATGGTCGACAACATCGGACTCATGGAAGAGGGGATCACCACCTCGGGCTTCACTCACTAGCTGGTTCTTCCGGCCAGGAGAACTATTACAACCGATTTATTAGGGGATATGCATTGGAAATTCGGACAAGCGGTTCAAGACGGCAGTTTCTCTCCGACCTTGCCATGACAGCAGGAACCGCTATGTTTCGTCCGCGATTGGGATGGGCTGCAAACGCGATCGGTTCTAGAGTGGGCGACATTGTCGTCAAGACGATCGGGATCGACACTCACAATCACATCGACGTTCCCCTCACCGCCGCCGAAATGCCCGGCCCAGATATCGATCTGAAGGGCGAGATGAAGCGTTCAGGCCTGGCAGCCATCTGCATGACCTTTGCAACCGACTATCAGCCTGGAGACGCTTACGATCGCTTTCTCAAAGGATTGGCATCGATGGATCGGCAGTTGAAGAGCAACAACATGAAGCGCTCCTTAACGCCCGATGACATCAGGAAAGCTCATCTGAGTGGACAGCCTACGGTCATCCAATCGGTTGAAGGTGCCCACTTCCTTCAAGGTCATCTTGAACGTGTGGAAGAAGCCTATAACCGAGGTCTTCGGCACTTTGGGCTGCTTCACGACAGCGATGCCACCCTGCCGCTGGGCGACGTGTACACCAATCCGCCGCGCTATGGCGGATTGACCGCATTCGGAGCGTCCGTCATTAAGGAATGCAACAGGCTGGGTATGGTTGTCGATCTCGCCCATGCAAGTCTGCAAACTACTCAAGCCGCCCTGAAGGCTACGAACCGGCCGGTTATCATCTCCCATACCGGTCTCGATACCCAGTTGGGGATCGATCCACGAATGGCGCAGATGATGCGCCCAAGACTTATTAGCAAAGAGCAGGCCAAGATTGTCGCCGACGCTGGTGGCGCAGTCGGAGTCTGGACGCATCTCTCCGGCACGCCATTGGAATATGCCCACAACATCCGAGCTTTAGTCGACGTGATCGGCGTTGATCATGTGTGCATCGGCACAGATACCAAGCTCACCCAACCCAGTCTTCGCCCTGCCGGCCCTCCACCTGGAGACCACGGCGGCCCTGCCGGTCAAGGAGGTCCGCCTCCCGGTTTTCGTCCGGGGCAACAACACCCGCAGGTTGGAGAGCGCACCAAGCTGGCATGGGAGGATCAGACCGCCGGGTTCTACTACGTGGTTGTCGATGCGATGTTGAAGATTGGTTTCACTCCAGACGAGATTGGAAAGATCGGCGGAGCAAATTACCTGCGCATTTTCGCCGCAGCTGTCAACAAGTGAAGCTGATGAGCGTTCGCCCAGAATTCCGGAGGTAGTCTCGGATCCAGGCACGAGCGTCTAAGTATAGAAATGAGTGCGATGACCCCAAATCCCAATATCTGTCGCTTGGTTTACGCAATTGCCATTGCACTCGCCCTGACGACTCCCTGTGTAGCACAGCAGCCCGTCGAGCAGGTCGTACAGTCTGCCAACAGGTTTCTATCAACGCTCAGCGATACGCAGCGGAGCAAGGTGATCTACGACTTCAACGACAGTACGCAGCGTGCGCGATGGTCGAACTTTCCCACGGGCTTTGTACCACGCGGTGGCATGAGCCTCAAGCAGATGAGCGCGACGCAAAAGGCGGCGGCTCTCGATCTGATGAGGATCGTCCTGAGTTCGCGAGGCTACGAGAAGGTCAGCCAAATCAGGATGGCGGACGATGATTTCAAGACCAATGGCTCAAAGCGTGGTCCGCGCGGTGGTGGTGGCCCCCCGCCGAACGGCAACGGAGGCCCTCCTCAGAATGGCCAAGGTGGGCCTCCCTCAAACGGTCGTCCTGGCGGCGGGCCTCCAAGGTTCGATAGCAACAATATGTTCGGGAGCGACCTCTACTACATCTCCTTTCTCGGTAAACCATCGACGACCGCGCCCTGGATCCTGCAGTTCGGCGGCCATCACCTCGCGTTGAACATTACGATCATCGGCAGCAAAGGCATCATGACGCCGTCGCTCACCGGGGCGCAGCCCGCGATGTTCAAAGTCGACGGTAAAACCATCCGACCGCTTGGCCCTGAAAGCGACGAGGCATTCGACTTGCTGCAGTCTCTCGATGCGAAGCAGCGGTCGCAGGCCATACTCAATTACAAGGTCGCCGATTTGGTTCTCGGACCAGGTCAGGATGGAAAACAGATTAGCCCGGAGGGACTCAAGGTTTCCGCGATGACAGATAAGCAGAGAGCTATGCTGCTGCAACTGATCGCGGAGTGGGCGGGCATCATGAACGACGCGATGGCTTCAGCCCGTATGGCTCAGCTCAAGTCTGACCTGAATGACACATGGTTTGCGTGGAGCGGCGCGACCGATTCCCAGCCGGGTACAAATATCACAGCTTACTACCGCATCCAGGGGCCGCACCTTGTGATCGAGTATGCGCCGCAGAGCGACGAGCCGGCCAATCACGTTCACACGATTTACCGTGACCCGACCAATGATTATGGCCAGGGCGATATCGAAAAATGATCGACCGCGGCCATCGCTGAAAAGCGCCTCGGTGGTGAGGGAAGGAGACACTGTTTGCTGAAAATCGTGATGCTTGCGTGCGCGTTGAGTGTAGGAGCGCTTTGCGGTTTCCTCGGCGTAGTTCACCCTGCTGCTAAGAGCCCTCAGCATGAAGATGCAGCCGCTCAAACGAAACAGGTGGCACTAGCCGCGACCGCGTTTCTGAATACTTTGGGCACGGAGCAGCGACAGAAGGTCGCGTTCGACTTCACGCCAAAGAAGACTGCCGTCATTGCGCCCTTCCACCGGACATCTGATGGCGGTGTGGCGCCAGGCGCGTCGGCTGCGAGTGCTGGCATGAAGGGCCCGGCTGGGCCTCCCCTCGAGAATCCTCCTGGCCGGAGCCAGCACATGGGGCCGCCAAACGGTGGCAAACCTGGAGCCCCAGGCGGCGGGCCTGGAGGATCGGGTTTCGGCATGGGCTCACCCGGTGGCTTCATAGGTGAGCAATACGGGAGGGCAGTATGGTCGAACTACCCGGTGAGTGACGTGCTCCGACCCGGACTTCGGCTGGGGTCGCTCAGCGTTGCGCAACGAGCTGCTGCCATGCATCTACTGCAAACGATGCTGAGTCCCATGGGCTACCAGAAAGTCCTCGACATCATGGGATCTGATCAAGCCCTGTCTGGGACAGGGCAGCCTTTCTGCTCAGGCACTGCCTGTTACACGGTGGGCATCTTCGGTGAGCCGAGCGAAACGAAACCGTGGATGGTCGAATTCGGTGGTCATCATCTCGGCCTCAATATCGTAATCGCTGGAGCCAACGGTGTAATGACGCCTGCTCTCACAGGAGCGCAACCGTCTGTATACCAACGTGACGGAAAGACCGTTCGAGTGCTGGCACAAGAGAACGATAAGGCCTTTGCACTATTGAATGGGCTCGATGAGACACAGCTTAAGCACGCAGTGCTCAACTATGAGGTCGATGATCTGGTTATGGGGCCGGGGCATGCAGGCGAGCAGATTCAGCCAGAGGGCCTTAAAGCATCCGCAATGAACGATCGCCAAAGGGCGTTGCTGCTCGATGTCATCTCGGAGTGGGCGGGAATTGTTCAAAGCGCATACGCAGGTCCGCGCATGGAAGAGGTCAAGGCTGACCTGAACGATACCTACTTCGCATGGAGTGGGCCAGTGACCCACAAGCCGGGTCAGAATGGTAGCTCGTATTACCGCATTCAAGGCCCTCGGATCGTGATTGAGTTTTCCCCACAAGGCGTTGGTGGCGACAGCGCGATGCACGTTCATACCATCTACCGCGATCCCACCAACGACTACGGTGTGAAGTTCAATGGGGCGGAATGAAGAGACTGCTCATGGCGCTTACGCTGTTTGGCTTGGTCGCCATGCCTGCCCTGGCTCATCGCCTCGATGAATATCTGCAGGCCACCATCTTTTCCATCGAGCCCGGAAACATCCATGTGACGATGCGCCTGGTGCCCGGAGTTGCGGTGGCTCCTGGTGTGATTGCAAGCATCGACAGCGACCACGATGGTGTGCTCTCTTGGGACGAACAACATCGCTATGCCGAACACGTCATGGCCGACCTGGAGCTGAAGGAGGACGGCCGCGACCTCCCACTCCACCTGACCTCGGTGACATTCCCGTCTGTCGATCAGATGAATATGGGTACCGGCGAGATCGAGCTTGCATTTTCTGCCGATCTTCCGGTCGTTCGCGGCGAGCATCAACTTACGTTTGAGAACCATCACCAAAGTGGCATCTCGGTTTATCTCGTCAACAGCCTCGTGCCCCGGAACCAGAATCTTCATTTGGAAGCACAGAGCCGTAACCAGAACCAGTCGTTCTATCAGGTGACCCTGGCTGACGCCGGCTCCGTTGCTCCGCAGGGCTTCACATGGAGCGGATTCGCCGGAGCTTTTCGCCTCGGCGTTCATCACATTGCCGAGGGAACGGACCATCTGCTGTTCCTGCTGACCCTGCTGCTACCCGCTCCGCTACTGGCGCTCGCAGGCCGATGGAATGGGCGGGCGGCGGTTCGCCGCAGTCTAACGCAGATTCTGCGGATCGTGACCGCCTTCACTCTTGGACACTCTCTGACGCTTGCCCTCTCGGGCCTCGGTCTGGTTCATCTTCCCAGCCGGCCGGTCGAAGTGTTGATTGCCGTCTCAATCCTGGTTTCTGCAATTCACGCAATGCGGCCGGTCTTTCCCGGTCGTGAGGCGATCATCGCATCCTCATTCGGACTCATTCACGGGCTCGCGTTCGCATCCGCTCTCAACGAGCTCGGAGTCACGGGCTGGTACCGGCTCATCAGCGTGTTTGGGTTCAATCTCGGCATCGAGGCGATGCAACTTGCTGTCGTCACCGTTACGCTTCCGGCGTTGCTTTTGTTGAGCCGTACGAGATTCTATTCAGCGTTTCGAATTGCGGGTGCTGCCTTCGCCTGCGTGGCGTCCTGCGCCTGGATTGTCGAGCGGGTGCTCGGTCAACCCAATCTGATTGGCGACGGAGTCGAGAGGCTTGCGCATCACGGCGTGATGCTCGCTGTTGCTTTATGGGCTTCGAGCGCACTCGCATGGATGATGCAAGGGCAGGATCGGCTCATTTCACCGGGATCCACGGCTGTTTACGAACCGTGATCGCTAACGACAGGCCGGCTTGTGTTTGCCTTTTTGTCCAATTCCAAGCGGACGTAAAACCGGCTTCTCGAACGAGTGAGGGTTGCTCCCCACTTTGCGGCTTTTTCACGGAGCGATTAATCATCGTCACGCGCTTCGAGAGTGGTGGAATCTGGAATGTGTTAATGCCTTCACATGGAAGGCCGAATCACAATCTAAGGACAGATGTGGCTCACCACGTGCACGCGTATCCCCAAGACCTTGACTGCCGCCACGGCCTTAGCTGAGACCGCCTCTCGTGCTCCACGAGAGATCAATTTTGGGTCTTTCACGGCGATAACACGGGTTCAAATCCCGTCGGGGACGCCAGTCCCATCCCGGTATAACCGGCGGCGAAGTATTCGCAGTCCGGGACGCCCCATTCCAGCACAGCGGCGCACCACGTCAGCCCAGCGCCGAAGGCCCCCAGCAGGATCCGGGTCCCATCGACTGGCGTGCGTCCCTGGAGCAAACTCGCAAGCGTGAGCAGCACCGACGCGGCCGCGGTGTTGCCTATCTTCCCAATATTCACGTGCCATTTTTCCGGTGCAATTCCGGTGCGCTCCTGAAGGCGCTTCACAATTCGAAGGTTTGCTTGATGTACCACCACACAATCCACGTCGGCGACGGAGAGTTGGGCGAGCGAGCAGGCTTCCCGTAACACTTCACAGCCTCTCTCCGTTGCAAAACGGAATAGTTCGCGTCCGTGCATCGAAACGGTGCTTTCGCCGTCAGGAACATGGAACATCGTAGCGCCAGTTCCGTCCGACCCAGCTACCCAAGAGCGCAGCGCGATTCCACGGCGGACATCGTTTTCGAGCAGCAGAGCAGCCGCGCCATCCCCGAATAGGATCCGAGTGTGGACGTCCTCGGCAGCCAAGTGCCGTGTGGTCGTATCGCTCGCCACCAAGAGGATTCTCTCGAAGGTTCCGGCAGCCAACAGGCTTAACGCCGTGAGTAGCCCAACGGCCCCGCCAGAGCAGGCGGCATTCACGTCGAAGGCAGCGATCGGTCCCAAGCCCAGGCTCCGCGCGATGGCGGGGGCTGTCGGGCACAACCGATATTCCGGTGTAAAAGTAGCGCAGATCAGACAGTCCGGTTGCTGGGCGGATTGGGTCGCCAGCGCCTGCCTGGCAGCAGCGACCCCGAGGCTGTGGGTTGTCTCACCCGGAGCGACTACACCACGGGATTGGATTCCGCAGCGCGATTCGATCCAAAACGGGGAGACACCAAGTTGGTCCGCCAGTTCGCGGTTGGTCAAGGTGCCCGATGGATATGCGGACCCTAACCCGGATATCCGAAACCTAGTCCGGATGAGCGGCGAATTCGATGCAACGGAACTCATCATCATACCTGGCTCCCCTTCTTGACCAGCAGGTACACGACGGAGCCGCTGGGATCATCGTATACGCCGTAGGTCTGGATTTGAGCCGGTTCGATCTGGGCCAGGAGCCTGAGCATAGCCTGTTCGTCGCGGTAAATCAGAGTCCAGTCCATGAACGTCTCCATCTACCCTCGGGCGCGCAACTGGGTGCGAAATTGGGAATCAACATCTGACCGCCTGGATTCACCATTTCAAACAGGCTCAGGGGATGCGTTTCGACAATCCGCGCCATCGTCATGCCCGTGGCGCCCATAAATTCCTGATCATACTTACCTTTTCTAAGAGGATGGCCTTTAGTCCATCGCCACATAAGCTAAGTCTTGACGTGGAGAAATAAGTTGATGTGCTCGGGTTCAGTTGCAACGCTGATTTGCTCTCGCCGGATCGCACAACGCTCCGCGAGCTCTATGAGATGCGCGGTACCGCGGTGATACAAGGGCCACTCCAAAAAGTACTTCATGTAGCGTCGGGTCGGATTCCTGGTAGAGAAATTTCCGACCACTACCTCGCCGTCCGGTAACAACCCTGAACAAAGCCGCTTGAGGACGGCGACGAAGAGTCGGTCATCCAAATAGTCAAACAGTCCGGCAGACCAGACCAGGTCATACTGGGGCTCCGGCTTGAACCGCAATGCGTTATTCTGGGTGAAAGTGATGTTTTTAGCGAAACTGGAGCACAGAGTGCTGGCATACGAAATTGCACTACGATCCGGTTCCACGCAGTGAAAGTGAACTCTCGCGTTATTGCGCGCGTTGAGATACTCGTAGATGTCCCTACAAGGGCCGCTGGCGACGTTCAATACCTTCAGGATGCCAGAATGCCGCGCGACGTGTCGATCGAGCAGATCGTGAAAGTAGGTCTTGCGGTTTCTCACTGCGATGGAGGCGGGAAGCTTCTGAAAGTAACGATCCCAATTTGCCAGATGCTTCTCCGTCGTAATGTGCCGACAGTGCAATTTATCGATAATTTCGTAGTCACCCGCATAGCCATGGGGCTTCAAGAATGAAAATCCATGCAAGGTGGTCAGGGAAAGAGCGTCGCCAAATCTGGTCTGCAACTCGGTAATGTCTTCACGGGACAACTCGCCTACTTCGGCAAGCGCTCCAAGCTCTGTGAGGCAAATGTCGAGGCGTCCATAATCGGACTCCTTAGGGCCGCCTTGAGCAACCAGGAGATCTATGAATTCCAAATGGCGTTCCAAATTCTGCTGCCTGATCGCGCGGATTGATCTGTAGTCCGCGGTTATTTCCGTGACCAAATGCGATGAATACATGACGGCTTCCTCTCTGCCTGTGTGTGCGTGCCTGTTTTGGTCATTAACTGTTTGAGCCGAGAATCTCGGGCAGCAGTTCGTTGCTGTGGAATCAAACTCCCTCGGCTGTGCGAGCGCGGGAATCTCTTCTGCGGGTCGGAACATCTCTGGCCGCCAGGTAACGCGATAACAAACTCCGAAAGTGATCAGGGCAAAGCTGGTTTTGTGAGCCTTACCGATGAGTCAACGAAATCAGAGAAGAGCTTGCTCTCCGT
>Ga0206959_10172_pt1 | contig 18113 bp, 10 predicted proteins | sample Alteio_BWOrgHeat_31_FD_152971 | JGI IMG/M metagenome (GOLD analysis project Ga0206959, IMG submission 152971) | Enriched cells from forest soil in Barre Woods Harvard Forest LTER site, Petersham, Massachusetts, United States -... | ecosystem: Environmental > Terrestrial > Soil > Temperate forest >...
TCGCTCCGCCGGATTCGACCGACACACGGGAACTCCTCTCCAACATCAGTACGCTTCTGCGAGATCCGAATGGTGTTGGGAACCTGAGTTACGATCCTTTGGTGCATGGGCATATTCCATTATCGAGTTGGTGCCCATGTCACGATACGGCGCGCGGAGTTGATTCTCCATATCATGCCGCCCTCGGGTGGTATGTTGGATGGCAACGGCTCTTTACCGCCCGAGATAAGCCAAACCACACTCATTCCGACATAATAGTTGGCGATTCGGTCACATCGGATATGGTACATTCCCGTGGCTATGGCCCCGTTACCATTAGCAAGAACGAAGACGTAGATTTCCGCGCAAGCGGGACAATCAAAATGGAGAGTGGTTTTCATGTTATGCCGGGTGCATTTTTCCATGCATACCAGGAGCCTAAGTGGGGGGACACCGTTTTCAATGACGACTTCAAAGATATCGCAACATTCCGCAACAAATGGTATGTGGCTAACGGCAACGCAGACGATTACGGAACCTTGCCTGAATGCTCGTCCGATTCGAATGTCAGCATCGTTCCGGACTCGGATGCCACCGATGGATGGGCGCTCGATATTGTGCTGCGAGAAGGAGCAGGAGATACATGCACTTGTAATGCATTAGGTTTAAACTACATGGATAGTTGCATGGGAACGATCATTGATACAGGTTCGCCCCCAGTTCCGGTCATTAATAAGAATCTCTTTTCGACAGCGATTCTCCGAAGCTGTCCATTTCCATTTTCCTCGACCCATAAACCATTAGGCTTTGCGACTTACAACAACGCTCCTTACGGCAAGTACGAATTCCGAGATAAGATCCCGCATGTTCTGCACCACACGAACAACTGGGGCGGCGACGGCGATCTCGAGTTCGATCTGAACGAGACCCAATGGCAGCAGCAGATGGACATCATGATGCCAAACTGGGGACACTCGTTCCGGCATGGGCCGCTCACCGGTTATTTTGTGGACAGCGAGACTTTTGTTGCTCCCGGCGCCCGTTGGGGACCGCATAATAATGTTGCTTCGCTCCATATCGATAATTTCAATCTCGGCGTCTATTATTCGGATTCAATCACGGCGAAACCTGCTTTGTTCAATATCGGACTCGAAGGTGGGTTCCCACATCAGTTCGTTGGCGATACGTTTACCTTTTATTACGAACGCTCGGGTGGCAATACTGCCGATAACGTAACATGGACAGTGGACTCTGCAGCCGGCAGAATTTTTTATGCGCCTTACGATACAGCCAACGGAGTTCCAAAATACTTTTGGAAGGAATATCAGCCCAATTCTATTACACTGCATGGATATACATCTTTAGGCGCTGACACTGAAAAAGTACATGCATGCCACTGGGTCGATTCACTAAATGACCCTGTCAATCATGGAAAATTATATTTGGATGATCCGGTTATTAGTTCAGATTCACATATCTGGACGGAACCCTATTCCTATAGTGTCCCGGAACGCGGCGCGGGATATAATATCCCACCAGTTATCGTTGGGGGTGATACAATTGGGGATACCGCTCATCTGGCGCTCTATGCCCATGAGCCGTATAAGTACCATACATTCGCTATGGAAATGTTACCCCATGAAGTACGTATTTTGTATGACAGCGTGGTAGTAAGAAGAATACCGGACAGACTTATTCCACCAGGAAATAAGTTTTATGACTGGCCCGGTACTTTCGCTCGAAACGAAGTCCATTTGCACCCAGCCGAGATGGATATGGATATGGGGAGCGATCCATTTGGCAGAGATACCACAACGATTGGTTATCAGGAAAGAAAGTTTTTCGAGCAATACGATACATCATGCTCTGGCTGCAAACCAATCACGATAGGAGGAATAACCTATCCTGCTGCTCATCATCTCGTGGATTACGTAAAGATCTGGGACATGCCCGCTGATGCAAAAATTCAACCGTTTATGACTCATTAATTGAAAGGAATTCTTATGAAAAGCACACTTTTTTTCATTCTTTATGCCGCCAGTGCCCTTCCATGCACTGCCCAATGGAAAAATGCCGGGTATGACCCCTACTCGATAATTGCATTCAGTATACATGACTCAACTTTGTTTTTAAGTGCATCAGAGCACCTCTACCGTTGGAAAGGCGGAGAAGCCGATTCCGGTATAGGATTTTCCGGCGGTAACATTGTTACCTTTGCTTCCTTGGGAAGATATTTCTTCGCGAATGCGCAGGGCGTGGATCAATTTACGTTTCGGACCTCTAACAACGGCTCCAACTGGCAAGAAATAGGAGGAGCGGTTGGGATCGGTTCTAACGGTGCGTATCTTTTCGGAAATTATGAGTATTTTGGTATTCATTATCTGGGATTGTCGCGCGATTCGGGCCAAACCTGGGACTCTGTGGCAAACTTTGTGGCGAAACAGTTTTCGACAATTAGCAAGTATATTTACGCTAACACAGGAACAGCCCTCTGGCGCTCGACCGATACAGGTAATACCTGGTCACAGCTCACATCGGCGCCTTTCGCGGGCACGATGACGGTGATGGACTCGCTGCTTTTCGTGATCGGTGGCGGCAAGGTGATCAAATCGACCAATCTCGGTCTGGACTGGGTTCCGATTACTGTCGATACGGCGGGGGAGACGGAAACTGTATCCGCCCTCGTGACGGATGGAAAGAACCTTTTTGTCGGGACGTCTCACAGCGGCATATTCCTATCTCGCGATTCTGGCACAACGTGGAAGGCGATTAACGACAGCCTGCCAATTAGCTTTTACCCGCTGCATGTGACGGCAATGGGCGTTTTCGATACCCTGCTATTTGCCGATCTCGTTTCCAGCGACGGAGGAACATACAATTTATTTGTTCGCTCTATTAAGGAGTTGGCGGACACTGGAAAGAATGACGTGCAATCCGTATCGCAGCCACCAGCAGATACGCTTGAAGTATTTCCGAACCCCGCCCTCGGCATCGTTACGATTCGCTCAGGCAGCACTTCCATTCTTGGTGTGAATGTGCTCAATTTACTTGGTGAAAACGTGCTTGAAGTTCCGAACACTTATCAATCTGAACTGGCCCTCGATATATCTAAGCTCGCGTCTGGCACTTACTTATTGCGGATTCAGACATCGAATGGTATTGCGTTTCGAAAAATCGTGAAAGAAGAGTGAGTATGTTCGCTATGGAAATGTTACCTCATGAAGTACGAATCTTATATGACAGCGTTGTGGTGAGGAGAATCCCTGACAGACTCATTCCGTCCTGAAACAAATTTTACGACTGGGCTGGAACATTCGCACGTAACGAAGTCCATTTGCACCCAGCCGAGATGGAACTGGATTTTCCACTCAGCGATCCCTTCGGGACTATAGATACAACTTCATCCGGTCACGCAGAACGTAAGTTTTTCGAGCAATACGATACCACCTGCTCCGGATGCTGGCCAGATGTTTATGGACACCCTGCCGCCCATCATCTCGTGGATTACGTAAAGATCTGGGACATGCCAGCCGATGCGAAAATTCAACCGTTTATGACACATTAACGAAAGGTAAACCATGAAACACTTTATCATTTTTACTCTCACAATACTCGCTGTTCCGACTGTAGCGCAGTGGAAGAATGTCGGTTATGAGCCCTATCCAATTTACGCTTTCGGGCTTCACGACTCGACATTGTTTCTAAGCACACCAGGTCATCTTTATCGGTACAAGGAAGGTGAGGCCGACGCTGGTATCGACTTCACACATGGGAACGTAACGTCATTTGCGACGCTGGGACCCTATTTTTATTGCGGTCTTGGGGGTTACCAAGCCTATCGCTCGTCGAATAACGGTTCGAGTTGGACAGGTATGAATATCGCCGGTCCTGTCGGAACTAATGGACAATGTGTTTTTGCAGGTTATGGAGACATCGGTGTTGCCCGATCTCGTGATGGAGGGAATACATGGGATTCTATTACCAATCTTCCGACTAAGGCCTTTGCTTCAATTGGGAACACCATTTTTGCCAATACAGGGAGCCAACTCTGGCGTTCGAAAGATACCGGCAATAACTGGACTCAGCTTTCGGCGCCTTTCGCGGGCACGATGACGGTGATGGACTCGCTGCTTTTCGTGATCGGTAGCGGCAAGGTGATCGAATCGACCGATCTCGGGCTGGACTGGGTTCCGATTACGGTCGATACAGCGGGGGAGACGGAAACTGTATCGGCCCTCGTTACAGATGGAAAGAACCTTTTCGCCGGGACGTCTCACAGCGGCATACTCCTATCTCGCGATTCTGGCACAACATGGAAGGCGATTAACGACAGCCTGCCGATCAGCTTTTATCCGCTGCATGTGACAGCAATGGGCGTTTTCGATACCCTGCTATTTGCCGATCTCGTTTCCAGCGATGGTGGAACGTACAATTTATTTGTTCGCTCTATTAATGAGTTGGCGGACACTGGAAAGAGTGGCGTGCAATCCGTATCGGAGCCACCAGCAGATACGCTTGAAGTTTATCCTAATCCCGCAACCGGCCTCGTTACGATCCGTTCTGGTAGCGCTCAAATCGAGCAGGTGAGCGTGATAAACTTGCTCGGCGTCGATGTGCTCGATCTGCCAAACCTGCGGGAGTGTGAGATTGCGGTCGATATATCGAAGCTTCCGTCTGGTACTTATTTCCTGCGTATCGAGACAGTGAATGGGAGCGTATTGCGAAAAGTGATTCGTGAGTAGAGGGACAAAGGCAAATTGTCACTGATAAAAGCGGATTGTTTTAACTTAATTTAAAAAAATTAATAGGAACGCGTGAAAAAAGTCAAATTTTGACATAAAAAAACCACAAATCATATTGTGCTCGGTTTCCAAATTATGCATTATTGGCTCAGAAACGATAGCTTGCTTCTGGAAACCCATGATAGATGTTCTTGGATTTTCTTGTCTTATTGTCTTTTTAAATGTTGAAAAGTTGTGATTGAAAGCACTTTATCAACATTTATGTAGGCACCTATTTCATGGAGACAAAATTTGGTGGCTTTGGGGTTTCTTCGCTTCCCTCAGAATGACAATATTTATTAGACAAAAAAGCCGACCCAATTTTGGGTCGGCTTTTGCTTTAAGAAAATGCTTTTAGATCAGAACCTACTGAAGTGAGCAAATGCTTTGTTTGCTTCTGCCATTCTGTGGGTGTCGTCGCGCTTTTTGACTGTCGTGCCTTCGTTATTGCTTGCAGCAAGCAGCTCAGCAGCGAGGCGTCCGGCCATCGATTTTTCGCCTCTTGCGCGGCTATAAGTGATCAGCCAGCGAATTGCGAGGGCTGTTCGGCGCTCCGGGCGGACTTCCGTCGGCACCTGATACGTTGCTCCCCCGACCCTTCGAGATTTGACTTCGACGAGCGGGGCGGCGTTTGTCATAGCCTTTTTGAAGATTTCAAGGCCGGGCTGGCCGCTTTTTTCCTGCATGATGTCGAATGCATCGTACATTATTCGCTGTGCGATCGACTTTTTACCGCCCATCATGAGCGAATTGATAAACTGGGAGACGAGTGTATCGCCGTATTTTGCGTCAGGAGTACGGGGTCGTATCTCTGCGTGATGTTTTCTCATTTGTGCTGCTAAGTTGTTAGTTATTAACGAGTTGATCGGATGCTAAGGTATATACCTGGCTTGCCGTCAACCACCTCTCCGCCATTACTGGCTAAGATCCTGATAAACTTTGTTTTGCCGCCATTTCGGGGCTTATTTTGGCTTTTTTGTGCCGTATTTGGAGCGTGCCTGCTTGCGGTTTTGTACGCCCTGGGTGTCCAAAGTGCCTCGAATAATGTGATAACGGACGCCGGGAAGATCCTTGATACGGCCACCGCGTATCATTACGATGGAGTGCTCCTGGAGATTGTGTCCTTCGCCTGGAATGTAAGCAGTTACTTCCATACCGCTTGTAAGCTTAACGCGGGCAACCTTTCGGAGCGCAGAATTAGGCTTTTTTGGCGTTGTTGTGTAAACGCGGGTGCATACACCGCGTCGCTGGGGGCTGTTTTTGAGGGCCGGAGACTTGGATTTGTAAGTCTGCTCTACGCGGCCTAACCGCACTAATTGATTGATCGTTGGCATCTATTTACTTTTGAAACTGTGGCTTAAATTAAAAAAAATCCTCGCTCTGCCCGAGTCTGAGGCGGGCCTGTAACGGGATGAAGGTCTTTTGAGTTCTGATTTTTCTCTTAATCACCTCATTTTGTGAAAGATATAACTATTAGTAGTGCATATCCGTTATTTCAGCGAGAGTTGAAACCCCTCAAAAAGCCACTCGTACTGAGTTGATGCGCTGTTTTGCGGGAATTTCTGGCTCTAAACTGGGATTATCCCTCGTTCTAAAAGTATCCACCTCCGCGCACTGCTACCTCACCGCGCTCTTAAAGCGCGAAAACCATGAATTAACCCGGAGAATTGTTATCGACTCATTGTAACAGCTTAAAAAAGCCCAATTATTTTGGGCAGTGCCTGCCCATTATCCAGCAGGCAAAAAATAGCGAAATTGAAGTGCTTTGTGCCAAAAGCGGCAGCGAAAAATCTCGCTGCCAGGGTTTTGGTACTTTGCAATTTATACAGCACACTTTAATGTGAGTCGATATTTTCTTTGGTGAAAGTTCATTCGCGCGCACTTCGTTATGCCGTTCGCCCACAAGGGCGTATCGGTTCGCGCCTGCCAATTGTCCTGGCTGTGCTGATGTCGCTTTCAATGCTTACGCTCGATTCCTGCAAAAAACCGCCCGGAAAGCCAACTCCTGTCGATACTTCGCATGTTGAGAAGGATACTTCTAAAGGCTTCCTCGAGCAGAAATACGATTCGCTATCACATACTTTCACGAGCTTCTTCAAATCGCTGCTTCCTCCCGGGAAGGACACGACGAAGGGCGAGATAATTGTATCCTCGCCACCGCCGGATATCAATTCTCCAACTGTTACATCCCAAACGCCCGGAGAACCTGGGTTTTTGAGCACTCCCGTCAAGCGGAAGGTCGATTTCGATACAACTGGCAATGTTACCGAGCATGAGAGCTATCTCGGCTCGGATGTTCGAACTCCGACCTCTACGCCGCTTGGGGATTACCTGAAAGCTGAGGAAGACGCCAAAATAATGGAGGGTTACAGGGCAGAATTGCACAAGCAGAACGATACCGGTAAAAATGTCGAGACTACCACTGGAATTCTGGGCGATTATAATACAATTCAGATCCCAATTCCGCCAAGTATTGTACCGACAATATTTGGCCGTCCATCGATAAATTTGAAGGTAAATGGCGATGTGGCGATACATCTTGCATACCGCGATCAGCAGACTTATGCGACAGCCGGGGCGAATTTCTATGGTTCAGAGACAGGACTGAATTTTAAGCAGGAAATTAACGTCGCTATCAATGGCACAATTGGCGATAAGCTTAAGATCGGGACAGATTGGGGCTCTGACCGAATGTTCCAGTATGACAATCTGCTGAAATTTAATTACATCGGTTATCCTGACGAGATCTTGCAGGAGTTCGATGCTGGAAACATCACATTTAATACTCCTTCGCAATATATTGGCACACAGAATGACCTTTTTGGATTAAAGGCGATCATGCGGTTCGGGCCGCTGTATGTGACTGCTGTTGCCGCGCAGAAAAAGGGCGAAAGAAACAGCAAATCTTTCGGCGGAGGAGCCGGGACAGCCACAGAGCATCAAATAAAGCCTTGGGAATACAGGCGCAACAGATTCTGGCTCGATACATCGTTTATTCAGTTTTATGAGCCATATTCAGCGCATATTCCGAGAAATGTCGCAGCGGTAACTGGGACAGGGAAAGAGTATATAGGGCCTGGGACGAAAGTTGAAGTATGGGTTCAGCAATCGACGAACCAGACGGATATTAACCGGCGGAAAGCTATCGCCTATTATTCCTTGCAAGGTATCCCAATTGGAGGTACTTATACACCTGCAGTTCAATGGCAGGCCGGCCCGGCAAATCCTGGCGACAGCGTTGTTACCGCATATTGGGATCTACTTGATTCCAACCGGTATTCAGTCGATCCATATACTGGCATACTCATTCTGAATCAGGAGCCGGAAGACAACTATACGGCAGTTGCAGTAAGCTATCAGACCCAGGTTGGGAGCGGGGCAGACGCATTGCAATATGGCGAGCGATCTTCAGTTACCGATTCTACATTGGTCTTAAAACTTCTTAAACCGAAGCAAACTTTTCAAACTCCATCAGCCCCATGGTGGAATAATGTTGTCAAGAATACCTACTATATTGGCGGAGTAAACTTCGATCCTTCAAATTTTTCGACTCGTATTTATGTGCAAAAACCGGGAGGGCATCAGGATGAATACATGCTATCTGCCAATGGCAATGCACCTCTTAAAGCCATATCTGTTCTGGGACTTGACAGGTATAATAATAACCAACCCTCCAACGAGAGCCCTGATGGACTGACTGACTTTAGCACAATGTTCACGAGCGATGACTTCGTCATCGATAAAAAAACCGGGACGATCGTGTTCCCATATATCCAGCCATTTGGAAATCGGGTTAACTCTTTCAATGAACAGCAGCATAAGTTGGATCCAGTAAATTACAAACGAGACAGCACTTTCTATGTTCCCGAGATATACAATACAGCGCAGGACCATCTTCGCCAGGTGGAGACCCGGCTTGTGATGATAGATGTGAAGTTCACGGGTGGAGTCTCTTCAACGCTAAATCTTAATGCGTTTAATTTGGTCGATGGCAGCGTTCGGGTAACTATCGGAGGAACACCGCTAACAGAAGGGCAGGATTTCCGTGTAGATTACAATTCTGGCACAGTAACAATACTAAATACAGATCTTCTTAACACGGGCGCGATAAATGTGGAGTATGACGTGCATGACATATTCACGAATGCGACAAAGAATATTCTTGCATTGAGGGCGGAAGTACCTATTCTGGATCATGGTGTGATTGGGACGACTTTGATGAACTACTCAATGTCCCTGCCTACTCTAAAGACAAGGCAGGGTGAAGAACCAATGTCGAACTGGGTGTGGGGAGTTGACGGAAGCTACAAGTTTGAAACCCCATGGATAACTGATGCTCTCAATGCATTGCCAGTCTTCAACTTAAAGGACAAATCTGAACTCAGTGTGCGGGCAGATGCTGCTCTCTCGATCCCAAATCCGAACACGGATAAATCGCCGATGCCTGTTGATAATGGAGCTTCTATTGCATATCTCGACGATTTTGAAGGTGGCCTGAATGAATTTCCGCTTTATATGAATTATGGCAGGTGGGTGCCAGCCTCTCAGCCTGCTGACTCTGCTTTTGTGGCGGAGCATCCAACTCCTGTAGATACATTTTACTGGAAAAATGCCATAAATAAGTTGAAAATGAAGACGTGGTGGCAGCCCCCTTCACAACTTCCCGCAATTACCGACATAAAATGTGAGCAAACAGCAACTACCGGTGAGCCAGCACAGGTCATGGATATTGGATTCGATCCTTCGCAACCGGGTATATATAATCCATATCCAAGCGCGCTTAATACTCGCGATGAATGGGGAGGGACTATGCAGTATTCTCCGGGTCTGAACGTCGCAGCAACGAACACAGATGCTATTCAGATGTGGGTGCAGATACAGGGTATAGATAATTCAGACTTGGACGTTGCCAATCTTCGGTTCGACATTGGGCGCATTTCTTCAGATATTATTCCAAACAGGATGCTGAACACTGAAGATAAGCTTCAGAACGGTGTTTATGAGCCAGGAGAGGATATTGGACTCGATGGAATGGCTACCTCAGATGAACAGAAATTCTTTAGCACTACTGGAGGTGGCGGAGCTGCACCTTGGAACCCTGCTGACCCAAGCAACGACGATTACAGCGCAACTAACCCTCCGGACTCGATCAACGGTCAGGAAGGCAATGAACAAGACGCATATTCAGGACTCAAACCTGATTCGGAGGACTTAGAAGGTACTGGGTCAGTAAATCTCGACGATGCTTACTACGAATATGAGATACCGCTCGATCTGCCTAATAACAAATATGTTATTGGCCAGGGCTGCAATGTTAAAACATGGTATCAATTAAGGATCCCACTTGCAGATTTTAAAAGAATTGTCGGCACGCAGGATAGCACATTCAGCAACATTTCATACTATCGTTTTTGGCTTACCGGCATACAGAAACCGGTCACTGTTCGCTTTTACGATGTAGAACTCGTCGGTAGTCAGTGGACTCGCGGTCTCATAGGACTCAACCCAACAAGTCCAGTTACTGATACTTCTCTGAGGGTCGGTTATGTCAATATAGAAGAGAATGGCGCACCCCCAACAAGCTATTACAAACCAGATGGCGCTGCCCAGCAGACTGTTCCTGCATCGACAACATACATTCTTGGCAACGAGCAGTCGCTGAACATGCAGCTCGCCTGTGTTGGAGATACCGGCCGGCGCGAAGTGCAGCGAGTTTTCCCGACTCCGAACGATCTATTCAATTACCGGGAGATGGCTATATGGGCGCATGGAGATACGACAAACACAAGCGCGGTTCCCAGCGCGCCGATAAATAAACTTTCAGACACTATCAATCGTATCTGGATATACTGGCGTTTTGGCTCCGATCAATTCGATTATTATGAATACCGGGCACCACTCATCAGGGGATGGCAGAATCTGCATGTAACTTTCGCCGATCTGACAAATCTGAAAGCCTCAATGACGGCCAAAGATTACGTTTCAAGGCTACAGGCATACGGCCCTGTGCCGGGAGGGACAATTCAAGTCATTGGCCAGCCAACGCTTACCAATGCTCCGTATTTTGTGCTCGGGGTTCAAAATCATACTGGCCAGCCTTGCCTTACAACAGATATATGGTGGGATGAACTACGTTTGCTCAGCGCAAATGATAAGCCAGGAATTGCCTGGAATGGCTCGACGCAATTGAAACTTGCGGAATTTGGAAAGATCAGCGCGGGAATCGTGGATGAGAGTGCCGATTTTCACCGCGTCGATGAGAGGTTCAATACATCGAGAGCCACAACTTTCAATTGGAATGTGACTGGTGAGTTCGCCGCCGACAAGCTTCTGCCCAAATGGATGGAAGACAAAGGCTCGAAGCTGCCGATTACTATTTCACACGCAGAGTTAATGCTCAATCCGGAGTATATAGTCAATACAGATGTCAGCATAACCAGCGCTATCGCAGGCGTCAACTCCAATCCGAGCCTTACACCTGCGCAAAAAGCAGCAGCCATCGATTCGATAAACACGAATAACAATACACTCCAGGTCAAGAACTCATTTGGCGCCAATGACATAGCGCTCCGGTTTCCGGGGTCGTTCTTCCTCCTTCCGGCATTCGTCAACAGGCTGAATTTTGGATTTGGATATGGTGAAGGATTTCTCCGTTCGCCTCAGTATGAGTATGACCGAACATGGTCATGGACCGCATCTGCAAGGTATTCTCTGCCGCCTTTGCCGGGGTTGGGCATTCAGCCTTTTTCATGGTTGATAGGTAATAAAACAATTCTCATCGGGCCTTATGCTGATTGGAAGATAAATCTGCTGCCGAGCAACGTATCTTTTGCCATTGCTGCCACCCGTGCACGGGATAATTCTCTGGAGCAATTATCTACATTAAGCTTGCCACCAGAAGGAGCTCCTCCTGCCGACACGCAAGCTGTGCTAAATAGTCGGGTGCCATTAATTAATCGCATATTTACTGCGACTCGTGGTGTTGCAATAACCTGGAAGCCTTTCGAAGGTGGAATCCTTACGCCGGCATTCGATTATTCGCTCGACGTAACAAGTAACCTTGCTGGACTTGAGACAACACCAGTATATAATCAGCCAACGACATACGATTCGAACGGCAGACCAATCTATAATTACGACAGCGTTTATCTATATCAGCGAAGCACTCATGATATATTGAACGATATTTTCTTTAAGAATGGCGCAATTGCCCGGCCCGGTCAGGATTACAGCGCGAGCCAGAAAGTCCACATGGGCACATTGCCACGGCTACCGGGATTGTTTGGCATAGAAAAATTCATTCGTCCAGTTTTCGATTACAAAGTAGAATATAAATGGCTCGATGCGCAGACCAATTTGCAGAATGAAAAACAGAGCGCGTGGAATAATGTCATAACGACAGGCATAGAATTCAATGTCCGCGATATAACCAATGCGATATTTGGAACCCCTCCGGAGGAGACAAGTGGTAAGGCGCCGCCAGGCCGCTTGCGTGGGAAAGGAGAGCGTGGCGCACCTCTTGGAAATGCGCCTGAGCTGATCCCAGAGCGTGGCGGAGGGCAGGAGCACGAATCGCCCGGTAACCCTCCGAGAGAAGAGCCGCGCAATCAGATCGACCGTGGTGAAGATATGCGTCCACAGATGCAGCCAAATCCACTTGGGCGGACAAAGTATATCACGGACACGATGCATACTCATCCTGATATTTCGACGCCCATAGACACTGTTGGCAAAATTCATTCGCCTGGAATCGGTACCGCTGGGCAGAACGATAGGGAATACGTGGTAGATACAATACTTACTCCGGAAACACCTCCCTCGGAAATGCCGGCCCAGCCTGAATATACCGAAGAAAAGCGGCCTATAACCGCAACGAGCCTGTTCCAGAACTTGATTCAGAAGCCTCTGATGGACTGGAACGGCACGAGATTTAATTTTGTGCAGACGAACTCCAGCCTTAATAATGCGCTTGCTGGGGACGGTTCTGGAATCACTAATTTCTTCAGCGGCGGGATAATAAATCCGGCTCTGGCTTCTGATGGGCCGACTCGAGCATATCAGTTAGGGCTCATCACCGATCCTGCGGGACGTTTGCTTTTCCATTGGCATAATACATTTCCGTTTTTGACCTATTCTGTAGCTCATGGTCTGCGTCAGGACGATCCATTCGGCGGTTCGACAGACGTTGTCGATGCATTCAATGAGACAAATAATTTTGAGCTTACGACGAGCCGTCCTCTATGGGCCGGCGCATCGATCAATTTGAATTGGAAGCTCGCCTTCGGTTTCGATGAGAAAGATGCTTTGCATATCAACAGATATGGCGAGGATTCTCTCACTTATGCAGCAAAATCAGGAGATGTCTCGCGCACTTTTCTTTCAATACCATCGCTACCTTTCATAAATGTACTCCAAAGCGGAATTCTGAGAGTAGGTCAGATATATGCTCAGAAAGTCGAAGCATTGGGATATACGGTCGATAATGCACGCGATTCACTTCCTGCGCAAGTGCATAATACGATCGAACAAGAGGCTTTTATGCAGGGCTTCGAGACTCTGCCGTTTTTCACAAGCGTTCTTAGAGAATATTTGCCACGCCTGAATTATTCTTTCGCATGGACAGGCATGGAGAAATTCTTCCTCTTTAGTTTTGCGGATCACGTAAGTTTTCGAGATGCATATAATGGGACATACCGGCGTTCTTTCCGCCAAGATCCGGGAGACACAGTAAGCCTCACATCTATGCAGACCATAGTTTATGGCTTCAGGCCGCTTATTGCGTTCGATATGGCATGGGACAAGATTTGGGGCGGAAAACTGACTACAAGCGTGAATTATGACACTCAGACGCAATGGGCGGCTGATTATGCTTCCACTCGAATTACAAGAAGGCTTTCGACGACTTTCGGTATAACCGGAAATTTCTCCCACGAAGGGCTTTCAATACCTTTCCTCAAGCTCAACCTGAAAAATAAGTTTGGGGCCACATTCACCTTGAGCCAAACTATTTCCGAGGACAGCTATTATAATTTCTGGTCGATTCAGGCAAGCAATCCTGGCGGAATAAGCGATGGTGGGCTTACCAAAACGACCATCGAACCGCGTGTCAGCTACGATGTCAGCTCTCAGTTAACGGCGGATGCATTCTATCATTACGAACGCACAACGCCAGCGGCCAGCGGCCTCATCAGCCCTCCAACTCGACTCATTGAGGCGGGCTTCGATATTAAATTGAAAATACAATAAACGCTGTTTTCAACGAAGCGGAATTCTTCGACTCAAATACTCCGTTTAACAATCTCTACTTTCGATCGGGGTGCTGGCAAAAACTGCTGGCTGAGAACATACCCGAGACCTGATCTGGATAATGCCAGCGTAGGAAAGCGAAAATGTACACCGTTAATAATGATGAATTAGGAATTAGGAATGAAGAATTGATTCTTCAGGATTCTTCTTTTTTTCCTAAAACAGTCCTCACAATCGCCGGACACGATCCCACCTCTGGTGCTGGCATAACCTCCGATCTAAAAACTTTTCAGCACTTTGGCGTTTATGGCTTGAGTGTTGTAACCGCGCTCACAGTTCAAAACACACTTGCAGTTTTTTCTGCAAATCCGGTGGATGCGGCTATCGTCGATGCACAGTTGGATGTGCTTGCAAGTGATATTCACATAGACGCGATCAAGATCGGAATGCTCGCAAGCGAGGAGATCATAAGTTGTGTTGCAAGATTTATATCGAAGCGTTCGATTCTCACAGTTCTCGATCCAATTATTGCCTCTTCGAACGGTGTTCGATTGCTAAGTGATAATGCAATTACAGTACTTAAACGCGATTTGTTACCACTTGTCAAAATAATCACGCCGAATATCCCAGAAGCTGCTTTGCTTACAGGTAAATTGCTTGATTCGGATGAAATGATCATGGAAGCCGCACTAATGTTGCATGGAATGGGTGCGAAAAATGTCTTGATAAAAGGTGGTCATTCTGAGGATAGCATGAGTTCAAGCGACTTGTTCTTCGATGGAACAGATTTTGAATGGATAAGTGCTGCAAGAATTGCTAAACAGGTGCATGGCACTGGCTGTCTGCTTTCGTCTGCGATCGCAAGTTTGTTTGCTAATGGATTTTCGGTGCGTGAATCAGTAATTCGTGCAAAAAAGTTTGTCACCGAGATGCTGGAGAATGCTATGGCGCTAGGCAGAGGACAGGAGCTATTCCAGCATGAGAATTTCTTGTCGCACGACGCCGACTTTGCGTCGTTACTTGTCAATTAAATTATGGAAGAGACCTTATTAAGACAATTTCCGAACAGCCGCAAAATTTATGTTAGCGGAAAATTGAACCCCGATATTCGCGTGCCTTTTCGAGAGATATCATTATCGAGATCGAAAACTATGAATGGCTATGAAGAGAATGAGCCGGTCAGAGTTTATGATACGATCGGTCCTTCCGGTGAGCATGGCGTTGCGCCCGATGGCACAGTAACCATGCATGATTTCCGTGGGGGATTGCCAGCACTGCGCCGCCCTTGGACTTTACGCCAGGATAACATCGAGGAATACGAAGGCCGGAACGTTCGGCCTGAAGATAATGGCTATTCGAACGAATCGCAACTTAATCATGCGCTCGAAAAAGATAAAGGACGAATAGAATATTATCCCGGACTAAAACGCAAACCTCTTCGCGCAACAGCGGGTAATGCTGTAACGCAAATGCATTATGCAAAGCGCGGCATCATAACGCCAGAGATGGAGTTCGTCGCCATCCGCGAAAACATGATTCGCGATAGCAATTTTCCATTCGCCCCAACAGCCAAACGAAACCAACTTAATCATCAGCATAGCGGCGAATCATTCGGAGCACGGATTCAGGGGATAATCACACCGGAATTCGTCCGAGATGAAATTGCAAAAGGCCGAGCTATTATTCCATCGAATATCAATCATCCGGAGCTTGAGCCAATGGCAATTGGCAGAAATTTTCTCGTAAAGATAAACGCGAATATCGGCAACTCGGCAGTAGCAAGTTCTATTGAAGAAGAAGTAGAGAAGATGCTTTGGTCGATTCATTGGGGTGCTGACACTGTGATGGACCTTTCAACGGGTAAGAACATTCACGAGACGCGGGAGTGGATAATTCGCAATTCTCCGGTGCCAATCGGTACTGTGCCCATCTATCAGGCATTGGAAAAAGTCGATGGTCGAGCCGAAGAGCTCACATGGGAGATTTTCCGCGATACACTGATCGAGCAAGCCGAGCAGGGTGTAGATTATTTCACAATTCATGCAGGTGTTAGACTTCCATTCGTTCCGATGACGGCAAATCGTATGACAGGCATTGTATCGCGCGGAGGTAGTATAATGGCGAAGTGGTGTCTATCGCATCATAAGGAGAGTTTTCTCTATACTCATTTTAGTGATATTTGCGAGATCATGCGTGCTTACGATGTATCGTTTTCGCTTGGTGATGGACTGCGTCCAGGCTCAATAGCCGATGCGAATGATGACGCACAGCTTGCAGAACTCCGCACTCTTGGTGAGCTGACAAAGGTAGCATGGGAGCAGGATTGCCAGGTGATGATCGAAGGTCCCGGACATGTACCGATGCAGCTCATCAAGGAGAACATGGAGTTGGAATTGCGAGACTGTTATGAGGCGCCCTTCTACACACTTGGACCTCTAACAACAGACATTGCTCCCGGCTACGATCACATTACAAGCGCGATCGGTGCCGCTGCTATTGGCTGGTACGGCTGCGCGATGCTTTGCTACGTTACGCCGAAAGAGCATCTGGGATTGCCGAATAAGAACGATGTACGAGAAGGCGTTATAGCATATAAAATCGCAGCTCACGCTGCTGACCTTGCCAAAGGTTTTCCTGGCGCACAATTGCGCGATAATGCTTTGAGCAAAGCCCGCTTCGAATTCCGTTGGGAGGATCAATTCAATCTCTCACTCGATCCAGAACGTGCGAGAGAATACCACGATGCAACGCTTCCGCAGGAAGGCGCTAAGACAGCACATTTCTGCTCGATGTGTGGCCCTCATTTTTGCTCGATGAAGATCACGGAGGATGTTCGCAAGTATGCTGCCGAGCATGGCATGGGAACGGATGTTGCGATTGAATCTGGCATGGAAGAAAAGAGCCGCGAATTTAGCCAACAGGGAAGCGAGATTTACACAATCGCAAATGTCTGATTCGAAACCACATATTATCGTCGGAGGCGGGATTATGGGTCTCGCTATCGGGTGGCGTTTATTGCGCGAAGGTGCAGCGAATGTCGAGATTTTCGAAGCCGGCGAAGCTGCCCGCTCAGGCGCCTGCTGGGTTGCTGCCGGTATGCTTTCGCCTCGCGCTGAGGTAGGTTTTGAAGATGTTGATTTGTATGAGGATCACTTGCGAAGTCTCGAACTCTATCCTAAATTCTTAAATGAACTTGAAGAGGATGCTGGCGATCTTGTGCCGAAGATAGATATGGGCGGGACTCTTATGCTTTCGACAAATGCCGATGAATCGAGAGAGCTTACGCGGCAATTCGAATTTCGGAAACAATTCGGCATGTCTGTTGAAAGGCTTACTGGCGATGAAGCCCGCGAGCGCGAACCTCTGCTGAGCGGAAAAGTTACAGGCGCTCTTCCACCGTTTTAGGCTCAGACAGCTTTTCTTTCGATCTTGTTGGAAACATGTGACCGAACCCAAGATAATTCGCTCCAGCGTGTTCAGCCTCCAACGCTTGCTCGATATTTGACGTAGAAACGCCAATTATAGCATTCTCACCAAGCAATTTTCGCGCATCAGCAATGGGCAGGTCATCCTGACCCAGATGCACTCCGTCTGCACCTACTGCAAATGCAATATCTGCTCGATCATTAATGATGAAGGCTGCTCGATTAACTATTTTCCGAAGTTCATCGGCAATTTCCAGCGCTTCGCCTGTCGAACGCAATTTCTCACGAAGCTGTATGGCTGATGCACCTCCATCTTCAGCGATTTTTGCCAATTCACACATTCGGTCGAATCCCAATCCGCCGAGAATAACGTGAAGTCCACTGAGATTTTTCATAGCGATGTAAGCGCCTCCTCATATTCACTTATTCGCTCTTGGATATTTTGAGCTTTCATCAGATCACTTATTGCAGCTACGCCCCACGCACCGTGATCCATGCATTCCCTCGCTCGATCTGGCGTCATCCCACCGATTGCAAAAACTGGTATGTTGATTGAACTTGTAACCTTCTTAAGTTCATTCAGTCCCAATGCTGAAATACCGATTGTCTGTTTTGATGACGTTTCGAAAACCGGGCCAAAGACAATAAAATCCGATCCTTCATCTTGGGCTCGCATAGCACC
>Ga0206959_10174_pt1 | contig 17966 bp, 12 predicted proteins | sample Alteio_BWOrgHeat_31_FD_152971 | JGI IMG/M metagenome (GOLD analysis project Ga0206959, IMG submission 152971) | Enriched cells from forest soil in Barre Woods Harvard Forest LTER site, Petersham, Massachusetts, United States -... | ecosystem: Environmental > Terrestrial > Soil > Temperate forest >...
AGCAGGAAAAGACAGAGCTTGCGAGATATCTGCAGAAGACCATGAAGTTGGAGCTATCCATCACTTGTCCGGAAAGCCGTTTTTCGGCCAAGTGGTTAGGTTTCCTTCGTCCTTTCCTATTTACATTTTGCGGCGCGCTTCGATCGTCTGCATGAGCCTTCAACTCGCACCTCCGTCAGTAGAGAGGACGGATCGCCACAAGAACCGATCGTGGAAAATGTCGGAGAAGATCCACCGCTCGCAGCGCGCGTCATAGAAACGTTCCAGGGTCATGTCAGGGCCGACCGCAAAGGCCAGCATATTGATGGTGACCCCGTTAACCGGACCATGGAAGGTGAACCGCCAGAGCTTCAGCCTGGGATCGTATACGCGCACCCAGAGGCCGCATTCACGGCTGGTCACTCCCTTCACGCCGCCGAGTTGCGCGCGTGGCGGCTTTCTGCCACACATCGATCACTGCCCGACCTTCCAACGCGTGACCGAATGTCCATTCGCCTTCCTCTCGACGTTCCGGACCATCAAGAGGAAAGTGTGTGATCAGCGTGCGCCAGTGTCCATTCAGGCGACCGTATAGATCCATCTCCTTCATCAGGCCCGGCGCCGGTCCATCCGGCAAGAAGGGAGCTAAGCATTTGCGGAGTCATCAGGTACCCGCAAATCGCCGGTTGCGGATTCCCCGCGCGATGCAATCTACCAAGGGTTTGGAATACTCTGCGTGGGGATCTCTTTCCGGATCATAGATGGTGAAGTCGGCTCCGACGATGTATCCCGAGTGACATAACTCGCCTATCAGAAGACCCAATTGCTGGTAGTTAAGGCCCGGACCTCCTGGCGAATCGACGGCCGGCATCACGGTTTGATCGAGCACATCAAAATCGACGTGCAACCACACTCTGCCCAAGGCCCTCGACTCGAGCCTTGTCAGCACCTGGCGCACTGTCCTGTCTATTCCTTTGGCCAGCACGCCTTGAATGTTGAGCCGCGTGATGTCAGTGTGGACGATATCGCCGTAAAACTTGTTGAAATCAGGCTCCTCAGCGTCACGCTCGCCCACCTGGACAACATCAGCATCTTCAACAAGCGGTCGCCCGATCTCGGGCCAATGAGTGAGCAACAGTTCACCTCGACCACTTGCCAAAGCGAGGTCCATTCCGGCAGCCGAACCGGGTCGACTGGCTGTATTGTAATTGCCGGGATGGAAGAAATCGCTATGACCGTCGATGTGCACCAGACCACGGCCTCCAGCGAGTCGCGCCCCATACAAACAACCAAGCAGGATGCTGCAATCGCCACCGATCACAAGCGGAAACTGTCCTGACTGGAGCACCTCGCGGACTTTTTCACCCAATTCGAGCGAGAAGGCGCGGATCGACAGTCCGTTGCGAATTGCGGTGCCGAACTGGGCCTCAAGTTTGTAGGCGGGACGCTTGAGTGACAGGACATCTGTTGCGCCCACAGCGTGCGCCAGCCCGGCGTCCATCAACACCTGCGGCGCCCGCCATGCGCCAGGCTGACCGCCGTTTTCGGTCGGGCGTAAGCCGAGATTGCTTGGAGCGAGTATCAGGCCAATGGCGCCGCGGACAGAGCGAGTCTCGCCTTCAAGAGAACCCGAGATCGCAGCAAAGCTCGCCGTCTTTGTGAATTCCCTCCGGTTCAGATTCACTGCGGAGCCTCCTTTATGCAACCTATAATAAGTGTTTCATTGGTTATAAGATGAGTAAACCGATAAAACGCCTTTTACAGGTTATGGTCGAGCCGCACATCTTTTCGGCCCGGGATTTTGTTGGTGGTGACCCGGCCCTCGATTTCGTGAACACTGTCACCGGCCGCGATCACTCGCCGCGTGACTGGCTGGACAGCTACGCACGTTTAATCGATTGGGCAGCCCTGGTAAGCCTCTTCCCGCGAGACGTTCTGCTGCGGCTCACCAAGGAAGCGAAGAGAAAACCCGCCGAGGCGATGCGAGCACTCGCGCGCGCAAAAACTCAGCGCGAACAGCTGTTCGCACTGTTGACGAACAGCATCGGCGGCAGAGTCCCATCGGACGATGCCTTAGTGTTGCTCCGAAAGCGCTGGCTCGAGGGTGTCAACTCGATTGAACTACGCTTTGTAGGCGGCCGTATCGTAAAACAGTTCGGTGGCGAAATTGATTTTGACTCGATCGCGAGAATGATCGCCTATCGCATTGTCGAAGACGTTCTCACCTCGCCAATGGAGCGGCTCCGTATGTGTCAGGGGCCCAATTGTTCGTGGCTGTTTATTGATAGCTCCAAGGCCGGTCGCCGCCGCTGGTGCGATATGGCAGTCTGCGGGAATGCCGCTAAGTCACGCCGGTTCTACGAACGCTCTGGCCGTGATTTTGGTGCCCTTTCGAGTTAAACGAAACTGTTGGCCATTGTGAGTGACACTCCGTCCATTCCACCTATCCGTAAAACGGCTTCGCGGACAAATTGGGTGCACTTGCCTCATAGCCGCCCTCTCGATGAGTGCAAATCGTCAATGCACTTCATGACAAGCGATCAGTACCAATGAGCATCTCGTGGCGAGTGCGGCATATTCCACCGGGTGGCGGCATATCGGTTAATCCAGCATTTGCCGTGCGAAAAGCAGGCCATGGAAATGACAGAGTATGGAAAGCCATGAAGCCGGCTTCCCACCCTTCCCCACTCTCTTTGGAAATCCCTTTGGGATTCCCAACGGCCTCGACGACTGGATATAGATCTTCTCGTGCCTCCTCAACTCGAACCGTCGCCACCGCAAGGGGCTCACGGATGTCTCAGGCCACAACGTAATGCATGTTCCGGTACACTCACCCCCTGTCCCCCCTTGCCTTCCCCTCAGTACTGCTTAAAGTACTGCGCTTCGCGCTCGTGCTGTTTCGCCTTATTCAGATTGGAAAAAGTTCTCAGATTGCGCCGCTCGCCGGTCGCGTCATCTTTCTTGCGCGAGTACAGGCGATATTCGCCGGATTTGAGTTTACAAATCATATCAAAATGGGATGCGGCAAAACGCACGTACAGACTCTGCGAAAATAGGGCTCAATGCCCGAATCCCCCGAGGCCGAAACCATCGCCAGCACCCAGAAAGGAAACAGCAGTGATCCTGTATCGAACCACCGAACGATTGTTGGTTGAGCAAAATGGTAGCTACTATCCCATTGTCGAGACATCGCTCGATGTTCTCGTCGCCCACGATGATCTCCACGGATACCTTTCCTCCATTCCTTCCAGTAAAACGCCTATAGTTCAGATCGAACCTCCAAAACTGGAAGCGCCCATTGAGCACCAGGAGGTCTGGGCTGCCGGAGTCACCTACTTCCGCAGCCGCAGCGCCCGCATCGAGGAATCGAAAGACGCGGGCGGCGGCGACTTCTACGATCGTGTCTATTCCGCCGAGCGTCCGGAGCTGTTCTTCAAGGCCGTGGCCCACAAAGTCGCCGGCCCAAACAGCAAGGTCAGGATTCGCCGGGATGCGACGTGGTCCGTCCCTGAACCAGAGCTGGCTCTCCTCGTGAATCCTCGCGGCCAGATCATCGGCTATACCATCGGCAATGACATGAGCTCCCGCGATATCGAGGGGACCAACCCTTTATATCTGCCACAGGCGAAGGTCTACGACCGTAGTTGCGCTCTAGGACCGGGCATTCTCATCCAGCCGCATCCCATGCCGGCAACCACGCAGATACAGATGATGATCCTGCGCGCCGGGGGTACTGAATTTTCGGCTGCGGTCACCCTCACCGAGCTGAAACGGGACCCCCCGACCTTAGTGGAGTATCTTTTTCGCGATCAAACCTTTCCCCACGGATGTTTTCTGCTTACCGGCACGGGCATCGTTCCCCCAGACTCATTCACGCTGCAAAGCGGGGATGAGATTCAAATCAGTATCGATGGCCTCGGCATACTATTAAACGACGTTGCCTGAGGCGGATTCGATTCAGCCTCATGTTTTACCAATCGAACAGCGTCCCATCCATCTTCCTGTTAATCGGGAGGTACGCTCGCTGATACGGATACTTGGCTGCCAGTGTTTCGTCGATCTCGACCCCAAGACCGGGAGCGTCTCCCGGATACATATAGCCCGCGTCAAAGGAGTACTGATGGGGGAATACAGCGTCAGTTTCCGCCGAGTGCGGCATGTGTTCCTGAATGCCGAAGTTATGGATCGCCAGACCAAAGTGCAGTGCGGCCGCCATGCTTATTGGCGAAAGATCTGTCGCGCCGTGACAGCCCGTGCGGACATGAAACAGAGCGGCAAAATCCGCAACCTTTTTAAGATGTGTGAACCCTCCGGCATGCACCAGGGTCATCCGGATGTAGTCGATCCACTGCTCACGAATCAGCTCCTGTGCGTCCCAGATTGTATTGAGAGCTTCGCCTGTTGCAATCGGAGTGGTTGTGTGTTGGCGAATGACTCTGAAGCCCTCCTGTAACTCTGCCGGCACAGGATCTTCGATCCAGAAAAGATGATACGGCTCCAGTTCTTTTCCCAGCCGCGCTGCTTCGATCGGTGTCAGCCGGTGATGACAGTCGTGTAGCAGGTGAATATCCTCACCGAACTGCTGGCGTGCCCGCTCAAACAACTCAGGCACGTGACGCAGATATTTCTCCGTAGACCACAGGCTCTCCGAAGGCAGTCCCCTTTCGGCCGGCTCGTAGGGTTTGTCGCCCTCGGCGACACCGTAAGTCGAAGCCAGTCCCGGAATACCGCTCTGCGCCCTTACCGCCAGATATCCCAGATCGATCTGCCTGGCGATAGCATCGATTGTCTCTTCGATATCGGCTCCGTTGGCGTGCGCATAGACGAGAACGCCGTTGCGGCTCTTACCGCCCAGCAGGTTGTACGCCGGAGTATTCAGCGCCTTGCCTTTAATATCCCACAACGCCATATCGACTGCGCCGATAGCGGACATTGTGACGGGACCGCGCCGCCAGTAAGCTCCGCGATACAAATACTGCCAGATATCTTCGATCTGAAAGGGATCACGCCCGATCAGGCACGGGATAAGATGCTCTCTAAGATAACTTACAACCGCAAGCTCGCGCCCGTTGAGGGTTCCATCTCCAAGGCCATAGATGCCCTCGTCGGTTTCTATCTTTAGGGTAGTGAAGTTTCGTCCTGGAGAACATACATTGACAGAAGCAGTTGTGATCTTCATGCAAGGATTCCTCGTTCAGGCGTGAACCTGTAACTACTTATGAGAACCGGCTTCCGCCATGGTGTTGCTTGATGCGGAAATCTCCACATAGTCCAGTGGCGCAGGCTCGCCGCCATCCGGATGACCCTCGATCCTTAATATGTCTCCTGGTTTCAGGGAAATTCCATGGAGCGTAATCCGTGTGGATGTGTCTCCGCTCATCTGGTCGCCGGGTAGTACATTATCTGCGCGCCACTCTTTGAGCAACTGATCATTGAGATACACGTTGTAAGTTGACACACCATGCCGGAAATCGAAGTACTGGATCGCGATGTCATAAGTGCCGGCGGCCTGGTTCAGAACAACAATCGCAGTGCAACCACTTGGGTCCTCGCAAGCAATACCTTTACCGTCCGAGGCTGTCTCCCAGGGAGACACATCGATCGGCGTGTAGCCGCTTAACTGCATATTTTCTGCTTCGATGCGGTTGGGGTCATGTTCTACACGGTCTTTGTTATCGGCGATACCCGACATCTTGTAGAACCAGTTATTTACTGCGTCTCGCCATACAACAGCGTGACCAGCCTGATACTCCACGAGCGCCAGGACCTTCTCGTAACGCTCCTCGTCGATGAGCCCTTTCAGTCGCTGCCACTCCGTCACCTGCTTTGCCGCGTCTACTGCTCCCTCATAGTGCGAGTCGTAAATGTGCTGGATCACCGTCTCGCCCGAACGCAGCTTGTAGGTGTAGGGCACATGATGCATGAACAACAGCAGCGTATCGGGACTGGTTGACAGCGATTCGAAGATGCGTGCAACCTCCGACGGATATTGCCCGATGTAGCCAGTGCCGGTCGCAACCGTTCGATCCATGCCAACGCCTTCATGGTCGGCGCGAATCCACTGTCCCCAGCCATTCCTCTCGGCCGACTCGATTCCGGGCCCGTAGTGCGACCGCAAAATATCGGTCAGCGTTCCCAGTCCCAGCGGCCCCGTGTATCGCTCATAAGTTTTCCACGAAGAAAGCAGCATGTCGTCGATGGTACTCACTACGGTCGGGTTATTCCCAAAGGTCAAGCGAGTCCAGTCGTCAGCAATTTCCTGCGGAGACGTATCCGGATTCCACGCAAGCCGCCCGAAACCATAGAGATTTGCCATCGCCATGGGGTGGGCCAGCCAATTCGTATCCAGACCGACATTCGATACCCCGGCAAAGCCGCCGAGCGGACGATCGAAGGCCTTCCCCTCAACAATTTCCTTCACCGGAGTGTGCCGATTCTCCGCGCGCAAATCAAAGTCCAGAGCCTCTTTCCACATCGGAACCAGAAACACGAGATGCCTCTGCTGGCCGGTGTATTCCTGTGTCACCTGTAGCTCGATTGCTTCGCTGGTTTGGTGCAGCCCGGCAAACAATGGTGATACCGGTTCCCTTACCTGAAAATCGATTGGCCCATGCTTGATCTGTACGATCACGTTGTCGTCGAATTTTCCATCCAGGGGATGAAAGATGTCGTAAGCAGCGCGTGCCCGATCAGCCTTGAGACCTCTCCAATCGAGATGATGGTTGTAGACAAAGGCCCGATAGAGCAGCACCCCTCCATGCGGTCTGAGCGCGCGGGCCAGTACGTTCGCTGCATCCACCGGAGTCCGGCCATATTGCAACGGTCCCGCGCGTCCTTCCGAATCAGCCTTGACCACAAATCCGCCGAGATCGGGGATCTTCGCATATACTTCATCTACCTTTTTCTGCCACCACGCGATCACCCGCGGATCGAGTGGATCGAATGTATCGAGGCCGCCGACCACTTTCGGACTGCTGAGATCGACGGAGACCGCAAGCCGCACGCCCCACGGCCGCATTCCGTCGGCAATGCGCGCGACTTGTGCAATCATCTCCGGCGTCAGCATCTTCAGGTCGGCGTTGACGTTGTTAATCGCGATGCCGTTTATGCCGACGGAAGCCAGTAGGCGCGCGTAGTCTCCAGCCCGCGTCAGGTCGACACGAACGCCGTCATTGTCAAAGAAAATGGAGCGGCCCGCGTATCCGCGCTCGATCGTGCCGTTCAGGTTGTCCCATTGATTTACCCACCGCACAGGAGCTGAAGGCGACTCGCTGACAGACAGGGAGCTCAGGTCTTTCTCCTCACCGATCATCTCCAGCAAGCGAAACGTTCCGTAGAGAACTCCACGTGCATCGGCTCCCGCAATCAGCCAGTAAGTATGCCCGTGCTTATGGATCGAGGTGATGGCATAGCCTTCTGGCCGCAGTTCGACCCCGGGGTTCCAGTGCGGAAAATGCGTCTGCAATTCCGTAACGGTTCCCAGCACAAATGCGCTTTTGTCCGGCAGGGCGGTCTCTACTTCGAGCTTCCGTCCCAGCATTCCGTCGATGCCGCGCACCAGCTCGCTCGCTGCGCTGCGCACGATCGGCGAATCATTGAGCGATAAAACACTGCCCGGCAGCGTGTGATACCGCTCGATCACTCTCGCATCCCCAATTGGAGCGTGGCGCAGCCATCCTTCCGCGCCCGTCTCAGCAAGCGACCATGTGCTCCCCAGCAAGAGCAATCCAGGCAACAAAAATCTCAACCGGAGCATGGCATCGCTCATTAACGCGGCAAAGATGCGCTTCCCTGAATCATTAACTGTTTAGCTTGCCCCTCGTCTGGCCTTGGTTGACGACCGCCTACGAAGACTCCATAGGTTCCGGGCTGCACGCTGCGCGTCCCAGCCGCATCTACCTGGCTCAGCTCTCGCGGATCTAACTCAAAGCGCACATGGCGCATGGCTCCAGGATCGAGATGAACCCGCTGAAACCCCTTGAGCTCATGAATAGCCGACACGTCGCTTGTCGGCGGCGTCAGGTATAGCTCCACAACTTCGTCTCCCGCCAGCTTGCCTGTGTTCTGTACATCGGCTTCGACCGAGAGTGACTCGCCAGCCTTCACCGTCTTTGGTGAAAGCTGTAAGTTCGAGTAAGAGAAATTCGTATAACTCAAGCCATACCCAAATTCAAACAGAGGAGTTCCACGGAAATACCGATAGGTTCGCGCTTTCATTGAGTAGTCTTTGAAGTCAGGTAGCTGGTCGCTTGACTTATAAAAAGTGACCGGCAATCTTCCCCCGGGATTATTTTTGCCGTCCAGCGTCTCCGCTATCGCTAGCCCGCCCCCTTCTCCGGGATACCAGGATTCAAGAACTGCTTGTGCATACTGCTCAGCCCAGTTCACAGCAAGTGCACTCCCATTCATCAGCACCACCACCAGAGGCTTGCCCGTTGCAGACAGCACTTCCAATAAATGCTGCTGTGCCTCCGGGAGCTGAATGTCGGTGCGGTCGCCCCCTGAAAATCCCTGGACATGCACAGGCATCTCCTCGCCTTCAAGTTCGGGCGACAGGCCCACAAAGGCGAGAATGACATCCGCTTGTAGAGCAGCGGCAACGGCTTCCTGGCGCAGAGGCTCTACCGGAGGCACCCAGTTGAGTGTGAACCCGGCTCCGAACAACTCCGCATGATGCCCGTATTCGATGCGAAGGATATGGGGGTGTGTATCGGAAAAATGCAGGTGAAAGTCCGGCGTCGTACTCGAACGAAATTTCGACTTCTCGTCGCTCGCATAACTCGCGACTTCTTTATCATCGAGATAAACCTTGTAGCTCTCGTGATCCTCGCAGGGATAACAGTGTGCCAGCGTGATGCCGAAGGTGTAGTCTCCTGTCGTTGGAGGCGTAATCGTACCGCTCCATCGCACGCCAAAATCATTTGCCGATAAGCCGGCTGCCGGGCTCGCTGAATTCCAATCGAAATCGATTTGTGGATCGACACGCGTCAGCATGGGTTGGCCGTTTAGCTCCGAGGAGGCGAAATACTCGGCTTTCACGCCTTCTTCCGTTGAAGCGGCAGAAGGATGCAATATCGTACGCGGCACCGGGACGGGCAATCCTTCCACATAAGGCGAACCCTGTGCGTACACTACTCTCGCATTCGGAAACTCATCGCGAATCCCGTCCAGCGGCAGCACAGGATGGGATGGAACAGCGTTGTAATTTCCTTCGAGCGCCGAGAGTACCGTTGCGTTTGGTCCCACGACTTCGATCGTTCTGATGTCGGGCTTCAACGGCAGAAAATTTCGATCATTTTTCAGCAGAACCATCGATTCCCGCGCCGCCTTGAGAGCCAGCGCGCGGTGCTCCGCGGAATCGTCTTCGCTGAACGGAATCTGCGCGAACGGAACTTTGCCCTCTGGATCGAACATCCCCAAACGGAACCGCGCCGTGAAAAGCCGCTTCACTGCTGTATCGATTGCGCTCTCAGAGATCAATCCGTTCTTCACTGCCAGTATCAAGGCCGTATAAGTATCGCCGCAATTCGTATCTGTACCTGCAAGCACGGCGGCAGCGGCGGCATGTTCTGCGTCGGGAGAAAACCTGTGTCCCTCTTTATGAAAGAAGTCGTCGATTGCACCGCAATCCGATGTGACGTAACCATTGAAGCTCCAGTCTTTGCGCAAGGTTCGCTCGAGCAGTTCCTTGTTGGCGCATGCCGGAGCACCGTCTACTGCGTTGTACGCACACATCACGGACGCGGCGTGTGCTTCCGTTACCGTAGCGCGAAAAGCTGGAAGGTAGGTGTCTTCGAGATCGTGCGGCGTGGGCTCGACATTAAAACGATGGCGCTCCGACTCCGGTCCGCTGTGAACCGCATAATGCTTCGGGGTCCCTACGGTCTTGAGAAAATGCGCGTCGTCCCCTTGGAGCCCATTTACAAATGCAACGCCAAGCCGGCTTGTGAGAAACGGATCTTCCCCATACGTTTCCTGTCCGCGTCCCCATCGCGGATCGCGAAAGATATTGATATTCGGCGACCAGATCGTCAACCCGTAGTAGATGCTGTGTACGTTATCGCGCATCGCCTGGTTGTACTTGGCACGCGCTTCTGTCGAAACAGTTGTGGCAATCTCTCCGACCAAGCCGGAGTCGAAGGTTGCCGCGATGCCGATCGCCTGCGGGAACACGGTCGCATATCCCGACCGCGCGATACCGTGCAGCCCCTCGCTCCACCAGTCATACTTCGGGACGCCAAGCCGTGGAATCGCGCCTGCGTCATTCATCATCTGCGAAACCTTTTCCTCGAGCGTCATGCGAGAAACAAGGTCGTCGACTCTCTTCTCCACAGGCAGCGCCGGATTCTGATAGGGAGCGGTCATCTGGCATACGCCATAGACGCTACTCAGGGCACACAAGGTTGCGACGAGAAAGAGCAACCCAGGCCCCCTCCTCGACTGCACAGAACTCACGTTATTCCACACCATACCTCTAGCCTCTTAATTCACTATCTAGCCGGATAGACACACTGATCTCTCGCCTGCTAGTCACGTTTACCTTTAATACGAGTCTCAAACTTTAGTCATTGCCGATAGATCATGTCAATTGTCATTCCTGCCGCCAATCGCGAAGACATTCGCGAAGAAGCCTCGCCATATCATGGTTCGAATCGCTGGTTATGGGATATCACCTATGTTTTTGATTTTGGCAGAGTCTGCCTCCTGCTCGCCATCTTTCCTTTAAAGGAACGGCGCTTGGTGGGCATTCCGCTCGATGGCTCACGATTCGATTCATGGCTCGATCGCTGCTGTAATACCAGTGCCGCTGCGCCTCGAAGGCGTGCCACTTCGCCTTCATGTGTCGGCATCAGCCGGGGCGACGACCCCGCCAACGTCAGCTCGGCGACCTGAGCTTCGATAATTGGTCCGAAGCGGTGCCACGCGGACGTAACATCACCTGCAACCAGGATCACCTCCGGCGAAAGCCCGGCTAAGATCAGCCGCAAGCCTCGTCCGATGTAATAGGCCTGCTTCGCCAGCGCTTCCACAGCATGCGGATGGCCGCCTTCCGCGGCGCTCAATAGTTGCTGATATGTAAGAGCCTTCGATGGATGCGACAGATCGGCATAGTAATGCAACGCCGCGCGACAAGAGGCAAACGTCTCCCAGCAGCCCTTCATCCCACACGCGCAAACAGGACCGTTCGGGTCGAGGGGAGCATGCCCAAACTCTCCCGCCATGCCATGTTGCCCCGTCACTAAGTGCCCGTTCGCATAAATACCTGTGCCAATGCCTTCAGAGACAGTAACCAGTACCGCGTTTCGCACGCCGTCCATCCGGCCAAACCAAAGCTCTGCCAGCAGGCAGGCGTTGGCCGCATTTTCGAGCGCTACATGTAGACCCGTCTCCTGCTCAATCTTCTTCTTTATGTCAAAGTCAGGCCAATGCAGGTTCGGCGCAAAAATCAGGTGTTGCGTGTCAGGATCGACTCGCCCCGGAAGGCTGATCCCAATACCTTCCACCGATTTCCGCGGGAAGTTCGCCTTCAGTCTCAGAATGCAATCGATCAGCAACCCCACTGCGGCGGCCGGATCTGCGCTAAGCGGGATCACCGATCGGGACAACAGCCGTCCATTCAGATCCACAACCGCGACCGACGACTGGGCAGGATGAATATCGGCCGCGATGATCACCAGATCTTCGTTCAGGCCCAGCAGCGTAGGCCTCCGTCCGCGCGGTCTGCGAGCAATCGCACCCTCCTGCACCCATTTTTCCTCGATCAGCTGCTCGATAATCAGCGAGACGGTACTCCGTTGCAATCCCGAGCGGCGCGCCAGTTCCGCGCGTGAGATCGGTTGCAGGGAACGAATCATTGTCAGCACAATATCGCGGTTGATATTGCGCGCCGTTTCACTCGAGGCCAGTTCGGCGTAGCTCAGGTCCACGCGCCGCATGCCCCTTGTACGTCCCGGCCGTTTTTTGTGCTTATCCATCAGCACACAAGAATAATCGCAATCTGCCATCCGGCGATCACGAATTCGAATTCCTTCCCAGTCCGCCGCTAATTTCTGCTGCAGCCAGTCAAAATCTACCGATTTACCCCGCTCGCCAGATAGCCGCCATCGATCACCAGAATCTCTCCTGTTACAAACGATGCCGCATCCGAAGCAAGGTAGATCGCACCGCCTGTAATCTCATCCAGCCTGCCAAAACGATTCATAGGAGTGCGCATCAGCAGTTCGCGCCCCCGGTCCGTATTCGATACCAGCTGGTCGTTCAACGCCGTCGGAAAGATGCCCGGCGCGATTGCGTTCACCGTTACCCCATGAGGCGCGAACTCCACAGCCAACGATTTTGTCAGCGCGCCCACCGCTGCCTTGCTGGCTCCGTATGCCGCCACATCGCGGAACGCAACCAGGGTAGCCAGCGAAGCGATATTCACAATGCGCCCATAACCTTGCTCAATCATGGTCCGGCCGAAAATCTGGCAGGCGCGCAGCGTTCCGGTGAGATTTGTATCAAGAATCTTTGACCAATCTTCCTCAGAGCATTCGAGTGTAGGAACGCGCAGCGTCATGCCCGCGGAATTCACCAGGATGTCTACGCGACCAAAATTGCGCCGCACATCTTCATGCAGCGATTCAAGCGAGGCGCGATCCCGCACGTCGGCGACCTGTCGCATCGATCGCCGCCCCAGTGCCTCGATCTCACCGGCTATCGAGTCTACCTCATCAGCACGGCGCGAGGCAGCAATCACGTTGGCTCCCGCCGAAGCCAAACCCAGGGCTATCGATCTTCCCAGGCCCGAGGTCCCCCCGATGACCACGGCGCATCGTCCCGTCAAATCGAAATGGCCATAACCCAATCGGATACTCCGCAATCGAATATTCGCAACTGAATACTCTAGGATACAAACTTAATCCCAGCTTGAGGAACCAAATTCTAGCATGTCAAACTTTTGATGGCACAGCCGGTTCCGATCGAGAGTAGCAAAAAAAGTCAACACGCCCTCTTGACAACTCTGAAAAAAGAGCCATATTGTTCGCTTTATCGGAAAATCAGGCTTCCGGAAGGGTGCTCTAGTGGACCTGAATCCTTTGGACGAGATCGTAGTCAGTAAACAAGCGATCGCAACAGAACTCTGCGGGCGCAAATAGTACTAGACACGAACAAATGGCTCATTCCCCTCGTAAGCCGACGCAAAAAACGGGCCAATGGAGTCTATCGCGCTTGCGCGCGCAGGCCAGTTACCTGTTCCAAAAACTTGGAGGTCTTATGAAGTCGATCGCATCCGTCATACGCAGGCCGCTCCATAATTGCGGACACGCCAAAGCACAGGTCCTCGGGATCGCACTCTACCTGATCGCGCTTCTCACTTTCACTTCTGCGAGCCTTGCTCAGGTTCTCTATGGCACGCTCACCGGAACCATCACTGATAAGACCGGTGCGGTCGTGCCGAACGTGAGCGTGACGCTGACGAACCAGGATACGGGACAGGTGCGGACTACGTCGTCTAACGGCCAGGGTGACTACCTTTTGAGCAACATTCTGCCGGGGACCTACACCGTATCGCTGCAGGATGCCGGCTTTGCGGGATTTACGCAAAAGAACATTACCATTGAAATCAACCGGCAGGCACGCATCGACATCGTGCTGCAGCCGGCTGGAACCACGCAAGTGGTAACGGTCACAGGGACTACGCCGATACTGCAGACCGAAACGGCTGAAGTCAATCATGAAATCACCTCGGAGCAGATTTCGCAGTTACCCGTCACATCCAGCCAGGGCCGCAACTTCCAGTCCCTCTACACCATCATTCCCGGCGCAGCGAATGTCGTCGAACAGAACTCGACCGCTTCAAACCCGTCGCGGGCCATGTCGCTCAACGTTAACGGCGTCGAAGATATGAACAACACAACGCGGCTCGACGGCGCGGTAAATACTTACGGCTGGCTGCCTTATCTGATCGCGTACGTTCCCCCGGCGGATTCAATCAAGACCGTCAACATCGTGACCAATTCCTTCAATGCGGAGCAGGGAGTGGCCGGTGGCGCTTCGATCAACGTCATCACAAAGAGCGGCAGCAGGCAGCTTCATGGCAGCCTGTGGCTGTACTACCAGGATGCCGCCCTCAATGCGCGTCCCTATACAGCGACCAGGCAGGTACAGCCCACTGTGCCGAAGAATGTTTTCGACGAATACGGTTTTTCCGTCGGCGGTCCGGTCTACATTCCGAAGATCCTGACGGGCAGGGATAAGCTTTTCTTTTTCCAGGATTTCGAGCGCATCACCCGGCGCCAGCTGATCACCGGAACCCAGACGGTACCGACCACGCCGATGCTGACTGGCGACTTTTCGGCGGTGGCAAGCGGAATCGGCGCGGCCAGCACGATACTCTATGATCCGCAGCCCGCCGGTACGGGACCTTATCTCCCGTTCGGCTCTCGTCCAACCTTCCTCTCTGAGTACGGCTGCAACTGCATCCCGGCTTCACGCTTGTCGAGCGCCGCCACGACGATGCTCGCACTGCTTTCGCCGATTTCGTCCGGCATAACCAATCCGAACTATGCCAACCAGCTTGCGAACGACTTCCTTGGCAGTGGCACGCTGGCATATAACCGCAACACATCCGATACCAGGATCGACTACATCCCGACCCAGAACACGAGCATTTTCGGCAAATACGGTATCGAACCGTTTTCCGTTACCGACCCGCAGACGCTGCAGAACGCCGGAGGCGGGACCTTTGATGGCGGCCAGCCCGGAGCCGCCAGCGGTCGCATTCAGAATGTCGGGCTTGGCGTCAACCACGTTTTCACCCCCAACCTGCTCCTTGATTGGGACTTCGGTTATACCCGCCAGCGCACGGGCGCACAGTCCCTGGTTGACCTCAAGGCCGGCTACTTTGGCCTGGATACGCTGATGATTCCGGGAACGAACGGCGTGGGTACGAACTACATCGGCCAGCCGACCTTCGCCTTTGGAACGGTGGCGAACAACGGCACTAGCACTTCCTTCTCCTCTCTCGGAAACGCCAGTGGCGCCAACCCTTTCCTGTTCCGCGATAATCAGTTCACCGGCGATGTGAACCTGAGCTGGGTGAAGGGCCGCCATGCGATGAAGTATGGCTTTACTTACTACCACTTCGACCTGAACCATTTTCAGCCGACCAGTGGTGGAGGCGTCAGCAGCCCGCGCGGTGGCTTCCAGTTCCAAGGCGGAATGACCAGCAACACCGCTACGGGAATTACCGTCTACAACACGCTGGCCGACATGCTGTTGGGCCTGCCCAACAACGGGACCGGGATAGCGGTCGCGAAGGAGGAGCAGCTGAACAATCCCAACGCTCTGCGGTGGTCGGAGTATGCCCTGTACGCGCAGGATCAATGGAACGCGTCTGACAAGCTAACTGTTACCTACGGAATCCGCTATGAATTTTATCCTCCGCCGTATCGCGATCATTCGGGTGTCTTCCGGCTGGATCCGACCCTCCCGCAGTCTGGGAACGTCCTCGTGGGCGGCGTGGGCAGCGTCCCGCACAACGCCGGTTACCAGATGGGCTGGGGAACGATTTTTCCGCGTCTCGGGATTGCTTACCGCGTCACCGACAGATGGGTGGTTCGTACAGGAGCCGGAATTACCTCGGATCCGGATAGTCTGCGCTTCCTGCGCGATGCGTTCCCGGAAGATCTCGCACCAACCTATGGTGGAACGGCAACAGGCACGGTCGCGATCGATCCAACAACCGGTACCCCTTTGACGCTCGCAACCGGCATTCCGCTGCCGGTGTTCCCGGATTTCTCCACCGGAATCGCATCGCTCCCTGTCAGTGGATCGACCAACACGGCTCCAGCGAACTACCGTCGCGGCTATATCGAGAGTTGGAACCTTTTCGTTCAGGGAGACCTCGGTGCGAAGATTGTCGCCAACATCGGTTATGTCGGAACGCGAGTAGTGCGGCAGCTGGCAGGCTACACTCTGAATGCTGCGCCGTTGCCGAGCGGTTCGACGGTCTGTATGGCAAACGGGCAATTCAATCCTTCATCGCCGTTTTTTGCGCACCCGCTGGGAAGCAACCCGTGCAGTTTCAACGCTAACCAGATCATTAACCTCGAGCACTGCACCAGCGCAACGAGTGCTACTTGCTACAACACGGGCGGTATTACCATGAATGCCCCCATCTTCTCCGCCAACTATAACGCGATGCAGGCGCAACTGACGCGCGTCGCGGGGCGTTCGGCACAATGGGGACTCGTCTACACCTGGTCGAAAGCCATGAACGACGAGGACAACGGCGCCGGCTCAGGCTCAGCCGGCACGGCTTTCTCCTATCCGGCATACTTTTTCCGCAATCGGGCGGCGGCGGGCTACGATCGGACGAACAACCTTCAATTCTGGGGAATCTACAACCTGCCCTTCGGACCCGGTCAGCGCTGGGCCAATCAGGGCGTTGCAGGGGCCATTTTCGGCGGCTTCCAGCTGAATGGGCAGCTCAGCCACGTCAGCGGCGCGCCATTCTCGGTGAACCCGTCGGCGAGTTCGATCAACTCTCCCGGCAACACGGAGTACGCTCAGCTAATTGCGCCTTACCACCAGTTGGGCGGGCATAACCGGACCCCCGGTAACGCCACAGTGTCAGGCGGAAAGCCATGGTTCGATCCAACATCGTTCTCGAACCCGGCGGAGCCGAACTACACGCCAACTCAGCTGCCGTCGGAGATCGAGTCGCCGGTCTTCGGCAACAGTACACGCAATCAGTTCCGCGGTCCCGGAGTGACATATATTAACGCCAGTATCTTCCGTACATTTCCCGTGTATCGGGAATCCAACTTCCAGATTCGCTTCGAGGCATTCAACGTTCTGAATCACCCGATCCTGACGACACCGAATGTGACAGTGGGCGGCGGAACGTTCGGCTACATCACCAGCTTCGGCACCACCTCACCGGCAGCCCCACGCGTGCTGCAGTTCGGCGGTCGCTTTAATTTTTGAAGTACTTTCAAGGTGTCTATTTTCTTGAGGAAGGGGATACCGCTGTTTCGGTCTGGGTGATTTCGCGTAAGTTACTAATTTTAAAGAATGGTCGGAGAGAGGATTCGAACCTCCGACCCCCTGGTCCCGAACCAACAATCGAATCACTAACCTGTTGTATCGTTTAGGTTTGTTCAGCGTGTTGTTAGGTCTTATTGCATAGTATTTCGGGAGCTGATGGACTCAATTTGGACTCAAGTTTCTTGAGCGCCGGACAGAGGCTGCGTGTTCGGGGCTCAGAGATGGACTGCAATTGATGAAGCGAGGAGGGACGTAGAAACACGAGTTGGATTGATATCCCGGCCGATGGCGGTTTGGGAGACGGGCGTCACCCGCGGACAATCGGCCGTAGCACGATCAATACACGACCATCGCTCAAGCGACGTCTAGTCGGGCGCCCTCTTCCTGCTCCCGTCGCTTCTTATCCAACATGCTCCATATCACCTTGGCCGTATTGCCTGTCTTGGTGATATGTTCGCGCCCCAGCTTGGCGTAGCGTTCGGTTATCTTGATATTGGCATGACCAGCAGGATTCGCAAGCTCGCAAAGATCGCCGCCGTTCATCACGTACCAGGACGCAAAGGTGTGAGGCAGATCGTGGAACCAAAGTCATGAATCGCAGCTCTTTCGAGCAGGTCCTCAAAACTTCCTTCCAGTCGCTGACGTCGGCTTGTCGGCCCCACTTTCGGCGGAAAAATCCGATCCTGACCGATCACCGCAGGGTACCGCCGAATTTCCTCGGTTAGTTTCCCACGATATGGGGACGTAACGTACCTCGCCCTTCTTCAGCCTCGCACGAACGCCAAAAGCCCTTCGCTTTCCATCACGTCGGACCACCGGAGCCGGTGAATCTCGGCTGAGCGCATCCCTGTCGATACGGCGATCAACACGATAAGCCTCATTCGAAAAGGGAAGTGTCGCATCCTTACCTAAGCAGAGGTCCTAATGATGAGGCAGAATTTCGCTGCAATTAT
>Ga0206959_10175_pt1 | contig 17943 bp, 10 predicted proteins | sample Alteio_BWOrgHeat_31_FD_152971 | JGI IMG/M metagenome (GOLD analysis project Ga0206959, IMG submission 152971) | Enriched cells from forest soil in Barre Woods Harvard Forest LTER site, Petersham, Massachusetts, United States -... | ecosystem: Environmental > Terrestrial > Soil > Temperate forest >...
TGTCGGCGCGGACTTGCAAGCGCCCGACAAGAATACCCGTGTCGTGCTCGAAACCATGCAGGCCATTGCTGACTTGAAGCGCAAGTTTCCCCCGGAAAGTATCCGCGCCTATGTCATCAGCGGCTCGACTTCGGCCGAAGATGTCTACAACCTCGTGCGTCTGGCAGAGATTTCTGGCGTGAGCGTGGAAGCGCACGGTGACGATCCCGGACTGATGCCGGTGCCGCTCTTTGAATCGATTCACGACCTGCAGGCCGCGCCTGAGATTTGCCGCGAGCTGTGGACTTCGCCGCGCTATGCGCGCTTTGTGAATTCCTGGAGTCGCAAGCAAGAGGTAATGCTGGGCTACTCCGACAGCAATAAGGATGGCGGCATGATTGCCAGCCTCTGGGAAATCTTCAAGGCGCATCGTGCGCTGCACCAGGTGGCCGACGAGTGCAACATTCACCTCACGCTCTTTCATGGACGCGGTGGCACCGTGGGTCGTGGCGGGGGGCCCACGCACCGCGCCCTGGTGGCGCAGCCGGTGGGCGCATTCAGCGGGCACTTCAAGATTACCGAGCAGGGCGAGGTGCTGAACTGGAAGTATGCGGAGCCGGTGCTGGCCGAGCGCTCGCTGGAACTCATGGTGGCGGCGTCGCTGGATGCGTTGGTGCGCCCCAGCGGACGCAAGCCCAAGGACGATGAACAGTGGCGTCCGGTGATGGATGAGCTTTCGGAAATATCCTTCGCGTACTACCGCGAGAAGATCGCGGAAAACCCTGACATCCTGCGCTTCTTCGAAGAAGCCACGCCGGTGAGCGAGTTGGGCAATGTGAAGATCGGGTCGCGTCCGGCGCGACGCACGCAGACCAGCAAGCTCGAAGACCTGCGCGCCATTCCCTGGGTTTTTGGCTGGATGCAGAGCCGCTGCGTTCTGCCGGCCTGGTTTGGCGTGGGCTATGCGCTCGACCGCTATGCCAGCAAGAAAGATGGCCTGGCAGAGCTCTCGCGCATGTTTCGCGATTTCCCGTTCTTCAACGACCTGCTGAGCAACGTGGAAATGGGACTGGCGAAAGTGGACTTCAATATCGTGAAGCTCTACTCCAAGTTGATTGTAGATGTCGAGGTGCGCGAACGCGTGTACAAGCTGCTCGAAGAGGAGTTTGTGCGCACCTGTAAGGTCGTGTTGCAGGTGACTGGCGAGCCGAAGCTGCTCGAAAATAATCAGATTTTGGCGCGCTCGATACGCTTGCGTAACCCTTACGTGGATCCTATGAGCATCATGCAGGCAGAGATGCTCAAGCGAAAGCACGATGGCGAGAGCAGCCCGGACCTGGACTACGTTCTGGGCGCAACGATTAATGGCATCGCTGCCGGCCTGCGCAATACCGGCTGAGATCCGCTTCCTTATCGTTGCGCCGATGGAAGTTGGAAACTTTTCGCGGCAAATGTGCGTAGTCTAGACATGTTCTTCATCCGAAAACAGGGCGTCTGCATTCTGGCAATCTTTGTTCTTGCGCTGCCGCTGGCCGCACAGCTTACGGAGCCATCGCCAACACCATCTCCGACTCCAATCGAGCAGGCGATCCAGTCAACCAGCGATGCCAAGGAGATTGTTAGCCGCGCCGTTGCGGTTGATCGTCACAACTGGCTGCTGGCGCAGAAATATACCTGGCAGGAGCGGCTGGTCTACAAACGCTTCGACAAGCATGGCAAAGAAAAATCTCAGGAGATTAAGACCCTCGACACAAGCTTCTTCTACGATGAGCCATACTCGCGTGTGGTGAAGATTGACGATAAGCCGCTAAACGAGAAGGAAGAGCGCAAGGAAGAAGAGAAGCAGCAAAAGTTCATCGCAAAATACAAAGACGAATCGGACGATGCACGCCAGAAGCGGGTAGCGAAGTACGAAAAGGAGCGTGAAGAAGAGCGCGCTTTTACCCGCGACATTGTGAACGCCTACGATTTTCAGATGCTTGGTGCAGACCGGCTTGAGGGCCGGGACGCTTATGTGATCCAGGCGATTCCACGCAAGGATTTTCATCCCACGCAGCCGCATGGCGAGATGCTCTCCAAAATGCAGGGCAAGCTCTGGATCGACAAGCACTCCTACCGCTGCATCAAGCTGGATGCGGAAGTCATCGATACGATCTCCTTCGGATTGTTTCTGGCCCGCGTACACAAGGGATCGCACTTGATCGTGCAGTGGACACGTGTGAATGACGAAGTCTGGTTGCCGCGTCATCTCTTTCTCGACGCCAGCGCCCGCATCATGCTGTTCGACAACGAGGCTTTCCAGCAGGAAAGCGATTTTTCCGACTTCAAAAAATTCTCAACCGACACGAAGATTCTGCCGGAGATGCACGAAGTAGAGCCGGAAGTGAGTCCAACGCCTGCGCAATAGGAATCGAACTCCGGGTTTCAGCATCTCGAATTCAAAATCGGGCAATGGCCTGCAGATACCTGTTTAAGAGCCCTTCTGGTGACAGCGCCATCCCGGAATGTTTTAATAAAATGGGTATCCGATATTCGAAAGGAATTCGGAAACCCGCACATGAAATGGCAAGTTTATCTCGTTGGCCTCGTAAGTATTGCTTTTGCAGTCGATGCACGCGCGTTTGATGAGCAGGTTGCGGGCGTCGTGGTGGAGGTGGTCTCTCCCAATTCCGAAGCGGAGCGAGCCGGGTTCGAGCCGGGAGACATACTCCAAAGCTGGGCGCGCGATGATGCCAAAGGCGATGCCGAATCGCCGTTCGAAATTTCGTTGATCGAAATTGAACAAGCACAGCGCGCACCGGTCACGATTCATGGATCGAAACAGATTTGGACGCTCGGACCCGGCCACTGGGGTCTGAAAACGCGGCCCGATTTTCCATCAACTGCCCTTGCCACCTATCAACAAGGCCAGGAACTGGCCAAAGCCGGAAAGCTGACGGAAGCAGCCCAGCGTTGGCAAAGCGCCGCCAGCGAGCTGGATACGTCTGTGCCGTCGTGGCTGCCTGTATGGTTCCTGTCCCGCGCTGCGGATGCATTCGCTGCGAATCGCCAATGGAGAGATGCAGACGCGGCCTATGAACGCGCCGTGCAGTTAGGGGCGCAAACGCGTCCGGAAATCAGAGTGCAAATGCTTCGCGCGTGGGCGGAGTCGTTTGCACAGCGGGAAGATTGGGTGAATGCGGAGAAGCGTTTTCAGCAGGCCGCCGACGAGAGCGAAAAATTGAGTTCTGCAAGCCTGCTCCTTGCGGATGCTCTCGACGGACTTGGATTCGCCGCCTTGCGCCGTACTCACTTTGCCCAAGCCGAAAAGTATTACGCTCAGGCTTTTCAAATCCAGCAAAAGCTGGCGCCAAACAGCCTGGGCATGGCCCGAAGCGTGAATGGCATGGGTAGCATTGCCGAAAGGCATGGCAATTTGAGGAAGGCGGAAGAGGATCATAAGCGCGCTTTGGCTATTCAGGAGAAGCTGGCTCCGGGAAGTATCGACGTTGCTGACAGCCTCGGTGGTATGGGCAACGTGGCTCTGATTGGTGGCGATCTGGCGAAAGCCGAAGATAGTTATAAACAGGCCCTGGCGATTTATGAAAAGCTGGCCCCTGGCGGCGCCGCTGCCGCCAAGGTTCTTGCGAATCTCGGCATTGTTGCTGGCAATGGCGGCGACTCAGCCAAAACCGAGGAATACTTTCACCGGTCATTAGCGATTCAACAAGAACTTGCGCCCGGCAGTTTGGGTGTGGCAAGCCTTTTGCAGAATCTTGGTGTTGTCGCCATGCAGCGTGGCGATTGGGTGGAAGCGGAGGAGCTTACACACCAGGCGCTTGCGATCGAGGAAAAACTCGAACCGGAAAGTTTGTTAACCGCGGAGAGCTATACCAACCTGGGACGGATCGCAGAGGCGCATCAGGACGTGGTCAGAGCGGAGCAGTACTACCGCAGTGTCCTGGCCATACAGCAAAAGCAGATTGCCGACGGTTTAAGCATTTCCAAGACTCTAGACAGCCTGGGTGACGTAGCTAGACTTCGCAATGATTGGTTACAAGCCAAAAAGTATTACCGCAGATCCCTATGGAGACGAGAAAAGCTGGCCCCGGGAAGTTTGGACGTTGCCTACAGCTACGGCAATCTGGGACTCGTTGCTCACACTGCCGGCGATTTTGCCAAGGCCGAGGAATACTACAACCGCGCTTTGGCGATCGAAGAGAAACTGGCCCCAGGAAGTGGTGATACAGCCCAGAACCTGGCGGAATTAGGAGAAGTGTTCCGTGATCGTGGAGAGCTGAACAAAGCGGAAACGAGGTATCGCCAGGCCCTGGCGATTGAGGAAAAGCAATCGCAAACGGTTGAGTACGCCGAAGCCCTGGCGGGTCTGGCTGAGGTGATGGTTCGCAAGCGGCAATTCAATGAGGCGGCGCCTCTCTTCGGCCAGGCCCTTGACGCTCTTGAGAGTCAGACCGCGCATCTCGGGGGCACCGAGGAAAATCGTTCGCAATTCCGCGCTCAGCATGCTGATTTTTATAAGGAATACGTGGCGCTCCTCGTCAACATGGGAAAGCCCGAACTGGCTTTTCATGTTCTGGAACGATCTCGTGCCCGTACATTTCTCGAAATGCTGGCGGAACGCAACCTGGTGTTTTCCGCTGACCTGCCGCATGAGATTCAGCAGGAACGCCAGCAGAACTTCGCCGCCTACGACAGCATTCAATCGCAAATTGCAGATTTGAATCCTGCGAAAGACAGCGCCCAGATCCAACAGTTGCAAACCAGGTTGCGAGACCTGCAGGAAGAGCGCGAGCAGATCGCCGAGCGTGTTCGCAAGGCATCGCCCCGCCTTGCGGCATTGCAATACCCCAGGCCTCTGGATATAACTGGCGCAAGACAGGCTCTGGACGCGGGAACGGTTCTGCTTTCCTACTCGGTTGGCCGGCGCGAGACGATTCTATTCGCGATTCGACAGGGCACAAATACTCCTGAGATTTCGGTTTTTCATCTGCCACTCGGTGAAAAGGCATTGCGTAAGCAGGTTGAAGTATTTCGCAAGTCACTGCAGGGTTGGAAGACGACTGACCGGACCGCATTTGCCGTTGCATCGACGACTCTGTACAAGGCTCTGCTGGCACCGGCGGAGACAGTCGTGGCGCCGGCGGAACGTGTCCTGATTGTGCCGGATGGCGCGCTGCAGGTGCTTCCCTTCGGGGCGCTTCTGCGCGATCGCGATCACTATCTGATCGAATGGAAGCCGGTGCATACTGTGATTTCCGCAACCGTATACGCCGAGCTGAAAAGTGTCACTGGAGAATATGAATCTGATCCTCTGCAGCTGGTGGCGTTCGGCGCTCCGAAATATCCCCCGTTGGATCCGACGCATCCGCAGACGATCCGCAGTCCAGAGTTGCGTGCCGCTGCCGAGCGCGGCTTTGTGCTTGCGCCGCTACCGTTCAGTAAGGACGAGGTAAGCGGTATTGCCGAGTTTTTCCCGGGGCACGCCCAGGTGTTTCTGGGAGAGCAGGCAACCGAAGAGAACGCGAAGAGCGTGGATAATTCCGTGCGCTACCTGCATTTTGCGACGCACGCCATGATCGACGAACGTTTCCCGCTGAATTCCTCGCTGGTATTGACCATCCCTAAAAATCCCGGCATGGGCGAAGATAATGGCCTGCTGCAGGCGTGGGAAATTTTCGAGCAGGTGCGCATCAACGCGGATTTGGTGACGCTCTCCGCGTGCGAAACCGGATTGGGCAAAGAAGTTGAGGGAGAAGGGCTCATTGGCCTGACTCGCGCCTTTCAATATGCAGGCGCGCGCTCCGTGCTGGCTTCGCTGTGGAGCATCCCCGATGCCAGCACCGCTGATTTCATGAAGCGCTTTTACGGCCACTTGAAAGAAGGCAAGAGTAAAGACGAAGCTCTGCGGCAGGCGCAGTTGGAGTTTCTGCGGCAACCGCAGTTTTTGCGTCCGTTCTATTGGGCGGCGTTTTCGTTGAATGGCGATTGGAGGTAGATTAGCCAGGGACGGTCCGCGGGTCATTGGATTGGTAGATCGGATTAGTAGATCAGGACGAACCGGAGCCTAAGCGAGTTATACGTTAAGCTCCGGCTTCTGCTTTAGCTGTTTATTGCGTTACTGTGAGGGTGACGCTTGCAGCGTGGGAGAGCGAACCTGCTGCGCTGGTTGCTGTGACGGTTACAGTGCTGGTTCCCGTTGGTGTTTGTGGTGGCGGCGGTGGTTTCAGGTTTGTGCCACCACCACCTCCGCATCCTACGATTGTGAGTGCCATTAACAGCATCAGTGAGCCAGCCGTGAACGACACCTGACGCTGACGGCGAGAGATCATCTTCCTGGTCGGGATCAGCAAGATTCCCACTACGCCGAATGAGCCAACCAGTTGTAACCCGGCAAATACAGGTTCGCGTTGATTCTGGAATTGAGGCACAAACAGAGAAGCGTTAGGTCCAGTAGTGTTGATGACCAGTGTGGATTGCACGGGGCTTCCGTTTGGCGTCACCGAGGGTGGCGTGAATGTGCAGGTTGTAAGAGCCGGTAAACCCGCGCAGGCAAAAGAGACGCTGTTATTAAAGCTGTTTACCGGAGTCAACGTGAATGTAATCGTTGCCGATTGGCCGGCCCTCACCGTGGAAATGGTTGGGCTAGCCGAGATTGTGAAGTCCGGCGGTGGGGGTGGAGGCGTCGATGTCACGATGGTGACTACTGCCAGCGTGCTCTGCGCATTGCCGTCGTTTACGGTAAAGGTGAAACTGTCCGAGCCGATGAACGATGCGGCTGGTGTGTATAGTACGGTTCCGGTAGAAGCAGAGAAGTTGCTGAGCGATCCATGCGAAGGAACAGAGGCAGTGGCGAAGGTGAGGGGCACGTTCCCACGCGGAGATACCCCGCTGAGAGTGATGGGCAACGGCGTGTTTTCAAAGGTGCTGGTACTTGCGGCGGTTGCAAGCGGGAATGTAACTACTTTGCGAATGCGGTTGTTGACTTCATCCGCGATGTAGACATTGCCCAGTGTGTCAACGAAAACACCGGACGGAGAATTTAATTGTGCCGAAGCAGCTGATCCGTTATCCCCTGAAAATCCGTTACGGCCATTGCCCGCAAACGACGTAATGATCTGTGTGGCATGGTCAACTCTGCGAACCCGATGGGTATTGTGATCGGCGATAAAGAGATCACCCACGCTGTTTACGGCTACGCCATAGTCCTGGTTGAGAATTGCCTGGGTTGCAAGGCAGCCATCACCCAATGCATCCACGGATCCACTGCAGGTGGATGGGTTGATGCCGCCACCTGCGACGGTTGATATGTATCCATTTGTGTCGACTTTCCGGATGCGATTGTTCCCAGTGTCTGCGATGTACAGATTGCCAGCAGGATCCTGGACTACAGAACTGGGACTGAGCCCGGCGTTGGTGGCCAGTCCGCCATCCCCAGAAAATTGAGCATTTCCGGTACCCGCAATGCTTGTGATGATTTGCGTAGCATGATCTACTCTGCGAACGCGATTATTACCAGGGTCGGGGACAAGTAAATTCCCATTTGTATCAAGGGCTATACTGGTGGGCAGTGATACGTACGCCTGAGTTGCTAGGCAACCATCGCCAACGCTGTCCACTGCTCCGTTGCAGGCATCCGGAGGATATGGACCGCCGCCTGCTGCAGCAGTGATCATCAGGCTGGTGTGATCGACACGACGTACGAGGTCATGCCCCTGGTCGGCAATGAAGAAATCGCCACTGCTATTTTCGGCGACTCCTGTAGGTCCCTGCAATATGGCTTGCAGTGCGAGGCAGCCGTCACACCAGGTGTCGGTTGATCCTGGCACGACGACGTAAGTGGAGCCACCACCGGCTATGGTAGTGATGATGCCGCCAGCATCCACTTCACGGATTACATTATTTAGCTGGTCAGCAATAAGTATGTGATTGGCTGCGTCGACGGAAACACCAAATGGCATGCCTATGCTTGCCGCAGTCGCTTGACCGTTGTCGCCGCCCAGAGTGGACGTTCCATTGCCTGCATAGATAGTGATAATAGCGTTCGAGCCGACTCGGCGGATGTAGCTGTCGCCAGTATCGGCAATAAATACATTGCCGTTTGTGTCGGCTGCCACACCTTGTGGAATTACCAATTTGCTTTGCGTGGCCAGGCAGCCATCGCCCAGGTTGTCTGTTGCACCTGTGCATGTTGTTGGCGTGGCTCCCCCGCCTGCAACGATCGTAATGATCTGCGTGCTGTGGTCTACGCGGCGAACGATCTGATTAAACATGTCCGCGATGAATAGATTCCCGCTACCATCAATAAACACTCCTTCCGGACTATTGAGCTCGGACTGAGTTGCAACACAGCCATCGCCGTAACCGTCGAGCCTTCCCGGACAATCAGTGCCACCTGCAACCCTTGTGATGAGGTGCTGCGCAGACGTATCCACCTCAAAAACAATATTGTCGATGGAATCGGCGATGTAAAGATTGCCCGTGCCATCGACGACCAAGCCAGCAGGGCCATTGATATAAGCGTTGATGGCGGGGCTCCCATCCCCGTGGGTGCTTCCGGAACCGCCGCCGGCGTACACAGTAATCACGCCGTTGGTGTCGACTTTACGAACGATCTTGTTTGTCGTATCGGAGAGGAAGAAATTGCCAAAGCTATCTACAGCTACGGCATTAGGCTGAGGGACGATTGCGGAAGTCGCCATGCACCCATCACCCAAGCTATCGGTTTGACCGGCGCAGCCAGCACCACCACCGGCAACAGTGGTAATGATTTGCGTAGTGTGATCGACTTTGCGGATTACATTATTACCGCTATCGGCGATGAAAAGATTTCCAAGGCTATCGACAAAAATGCCAGAAGGCCGGCTCAGGCCCGCTGCAATGGCCGGGCCGTTGTCGCCTGAGTACGAAAAACTATTATTGCCCGCCACGGTTGAGATATTTCCATTGGAATCGACTTTGCGAATGACACTGCTCGCTTCATCGGCAATGTAAACATTTCCTGCGCTATCCACTGCAACGCTTTCAGGACGCATCGAACTGTTAATTGCGAGAGAACTGCCCTGCATACCACCTGCAACTGTAGTAATCACAGTCGGAAAATTCTGCGCGGTGGCACGCCTCGAATGCGGCCCCAACAAAGTGACAACGAGGAAAGAGACAACCAGGCTGGTGCACGAACGCTTAATGCGCATAGAATTCCGCATAAAACACGACTCCTAAGATTTGATTGCAGGACGACTACCGTAGAGACACTACCGGCATATTTTGTTGGTGGGGAGTCTTCATTATAAACCAGCCCGGTCGTTTGAAGGACATGGTTCTACCGGGAGAACCTGGGGTTGTATCCCGGCTAATCCTTATTCCCCAGTTCTTTTGCGCGCTGAGCAGCTTTCACCACGGCTTTGATCAGCGTCACGCGCAGCTTGCCTTCCTCGATTTCCATGATGCCGTCGATGGTGCAGCCCGCGGGAGTGGTGACAGCGTCCTTCAGCAGCGCCGGGTGGTCGCCGGTTTCGAGCGCGACCTGCGCGGAGCCGAGCATGGTCTGTGCGGCCATCAGCGTGGCGGTTTCGCGCGGCAGTCCGACCTTTACGCCGGCCTCTGCCAGTGATTCCAGGATGATGTAGATGAACGCTGGACCGCTGGCAGAAAGGCCGGTGGCGGCGTCCATCAATTTTTCTTCGATGACCACGGTCCTGCCGACAGCGCCGAAGAGGGCTTGTGTGGTGGCAACGTGTGCGGGCGTGGTGAACTTGCCTTTGCAAATGGCGGTCATGCCCTGGCCGACGAGGCAAGGCGTATTGGGCATGGCGCGGACCACGGGAATCTCGCTACCCAGCGCCTGCTCGATGGTGTATGTGGGCACCGAGGCAGCCACGGAAATCACAAGTTGACTGGGTTTCAGGTTGGGACGAATCTGCGCCAGCACATCGGTCACGACCTGCGGCTTTACCGCGATCAGGATGATGTCCGCGTTTTTCACCGCATCGGCATTGTTGGTGCCGACAGCAATCCCCAATTTGTCGTGTACCCTGGCGGCTTCGTCAGCGTGCGCCACGGTGGCGGTGGCGTTTTCACGCGAGATGAGATTCTTGCCGAGAAAGCCTCCCAGCAGAATGCCTCCCATTTTGCCTGCGCCCAGAACGGCGACGCGATGATTGAAGGCCGGTGCCGCCGATGGTTGCGGCGTCGTCCCGGTTACGGAATCGGTGATCTGACTGTTGACTGCTGTTGGGAATGCCATGTCGTTATTATCCTTCCCCTGGTGTATCTGTAAGGCGCTGCTCGATCATGAGCTTAGTGTTGACGAATGTGTAGTTTACAAGATATCATCCGCCTACTGTGTCTGCCATAAGCCAGCAAATAACATCGATTACGGGCACAACCGTGTCCTCATGTCTGGCGGGCGGCGAATAAGTTTGGAATGAGTCGAGATTCAAAGCCCACCGCCTGAAACGGTGGGCTTTCATTTTGAGAGCGGGATGGGGTAGCCGGAAGTCGGGCTGACGCTATGGTGCGAAAGTGCGTTGGCTGAAGTTGCGGCATCGACTACTATAGAAGTGCCCCCGATCCGCAGTTATTTCCAGCAGGACATTCTTGCGTACGACGGACGGCGAAGTTGCCGTGCGCAGTTCTGAGATTCATCGTGGAAGAAAGGTTAAACATGTCGACGCAAACTATGGCCGCCGAACAGCCATCGCGCAAGCAGAATGGCCAGGTGCGCCAGGCCTGTAAAGTAGCCATCCTCGGCTTTGGAACGGTGGGCAGCTCGGTAGCGAAGATTCTCTGTGATTCCATGCCGAACGTGCAGATTACGCATGTGCTCAACCGTAACGTGGCGCGCAAGCGTGCCGACTGGATGCCTGCCAATGTCCAGTGGACGGAGAATTTTGACGAGGTTCTTGCATCGAACGCCGACATCCTGATCGAACTGATGGGCGGCCTCGATCCGGCGGAGCATTACGTGCGCAGCGCGCTGGCTGCAGGCAAATCGGTAGCCACGGCCAATAAGAAGCTTATCGGCAAATGCGGCCCCGAGCTGGGGGAATTGGCCCGGCAGCACGGCTGCAACCTGCTCTTTGGCGCAGCGGTTGCCGGCGGCGTCCCGGTCATCGATGGTCTGCAGCATGGCCTGGGTGGCGACCAGTTGCATCGCCTCTTTGGCATTCTGAATGGCACCTGTAATTTCATTTTAAGCCGCATGAGCGAGGGCATGCCCTTTCCGCAGGCCCTGCGCAAGGCGCAGGAGCTGGGTTTCGCCGAAGCTGATCCCACCGACGACGTAGAGGGCTACGATGCGCGCTCAAAGCTGGTAATTCTTGCCCGCAGCGGACTGCGCGCGGAAATTGATCCCGCCGAGATTGTCTGCAAATCAATTGTGCCGATCAGCCCCGTGGACTTTGAATATGCGAAAGATCTGAATTGCACCATCCGCCAGATCTCGCGGCTTGAGATTGTTTCCAAAAAGCTTTTTGCCTCGGTACAGCCGATGCTGGTGCCGCTGGCCTCTCCGCTGGCAAATGTACAGGGCAGTGAGAACATTGTGATCGTCAGCGGCAAATACGGCGGCGACACGGTATTCTCAGGGCATGGTGCAGGCGGTAATCCTACGGCAGTGGCAGTTGTTTCCGACGTGCTGGCCATTACTGAAGGACGCGCGGGCGACTTCGGCATTCACCACGAACGCTACGTCGTCAACGGAGATTTGGTTGCGCCGCAATATATCCGCTTCGTGGTGCAGGACCGTCCTGGAATCATCGCCAGCATCGCCGGCGCGCTGGCCGAGAGTGGTGTGAATCTGGACGCGGTGATTCAGCGTCCCGGCCATCCTAAATCGCGGCTGACTTTTGTAATTACAGTTGAGCCCTGCCCGGCGTCGATGCTTGCCAACGCGCTGGCGCAGATTGGCACTTTCGATTTCCTTCTGGAACCACCCCTAAACTTGCAGATCATGGAACATGCCTGATGCAGATTCGTTGTAGTAATCCCGCTTGTGGTGAAAAATTCGATCGCGCTTTTTCCGGCTACGCCTGCACTCGCTGTGGCGACCTGCTGGAGATCGCCATAACCTGCACGCCTGACGGCGAAGCCCTGAAAGCGGAGTGGAAGCAACGCCGCATGTCCAACGAGCCTGCGGATACCAGCGGCGTCTGGCGCTTCCGCGACCTGTTGCCGGAATACGATGCCGGCGACATTATCACCATGGGCGAGGGCAACAGCGTTTTGGTCGAAGGGCTACGCACCGCCGAATATGCGGGCGTGAAGAACCTGCACTTCAAGCATCTTGGCTGGAATCCCACGGCCTGCTTCAAAGACATCGGCATGACCGTCGCCGTCACCGAAGCCCGGCATCGCGGAGCGAAGATTGTCGCCTGTGCCTCGACCGGCAACACCTCCGGCTCGATGGCCGCTTACGCCGCCCGCGTCGGCCTGACCGCCCGCATCTATCTGCCCAAAGGCAAAGTTTCAAGTGCGAAGATTGCGCAGTCGATCGACTACGGCGCGGAGATCGTCGAAGTTGACGGCAACTTCGATCAGGCGCTCGATGGACTCATCGAGAATCCTGATCCAAACATTTATTTTCTGAATTCGATTAATCCTTTCCGCATCGAAGGCCAGAAGACGGTGATGTTCGAGCTGATGGATCAGCTCGACTGGAATCCGCCGGACTACGTGATCGTTCCTGGCGGCAATCTGGGCAACTCATCGGCTTTCGGCAAGGGCCTGGAAGAGTTGCATGCCCTTGGCATGATCAGCAAAATTCCTAAGCTGATCATCGTGCAGGCCACCGGAGCCAATGCGCTGGTGCGCACCTTCCTCGCCGGCGGAAAACATCTTGAGAAAGTTGAATCGCCGCACACGCGCGCTACGGCAATTTCCATCGGCTCGCCGAAGTCGTGGAAGAAGGCGCTGCGCGCGCTGCAATTCACTAACGGTTTGGTGCTCGATGTTTCTGACGAAGAGATCGCGAAGGCCAAAGTACTGATCGGGCGCGATGGTATCGGCTGCGAACCTGCATCGGCGACTACGCTGGCAGGATTACGCCGTCTGGTTGCGTCCGGCGAAGTCGATCCCAAGGCATCGTTTGTGGCGATTCTTACCGGCCATGTGCTGAAAGATCCTGATGCGATCCTCGAATATCAGGCTCAGGAAGTTCACCAGGAATTAGCCTACGGAGCGAAATAGTGAACAGCATCGCCGAACTCGAAGCAGCGGAAATTAAAGTCCCCGGCTCCATCGCCAACATCGGGCCGGGACTCGACACGCTGGCCGTGGCGGTGCAGTTGTATCTCACGGTGACGGTTACGTCCGTGAGCCGAAGCAGCAAAGGCGAGCTGCATTTCTCGTTCGGTAACAAGCAATTCACCGGCGAGAACTACATCGAACGTGCCTTCCGCCGTGTTGCCGGAGACTTCAAAGATTTTCCTTCGCTGGAACTAGAGGTGGTAAGCGAGATTCCCATGCAGTCGGGATTGGGCAGCAGCGCCGCTGCGACCATCGCTGGCCTACGACTCTATGAGTTGGTACACGGCCCGATGACGCTCGAAGAACTGCTGACCTGGAGCACCAAGCTTGAAGGCCATCCGGATAATGCGGCTGCGGCCATCATGGGCGGACTGGCAGTTTCATTTCAGCGTAAGGATGGTTCGGTGCGTGCCTTCTCGCTTCCCTGGCCAGAGCCGGTGAATCTTATCGTTGCCACACCCCACGTGGGGCTGGCTACTTCAAAATCGCGCCAGGCGCTGCCCGCTACTGTTCCCCTTATTGACGCGGTGGCCAACATGCAGAGCGTGTTGTTGCTGGTGCGTGCCATTCAAACCGAAGACGACTCGGCCTTTGCCGATTCGTTGCAGGACCGTCTGCACGAACCCTTCCGTCAGTCACTGGTTCCGGGGCTCAAGGAAATTCAGTTGATTAAGCACCCCAGCCTGATCGGTGCATGTCTCAGCGGCGCGGGACCGTCCGTGGTCGCCTTTGCCCGCGAAGACGCTCCAACGATCGAACGATTAATGTCGGACGTTTACAAACAGCTAAACGTCGACGTCGAAATCCGAATCCTCAAGGGACATTGTTTGCCCCTCGAATCGCGCACCACGGCGATTCAGGGTTGCTAAGGGAAGCCATTTTCTTAATCCTGTTTTGGCTATGTAAAATTCCCACCAGCCGTAAGCGCCGGAGGCGCGACCTGAAGTTAGCCCCGTCCGTAAGGGCGGGGGACAGATGACATGAAATTTCAAGCGCCAGAGGCGCGACACCTTTTCCAAAATGTATAAATGTGCAAGCCCCGGAGGGCACACATGTCGCATACCTATTCCCAAAACCACGTCCATATTGTTTTCAGCACCAAGGAGCGGCATAAGGTAATCCCGCGAGAATACCTCGAACGCCTTTGGGCGTATCTGGGCGGTATTTGCAAGCGGGAAGAGATTTTTATCCATGCCATCGGCGGAATGGAAGACCATATTCATCTGCTCTTGCAGATCCCGCCGTCGCTGGCTCTCGCCAATGCGGTGCTTTTGCTGAAATCGAATTCTTCCAAATGGATGAACGAAGAAGGGCACAGGTTTGCGTGGCAGCGTGGCTATGGAGCGTTCAGCGTGAGCGCGTCAAATTTAAATGCGGTTGTGCGGTATATCCAAAATCAGGAGCGACATCGCAAGAAAATGAGTTTCGAAGAGGAGTTTGTTGCGCTGTTGAAGCGGCATGGAGTGAGCTTTGATCCGAAATATGTCTTTGGCTAGGTGTCGCGCCTCTGGCGCTTGAATCTTGTGCCATCTGTACCCCGCCCTTACGGACGGGGCTAACTTCTGGCCGCGCCTCTGGCGCTGGATTTGGCTTGTTTTGGCCATATATTCATCGGCGATGTGTTCTCGAAGTTCGGGCGAGGCGAGTGAAGCGTTGTCGAGGTTAATAGCGATGCGCATGCGTAATGCTTGCGTGTTCAAATTATTTTCTAGATCGTTTCTTCCGGCGATTCTGCCATCGATGATGGCAACGCGGCATAGGTTTTCATGACGCCTTTCATCGTGACCATTCCAATCAAATGATGCGGCGTGACCCGATGTACCACCGGGACAATGGGCCAATGTCCCAGCTGATGTAAGGCGGTGTCTAGGCGATTGTCGGGATAGAGGTGCGACATTCGTTCCGGTGGCAAAAGTGTGCCAATTGGTTTACCGTCGTTTCCGGCGGCGACCTGATCCTGCAATTCCTGTTTCGAGATGAGAGTCCACCCCGCCGGACGGTCGTCCACGAAAAAACGTGTGTGCTTTGAGTCCTTCAGCTTCTCCCAGACGTCGCCTACACGCTCGTCTACCCGCAACACGGGCACCGGTGTGGTCATGGCGTCCTCTACGCGCAGAACGGTTTCTTCGCGCTGCTCTTCCATCGAGGGAAGCTCCAGGCCATCCTCGCGTGTAAGCAGTTCGAAGATTGGCGTCGGTTGCAGTTGCCGCGCGATGAGATACGAAAGAGTGTTGGCGACGATCACCGGCAGCACGATGGAGTAGTCTCCGCTGGCCTCAAGCACCATGAAGACCGAGGTCATGGGCGCGCGCAGAAAGCCCGCGAACATTACGCCCATGCCGACCAGCGCGTAGGTGGCCACCGGTCCTGCGAGATGTGGAAAGAGGAAATGTTCGACGCCGCCCACTGCGCCGCCGAGCATGGCTCCGATAAACAGCGTGGGAGCGAACATGCCGCCGGGGGTGCCGCTACTGAATGAAAGCGTAGTCGAGAGAATTTTGAGGCCCGCAAGAATGCCCAGCATCTGCCAGGTGAAGTGGTTGTGCATGGCCTGGTCGATGGAACTGTATCCGGCGCCCATGACATGGGGAGCGCCGAGGATGGCGACGCCGCCAATCAGCAGGCCAGCCAAGGCGGGCAGGAAAAATTGCGCCCAGCGCGGTGCGGCCTTGAGGCGTGGATGGAGTATGCCAATCAGCTTTGAAAACACAATGGACGCCGCCGCCCCGGCAATGCCGAGGGCGGCATAGGCAAGAAGTTCTCCGGTGTCGATGAGTCCGGTGTGCGGCACGCTAAACAGCGGCTGCGCGCCTAAGAAATAATGGGTCACCACTACGCTCGATACGGCCGCGAGCACCAGTGCGCCAAAGATGCTGGCGCTCCAGCGTCCGATGACCTCTTCGATGACAAACAGTACGGCTGATACCGGCGCGTTGAAGGCTGCAGCCAGTCCGGCGGCCGCCCCTACGGGAGCGATGAGGCGTAGTTTTTCGCGCGGCATCTTTAGACTGCGTCCGGTGATGGAAGCGAGGGCTGCACCAATCTGCAGCGAGGGATCCTCGGGACCAAGCGATTGTCCGCCGCCGATGGCGATGGCGCATGTCACGAATTTGCCAATTGCGGTGCGGAAGGGGATATACCCATCGTAGACGTAGAGCGCAGCCTTGGTCTGGTTGACGCCGCTGCCACGTGCTTTGGGAAACAGCCAGATCACCAGCATGGCAACCACCAGCCCAGCGAGCGTGGGTGCCAGCAGCAGGCGCGCTCGCGAAGGCAGCGGCGAAGTGCCGAGCATCAGTGCGTGCATCCGGTCGATGGATAGGCGAAAGCCCACAACTGCGATGCCTGCAAGCAGGCCCACGAAAATTGAAACCAGAAGAAAGACCCGTTCTTCGCTGAAGACCGAACGGGAAAAATGAACAAGACGAACACGCTGCCGCAACAACGGACGATAACGAACACTACCGGATTTCATACCTGCTGCCTTCCCACTACAGTTGGATGCCGGAAAGAGAACAGCCGCTTCCCGGCAAGAGGTCTCGCCACGGTGGCACAAAAGTGTCTGCGCCAGTTTGTTTTATGACAGCGTAGGAGATCGATCAGCAGCGCAGAGGGGAATGGAAAGACGAAACTGGAGCCGCAGCTTCGGCAGAACGACTATCGACAAAAAAGTGTCGCAGAGTATATGGCGCCCAAAAAGCGACAAGCAACAGTGAAAGCGTCTGCAAAAGCCATCGGCATAGAGCTGCAAACCAGAAGGATCGCAATACTGTCACTGGTCCGTGAATCACGATCACCGAAGCGTGGACAGCAGGCGTTAACAGCAATGCAACCATGCAGAGTCCACCCGCAAGCAAAAAGAGAGATGCGGTCTGATATGGACTCATATATAAAGTATCCGCCGCGCGGCTGCGATGGTCAAATTTCAGCCATTGTGGCCAGCAAGGCTAGTTTGTCGCTCGCCTCGTGGCAGGGCTCTATTTCCTGGAAACATTCTCCACGGCATTCTTCGTCCTCTCCAGCACGCCCTGGAATGATTCTCGGGGAAGGCTTTTTACCATCGGGCCGAGCAGCCACTCCAGTCCGAAGGGAATGCTGCGGGTGAGCGAGATGGCTTCGACCTGCATATAGATGCCGCCATCTTTCTCTTCGAAGCGCCAATAGGTGTAGAGACGCCAGAGGTAACCGTCGTCTTCACCGGCGGGCTTTTCGGGGCCGTCGGGTTTGCTGGGGTCGGCGACCTGGGCGATGCGCGTGGTGTAAGAGTTGCAGTAGACGTGGGTGTCGTCGAGGCGATGGTACTGAATGGCGTAGTCGGTGTTGAGCACGACGGTGGTGAATTTCTTTTTGTAGAGCCGCATGAAGACCTTGAAGTCGTCGCCCTCGCGCCCGAGCAGCTTCGACTGCAGCACGTCAGGGTAGATCTTTTCGCGGTGGTCGTAACTCTGCGTCACCTGCAGCGTCTGCTTCATGGTCGCGCCCGGAATGAATACGATGCCGACCCAGTCATGAATCATGCCACCGGGCACCTTAATCGCCTTGCCCTCCTCCGTCATCTTTACCGGCTCGATGAAGAGTTCCCCGGCGCGCAGCTTGCGCACGGCCTCTTCGCGCTGTGCCTGCGGCAGCGAGTCTATATAGAGGTAAGAGCTTTGCAGGTTCGACTGCATGCGCGCTTCGGTTTGCTTGATGTACTGGTTAAAGGCGACTACCGTTTCT
>Ga0206959_10177_pt1 | contig 17816 bp, 18 predicted proteins | sample Alteio_BWOrgHeat_31_FD_152971 | JGI IMG/M metagenome (GOLD analysis project Ga0206959, IMG submission 152971) | Enriched cells from forest soil in Barre Woods Harvard Forest LTER site, Petersham, Massachusetts, United States -... | ecosystem: Environmental > Terrestrial > Soil > Temperate forest >...
GAGACTCAGATGATGCCTAAAGTCCGGTATGAACCGGATCGAGAGTGCCGGCTATTGCCCTCACTCGTCATTGCTATAGACGAGAATTTTGGATCAATAATTTTCGAACTTCACGAAAATATCGCTAAAATGGAGGTTTGACGGAATTTTACGAGTCTCATTATTATACTTCTGTTGCTACTTCATACGTAAAAAAGCCTCACAAGTGTCAAAATCGTACAAAAAAGTTCAGCATGGTCTCGTTTTATTGCAGATTATGCAAAATTGTATAGTTTTAGGTCATCGATTAATAGCCTGACCAGTTTTTGAGAGTTGAGAAAAATGAAAAATCGCAATTAGCTTATCTTTTTGAGGCCATTTAGCGTTATCAGAGCTGATGGATATAGAAAATGCGGCAACGGGACATGACGAAGGCAATTATTTACTCAATGTAAGCCGTCGAGTTCATTTCATCAGAGCAGGAGGCGTAGGGTTATTGGCAGGCGTAATAGCTATGGCATTCCAGGTATCTTTGGACTATGCCGAACAGGGTCGAATCGCTTTGCTTTCTTTGCTCCATAAAGATGTTAGCTGGGGATGGGTGATTTTACCGGTTGTCGCTGCACTGCTGGGTGCAATTGCCGCATACTTAACATCCCGGTTCGCTCCGGCTGCTTCCGGCAGCGGAATCCCACATATTCGCGCCGTGCTTGCAGGAAAACGAGCACTTAGATGGAGACACGTATTGCCCGTCAAATTCATAGGTGGCGTGCTTGCGCTTGGCGCAGGCTTTTCTATGGGCCGCGAAGGCCCGACAGTTCAGATGGGTGCGTGTGTAGGGGCAGGTTTATCGGATGTGTTGAAACTCGATCCTCACTCTAAAAGGAATCTCATTGCATCGGCAGCCGGCGCAGGACTTGGCGCCGCGTTCAATGCGCCATTGGCCGGTTTTATCTTTGTGATCGAAGAATTGCAGCGCGAGATCTCGCCATTTACTGTTGTGAGCGCACTTATAGCTTCCGTTTTTGCTGTGGCAATAAGCCGTATCTTCACTGGGCAGTTGCCATCGTTTCACGTCCACGGATTTCCCTTGCCACCCCTGACTGCATTGCCGCTTTTTGTTGTGATGGGCCTGTTTGCAGGGTATGCGGGTGTTTTTTTTAATGCTACTTTATTATGGGCGATGAAATTTTCGAGAAGCCTTCGTTTGCAAATGTGGCAGAAGGCTGCAATAGTTGGCGCTTTAACAGGGCTCGTGGGCTGGTGGCTGCCGGATGCGCTTGGCGGCGGACACAGGATAGCTGAAAGCATTCTACGAGGCGAGTTTACCTCTGGAAATCTGACATTCTTTCTAATAGTACTTCTTTTGGGAAAATTCTGTCTGACGATAGCGGGATATGCTTCCGGAATTCCGGGCGGAGTTTTTGCGCCGCTGCTGGTATTCGGAGCGATCATCGGGCAGCTTTTCGGGCATGTGAGCCTTCTGATATTTCCAGGAGCCGGCGCTACTCCGGCAGCCTACGCTGTAGTTTGCATGGCGGCAATTTTCACCTCGACCATTCGAGCGCCTCTGACAGGCATAGTTTTGATACTTGAAATGACGGGCAATCAGGAACAGCTTTTTGCGCTGATACTCACTTGCCTCGTCGCTTATCTTGTAGCCGAGCACGCCCGCTCTACGCCGCTTTACGATGCGCTGATGGAGTTCGATCTGGCGAAGGATAAATCGGATATAGCATAGTTAAGCCTAAATGAAAAAAAAAGAAACACTTTTCCCCACCAGGCGTAAATGAATCACCCTATGGCAATTCACTTCGGCTTTTTTGAGACTGAGCACTAATGGGAGTAACCTTAGCTCGAACCTGCCGCTCTTATGCATAATCGATTATTTTAACGATTAATTGAGATCATTTTCGAAGTCCGGTTGGCGTGGAATTTGATTTCGATGCACCTGTGTACCAAATACGATGTACTTCTTCAGCGGGAGTAAGCTCAGGCTATTCCGTCAAATGGCCGGGTATCGAATATCGGATAATATCACAAATTAATTCTCACTGCGGGCGTTCCGCGTTACACAAAACGCCTTCACTTTTCGCATGTGACTTATTTTTTTGAACTCGCCAATCATAATTCTTAAGAAAACTCGAAACCAAAAACATTCTTTGCCATGACACATAAATACTTTTTATCGCTAATCTTATCTCTTTTCACAATTGCTTTTTTCGTTCCTGAATCGCAAGCTCAGACAGGGAACCCCGGCCCGCCAAATGGCGTATCCTGGCCAACAACGTTCACGCTCGGTTTCGGACTTGCCGGTAACCTTACATGGAATGGCGGCAGCCAATACTCGCCTGTCGATCCGCCAACTTATATCTGGACGACCAAAAGCTCGGCGATCTCACCGGAAATTCACATTATGGCTGAGATCCCGATCGGGACTAATTGGATGCTCGCGCCACGCATTGCATACAATGGTTACAACATGCAATACCCCGACGCTTCAACAAAGCCCAACGGTGCACCAGCAACGGCACTGCCGCTCACTCTTTCCATTGCAGATATAGGTGCCGATCTGTTGCTGAAATATTCCTTTAGTTGTTTTCACGTCATGGGAGGGTTTAACTTAGGTACGCCGATCCATGCCAATTATATATACTCTACCGCTGGCGGCACCGACACCGCCATTCCTAATAAAGCCGGTTTTGTTGCAGCGGTAAAAGTGGGTATCGGATATGACATTCCGCTCAATGATAATTATACAATATGGCTCACCCCTGAAGCTTTTTTTACATATAGTTTGACCGGTTATCAACCGACACACAGCGGTATGTCACTGATACCCGTCGCCGCCACAGGAGGCGCGACGTTGAAATTTGCGATAGGTGCTCCACCGGCCCCTCCGCCACCTCTGGTAGCGCCGATCTCTGCCTCTATCACAGCGCACGGCGTTATGCCCGATGGCTCGCGCGCGCCTTCGCCTGTTTCGCCGCAGCAATCCACGGACACACGCTCGACAAAGCCGCTATTGCCTTATGTTTTCTTCGACGATAATTCTGCCGTTATTCCATCGCGTTATGGACGCAGTGGTGCAATGGGGTTCTCGGAGCAGTCAGCGCTCGATGGCAAAGACGCGCTCGCGGCCAACCATGCAGTTCTCGATGTGACTGGAAGCCGCATGAAGAACAATCCATCCATGACGGTAACGCTTATCGGAACGAACTCTAACAGCCGCAACGAGAAGAACAATATCGAGCTTTCGAAAGCACGCGCAACGGCAGTGGCAGAATATCTTGAGAATACATGGGGAATAAGCCCATCGCGCATCACGATAGATCAGCGCAATTTGCCTGAACTTCCGACAAATCCGGTAACTAAAGCCGGAATGGAAGAAAACCGGAGAGTAGAGATAGTTTCGAATGACCCCAGCCTTACCGCGCCCGTAAAGCTCGATAAGAAGGAAAGCCAAAGTGTCGGCGAAACTGAAATCAGTTACGACATCATAATGAGCCCGCCGGCATCTGTGCATAAGTACACAAATTGGACAATAGAGCTTGATAAGGATGGCGTACCGATCGGAACACCTATGTCAGGTATTGGCGCACCACCTGCTGCAACCACCGAAGAAATTCCGAATGCTAAGAATTATATGGGCCAGCCGATCCATTACACCCTCACAGTAACTGACGATAAAGGCCAGACCGCTCACGCGGAAGGCTTGACGAAGATCGAAGCAAAAACTGTCGAGCACAACAACTATGAGAAATATGCTATGTTGTCGTTCGATTTCGACCGCTCGGAGATCAACCCGCGCGCAAAACAGATGCTCGAACTTATCGGCGAAAGCATAAGCGGCGGCGCGACTGGAGTAAAGATAGATGGCTACTGCGACAGCACAGGCTCGCGCGAGTACAACCAAACTCTTTCCGAAGCCCGCGCTAATTCAGCAGAGATGGTTCTGAAATCTACGACTTCGCTGCCTGCCAACATAACGGTAACAGGCCACGGTGTTGACGATCCGAAATTTCCTAACCATCTGCCTGAAGGGCGACAGCTAAATCGCCGCGTGGAGTTCACAATAGAAAAGTAGGGTAAGCAAACTTTAGTTTGGAAAAAGGTAGGCTTTTATTAGCCTACCTTTTTTATTTATTGTCATTCCCGCGAACGCGGGAATCAATAGCTCGTGGTGGCACAAGTTATGGATTCCCGCGTTCGCGGGAATGACATTAAAAAACAAAGTTACGAACCGATCTTCCCCGCATTGAAATCATCGAAAGCCTGAAAGACCTCTTCGCGGGTATTCATCACGAATGGGCCGTAGCGAGCGACTGGCTCGCCGATAGGCTCGGCGCCGAGCACGAGAAGTTCGGCTATCTCATCCGAAGTATTCGCTATCGCAAGCTGATCGCCATCGGAGAGAATGCCTAATTGTCCTGCAACGAGGCGCGATGCTTCTTTGCCAACGCTCACTCCCCCGCCGAAAACATAAAGCATAATGTTCTGCCCTGCCGGTGCGTCAAGGATTGCGTGTCCGCCCGGTTGAACGGTATAATGCAAATAGAGTATCGGCCACGTTGTGTTGATCGGGCCGCGAACTCCGGCTGCTTCGCCGCCGAGAACTTTTAGTTTGTAACCATCCTCGGCATTCTCAATTATTGGAATGGACGCTGCCGCAATTCGCAGAGATTGCGGTGGAATCATTTTCTTCGCTGCGGGAAGATTGACCCATATCTGAAATCCGCGCATACTTCCACCATGAACTGCGGTGTATGCGGTTGGGCCGCCGCCGTGGATAATGCCGCGTCCGGCGGTAGTCCACTCGACATCACCGGCGTGGAAATCATCCACGAAACCGGTGGAGTCGTGGCTGCGGGTTTCGCCTTCGAGGACGTACGTTAGCGTCTCGAATCCGCGGTGGGGGTGGTCGGGAAGGCCGTCTTCGTCGCCCGGTTTATGCTGGATCGGCCCCGCTTCGTCCAAAAGCAGGAATGGATCGACATGATCCAGCGCGCGAGTCGGGAAAGGCCGCCGAACCTGGAACCCTCCGCCCTCGATCGTGATCTCGCCCTGTACAATTCTCGTTATCTCTCTGGTTTTAATATCTGTTGATGTTGTCATAATATAGTTCTCCTTTTGCCGAGAGATAAAACGAGGGAGGGAGATATTTGTTTCAACAGGTAAATTGCCGGTAACAAAGCCCGGACATTAGTAGCGGGGTAGCGGTAATAAAATCAATCAGAAACGGACGACTGCATTTTCTTCGCCAGATGTCGCGCAGCCTTGATACGGCCTTCTTTGATGCTCGGCTCGCGCATTTCTTCCAGGTCGTCGAGTGCCAACTGCAGATTCTCAATATAATCCATGAGGGCGATCTTCTCCTCTCTTGTAAGAGGATCCCTCACTAATTTTCGCGATAGCATTCTGCAAAGTTGAGAGAGTTCAGCCTCGCGTTCGAGAATCTGGTCTTTCCGGACTTTCTTTATTTCCAGAAACGACGAAAAGAAGGCGTTCGATAACGTCTTGTAATCCTTTGGATTTGCTTTTATGTCGCGTATTGCTGCTGCGTAGGTCATAATTCCACCATTTTTATTAACACGTAATTAGGCGTTGTTGTTACCTGCAATACTTCAAATTTACTGCCAGGACAGAATAGGACTTCTTTCTCATTTTCAATAGTATGAGAGCCTGCACAGGAAATATCTTCGATACGTTTTCCATGTTTTGAGACAATTTGAAACCTCGTATTATACCGCGGCATGATCCGGGCAGTTTTGGGAGAACGGCTGGATGAAATGAATGCGACTTCTGTGACAGGCGCACCGGTGAGCAAGGCATCGCGGTAACGGGCGAGAGCGGTGTTGCCGAGAAAGACCGTGCGATGGACCGTGTCCACGTAATCCGGAAGTTTTTTAAGAGACCGTTCTAACAGAACCGATAGTTCCGAACGCTTTGCCCCTTCACGGAGTGCTCGGTTGACCGAAGCATATCCATCTTTTGTATAGTGATAGATCAGCGTTTTCTCATAAATGGTCAGACCATTTTCAACGTTTGCGATGGGGGAAGCCTGAACTTCTTCAAGCTCTGCGGCAAGGTTCTCTCGAACATATTTTTCGGCCCTCGTCAATTATCTTCCTTTCACATCTCATTCATCCACGGCGATCCAAACGAACGGGGTGGCACAAAAGCTTCTGGGGAAAAATTTGAGACGCGGCTTACAGGATGGGTGCGAGCTTAGTTCGGATCTAATGGTGAAATACCGCCGCCCTCGATCGTGATCTCGCCCTGGACAATTCTCGTTATCTCTCTGGTTTTAATATCTGTTGATGTTGTCATAATATAGTTCTCCTTTTGCCGAGAGATAAAACGAGGGCGGGAGATATTTGTTTCAACAGGTAATATCCGGGGCGGAGTTAGCGGCTATAAAAAGAAGCTGAGTCCCGGAGTGACGGCACAATTCTGTTGTAATTTTGCAAAAAGTTAAATGAACAAGCGCGAGCAAAACGAACGGAAGTTCCAGGGCTGGAACCCCACGCCAAATGGAGGCAGAGTGTATTGGCGCGACCGCTCCGGTCATAACGGCTGGGCGCGGTACCAAAAGGAATGCGATAGCGATGAGAATACATTAAGATTTTGGCAGGAAATTTACAATGAGAGAGATGAGTTAATAGAGATACACCACAAATTTCCAATAGATACAGGTCATCAGAACGTGGAGGGACAATGAAAATCACAAAACAAACAGTTGCCGGAAAGCTTACCGATTATCTTCATCAGGAGATCACACTTGCCCAGCTTGTCGATTGGGCAGAGGATGCGATGATGGATGGCGATTTTGACGCTGGAGATGCTGCCAAGCTCGCCGATGTCGTAGCGAGGATCGGCCTTGCCGACGTACGCTCCTTCGGCCTTACATGGGAAGATTGCGCTGAGATCTTAATGGAGCTCGGTTATGAGGCACATGTGGACGTGATTGCTGCGTAACCCTGCGTGAGAAAAAGCAATGACCTACGAACTCTACTCTCAAATTGCGCTTGCGGAAGACATCGTGGAGCATGGCCTCAAACGCGGTGATGTTGCGCGTGTAGTCGAAACCATTCCGCCGGAAAGCGCGAATCCTACGTCCTATGTGTTGGAAGTATTCAATGCGCTGGGTGAGTCGATGAACGTGATCATCGTCAGCGCAAACCAGATCGAGCCGCTGAAACAAGACGAGTATTTCTCCGTGCGCCAGATGCAACCTGCATAACGATTTTTTTATTGGTGGCGGCTTAGTTCGGATTTAGTGGTGAAAAAGCCAATCAGCAGATTTGGTCCTATGCCTGATGTGAATTTATCACACATGCTCAAAAAATATATTATATTGCTGGTACTATGATAGGCACCATTTTGCCGGCGTCAGCAAAATGGTCTGCGTACAGAAAACCATGGAGAAATTAATATGGTAGATTTAACGACAGAGTTAGTGAATGATTTCGAGGCGATCAAGCACTCGAACGAAGGCATTGAATTTTGGGAAGCTCGTGAGCTTATGCCAATTCTGGGATATAATACGTGGCGGCAATTTGTCGAGTCGGGAAAGGCCGCCGAACCTGGAACCCTCCGCCCTCGATCGTGATCTCGCCCTGCACAATTCTCGTTATCTCTCTGGTTTTAATATCTGTTGATGTTGTCATAATATAGTTCTCCTTTTGCCGAGAGATAAAACGAGAGCGGGAGATATTTGTTTCAACAGATAAATTGCCGATATTTACTATGGTTCTGGCAAGAACCATTGCAAGCCAACCACCTACTGACCTGGAAATTCGACCGTGTATCGCCAAACACGGGCAATGCCCGTAGAACTTTCCTGAGAATATCTTTCTGAGAATGGGAAGAGAATTGATACAGGTTTCTCCTGACATTCAAAAAGATAAAACAGTGCGAAACCTAGAGCCTGAGGTTTTGTGCCAAGCGGTGACAAATAAATGTTACGGTTCAGCAATTTGTCGGCAAGAAGTTCGTTTAACACATTCGCTGTTACGAAGGGATCATTCGCCGGTGCAAAGTGCCGTCGCTTGTAATCTTCAGCCTGGGTCTTAACCTCGCTTGCTCTCAATAAGCTTTGCTGGTACATATCAGGGCGGAGGGAAGGCAAACCGAAGATATAATATTTGTCGCTTTCGGGCTTCGTATCAGCAATCCGAGCGATGAGGTCATGGTCGAAGCCAACCCCTATGATAAGTATGTCCTTTTTGTCAGGCAATAAATGATTGCCCTCATAACCCTGGACAGCGCGATTTTCCGTAGTAGATGGCATCGAGAAGATCGTTCTATGAGCATTAGAATAGTGCTCTGGCTCTGAATATAGACAATCAAAGCTTCTAAGTCCTTTCATCTTGAGAGCTACTATTAAAAATAGAAGTTGAGGTCGAGGTAGCCCAGTGATGTCGATGCAAAGTCTTAGAGAGCTAAGATCGGGTGGAAGACTTGATATTAGTGTAGTAATATATTCACTTTCACTTATTGCGGAAGATATAAATGATTCTTCCTGAGGCAGATCAGTTGGTTCGAACTGATACTCCGGAGCTATCAACCAAATTTTACGAGAAGCGCTTACTAACCGATAAACTTCCGTTACTCGAAACGCTTTTGTAAAGCTTCCAAGGAATAAATCGTATGGTCCCAGAGAATTAACTTCCTCAGGCCCCATCCGATCTTTGAAAAACTTTGCGAAATCTGTCAAGAGATAGAAGATAGTTGTAGTTGAGACCGCTCCTGACGGATTCTTCCAAATGGATAGTTTATTCTGGAATTTCTCGCATGTTGATAGCTTAAATAAATAGTCCGATCAGCTCCAAACAATGAAGAGACAACTTCCACGGGCAAGGCAAGTGTTCCTCTGCGCCCAAGCGGTAAATCCCACAGAGGGCTTAAAGTTCTGCTTAGCTGATATTTAGTTTGAACACTACGTGAATTCTTATCACGATGGCCACGCGGAATGTTTATCAATAAGGAGAGGCGTTCGGCATCTCGGATCAGTTCTTGAGTAAGTAATGGCAAAGCAGCATAATCGACGCTAAATGCAATAAGAGAACATTCTGAAGGTCTATCTGCAAATCGATTCTCCCTGAAGAGGTTGCCGAGTGAGTCTATGGCACTTAGTATTAAATCAGCATTCCTTCCCAACATCTTATCGTCTTTTTTGAACCATTCTGCTGTCTCCCTAAGACCACGCGTTTGTGCCTTGCGCGAAATAGGTCGGCTAGATCTGAATGGGGTTTCTCCATAAAAAGTAGACCAGTCAAAAATGTTTTTCAGAAGCACAAGAAGAGTTCTAGGTAACCCTTCAGACATTATTACAAGATCGCTAAAACCTTGGTATGACTGTGGCATGTCAAAATCGCGAAGAAGCTGGGCCCAAACGTCCTCTTTGAATTTTGACAAGAACTTCTCATGCTCATTGCCGAGTCTATCATTGTTTAGATAATCTCTCATCGAAGATGAGATTTCATTAGCTGCTCCTTCAATATCAATTTCTTGACCAACCATTCTTCGGTATAGTAGAATAGTATTTACTATCTCAAGATCAGGTCTGCTCGGATTTGCTAGACTTCTAATCACATTAGTGACCGTATCGTCATCGTCACCAGAGGTGCGAATGAGATTAGCCCTTAGTCGAACAAAGTATGGAGGCAGGGTCTCGCGCTCCTTCGAAATAATGTACCTGAGTAATTCGTCCTCAGACTGTTTTTCAAAACAAGATGCGGCATCTTGGACGAATAGTTGAGAATAACTCAATCGCTTTTCTGCAAGTTGTCGAGCGAATGTAGCATATTCTCTCTTGTCTTCTCGCATAATCTCATCAAGCACCACAATATCGAACTCACTTCCTGGGCGATTCTCCTCTCCCGATCCATTGATTTCATACGTACGAACTCCATGAAGGCGGGATCCGATAATAAAAGTTGTTCTAAGAGAGCGTTCGCGCATTAAGGTATTAATGTACTGCTGATGACTAGCCTCAAGCGCCTCAAACTCATCAAGCATGTATACAAATCTTACGTTCTCCAGCATTGGTATGCACTCTGATATTACGTCTGGCAGACCGAACAACAGTCTGCCTGAAGAAACTGGAATGGAAACATCAAGACGATCCTTAAATACACGATTATTGACTTCTGAAGCGACTACTTTGCGCAGCTGTCGCAAATGCTCGATGAGAGAAGGAATGCTCAGTTCAGTGATTTGTTGAGGTTCGTCGAACAGTTCGAGGGATCGCCTCACGAGGTCGGCTTCTAAAGATCGTAACGTTTCTGAAGAAATCAATATCTCGCGCGTAATTTCAAGAAGCTGTTCACCAAACCATAACTCAAGATAATACGCAAACACTTGCTGCCATACGTCGCTCGACTCCCCTTTTTCCTTAAAATTCGTTGCGTTCAGCGCACCGAACCGAGAATAAATGCCAATGTAACCCTCTTCGCAAACTCCCGTTGCAATATTTGATGGATGTCGCCGCTTTTGAACAGGGAATGAACGATGCCTTAATAGATGTGTTTTTCCACTTCCTTTGCCACCAAATAATATAATCGGCCTGGGGCTGCGTGGATTCAGTTTCTGATCTATTAGAGCCTTCCACCGAGGAAGCTCAACCCAATAATCAAATATCTGATCGTCGCTGAGATCCGTAGCGGCAATAAACGAAAATGGATTATCTGTTTGCATCACTCAGGCGTATATCTTTGGGTAGCGGCGGAAAATCGGAAACCATGAACGGTCAGGGGATTCATCGTACCAGAAAATTGGTAGAGAGTTGTCTGGCGTGTTATGGTGAAAACCTAACATATATTGGCAGTCGCCGAATCCAAGCGGTTGCATTGGCTCCAATTTTTGTCCATAGTACTCAGATAATTGCTTAATAGCATTCTTTGGGTATTTTGCGTTCGGCGGTTCAAAGATTCGAGAGTTGCTAGCGAAAGCTTTAAATGTAGAATCGAGCTCCATTACAGATCGTGCTGAGTTGAATCCCACATCTCTTTGAATCGATTCAAGCGCGTCAGGGTTACCAAATAAGGCGAAATAATGCATTTCGACGTCTGGATCGAGGTTACGAATAAGGTCAATGAGACTAGTCGCGTAGCTCCTTACCTGTCCGCCACTCGCGCACAAATCATCAATGAATACGTATCGCCTCACGTTCGGATTTGCCAGCTTAATTTCTTGGGGACTTCGTAATCCTCCAGAACTTCTTGAAAAAATTTCATGTGAATGAATGAACAGCGATTTGGGAAGCCTATTCTCCTGCCGGAAGTAGTACAGTAGATGTGACCCGCTCTCGGATGGGTTTCCAATTCCTAAAAATCGGGTGTTGCATCTTTCGTTCGTAAATTCGCTCTCTATCAGTGCCTCATCAATTGTGTTAGAATTTTTGCGTCTGATCGATGCGATAAGTGTGTATCGGTACAAATCACGGTAAAGACATTTGAGTAATTCTCTAATTTCTCTATCGCCAAAGTACATAAACCGAGACAGGAGAAAAAGCGCATAACTTTTTTGAATATCTTCATTAATTGGAAATCCAGCATCACTGAAATTAGAAAGCCAATCAAACAAGCTTTTACTAGGGACTCGATCCTCCCAAGCAAGCTCATTGAGTGTCTTAATTTCTCTTTCGAGTTCTTCGTCTATCATGAAATTCAAATTTTCTGAAAAACTAACACATGTTCAGAATTAATAATGCTGGCTGTTTTATTCCTTGCCGTCATCAATCCGCGTGATCTAATATCATCTACAAAATGCAACGACATTTTGAATCCGATTTGCTTAGCCATGTGTGTTACAAAATCGCTCGTTCTAAATTCTCGATTGCAGATAGTATTATTCCCCATGACTAAGACTAACTTTCCGCCATTTCGTAAGCATTTCCAAATTATTTTAAGCGAATCAAACATTTCTATGAGGTAATGGGAGGCAATGTGGGCCCTAAGCGGGTTCTCTTCGAATATATCCGCCAAAAGCGAATCCGCGTCGGGTATCTTTGTTGCCATTAATTGCGAATATTCCTCTTTCGGATAATGCTCACGTCCGAGGCTGTGCGCATGGAGGTCACCCATTTTTTCCTTGTCAACCAAGCCCAGCCAATATAATTGTAATGAGGTGGAACGAAGATACTTTTGAGCACCGCAATAAGGGGGTGATGTAATTACTGAGTCTATTTTACCTAGCAAGTTTCGCTCCTTGCAATAATCGGGTAGTGTCGCTATCGAATTGGCTAATCCGTCAAATCTCGAAGCACCTTGAAAATTTGATTGGGCTATACGACTGATATTTGCAATCACGGTGTCATCGAACACTCGAAACACATTGATTCGTTTGAGCTTTCGAAGTCGCTTATTTGTCTGTTCATAGAACATGTGCCCTGCGTCATATTGATCGTGCCTAAGCCTTACCGGTACCGAAAGCCGTGGATCAGCTAAACTAACTTGCCTTACGGTTGATGAGTAACATAACAACATGAACTTCCGAGTCGCAGCATTCGGTAACTGCTCTACTGCTTCTAATAATCGTTGAAGCTGCTCTTGCACATGAGGATAAAACCAGTGATCTATATTTGGGAATGTTGGCAGCGGAAAATCATGCTGCTTAGGAATCAAGCCCTTAATTGCGAGGTGTGCATTTTGGAGTTGTTTGGCTCCCAGTTTGGCCATCTTTACTTCTGTTATCATCGTTGCCAATGGATTTATTTCGGCACCTAGAGTTTTCCTCCCAGATAGTGACGCTTCGAGAAGTACCGTGCCCGTTCCACAAAATGGGTCAAGTACTATTCCACCATCTTTTAATATCCCTGAATGTAAAAAGAAGTACGGGATATTAGGTAGCAGTTTAGCCGGATAAGAATGCAACGAGTGACGAGCATCTCGTGTGAAGCTTTCGCGTTTAGTAAGCTCCCTGAAATCAACTTGTCTCGTTTTTACGCTCATCGTTTGCGATTAAATTCGAAAAGCAGTCTTTGAAATTTTGACGTGATTATTTGCACCGAAAAAATGACTGTGTAGGCTATCCTAATAAAAGCCGCAAGGGTTCCGCCATCGGTCAGATTCATGAGTGTTCAGCCTAAACTTTATGGGGTTTGGGAAATGGTAGGGCCGTTTTCTTGGAGACATGCTATTGAATAAATATTACTGATTTTTGGGTTCGGCGGAACTGCGGATAGAGGCGTGGGAGGAAAGTGGGAGAAATTGATCGGAGCAGTTTTTGTCTTATTGAAAGGCAAAGTTATCCACATCGGTTCATAATAGCAATTTCATGCAATTTGCCCAATTATTATTAAAAAGCTGCGAAAACGAGCAGAAAATGCAATATCAAAACTGAAATTCAGCAGTGAAATGAGGTTACTTGTACATTGATGAGTTTCCTTGCAGAGCGCGCGGAGAGAATTGTCGAAATTTGGTCTCGGGCGGCGCCCAAGAATAATAGAAAAACTGGTCCAGGGTTTCATTGCAAATCGTGATAATTTTCATAATTTTTTCGCAAACAAATTGAGCGGTTTTTCGGGAAAAGTTTTATAGAAAATCGGAAAAAACCGTGCAGGGAAATTACAAGTTTTGGTCAAATTTCATATAAAAATTGGCAATAAATTGAGCTAAAACTTCTTCGATTCCTGCTGGAAAATTTGAAAAAGCGCGAGGGAATTCTCAAATATTGTAAGGAAATTGAGTCGGAATTTGGAGAGGTTTTCATAGAAAAATCGCTGGCGCCATTGTTGGAAATTAGAAAATTTCGGGGCGGGTAAAATTAGTAGTGGCTCAATTTGAAATAATTCTAAAAAAGGTTATTTGTCATTCCCGCGAATTGCTTGCCCTCGACCTGATCGGGGGCGGGAATCCATACCTTGTGCGACCACGAATTATGGATTCCCGCGTTCGCGGGAATGACATATCAATTTATCTTGTAAACTTCAAATTCCCACTACTGTAAAATTAGCTTCACCGCCTTTTATTTGCCTTACATGGTTTAGACTCAATGAATTAATCAGAGATTGCGTTAGAATAAAATGCTTGAAACCCTCCGCACTACCCGCTATCTGACTCCGCTCCGCGAGGGTGGCTCGCTGCCGGCGCTTGTCGAGGCGGAGGATGACGGGATTTACGTGCTGAAATTCCGTGGCGCGGGTCAGGGAGTGAAGGCGCTTATCGCTGAGATTCTCTCCGGCGAGATCGCTCGCGCGCTTGGGCTGCCTGTGCCGCGACTGGCTTTTATGCAGCTCGATCCTCTGCTTGGCGCGAACGAGCCGGACTACGAGATCCGCACTCTCATCACTACGAGCGGCGGGCTGAATTTGGGCATGGATTACCTTCCAGGCTCGATCTCGTTCGATCCGGCGGTGAATAAGGTGGATGCGGGGCTTGCTTCGGCGATCGTCTGGCTCGATGCGTTCACAACGAATGTTGACCGGACTGCTCGCAACACCAACATGCTGATGTGGCATAAGAAATTGTATCTGATAGATCACGGCGCGAGCCTATATTTTCATCATCAGTGGCCGCTGGCTTTGGATAAGTATAATAGTCCATTTGCGGCGATAAAAGATCATGTTCTGCTTCCGCTTGCATCGGAAATTGAATCGAAATCGTTAGAATTGAAGAGCAAAATATCGCCGAAAGTCATTCAAGATATTGTCGGACTTGTGCCCGATGAATGGTTGGAGAGCGAAAAACATTTTGCAAGCACCACAGAGCATCGCGAGGCTTACGTGGATTATCTTCTATCGCGGTTAGAGGCGTCGGCAATTTTCGAACAGGAGGCTATCAGTGCCAGAGCAAAAATTGGATAAGAAATCTTGCGCGTTCGATTATGCGGTTATCCGCATTGTGCCGCGCGTGGAGCGCTCGGAGTTTATCAATGCGGGGGTGATCGTTTTTGCTCGGAGTTTGCGATTTTTGGATGCGAAATTAAGCCTCGATATTGATAGATTGCGGGCGCTGCATCCGAGTATCGATACGGCGGAAGTGGAGGAGCATCTGGCGCTCATTCCGAAAATTTGCGCTGGCACGAAAGATGCTGGTCCGATAGGTGAACTGCCACAGCATGAGCGATGGCACTGGCTTGTCGCGCCGAGGAGTACGATAATTCAGACTTCAGCAGTTCACTCAGGCATGACGGATGATCCTCAAGCCGAACTGGAACAGCTAATGAGAACCCTCGTATTATGAAAATCTTAACTATTCATTAAGAAAGAATTACTACTTTCATGGTTATCCTCCCGGAATATAGTATATTGCAAAAGTGGATGACGGATCATCCACGTGGATGATAGGTCATCCAAAAGAAAATGACGTGCGGACGTCGTTTTACTCATTGAAAATTTTCTTTCCATATCATGCAGCCGCGATCACCCTTAGATCGCGATACATTGAGCAAACTTGAATTAACAAAAGGAGAATATTATGCTCATTACATTTGAAGGCATTGATGGGTGCGGTAAATCATCTCAGGCGAAATTACTTGCGGACCGCTTGAGTGATCAGGGAATCGAAACTATTTTAGTCCGCGAGCCAGGAGGAACTCAGCTATCGGAGCAGGTGCGAGAGATTCTCTTAAACATGAAGCACACAACTCCCATATCTGACTCTGCCGAACTGCTATTGTTTGCCGCCAGCCGAGCGCAGCTAATCAACGAAGTAATAGAACCGGCGCTCAAGCGCAATGCAGTTGTTATCTGCGACCGTTTTTCTGACTCGACGATCGCATATCAGGGCTACGGACGCGGACTGCCCCTGGCTTACATCCGAACAGTTAACGATCTCGCCACCGGCGGACTTGTGCCGGAGATCACATTCATGATCGACGTGCCGCTGGAACTTGCAATTCGCCGTCGCAAAGGAATGGGCGATGACAGGATGGAATCCGAGAGCCGTTTGTTTTTCAGCCACGTTGTGCAGGGATATATGGCGCTCGCGCAAAAGCATCCAGACCGCATACACGTTATCGACGGCACCGATTCAATGGAGGATATTCATCACACGATCTCGCGACTTGTGGAGTACGAATTGGGAAACGACCTCCGGCACGCCCATCATTATGAAGGCCTGCCGGCAACTGAAACTTTCAGCTACAAATTCGAGGTGTCGGAAGAATTGATTCTGAATTGAAAGCCGCTTTTTTTACGCTAAAAAGGAGAGATGCGAAAGCATCTCTCCTTTTTATTGACCGTTTTTACTTTGCTACAACTACTCTCTCCACATCCCGCTCGCCGTCATCGGTTGTGGTGACAAGGAGATAGACTCCCGCTTCGAGCGATGAGAGATCGAGTTTCATGTCGGCGGAAGAACCGGATGTTGCACCGCCATCGAGCACTTCCTGACCGAGAAGGTTACGGATGCTGAAATGAGCTTTCGGCGCGCCAGCCAGATCGAAATGGATATTCGCTGGACCGTTCGTCGGATTCGGATAGACCGAAATTGCAAGTTGCTTCGATTGCGATGGCATTGAAACGCTCGCTTCCGGAATCGCGGCAGTTACCTCTGGCGTAGGCTCGTACCAGAAGATAAGCTCGTTCGGATGGGCAGCGTTCTTCGTGTTGCGGACTCGGATGGGGATTAGGTGATCGAGGGTGATGGAATTTGAGGCTGCCAAATCTCTTGCCCAAAACGCTGCGCGTTCGGCAGAATCTTCAATACGCATATCGTTCTCGTTTAACGCCTTGGCATGATCCCTAACTTGCTTTTCAGCTATCTTGAGAGTAGCTCTTGCCGCACTTAGCGCAGAGTCAAGGTTCAATCGCGAGTCAGCCACATTAATATCTTTCATGATCAATTCGATTCCTCGAACTGCTGAATCTGCTTTGGCAATTTTGCTCATATCCAATCCCGGTAAACCGCTTGTGTCCCCTTTTCTGGTAACCCGAACGTTCAACCCAGGGCTGAGATCGACCTTAATGTTGCCTTTCGGATTTAAAGTGTTTTTTGAAGAGATGGTATATTGTACAAGTTGGTTTGGAATTGTAGAGTCTGTTTCAACCTCGACAGAAGTCTCATCATCCGTGCTCATATCGACGGTATTGTTGGGCCAATGTGGAAGTGTATCCCCTGACAATTTCTCTGCTTTCTGTTCCACATCATTTGAGCTTGAACGAACATTTACTTCCTTGTTCACGAAGATTTTCATCCTGGCATCAGTACCATTTGCAATACTTGAGTCTCCAAACATTTTTACAATCATTTGATTTTTGACAATGTGCTGAGATGAATCCCCGTGTCCAGGTGCAATATTTACAGCATCGTGCATTGTCATGATCATGCTTCGATTTCCAATTAGATTAGTAATTGTTGTGTCGCTTTCGAAAGAGAAAAGTCTTTTAGCTCCATTGAGAGCAGTCACGAGCCTTGGCGCTGATGCCGGAATTCTAACACCTGCAAGCTCATCGTCCGATATTTTTTCTCCAAGATGAAGCCGGACACCCCACGATGGCGGAAGTCCGAATTTGTTTACTTCGCTGGTGGTCTTGGATTTGGTGTAGAAATCAATATCGCCGTTATCTTCGAGCACAATACCGAGCTGCGCAAGCTGCTCCGGCGAAAGCTCGATTGGGTGGAGGCTGTCGGCAGTTGCAATAGGTGCAACTTGGGTAGTTAGCAAAGCCTCTGCCCTGTGGAAGGTTTGCGGCTGGTTATTTTTCGTTAGCAGCAAGCTATTCGGCGAATCCGCCACCCCATGGGACTGATTGGACTCATAAGTCCCATATGTCTTATTAGTACCTTGAGAAGCCAAAGAATTATTAGTTGCCGACTGCGGCCAAAAAGCGAAAATCCCAAGTGCGATACAAGTTGCTGTAGTCATAGTAGTGATCCCAATTTTAAGAG
>Ga0206959_10152_pt2 | contig 17761 bp, 15 predicted proteins | sample Alteio_BWOrgHeat_31_FD_152971 | JGI IMG/M metagenome (GOLD analysis project Ga0206959, IMG submission 152971) | Enriched cells from forest soil in Barre Woods Harvard Forest LTER site, Petersham, Massachusetts, United States -... | ecosystem: Environmental > Terrestrial > Soil > Temperate forest >...
TCGCGCAGGACTGGGGAGCCGAGATTAATGTAACCGGGGCCGGTACGATCAATCGGGGCATCACCTTCAATGTGACGAGCGGAGGGAGCAATTTCGATCTTGTAGGCACGGGCGTCAATTGGACGGTCTCGGCTGCGGGCGCGGCGAACTTCCCGTCCATCGGCGCGACAACGGCTGGCACGGGCGCCTTCACGACACTTGGTGCGAGTAGCACGGTGACGCTTTCGGGACTTGCATCGGGTACCCCAGTAAGTTTCCTTGCGCTCAACAGCTCGAACCAAGTCGTGACGTCGAATGTGAATGTCGTCAGCGGGTCGGGCACACAGAATGCGATCCCGAAATGGAATAATAGCGGTGGCACCACGCTCGGTAATTCGCTGCTAACCGATAACGGCTCGAACCTGATATACAATAATAACTTCACAGTGAGTTCTGCCGGTGCGGTAACGGGTGTGACAACGCTTACAGCGACCGCATCTCCTGCAAGTGCAACGGCGGTTCTCAATGTGACAAATAACTCCGCCCTCGCGCAGGACTGGGGAGCCGAGATTAATGTAACCGGGGCCGGTACGATCAATCGGGGCATCACCTTCAATGTGACGAGCGGAGGGAGCAATTTCGATCTTGTAGGCACGGGCGTCAATTGGACGGTCTCGGCTGCGGGCGCGGCGAACTTCCCATCCATCGGTGCAACGACTGCTGGCACAGGAGCATTCACGACACTCGGCGCAAACAGCACGGTAACGCTTTCTGGTCTTGCATCGGGTACGCCGGTGAGTTTCCTCGCGCTCAATTCCTCGAACCAAGTTGTGCTGGCAAGCGGTGGTGGAGGACTATCTCACATTACGGAATCCTTCGCAACAACGGACCCATATTCAACGACAAGCGCCGGTGAGCAGCTTCTCGCGACGGATGGCACCGCGACGAACATATCGATCGCGTTACAGCCGAAAGGCCATGGAGCTCTGGAAGCGCAGCTTGCCGATGGCACCGGCACCGGCGGCAACGTGCGCGGGCAGAATGCCGTCGATTGGCAGATGGTCCGAGATGATGAATCGTATGTTGCCAGTGGGAATTATTCCGTGATCGGAGGCGGCGAATATAATATCGCAAGCTCAGACAATGCGACGGTTGGGGGTGGAACTAATAATCAAGCAACGAATGGCTCAGCGACAGTAGCCGGCGGAAACAACAATGAGGTCTTCGGCTTCGGTGGAACTTCGGGCGGCGGAGTCAACAACGAAGTCGGTGACAACGATGCCACGGTAAGTGGTGGCTACTCTAACTGGGCCATTGGCGATTATTCTGCGATTCCAGGCGGATGGTCTATGAGAATAGCCGGTCATGATGACTTTGGGTTCCTCAGCGGGAATGATGGGGCGGGGCATTACATGAGCATCTCCGCCAACAACACGTCCGTTTTTGGCAACACCGATCTCTGGCTTGCTAATAATGATAATACCGCGCGCGCGCTCTATTTCTATGCACCGTATAATACTCAGGGTGCATTCCCGAACGGAACGAAATACGTGGGCTTTAAAGCGGGAGCGGTAACCAGTTCTCAAATTTGGACGCTTCCGCTGGCCGATGGAACGTCGGGTCAGGTGCTGACAACTAATGGTTCCGGCATCCTTTCCTGGTCGAGCGCCGGGGGCGGCGTCTTGGGTATAACGGGAAGCGGCACGAATGGAATGATTCCCATCTGGACGGGCGATACGACCCAGGGTAATTCGCATCTCACAGACGATGGCACCACGCTCCGGTACACCGGCAGCCATATCACGACTGCTACCGACTATCAGATCCAGGGCAACACGGTCCTTGTCACCTCCTCCGACAATGGCGATCTTTTGGTCGGTGATCAGGCCGGAGGCGGGGATGTGAATTCAACTCAAAAGAACACATTCATAGGGGAAAGAGCCGGCGGTGACAATCAGGACGGCAGTTATAATACCTTCACCGGATACCGGACCGGCTACTCCAACACGGGCAGTCAGAACTCGTTTTTTGGGTATGGTATCGCTACGTCCAATGGCGGAAGTAACAACACGATGACGGGATATGAGGCGGGATCGCTGAACGTTTCGGGCTCTGACAATACATTCATTGGATATTTTTCGGGGGCCACGAACCGATCGGGCGATTCAATCACTACACTTGGATATCAGGCTGATGCAAGCGATCATCTCACCAATGCCACGGCCATAGGGGCGAATGCAGTCGTTACTGCGAGCAATACAATCCAGCTTGGAGATCCGTCTGTAATAAGTGTACAAACAAATGGCACCCTCAGCGTTACACCCCTCAGCGGCGGAGACGGTATCGATATCAATAATGCTGGGAACGGTTACGACATATCAGGATACAATTGGTATGTGGACCAGACGGGAAGGGCCAGTGTCAGTCGCGTCGATAATTCTTACGATAACAACACATGGTACATCGACCAGAATGGGAATGCCAGTGTCAATGCTATCGACGATTCCTATAATAATGACAATTGGAGTATCGACGCTTCGGGAAACGCGAATTTCGATGGCAGCGGCACTATCGGCAGCGGCCTTACGCTTACTGGCCCCGGCTCGGGCGATATTCTGGATGCGTATGTGAATTCGGGTGCGAGCAGCAATGCGGGAGCGCTCATCCTGCAGATGGATAATAGCGGTAATGTATTGCTGAACACAACCGATTACGCTTCCGGCTCCACTGCGATCGGAACCGCACACGCCGGCGACGTGACGATCCAATCCCCGCTCACCAAGATCGGCAACTCCGGAGAATCGAATGAAATGGTCGATATCGAGTCCTCCGAATTTGACGATCAGGCCGTGAAGATCAATGCCAATTCGGATGCAGGTTTGACGCAGATCGGGAGCGCGAGCGACCCGAATTACATCACGATCGAGTGCCGGAATTACGTTGACATCAATGAGTTGGGAAGCAGTTACACCACGATCGGTAATTCCGCAGGAATCTACTTCGATGGGCCGCTCGATCTGACAGGCAACAATTCGGGGAACAACGACATCACCGCCAATAATTGGAGCGTGGATGTAAATGGGAACGGCACGTTTGGCAGCCTTTATTCGGACATTATTAATACTCAGGGCGATCCGTTGGCGATCGAGGGTGTCAGCAACGGGGGCACAGCCGTCGAGATCGAGGGCAACGGCGGCAATGATATTGTGGGCACAAGCAACAACTGGAAGGTGGACGGATCTGGCAATGGAACGTTTAATACCCTCACGACAAACGACTCGATCAATTCGACGGGCGGAGTTATCCAGACCAACAGCATAACGCGCATCGATAATGGAGGGACCTTTACGGTCGGCGGCAATCTTTTCGTAAGCACGGAAAGCGATCCGGAGTCGAGTAATGCAGTAACAGTGAGCGGCAACACACTCTTTGCCGAGGTGACGGGTTCCGGCAGCGGAACCGTAGCAGTCACTGTAACAAATGCTGCGACCGGCCAAATGCTTTATCTATACAACAATGTGACCGGTATGACCCTGACACTGAACGGGTCAGTCGTTGCGCAAGGCAGCGTAGGGATATTTATATATTACGGTGGCAATTGGTTACGGACGAATTAGATAATCATTTCACAATAGTATCGAATGAAAAAAGGCGAGGCATATTTGCCTCGCCTCTTTCATTCGATAAGATTTTCTACGATCATTTACTCAGCACGACAAACTCCACTCTTCTGTTTTCCGCGCGGCCATCGTCGGTCGAGTTATCGGCAATGGGTGAATCCATCCCGTAGCCGTGAGTTGTGACTCGGTTCTTCGCGATGCCCTTGCTGACGAGATAATCCCTGACGGCATTTGCCCGCTTCTCAGAAAGCCCGATATTGAAATCGGCATCACCTACGTTGTCAGTATAGCCCGCGATCTCGACTTTCATGCTTGGGACGGCCTTCATCAGGCGTACTGCACGGTCGAGTTCAGGATATGATGAGCTATTCATACTTGAAGCGCCGAAATCGAAGAAGACGAGGAGTCGTGTTCGGCCACTGGCTTCTCCAAGCTTAATGTCAGGATGCTTTGAGAGGATACGGCCTTCCGGATCTACCTCGAAGTAAGCAGTCCCAAATAGATGGCCGTCGGCATCGGCTGTTACCGAGTATTTACCTGGTGCTAATACCCGGACATTGTAATTGCCGTCGGCATCTGTCTTGTCTGTCGCAACGACCTGATTATTCGTCAGATCGACGACAGTCATGTTGGCACTGAGAGGATCGCCGGTCTTCGCGTCCGTCACGCGTCCTGTGAGTGCGACTTTGCCATCCGGGCCGATGTTGCTCTTCGGCTTGGTCCCCTCATCTGATGAGGAGGTGCTTGTCGGAGCAGAGCTTTCGCTGCTTCCGCCAAATGGGAAACGGATACCTACAGTAAGCGAGGCGTACCAGAGTTTGGGGGTAGAGGTTGTAAGGCCTGCCGTTTCGGCGTCGCTTTGCAACCATGGTGTAAATGGGATACTAAGCAGTAATTCCGCGTCAAGTTCTGTCGAACCTGCAAGTGGAAACACAGCTCCCCCACCTAAGAGAAGTCCAAGCCGAGAAGATGAGAAAAAGTTGGAAAGCGACACATTATTCATCGTAATTTCGGTATCGGGACTGTTAGTCTGGTTAGGAGCGCTTGTTGCCTGATCGAAGTATGTCCAGGGGGTGCCTCCATTTTTTATCTGATGAACATAGAGCCGGTTACTGAGGAGAGAAGAGAAGCCGAATCCACCAGCAGCATAAAAAGTATTACCCAGTCCTATATGTGCAAGTACGTCTAAATCGAGATTGCTCAAAAGCAAATTGTAATCATTATTCACAGGCTCAATTTGCGTGAATTTTGTTCCATCAGGATTAGTGAGTGTGATCGGAATACTGTCGTTTGTTTCCGATGAAGAAGTGTAATTCGTAATAAACTTAAGTTTTCCTTCGATATCTACCGAATTTGAAAGCGCAAAGCCGACTTTTGCTCCAAGGATAAAGCCAACTCCCGACCCTAAACTATTCATTTTCGCAAAGCTGGCTATCGACCCCGGAGCATCGGTGTTTGGGTCTATTCCAATATTCTGGGTGATTGGCCAGATAAAATTCGATCCACCGGAGTACCAATTATATGTCAACCCAAGATCGGCGCCAAAATAGTTGGTGCCCGTACTTCTTGACGTTTGCCCAGCCGCATTCGATGCAAAGCAGGCGAAAATGATTAAAGCCGCAAGATAATGGAATGTGTTTTGCTTCATAAAAACAGAGTTAATGAGAATGATAAAATAGACGAACAGCTTACAAATATAACATATATTGAGGTTGTTGCCATGCTTCGCGGATTTTATGAGGTGATGATGTTGCCCGAAGCTATATGGGCCGAAGTGATTTTCGGCCACTTTTGGGGACCTAAACAATCGTAATGACAGGCGGGACGAACTTACCCGGAAGCGCGTTTTACTTTATTGCCGGGGACGATCAGCACAAGGAGACCTTCGCGAGAAGGATCGATTTATGCCCTTTTGACTGCTGACATCACCAAGAATTCACGATCACTTTAATTTGAAACAACTCCTCCAATCTCTCCGCTCCGGCGCGATCGCTATCAGCGATGTGCCTTCACCCACCGAGCCGAAGCGCGCCGGTGTAATTGTGCGTGTGCATGCAAGCCTTATCTCCGCAGGGACGGAGAAGATGAAGGTCGATCTCGCGCGGGCATCGCTAATTGAAAAAGCACGGCAGCGCCCGGAGGATGTGAAAAAAATTCTCGCAGATGTGAAACAGCAAGGCTTTTGGTCAACGTGGCAGCGTGTGAGCCGCAAGCTCGATACTCCTGGACCGCTTGGGTATTCGTGTGCCGGCGAAGTAATCGCAGTCAGCGAAGACGTTGACGATCTGAAGCCGGGTGACCGTGTGGCTTGTGGTGGGCAGGGGGCATATCACTCAGAGATAGTAAGTGTTCTTCGAAATCTTTGTGTAAAAGTGCCTGACAATGTGCCTTATGAATCGGCTTGCTTTACAACTCTTGGCGCTATTGCAATGCAAGGACTTCGGCAGGCCAATGTTACTTTTGGTGAGACGGTGGTGGTAATTGGCCTGGGCCTTGTCGGTCAGCTTGCTTGCGCCATCTCTAAAGCTGCAGGATGTGTAACTATCGGTGTTGACCTGGACGATCATCATGTCGAAGTTGCTCGAAAACATACGGCAACTCATGCTTTCAATCGCAATCAGGATGGTCTTGTCGAGACAATCAAATCACTGACACATGGATATGGAGCAGACGCAGTGATTATCTGCGCCGCCACAAGTTCGAACGATCCTATTATTTTCTCCGCCGATATTGCTCGAGATCGAGCAAGAATAATCATGGTCGGAGTAAGCGAAATGAATTTGCCTCGCGATGTATATTTTCAGAAAGAACTTGAATTCAGACTCTCCCGCTCCTACGGCCCCGGCCGCTACGACACCAGCTATGAAACTAAGGGCATTGATTACCCGATAGGCTACGTGCGTTGGACAGAGCGGCGCAACATGCAGGAGTTTGTCCGCCTTATCGCCGATGGGCAAATCCCAACTAAGGCAATTACCACTCATACATTCTCCATTGAAAGAGCCGAAGAAGCTTATTCAATAATTGCCGGCGAGCGGAAGGAGAGATATTTGGGTATGGTTCTAACATATCCTATTGTGCAAAGTGTGGATCGGGTTTTAACCCGGTCAAATACCGACCGGGTTGAAACCCGGTCCACACAACAAGCTGCAACCATTGGCTTTATCGGAGCAGGTAATTTCGCGCAAGGTTTTCTACTTCCAACACTCAAGGAAAATGCCCGGCTTGTTGCCGTCGCAAATGAATCCGGCGCAAGCGCCGAAGATGCCAAAAGTAAATTCGGCTTCGAGAGAGCTTCAACAGTTGTAAAGGACGTAATAGACGCAAGTGACATAAACACAGTTTTCATTGCAACCCGCCATGGCGAACACGCTCAGATTTCATCGGAGGCATTGAAGGCAGGGAAGAATGTATTTGTTGAAAAACCTATGGCGCTGGATCACGATCAGGTTCGGAGTGTCATTTCGGCTTATGAAGAGGCTCGAAAGTCATCAAATGTGAAGTTTATGGTCGGATTCAACCGCCGTTTCTCATCTTTGGTAGTCAAGACAAAGAATTTCTTCGATGATGTCTCACCCAAAATGATCTTTTACCGTGTGAATGCCGGCCCATTACCGCTTTCGCACTGGACTCAGGATGACGAGGAGGGGGGTGGGCGAATAATAGGTGAAGTATGCCATTTTATCGACACAGCGTCCTATCTTGCGTGTGATAGTTTGCCCAAAAGTGTGTTTGCTAATTGTATCTCTTCCGGCCGTGCGGATTCTGTCGATAGGGACAGTGTTTCTATTTCGATCGAGTATTCCGATGGGAGTACAGCGACAATTATGTATATTGCAGTAGGAAGCAAGGCGCTGCCGAAAGAGGAGATACAAGTCTTTTCGAATGGGCGCACCGCTATTCTGAAAAATTTTGTTGAACTGGAGCTTTATTCAGGCGCAGGAAAACCGAAGATCGAGAAAGGCTCGGGTAAAGGTCATGCTGAGGAAGTGAGAGCGTTTCTTAATTCGCTCAAGTCGGATGGGGAAGCCCCAATACCATTCGACTCGCTTGTTGCCACAACTCTCGTAACTTTTGCCATCCGAGAATCGCTTGCCACCGGGGAGGTGATTCGATTTAATTAGCCATCATAAATTATTAGCAGCTTTGTTTGCCAAAACCGCTCTTGCTATTATAGGAACGATCGTTCCTATTTGCTTCGCTGCTCTGTTTGCTGTGAATGCTCGTTCGCAGCAGATGTCAGCTCCTGATCCAAAAGTATACGTGTCACCCGACTCTGCTCGGATGCTTGACTCCACCTATCGTGCGAGAAAAGCAGAGCTTGACGGATGGATAAGGACCCAGCGCGCAACTGCTCATCCTCAGGAGGATTTCATAAGCGTATATGCTGGGTATGGCGGTTACCTCCAGATACTTCCTCGCGACCTCAACCAATTTTTTTCTGAACGCTCGCTCAGGCCTAACCCTATGAGCGACCGAAATGTATATGGGGGGGTCGATCGCGAAATTATTATCTCTGGGCAAGCCCAGCTCGCTCAGACGTGGGGAATTTATGTTGAATACGACTTTACAGCTAAGTTCTCGAATACAATTATTGACGATACTACTGTTCCAGGCCTCTTCAATGCAGAGGAAGAACTCGACCTTTATGAGCATTCTCTCGTTGCTGGTGGGATGGTCGTCATATATAGTGGCCCTTTCTATCGTCTGAGGGCAGAGGGAGGTTTTGGAGCAGTTTATGCGCTTACATCCGAAACGGAATCGACAAGCGGAGCTTCTCGATCTGCATCGGCTTCCGGTAGTCAGATAAATTTCGATCTTCTCAATGATTTTCGAATCTCACCAAGCGCAAGTTTTACTCTTGATCTCCTTTATCGAACAGTTACTACCGGCGAACTTAAAACTTCGAGCGGGCAGACGATAGATGCGCCTTTCGGCGTTCGCAAGACACCTCTTTCGTTAAAGCCGACGGCATCGAATATAGTTTATGGCGCGGCGGCTGGATTAGTGATCTATTTTTGAATTTTTTTGTGCCAAACGCACGATGGTGGAAGCAGTATTATGCCGATGAACGTGAGTCGCTCGGAATAAAACATCTCGAGCAGCTCATTTTGGATTCGCAATCTTGGGCGCTGCCGGAGAATGGAGCGATTATTTTCCCGCATACCAGACTTTCGGCTTCCGGTCACTTAATTGCGACGGCAGCTCGTGCGATAGTGGAGTCCGAACGAAAAGCAGTTCTTGCGTTGGGAGTGATGCATCGGCCGCGGGATGATGATGGCGGTAAGTTTCGCGGAATACATGGGCCGACTGCACCGAATGATTTTGGCTTGTGGAGCGATGAATTTTCTCTCGATAATTTTGCAGCGATGCTGATCATTGCCTCTCGGCTTGTGGGAAAGCCAACTCCAAAACTCATCGCGCGTTATCCTTTTCTGACCGGAGGCGATCCTGAATCGCTTATTGGTTTCGAAGAACTTCAATCGCTTATGCATGATGGGGCTGCTCTCGTTGCGACGGCAGATATGATACATCATGGAGTTGGATACGATACGCCAAAGGAATTGCTTCGGTCACGTCAGGCTTCTGAAAGTATTGTGTGGGCTAAGCAAAGAATTCTCGGTTCACTCTCATATCTTTCATCCAATGATTATTCGGCATTTCTCGATGATTGCACTGAACTTCGTTCGGATTTCAAGGATTCAGGCCCGGTTCTTGCAGCCTTGATCAATTCGGTGGATGCAGTTGTTTCTGTGGAGGATTTGTTACTCGTTGACTACTCGGACGTATTAGATGCTCCAGAACCGACATGGGTCGCAGGCGCTCTTGTGAGATACGGACAAGAGCCTTCAGTTTTGCCGTAATTTTGCATTATGCAAATCAAAACAAAAAATAATATAATTTCACTTGCTTTCCGTTTTGGAATATATTATATTTGGTGGTGAATGGATAGGCACCCCATAGGGACGATCGTTCCCATGTGGGGAAAATATGAAAAATTGCATATCAAAGTGGGGAAAAGTAGGAGGAGTTCATGAAAACAAAACGTGTGTAGTATATGAAATTTTGGCATTTGGGCCAAAACGGCTCAAAATCGAGGTTGACTATCAACCAAAGATCAATGAAAACCTAACGAGCACGCGCACTTTGAGCACCTGTTTTCCAAAAGACACAACCGTGGATATTATGTAATTTCTTCTACCGGACTTTCTGAAGTGAATTAACCGGATATTACTCAAAAAAAATAAATTGAAATTTATAACATACGTTTCTCACCAAGCAATTGACGATTTAGATGAATGCCGTTTAGGACTTCTTATCGGCAATGAAATAATTGATATCGAGCATGCAAGCAGTGGCATCGCAACACCGCTGCCGCGTAAAATAATATCTTTTCTTCAGTTGGGAGAGCCTGCGATGCTGGCTGCAAAAAAAATCGAAGAAATTGCACTTGCAGATGCAAATGCTTTCCGTGATAAGAATGCTCGGATCGAGCTAAAGAGCGTGAAGCTTCTCGCTCCAGTGCCGCGCCCAACTTCGATGCGCGATGGTTACGCATTCCGCCAGCATGTCGAGGCTGCAAGAAGAAATCGCGGAGTTGAAATGATACCGGAGTTCGATGTATTTCCGGTTTTTTATTTTACGAATCATCAGGCCGTAATTGGCCCCGGCCCGATGGATGTTATGCCAGAACATCTGAACCGGCTCGATTATGAGCTTGAAGCGGCGATAGTTATCGGAAAGCAAGGCCGAAACATAAAATCTTCCGAAGCTGACGAATACATTGCAGGATACACCATAATGAATGATTGGTCTGCACGTGCATTACAAATGGAAGAAATGAAGCTTTCGCTCGGTCCCGCAAAGGGAAAAGATTTTGCAACCGCTATTGGACCATATCTTATTACTCGGGATGAGCTTGCCGCGAAGAGAGTTCCATCCGAGAACGGCGATAGATATGATCTAACAATGACTGCATCGCTTAATGGGAAAGAGTTAAGTCGTGGGAATCTGAAAGACATGTCGTGGACGTTTGCACAGATCATCGAGCGCGCAAGCTATGGCGTTACTCTTTATCCTGGAGATGTAATTGGATCCGGGACTGTCGGCACTGGATGTCTGCTCGAACTTAACGGATCGAAGATCACAGACAATCTTTGGATCAAGCTGGGCGATACTGTCACTTGCTCGATCGAAGGATTAGGAGAACTTACAAATACTGTTATAGCCGAGAAATGAAATTTGCCACAATTATTTTCGCGCTGCTTCTGATAACCAGTTGCTCCAAAAAGGAGGATCTGGCATCATCGGATTCTTTGCTTGTTTCTCCTCACACTGAGCCTGAGGCAGCCCATTTGAAACAAGATTTCAAGTCCGGTCTTGTTATTGACTCGACTGTGACTATACAGCAGCCGGAAATAGATACGCTGAAGGATCTGGATCCGGTACATGTGGTCGAAATATACGATGCATATCGTCCGTTACGAAACGACCGGACCACCCAAGCCCAGCTTGATTCATTCCTGCAAAAGCAAAAGATAACCGAACACCAGTTACATGCTGTTCTCGTAGAAGGTGATCGACTGGGTTGGGCAGGAGCCAAGAGCCACTAATGGCTACCGCAAGCGCGCGAAAAGGGAGCATCGCGATCCTTGCCGCCGCTCTTCTGTGGAGTACCGGCGGGCTTTTTATCAAAGAAGTCTCGCTCGATGCTTGGGGCGTTTCGTTTTGGAGAAGCTCGTTCGCCGCAAGCACTGTTTTAATCATTTATCTTATCAGAAGATCTCATGTTCGTAAGACCGAACCTGAATCCCCAAAAGGATTGCAAGAATGGCTTTCACCTTTCGTCCTTCTGAGCGCAGTTTGTTATGCTTTGCTCCTTGTGCTATTCGTGATGGCCACTAAACTCACGACCAGCGCAAACGCAATTTTTCTTCAGTACACTGCTCCCATCTACGTCCTCTTCATAGAGCCGATGCTTTCCAAGAGTAAGATGAAGCGCGGCGATCTTGCGACTGTTGTGATCTCGACTGCGGCTATGGCTCTTTTCTTCATTGGAAAATTCGAGATTCGGAGTATTTGGGGGAATGTTGCGGCGCTTGCAAGCGGCGTAGCGTTTGCAATTTATGCTCTCGTGCTGAAACATGAGCGGGCCACGGAAGATAGACGCTGGCAAATAGTAATTGTTGGTCACATAATGATAGCAATATCCATGGCTGTTATCAGTGCTATGGGCTTGACAAGTTTCTCTTTGTCGAGTGGCGATTTTATTCGCCTCCTTTATCTCGGCATTTTCCAGATCGGAATTGCTTATGCTTTTTTCACGTATGGAATTTCACATGTTCGCGCTATTGATGCAACGCTTATTGCGATGGTCGAACCGGTACTGAATCCGATATGGGTCTTTCTTGGTGTAGGCGAACGGCCCGCAAATTTTGCGATCCTCGGAGGATTGATTATTTTGTCGGTTTCAATTATCAGAACAATAAGTGGTTCTCGGGAATCAATAGAACTTGAAAGCGTCCGATCGGGTGAATAGATCAATGATGGTGAAATCCCTGATACTGCAAGAAGATCAGTTGGTCTATCAATGCTCTTCTCTCTGCGTCGTTTCCTCGGCAATCGATGAATTGGAATCTCTGCGATTCGTGGATTGGAGTTCCGGGAGCGAGCGAGCCATCCAAGAACTTTCTTGCAAAAGCTTTTTCAAAGAAACCGGAAATATACGGAGTCGCAAGAGATGGACGAATATACGATGTTTCGTTCAATCCATTAATTCGAACAAGGTTTATCGGCTGGCCATAGAACCATCCGAATTTTGCATTTGGGAATTCCGCGCCAAGAGTTGCACCATCAAGCCAAGTATCCGTGCTTGAATTGATAAGAACGAGAGTTGAATCGAGCCGCACATGGGATAGCAATTCTCTCGATTCATTTTCAGCAGAGTTCTCGTTCACTATTTTCGAAAAACTAAAGAAATCCACAGCCCCATAATATGAAAAAGAAATATCGTCGGTAGATTTTACCCGCCGGCTATTTGCAAGGGAGTATTCCGGATCAATCTGGAAAGCAGGAAGGAAAATGAAAAGCCCAAAATTGACTGCACAATATATAAGTCCTATTCGTCCCAAAAACTTTATTTTATCAATGAAGACAAGAATTAGACAGGGCACAATTATCACGACGTCGTGCAGCATTTCGTCGTGCGAAAAAGTATTGGTTAGAAAGAATACTCCGAGGATGACAAATGCAGATTGAAATTCTCGCCCAATTCCGCCCGGCTTTCTACGAAAGATGGTCAGAAGCAGAACATTGGTAGAAAAGACTGCAATGATGATACCTTGCGCGATCAAGCTGATCTCGCGTGGTGTGAAGAACTTTGGATTCATAGCAGACCAAACTTGCGCCCAGCCGAAATAGAATATCTCAAGAAGCAAATATGAAGACGCCGCGAGCAGCATAAGACCGAATAAAACGAATGTCTGCTTACTACGTGGCCCATAGGCCGAGTGATGCAAATTCAATCCAACTGTGACAACAGAGATCAGCAAAATGAAAGGCCAAAATCCTATAGCAAGAGAAAGTCCGAAAATAATAGCTCCGAGTTTGTGATGCTGTGGATTCGGACTCGTGAAAAGATAAAGCAGCGCCGATGCTGCGAGCAATGTGATGAGCTGTGTATCGAATGAATGCAACAGGAACAGGATTGTCACATTGAGCAAGAGCATTGCTGCGCCGATCAGTGCTCGCCGTTCATCGAAAAGTCTAAGCGCAGTTTTGAAAAAGAAAAAGATCGAAAACCCGACAACTAAAGCCCGAAAAACAACAAGCGCGGAAAAGGCATCCTGAGTGATAAATGCAATAACTCGCGGAATCCAAAGCCAATGAATATGCAACGCCTCGAAAGTATCTGGGCCGCCACTCACCCAATGTTCAAGGCTTTGCAATGTCAGGGCGCTCGAACCGGTTCCAATTGCGAAAGGAGGGATTAGAGTTAGAAGCCCAGCAGCGATAGCAATGCCTGCCGACAGAAATCTCCTTTGGAATTGCGCTGAGATCATCTCTGCACCGTCCACGATTCCTTCCAAATCACCTGCCGAGCTTCAGGCATTGCCTGTCCAAGCAATCGCTCGCCGACAGTTTGGAACTTTCGTGGTATATCGCTGACGAGGACTGTATGCGAAGGAGAACGATCGGAAAACTCTCCATTCTCATTCAAAATGTCAGCAACTAATTTCGCAGCTTCAGCGCCGGAGTTTATCAAGGTTACTTTCGAACCCATAGTTCGCTGAATGACATCAAAAAGAACCGGATAATGAGTGCAGCCTAATATCAGCGTATCGACTTCGTTCATCCGAAGCTCATTGAGATATTCTTCGGCCACTAATTCCGTCGCGAGGTGTCTCGTCCAACCCTCTTCAGCAAGAGGCACGAATAGCGGACATGCCTGGCTCATTATCTTGCATGATATTCCGGCCAACTTTGCCTCAACTTCTATCGCTCGCTCGTATGCTTTACTCGCTATTGTCGCTTCGGTGCCGATAATTCCGATCTTTCCATTTTTCGTGGAGCTGACAGCAGCTTTGGCGCATGGCCCGATCATCCCGATTACAGGAATATTTCCTGCCAACCGCTCAACTTCACCTATTGCTGTTGCGCTGACTGTATTGCATGCCACTACGATCATCTTCACATCGTAGGCGAGCAGAAGCTCTGTATCCTCACGAGCATAGCGCTGGATGGTATCGACCGATTTCGCGCCATAGGGCCAGCGTGCCGTATCCCCGAAATAAACTATTGACTCACGCGGAACGGTCGTGAAGATTTCCTTCACGACCGTCATTCCGCCAATTCCGGAATCGAAAACCCCTATCGGGTGAGAGCTCATCTATTTGTGGCTAGTGGCTCTCAGGTGGGGTTGGCGGAGGCGCAGGAGTCGGTGCGGTACCTGGCTCAGAAGGTGTGCCTGGAGTTGGTGTTCCCCCTCCGGGCATCGGACGTGTCCCCGGCATGCCGGGGCGTGGCTTCGGCCTTTCGATCGGCTTTTCCATTGGTGCGACGGCTCTGCTGATCGTCTGCTGAATATATCTATCCAACATTGGGCCCCGGCCTTCCATAAGTTTATTTTCCACTTCAAGATAATGCTTGCCAGCCGCAGTCTTGAAGAACGCAACTATCGGCTTCAGTTCTTCTGCAGTGAACGCCTCACGATAAGAATTGAACAAGATCTTTTCATCCTGAGACTTATCTATGGCGGCCATTGCAGTATCGTGGCCCTTAACTGAATCGACACCGCGTGCCTTCAGCATGCGCCACATATGAAGGTAAGACGTTTCAGCCCGCTCTGCTACAGAAGGTGTTGGGCGAATTAGCGGGAGAAGCTCCTTGAATTCGGCCTTGAACTGCACGCTGTCCGGATAAGCGATTGCAGGCTTGTTACGATCGAAAGGAGACCGCATCATTGCGCCGCCGCCGGGCGGTGGGGTGCCTGGTCCCTGAGCGAAAGCCGTCGTTGAAACAATAAGAAGGGTCGAAAGAATAAGATATTTTTTCATGGTGAATTCTTGTGATAGCCGCGGAGCGGTCGTCGTGGGGAGGCCCTCCGCATGGTGAACGATACATACTTCACTGGCGACAAGCCAATGAAGGATACTACAAATACGAGTTTCTCCGAAAAAGTTTTGCCGGAGCATGTTTAATTTACTTCTGGGGCCGAGTCCAGCGGCTCCCATTGCCCATTTGAAAAGATCTCGAAATTAGTGACCGGATGCACTTCCCACTGCGACCCTCGCGATTTCCCGACCTCATCAGGATGCTCCTCGTCCCACATCAGCCATCCGCTGACACGGACTTTAGCATGTTCATCGGCCAGCTTTTCAAGGATATGCAGCCGCCATTTCGGATGAAGAGATTTCCATCTTGGAGTCATCTCAACTATCACTCCATTAGCTTTCGAATCGGTTGGATAGTCGCATATCCAAATATGAAAATCCCGAAGTGAATCCGAATATCCATTGCAGCTTTCCGGCCCCGATTCCTTTGCGTGAACAATGTAGCCCGTCAATCGCAAACCGCGAGATTCCTCCGATTGATCGTAGTCTAATGCCTCACGAGGCCAGCGGTCGCGCTTTTCCCGGCCTGCATCCGAAAGCTTCTGTGTAGGAATTCCTATCACTTCGCTGACCGTCACATCCGAATAATTCTTCGGCGCACCGAACCGGTTCTTTTCGCGGTTCAGAATCGCATCGCCGCCAGTACCTTCAATTCCAACGCCGCCTATATTTTCCGGAGCCATTCCAAGCGGCGAGTAATTACTCTCCCCCATCGGCGGGATCTTATTGCCCTGATTTGCATACCAGATTATCGCAATTATCGCAATAACCAAAACTATCAAACTATATTGGTGTTGCTTCTTCAATGAACTCTCCCGTTAAATAATACAGTAGTTGTCAATTTAGATAATGTGTAGTGGCGCGGTTCCCGCGCCTGCCGAGTTCGCTGAAATTCGAGCCGTTGGCGTAGTCTGGAAGGCTGGGGAACCCAGCCACTACAATTCAAAGATCGAAATTGACCCATTCCCCACTAATTTCCTCAAATTTTGGTTCAGTCATTCATGTCAAGCCGCTACCCTAACATCCCCGATGTCCGAGATGGTCTCACCGAAGTAGAGCGGACCATACTCACTGTCCTCTACGATGCCCGAAAAGAATACGGTGACCGGATGATCCCCACAGTCCTTCTCTATGGCCGCGTAGTCGAGATACTCGATCTAACCTGGGAGGAATTCCATCGCGCCCTCTCGAGAGTCACTCAGCTTTCGTTGGAGGGTTTGTCGTAAAGCGACCCCTAAGGTCGAGAAAACGCATTGCTAACTAATGAGCGATTAGTTGAAAAAAACTCATTTTTCGACCGAATTCCATAATAGTTATATTTCACACACACGTTTTATCATTAATTTTCCCACTTTTTGCCACCGCAAGACTTCTCCCTTTTCAATGAACGAACTTGGGGGCCCAATTCATACTTCATATCTCATACCCTCCACGAGGGTGCCCATCATAGTAGGTGCCAATATACGATGAATAATTGCCTTTGTCAATACCCGCAGAAAAATTTATCGAAAAAACCACGTGGGGCTGTGCATCCTGCCCTCCCACCCCGCATTACCACAACAAACGATCCACATTTCATCCCTCATCCTTTCCACTCCCGCCACACGCCAAAAACAGCGCCCCACCGTAACGACCGATGGGGATGGTACAATCAGCCGTGGCAGCGCGTAGGTCGAGCGTCCTCGCTCGACACAATGGGAACTGCCAAAGCAAATATCTTATTCTCCTAATACATATTTTATGAAATGGGTCTTGCAGATAACGATTTCAGTCCTTGCCGTTCTTGCAAATGGCGATTTAATCGCGCAAAGTAGTTCCACTCCACCGTGTCGAGCGAGGACGCTCGACCTACGCGCTGGATTAAGTTGCGCCGGTGAAGGTGATGGAGGGGGAGATGGAGGTGGTGATATCATACAGAAGAAAAAAAATAGTTCACAGTTATCGGTAGCCGAAGACACATGTAGTACAGGTGTTCCAGACTACGTTGCAATGATGAACTCTAACTTCATGTATCGCCAAGCTTACGATACAATGCGCTATTGGTACATCCCAAAGTGCTATTCGATTGCTCCTGCACCGCAAACAGCTGGTGCCCTTGCGGGTTCTGCATCTTACACAGTTCTCACAACTATTGACAGCGTTCTTGATTTTCGAAAATTTATCATCCATTGCCTTGGGTTACGGGGCGATGACGAATGGTTTTGCTCCTTTGTTGCAGACCTCGCTGGAACCTACCGTGACTCTACTATTTACAATGGTGACTACCGTGCGGGTCGTGCAATCTTTAAATATCTTGTCGACAATCCCCGTTGTGCCAATGACCAAGCTGGTAATCAATTTGAGTGCCAGCAATTACTTACGACACAATATAACACATGGGACGATACTGCGAATATTTACTTTAAGGATCCGCCGTTCGATTCAACGATACCAACGATGCACGATCTTGGCTTAGACTCGGTACTTGCAATCAATGCGATGGCTGGTGTTCATTATGAGGCGCTTGGCTCGCAAATTATTGGGAATGCTGCGATAATGCCAAACCCAACA
>Ga0206959_10178_pt1 | contig 17698 bp, 15 predicted proteins | sample Alteio_BWOrgHeat_31_FD_152971 | JGI IMG/M metagenome (GOLD analysis project Ga0206959, IMG submission 152971) | Enriched cells from forest soil in Barre Woods Harvard Forest LTER site, Petersham, Massachusetts, United States -... | ecosystem: Environmental > Terrestrial > Soil > Temperate forest >...
GTTGGAAAACGACCTGCAGATGAAGACGAAGTACGGCGTCGCTTATGACTGGCCGGTGACGTATTCCGAAATGCAGGGACTGTGGGCCGAAGCCGAACAGGCGATCGGCGTTGCCGCCAGCACCGTGCAGCAGGAGCCACTGGAAGTAGTAGGACTGGTGTATCCCCCGAACTATCAATATCCGATGGGGCCCATTCCGATGAGCGTCGTGGATCAGACGGTGAGCACGGGCGTGGCCGGGATGCAGGTGCCGGGCATGCTCGACGGCCGCGATCCCAACATGTACGACGTGTTCGTAACGCCGACGCCCCAGGGCAGAAACTCCGAGCCGTTCCAGAACCGGCGTGTGTGCGCGGGCAATACCAACTGCATTCCGATTTGCCCGATCCAGGCGAAGTGGGACCCAACGGTCACGCTCGGCCAGGCGCTCGATACCGGCAACGTGAAGGTGAGCTACCAGTCGGTCGCCACGAACATCGCGGTAGAAGGCAATGGAGTGACGCGTGTTGACTACCTGGTGTGGTCCAAGGACGCGAACGGCAATTTGACAAAGCAGGCGCAGTCGGTGACAGGCAAGCTCTATGTGCTGGCTGCTCATGCAATCGAAAATGCCAAACTCCTGCTTATGTCCAACAACCAGGCGGGTATTTGCAACAGCAGCGACCAGGTGGGACGAAACCTGATGGACCATCCGCTGTATCTCTCCTGGGCGCTCATTGATGAAAGTGCTGACCCGATCTGGGGTTATCGCGGGCCGCTGGCAACGTCCGGCATTGAGTCATTGCGCGATGGCGAGTTCCGCAAATTCCGCTCGTCGTTCCGCATGGAGATCGGCAATGAAGGATGGAACTTCTCCTCCAGCGATCCTTACAACACGACGATGGACTTTATCCAGGGAACGAATAATGCACTGCTCAACACAAGCAATCAGCGCCTGGGCGGACTGGAGCTTGCGCAGAAGTTGAATACGCTGCTGACGCGGCAATTCCGCATCGGCGTGATGTTTGACCAGTCGCCGCTGGAAGACAACCGCGTAACGCTGGACCCGACCAACAAGGATGGGCTCGGCCTGCCACGGCCGCACGTCGATTACGGTCTCGATCCCTACACGATGGAAGGCTTCGCGTTTGCGCGCGACCTCTGCTCAAAGATTTACGAGCGCATGGGAGCGAAGGAGTACACGAACAAGACTGCGCAAGGCGGAACCGGCGACTTTACCTACAAAGGACAGAACTATCACTACTTCGGCGCGGGTCACGTGATGGGCACTCATCGCATGGGCAACGATCCGAAGAGCTCCGTAGTGGATGCCGGCCAGCGCTCCCACGATGTGCCGAACCTCTGGATCGTGGGCAGTGGCAGCTTACCCACGGCCTGCACCGCCAATCCCACGCTGACCCTGATGGGTTTGGCCTTCAAATCGGCGCGCGGCATTCTGGCCGCGCTTGCTTCGTAAGGAGGAATTGCTATGTACATCACAAATGCGTTCTGGTCGATCGTCCCAGGTAACGAGCAAGCAGCTTATGCCGCCCTTGAAAATCTTGCCGCGGAGATCGAGCAGGCCGAGCCCGATACGTGGCTTTACCTCATCCACAAGCCGAACCTTGATCCTGGCATCAACATTTATCCGCCACCAGCTTCCGTCCAAGTGGCATTCGTGGAAGGCTACAAAAATCGTGCAGCCTTCCTGAAGCACCACCACGGACCCATCCTGGCAAACTTCATCAAGACCTACGGTGCTCTGTTTCTGAATATGTACGGGGCGACGACGCCGTTCGTCATCGTGCAGACGATGGAGATGGCGGTGGGCTTTATCCGCCCGGAGCAGGTGGACCCGAATGTGTTCCAGGTGGAAGCGCGCTGGGTGATGAAGCCGGGCAACCGGAAAAAGGTTACCGCTGCGCTGACAGACTACGTGAAAGCCGTGAAGAAGATCGAACCGGGAACGTATATGTACACCGTCAGCTTCGCCGATGCATCGCCGGATTCGGCGGCGATTCCTCCCATGCAGCTCGATCAGGTGACCTATAACTCAGCGTGGAAGGACCACGATGCATTTGTGGCCCACACCAAGGAGCCGGTGTACCAGGATTTTCTTAAGCAGCACGGCGATCTGTTTGTGCAAGCTGCTGCCGGTGTGACGACGCAGCCTTATATGACGACTTCTGTGCTGAAACGATTTGCCGGTTTCCTCCGGCCGGAGGCCTTTGTAGGATGAGCGACCCACAACTCCCACCTGTAACGAATGGCATGGTTCCGGCTTCGGTGGTCAATGAGTTCCTGGCTTCTTCAGGGATGACAATCGACGCCTTGATGCTCGCGCTGGTGCCGCTGGCAGAGACCTATGCACGGCCGCCGATCTCGAACTTTTATGTGGGCGCCGTATCGCAGGGCGCTACCGGGAACCTGTATCTTGGAGCGAATTACGAGTTCGTCGGGCAGGCGTTGAGCTTTACCGTGCATGGCGAGCAAGCTGCGACAGCGCAGGCTATTTCCTACGGCGATACCGGCCTGCAAAGGCTCGCAGTTTCCGCAGCGCCGTGCGGATACTGCCGGCAATTTCTTTACGAGTTGGACACAGCGTCAACACTGCAGATTTTGCTGCCCAACACTCCGGTAACTCCGCTGACGGCGCTTCTGCCTGATGCGTTCGGGCCCAGCGACCTGGGAGTGACGGCGGCGCTGATGTCGCCACAGTCGCATGGGCTGGTGCTGGTAGCCGGTGTTAATGATCCGGTTGCGGAAGCAGCCTTGGCGGCGGCGAACAGTTCCTACGCTCCCTACACCTCAAGCTTTGCCGGTGTGGCGCTAAAAACAAAAGACGGCAGCATATTTACGGGATCAGTGGCTGAGAACGCGGCGTTCAATCCGAGCATGTCCCCGCTGGAAGCTGCCGTGGTGAACCTGGTGATCACGGGCGGGCAATCCTACGCGGACATTGTGGATGCAGTGTTGGTGGAGGCTGAGAATTCGCAAGCCAACCAGCTTGCGGTCACGCATGCAGTGCTCAGCTCGATTACTTCGGTCAAGCTTCGTGCCTATCAAGCACGAACACCACAAGCAGGCAAGTAGTAGCTCCACGCAGGTGATGAAACGAAGGCATACCTGCCTTCCGACAGGAATCTTAGAATGCCGACAGATCCCAAGAAGATATTTCCCCCATTGCCGCCAGGATTCTCTCTTCCGTTCTATTACGGGTCGCTTCATGCGATCTGGGTGTACTACAAGGTAGATGTTAAGAAGCTGACGCCTCTTCTTCACGGCATTGCTCTCGAACCGGCTCTCTTTGACGGTCAGGGTCTCGTTCTGCTGCACTTCCAGCGCTACACAGGCTCCATCTCCAGCGCAATATCGGTGGTCAATGAGATACAGTTCAACATCGTTGCCTACCCGAAAGCGCTGAAGACACAGACACCGGCGATTTCGTTCGCAGACTTTCTTGCCGGCGGTGAACAGACAAAAACCCTCGGCGCTTACCGTCTGTATGTCCCTGTCGACAACCCGTTCGCGGCCAAAGCGGGCAACGAGCTGTTTTATGAGCCGACATTCCAAACGACGTTTACCTACACTGTCCCGGATACCAACGACCCGTCACAGAAGAGTTGGGTTGTAACGTGCAACGATCCGGATGCAGCAAAGCACGAAACAATCTTCACGCTTGACATGGATGCCAATCCACCTGGCCTTGCATTGAGCGCCATGTCACCGATCATGCAATACACGAAAGATACAGACGGAAACCTCTTCGCCTACACATGGAATATATTCGGCGCATTCTCGAGTGCGCTGTTGGACTCCGGCCCGGTACTCACATTCGGCAAAAGCCAGCATCCAATGCGAGCAGTCATGCAGGAATTGCTCCAAGGAGTTCCGGCAGCAGCAATGCAGATGTTTGAGACGCCGCCGGTGGCGACCAGCACACGAGGGTTTCTCATTCAGCCGGAAAAGTAGCTGCTCGCGAGCCACACCTTACAGAATTTGTAATGGTCGGGGCGATTGGGTTCGAACGAATGGCATAGATAACCGGGATAGCTCACTCAAGATAAAGAACACCCTGCGCATCTAGCACTTTATTTAGCCGACCTACATTGAATGACATTCGCGAGCCGAGGAGAGCGACTTTATGCTCAAGGTCGAGAGTGAACAAGAAGCAGAATTCGTTCGACACATTTCTCTGGACTGTCAACAATAGTGTCCAGGCGAATGTCTGGCGTTACCGGCGGTTCGTAGGTGCTATCGATGCCGGTAAAGTTCCGCAGCTCACCGCGTCGCGCCTTGGCATAAAGCCCCTTGGGGTCGCGGCGTTCGCATTCTTCCAAAGTCGCGTCGACGAAGACTTCGAGGAACTCCTCCGGCTCAAAACGGGAACGGGCCATTTCTCGCTCAGAGCGATAAGGGCTGATGAAGGACACGATCACCACCAGGCCTGCATCCACCAACAGCCTTGCCACTTCCGCGATGCGGCGAATGTTTTCGACGCGATCGGCCTCTGTGAAGCCTAGATCTCGACTCAAGCCGTGACGAATGTTGTCGCCATCTAGAACATATGTGTGCTGGCCCTCGGCGAACAGCCGCTTCTCCAGAAGAGAAGCGATGGTTGATTTGCCGGATCCCGAGAGCCCAGTCAACCAAATACAACGAGGCTTCTGCAGTTTTTGTTGTGCGCGGGCCTTTTTGTCGATGGCCATGTGTTGCCAATGGATATTGGCAGCACGGCGGAGGGCAAACTCGATCATGCCTGCGGCAACGGTCTGGTTGCTGTGCCGGTCGACCAAAATGAACCCGCCAACTTGCCGGCATTGGCTGTATGGCTCAAAGGCAACAGGGCGATCGAGCGAAAGAGTGACCACGCCGATTTCGTTCATCTCCAGTGAGCGTGCGGCGAGGTGTTGGCCTGACTGGACGTCCACACTATGCTTGATCGCCGTAATGGTGGCCATCGCCTGGCAAGTATGAAGATTAAAGATATAGGTGCGCCCAACCACGAGCGAAAGCCCTGATAGCCCAACGACCTTAGCTTCAAACTGATCGCTGAACTCAATGGGATTGGCAGCGGCGGTAATCACATCGCCGCGAGAGACATCGAGTTCATCTTCCAAGCAAATCGTGATGGATTCTCCACGCGAGGCTTCAAGTGGCTTTTGGTTCCAGGTAACAATGGAGCGGACCTTTGTTTCCATGCCGCCAGGAACTACGCGGACCAGATCGCCGACCTTCACTTTGCCGCCAGCGAGGCGCCCGCAATAGCCGCGGAAATCTTCACCAGCGCGGTTTACATATTGCACCGGAAAAATAAATTTCAAGCTTTGGGTTTCGTCGTCGACATCAATGCTTTCCAGATACGGAAGCAGAGCATGCCCGGCATACCAAGGTGTATTGGGGCTGAGCGAGGTGATGTTATCACCTCGCAAAGCAGATACAGGGATGGCCTGGAAGGACTTGAAACCACACTTCTCTATTAAAGGTTGCGAGTCCGCGACGATTTGATCGAAAACACGCTGGTCCCAGGCAACAAGGTCCATCTTATTGATGGCCATCACCAAGTGGCGTATGCCCAGCATGGCGACAATCCGAGCGTGGCGGTGAGTTTGGACCTGCAGGCCCCTGGTCGCATTGACTACCAGCACAGCGAGATCGGAATTGGATGCACCGGTAACCATATTGCGGGTGTACTGCTCGTGGCCCGGGGTGTCTGCAACGACAAACCGTCGGGTCTGCGTTGAGAAGAAGCGGTAGGCGACATCAATGGTGATGCTTTGCTCGCGTTCAGCCTGCAGACCGTCTACCAGCAGGGCCATGTCGATCGATTCTCCCTGCGTCCCATAGCGAATGGAATCCTTCGCGAGCGCGGAGGCTTGATCGTCGAACACCTGCTTCGATTCCCATAAAAGCCTGCCAATCAATGTTGACTTACCATCGTCAACACTGCCGCAGGTGATGAAGTGCAGGCTGGGCCGCATTAAAAATATCCTTCCTGCTTTTTGCGTTCCATGGAGGCGACCTGATCGAAATCGATGAGCCGGCCCTGGCGCTCTGAGGTGCGCGCCAATAATGTCTCGTGCACAATTTCATCCAGATTTACGGCGTCACTTTCGATAGCCGCAGAGAGCGGATAGCAGCCGAGGGTCCTGAAGCGGACACTTCGCATCTCCGGAACTTCGCCGGGGTTCAACGGAAAGCGGTCATCATCCACCATGAGCCACTGGCCAGAGCGTTGCACAACAGGCCGTTGCGCGGCGAGATAAAGCGGGACGATTTCTATATTCTCCTGCGCGATGTACTGCCAAATATCTGCTTCCGTCCAATTGGACAAGGGGAAGACGCGAATGCTTTCCCCCGGCGCAATGCGCGCGTTGTAGAGATGCCACAGCTCCGGCCTTTGTGACTTGGGATCCCAGCGATGGCCCTTGGCGCGGAAAGAAAAAACTCTTTCCTTGGCACGCGATTTCTCCTCGTCTCGCCGTGCGCCGCCGAGGATGACGTCGAATCCGCCAGCATCAAGCGCCTGCTTCAACGCGTCGGTCTTCATGATGGTCGTATAGCGCTCGGAGTTGCAGGTAAACGGCGTGACGTTGTCGGCGATTCCCTGTTGATTGGTGTGAACAATCAACTGCATCCCTGACTCAGCAGCCATACGGTCACGGAAGGCGATCATCTCCCGAAACTTCCAGGTGGTATCGATATGCAATAACGGAAACGGGGGTAAAGCAGGCCAAAACGCCTTTCGCGCCAGATGCAGCATTACGGAAGAATCTTTGCCGATGGAATACATCAAGACGGGCTTTTCCGCGAGCGCTACGGCTTCGCGAAAAATCTCAATCGACTCAGCTTCAAGATTGGCGAGATGCTGCATACCGGTACTGAGTGTACACATCTCAGGTCTCAAAGATGTGGAGACTTTGAGACAAGACACCGACTTCTGCTGACCGATGTTTGACGCCCGTATTGAGCTTCTAATTCAGCAATTATCCGTCACCGTAATGCTGACTTGGGCAGATGTCACCGGTTTGTCATCGGTTATGGCTAACACGGGTGCGGAGCTATAACAATTTCGCGGAATCGCCTAACGCGAACAGCATCCGAATCGGATTTTGTTTGATCCCAAAATTGAAGAAAGGTTGATACGACGTTGACGTACTTCAATTCCGGTCGAGGTGCGGCAACGCTGCCAAGGAGAATGCCCTGTTGTGCATGAGCGACACCTGCACCCACCAAGACAGCGGCGAGAGTGGCAAAACGACGTGCTCCATTCATGACAGGAGTCACTTTCTATTTTCGTATGATGTATGCCATCGGAGAGTCATTATGGCATCGTCGACTCAGGGCTTTGATGGCGTAGCTGTCTGCTGCAAATACTGAATGAGCTTTCGGGCTTCATCCTTTGCCGGCTTATCGTCTGACGCAAAGCTGCCCTGCGACAAATCATCGGAGACGGCATGACATGTTGAGCAGCGCGTTTTCATCATGATCGAAAACTGCTTCATGATCTTCATTAGATCCGGCTTTGAAATGGTTTGTGGCAACACCTTCAAATTAGTGAACGTATCCGGAATGACGGGCTTCTGCATGGGGGAGGGGGTGGACGCCTGTTGAGCAACGATTTGGCGTGATGCAAGGGACGCAATCATCAACAGGGGTATAGCGATAAACACAACACTCTTTTTCATTTAAGCCCTTTCTCAGTTGATTCAATTATGGAGATGAGGCATTTAATGGACGAGAGGCTTCCCTGCCCCCAACCGTGGAGTGGCTGCATTTTGCTAAATTTGCTGGCTGATGCTTTTAGCGGAGGAGCCAGCAGCCAGGCTGCTAAGAAAGAGAGCGATGCGGCGCAGGCTGGTTTGCTCAGTGCAGCGAAGAGAAGAAATCTACACAGGAATGAGCTTGCTAAGCCGTGATTTTAGAGGTTTGTAATATCGCCGGGTCATGCGCAGGCATGTTCCATCGAGGAGCGAGACTTTGTGCTCACCTTCACGGTCGACGGTTATTTCAGCAATGAACCGCAAATTGACAATCGTTGAGCGGTGTATGCGAAAGAACACATCCTGGCTCAGATCGCCTTCCAATTCGCTCATGGTGCGGCGCACGAGATGCGTCTGTGGACCCACGTGCAGGCATGCGTAATAATCAGCGGCTTCTATCCAGTCGATGTCACTGACATTCACAAAGAGTGCACGCCCTAATGATTTGACCAGCAGCCGCTCAACTTTGCGCGGCTGCTCTAAGCCGCTTTCAATGCCATGGATGATCTGCACCTTAGCTCGATGAAACGCGCGCCAGAAGCGGACATTGTTGAAAGGCTTCAGAAGATAATCGAGAGCACCAGCTTCGAAGGCGCGCAGCGCGTGTTGATCGAAGGCAGTGACGAAAATTACCGCTGGCGGAACGGCGGAACCTAAAATTTCAATTACGTCAAAACCATCGCATTCAGGCATCTGTACGTCGAGAAACACAAGATCAGGCCGTGTTTTCCGGATCAGTTCAATGGCTTGCTCTCCTGAACTGCATTGCTCAATGCGTTCAACCGATTCCTCCTCTTGCAACAACGCAATTATGCCGGCTCTTGCCACCGGTTCGTCGTCGACCACGAGGACGCTGATTTTGTTACTTGTGCGCGAAGTCATAAGGTTTCGATGTCAAGAGGAATCGTGAGAAGGGTCTCCACACCGCTTTCCCGATGATTTCTCAGCGTGAATGACCAGCCGCTTCCGAACAACAATTCGAGACGGCCTCGCACGTTAGCAATGCCAATACCAGCGGGCATGCTCTCCCAGTCATCCGGCAAGCGCGGGCCATTGTTGTAGACGCAGATCACCATTGTTTCACCAAGTTGCTCGGCTGTTACGCGCAGTACACCGCCATCTCGATGCTTTTCAATGCCATGCTTCACGGCGTTTTCAACCATTGGCTGCAAAATGAGGCTCGGCACGCGTGCAGTGAGAAGATCTGGCGGGATATCCAGCGTGATGTTCAGCCTATCCGCAAAGCGCATCTTTTGTAGCTCGAGATATTTGCCGAGAAACTGCATCTCCTCCTCGAGGGAAACAAAAGTGTGGCGCGACCCCTCAAGTACATGCCGTAGCAGATCCCCCAGTGCCGCGACCATCGTGATTGCATCTTCGCTGCGTTTATCTCGCACAAGCGAGGCGATGGCGTTCAGCGTGTTGAAAAGGAAGTGTGGCTCCAATTGGCGACGGAGAGACTCTTCACTGAGGCGAGCGGTTTCAGCTTCGCGCATTGCCAGCCACCGCTGAGACCGCAAGTATGAGCGGATGGCAATGATCGCGCCGTACAACAGGAGAAATACGTTGAATTCGTAAAGCGCAATCGACTTTGCGATGACAAACATCGGTGGCGCTACATGAATCCCGTAGGGATTGATGAGGAGGCGTAGCCAGGCCATCCAGCAGGAGTACACAGCCGTGATCAACGAACACGCTGCCAGATGAATGAACCATGTGGACAAAGGCCGCCAATGAACCGGAGGGAAGCGGTCGCCTAACCACTCGACAAGTGGTGTAAAGAGTGCCCATGGCATCCAGGAAAGGACTACATAAAAGAAGACTCTTCCCAGCCCGCGATGCACGCCTTCTGTGCGCATCGCGATCATGGCCTGCGTGCCATTCAGCGTGCCGAACACAAACCATATGCCGACAACGATGATCCATCGCGGAAACTTGCGCGAAGACGATTTCTTCTCATTGACTGCCGGAACCATGCAATCAATTATCGTGCCATTCCTGGCGAATAGCCATCAAATGCAGCGAACATCCGGTCTGATGCAGTGAAACACGGGTCGGGACGAACACGTATGCGAGGCGCACGAATTCAAGCACAGCGAATGACTGTTTAAGCTAACGGCGGCGCGGCTTGTATGTCTAACCCAGACAGCACAACACAGAGATAAAGAGCAGCAAGGTCATAATTAGGGTGGAATTCTGTTCCGTCAGAGTGCTATATGAGCAGGACGGCTTTTCTTACATAAGGATGGTTACACAATGAATCAGTCTTGGCTGACGCGGCGCTCAATTCTCCTATCCCACTCATTCCTAATCGCACCGCTCATGCTCTTCTCAGGAATTTCCAGGGCGCAAACTCCCGAGAAAACCGCATGTGTGAAGCATATTTCGAGCGAATGGACTGCAGCGGCACAAGCAGCTGCGCAAACCGACTGTCAGTTCTATTCGGACAACCTGGCCGATGGCCCGGGGTCGTGGGCCAAATATGCCGATGAACACGTGGCGACGTCATTCGCAAATGGCCGACAAGCTTTGCGCGAAGCCGTTACTTCAATGTACGCTCGTCCGAATTTTAAACTTGAATGGTACCCCGAAAGCGCAGTGGAACGTGGGAGCTTTGTTGTCACGGCCGGCCGATCTGTTCGCTCGTGGCGCTTGCCTGACCAAAGCCTGAAGGTGGTACACGGGCACTACCTCACCGTTTGGCTACGACAAGAGGATGGAAAATATCTTTTCGTCTATGACGTAGGTGAAGACGATCCTAAGTGATCGTGGCAATGAAGATATAGCTTCAGAAGCTGAAATCAGCACGGAGCTCTCGTAGCCAATAGCTACGCGAAAGGAGACCATGATGCCAAATCACAAGCGACTTCTATTTGGTATGGCTCTCACCACGGCGCTAAGTGCGGCGCACAAAATCTTTGCGAGGCTGTCTGCCTGGTATTGCACATGCAGGCCGGTCCTGATGGCAGGAGTACTGGTATCAATAGCGACGCCCATTTGTCATGCGCAAAGCACTCCTGCTCGATCAGCAGCTTCTGCAAATACAGAACACCCAGCGTATGACGTCGTTTCGATAAAACTTAATAAGAGCGGAAGCAATCAGTCGAACATGGTTATCAACGACGGGAACTTCGATGCATTGAATATCTCATTGAGGGCATTGATTATCAGTGCTTTCAACGTCAAGCAACCTCAGATCTTTGGACTTCCGAAGTGGGACAGTTCAACTCGTTTCGATATCAAGGCGAAGGTTGTTGATGCGGACCAGAAGATGTTCGAGACATTTTCAGGCGAGCAGTTTCGATTAATGCAGCAGCCCATTCTCACTGATCGCTTCCAACTGAAATTTCATTATGAACAAAAGATGCTTCCTGTCTATGTGCTTGTAATCGCTAAAGGAGGACCTAGATTCAAGGAATCCAAAATATCCGGTGACGACAAGGCTCCGAATGGGATAGGCGCCGGCAGTATGAGGGTTAACAATTCGACGATGTCATCGACAGCAATTTCGACGGCGTCGCTTGCAACGATGCTCTCTACACAAGTACAGCGCATAGTAATTGATAAGACAGGCCTATCCGGAAAATACGATCTTGAACTGACTTGGAGCCGCGATGGAGCAACTTCCACAGTTGATTCAAATGCACCACCTTCTATCTTCACGGCCCTTCAGGAACAGCTGGGCCTTAAGCTTGAACCTGCGAAGGACGCTATCAAGGCCTTCGTTATCGATCATGTCGAATTACCTTCTGAAGACTAATGAAGATCCTCACCCCATCTTTCCTGCACAGGAGTTTCAATGGACATTCACGCACCACATCATCCTGTTCGCACTTGGCGAGACTTCTTCACACACATTGCCATCGTAACAATTGGCCTCTTCATTGCTCTCATGCTTGAGGCCGGTCTTGAGTGGTTGCATCATCGCCATCTGCTCCATGAAGCGGAATCCAATCTAGCCGTTGAACTTAGCGAGAACCGAACCTCTCTTGCAAAGGATGAAAAACATATACAAGAATCACAGCTTATGCTCAAGAAAGACATCCAGATTCTGATTGCAGCCAAGAATCACGAAACTATTGTGGAATCGCGCAACACAGATCTGCAACCGCCACAAAAGTTTCGCCTGCTATTTGAATGGTCTTGGTCTGGCATGCAAACCGCCGCATGGGATACTGCTCACGGAACGGGAGCTCTTGCACTGATGCCCTACGATCACGCCCAAAGTTATGCAGTGATGTATGGGCAACAAGCAATCGTTGAAGAGCAGGCCGCAATCTATATTCGCGACATATACCACAGTCAGGCCCCTCTGCAAGGCGGCCGGCATCTCGCTGACCTCGAGACCGCTGATTTGGATGCCATGATCGCCGCCAGTGAACAGACGCTCGTCGATCTAAAGCTGCTCGACGATCTCTGCCACTCTCTCGACAACATATATCGACACCGTGATGGCAAGGTCTAGTCCGGAAACTGCCCAAAAGGACTGACTATGCAAGTTCATTCCAAAACCTAAAACAAACTCTCTCATTGAAAGCCGCATTCTCTCGGCGAGACATTACGCTTATGCATAGCCACACCGTTCGGACTAGTCTCTCAATTGTCGTTTTTCTGATCTATGCCCTCTTCGGAATCTTGCCTGCCAATACATCGAGGGCGATGCAAACATTGAAGTTGGCAAGTACTCCCAGAAACCCACCCCCTGTGGATAAGGTACAAGACTTGCCTCAACAGATTGAGCAGCTCGAAAAACTCTCCTGGGTAGCCTGGCAAAATCATGACGCTGACTTTTTCAAGCAGTTTCTTTCAGCGGACCATGTAGAAGTTGGAGTCGGTGGCCCCACCACGAAAGATGCAGTGGTGGCAGGTGTTGGGAGTGGCATCTGCACCGTGCGCTCGTATGCAATCGACCACTTTACGTTTACGCAATTTAGCGCAACAACAGCAGTGTTGACCTATCGTGCTCAACAAGACACACTTTGTAACGGTGTTGCAGTGCCGAGCCCGGTATGGGCCACATCAGTGTATGTATTCAGAGATAACCGCTGGATGAATGCTGTGTATGCTCATACCACCATCCCAACTACAAAATAGACCAATCAAGAAATAGCAGGGAGTATCACATTGAGTGATCGGGCATCATTCAACGATCACCGTTTCCGTACTCTCCTGATTCGCATGCAGCTGCCAAAGCGGATCACGTTGAAGCAGATCCTGCAACGGACCCAATAAATCTACGCAGTGAGGAGTTACCTCCACGAGCTGCTCCTTTACGAGCAGCTGCAATAGCGCATCTCCGCGCGGAGTTAAACGCACCAGCGAAAGGCGCATGTCATTCTTATCCGGTTCACGATGAACCAAGCCTGATCGTTCTGCCCGGTCTACCAGCTCCACTGTGCTGCTTTGCCGCAGCACCAGACGCTGCGACAAGTAGCTGATTGATGCCCGCTTTCCCGGAGGCTTTGCTGCAATCACCTGCATCAACTGATACTGCTGCACCGATACTCCTAATTGCTCGGATGCGGCTTCGCTGAAGCTAAGGAACCTTCGCAACTGAAAGCGGAATTCCGCCAATGCCCTCAATTGATCCAGAGAAACTCTATCCATGCTGTCGTTCTTGCCAATCGAGTTGCTCGCCAGCATTTCAAATTTGTGCACGGATGCCAAACGATCCTGGGTACCCTGAATGATTTGGGTTTTGGCCCGATAGAATGCGCGCCAGAAACGATCATTGCTGAATGGTTTTACCAAATAGTCCAGGGCGCCAGCCTCAAACGCCTTTACGGCGTGCTCATCAAAAGCTGTTATGAAAATCACGGACGGCAGTGCGCCAAACCCCAGATTCTTAATTACGTCAAAGCCATTGCATCCTGGCATCTGCACATCGAGAAAAACGAGATCTGGTCGAAATCTCCGGACAAGGTCGACCGCTTCCTCACCAGAGCCACACTCTTCCATCCAGGATATGGAAACTTCGTCCGCAAGCAGAGCGCGGATGCTGTCTCTTGCAAGAGGCTCATCATCAACGACAAGGACGCTTATTTTATTTTTTGTTCGTGATGGCATATGTCTGATATTTCGCAAGATAAGTTCGGCAAGCCTTCATGCAGCAGCATTCCTGATTGACTCTTAGAGCGTAGAAGCATGCGCCGCTTCTTTAGAGCATCTTTCGATATCGGCATACAGCCACGCCGCTTCGGGGACTTGACACGTTCATTAGCCGATCTTCGTAATCCCCTCCAACCTGTATCAACTATGAAGGCAGATGACTCTGCTCACGAGACCCTTCTCTGCATGCAACCGTGAACTGGCTGCATTGCCATCGACGATGCACACAGCAGAGCAGACACTAACAAAACAAGATCGCTCGATGGTGAATTCTGGAAAGACACGTTACAGTGTCGACCCGAGTTCGCTTGCCTTATCAATTCTAGGAGGACCACAAACATGAAGAAATCTACCTTCGCAGCCTGCCTCTCACTGATCTTTATGTTGCTAGGCATGCTGGGCCCTGTCGCAGCTCACGCGGCAGACGTAAGCGCTCGCATCAAGGGAACCGTGACTGACCCCACGGGGGCGAGCGTTCCGAACGCCAGTCTCACGGCAACGAACGTTACCACTGGCGTCAAATACACATCGACGTCGAATGCTTCAGGTGAATACCTATTCCAGCAATTGCCGATCGGCACCTATAACGTGACCGCCATAGCGCCGGGATTCAAGACTTTTACGGCAACCGGCATAGTCCTGAACATTGACCAGGAGTTTGTCGAATCGATCAAGCTGCCTGTAGGTGGCACAAGCGACGTAGTAGAGGTTGCTGCAGATGCTGTCCAAGTGAATACGACAGACATGCAGTTGAGCAACATCGTTAACAGCACGCAGATGGTGGAACTGCCGCTCATTGGACGTAATTTTACCGGCCTCGAATTGATTGAGCCTGGCGTTCAGGCTGCCAGCGATCGCTTTGGTACATCTTCAGTCAGCGGCGCGCAGACACAACAGTCCGAGTTCCTGGTCAACGGCGCCGACACGAATGACATCGCACTCAACACTCTTACATTTGCGCCGAACCTTGACGCCATCGACCAGTTCAACCTGATTGAAGGCCCGCTGAATGCTGAATATGACCGCAACTCCGGCGGCATTGTTTCGGCCACGATTAAGCAGGGCTCGAACCACTTCCACGGCGATGCCTTTGAGTTCTATCGCGACACATTCATGAACACGAACAGCTTCTTCGCCAAGAAGTACACTTGCTATGGAGTAGTACCGGTAGGTGGAACTTGCCCTAGTGGTGTCCCGAATCTCCGCACAGATAAAGTAAGCCCATTCCACCAGAACATCTTTGGTGGCACCGTGGGTGGCCCCATCCTCAAGGATAAGCTGTTCTTCTTCGGCGCCTATCAAGGCACACGACAGCGGACGCCTCAAGGAAGCGGAAACGGCAGCGTGCAGGTCTACTCAACCGCAAACCTTACCGGCGACTTCTCGGACGACTTTGTAGGGAAAAATCCCGGAGGTAACCCTGGCGACGCGACTCATGCGCCTGTTTCGTCTTTCAGCAGTTCACCCATTCCGGCCACAATTACCGCATTGACAGCCTCAAGCCCTGCCTGCGCGCCAACCACAACCACGAACAACAACACCTGGGCCGGCTGCATGACAGCGCTGGGTGGGCATATTCCTCTCAGTGCAATCAACTCTATCTCGCAAAAACTACTCACCCAGTACATTCCGAAAGCCAATAACGGCAACTATGGATATGGCTTCAACCAGACAGTCAGAGCTACCGGCAATCAGTACATCGGCCGCGTGGACTTTGCAATGAACCCCAAGAACTCCATCACCGCTCTCGGCATCTATAGTAGGACCGTCTCCAGCGAAACGCTTCCTTTCTCCGGCGCAACGCTGCCTGGATTTGGCGATCAGAACGTTTCCACCATCTGGCAATATACAGCGGATTTTGTCCATCAGTTCAACTCTACGACCGTCAATGATTTTTCCGCGCACTATACAAGGTTCAACTTCCAGTCCGGCCAGCCGCAGCAAATTGTGCAGCCTTCCAGCCTGGGATTTGCCATCACCCCGAATGATCCAGTCAACTCCACTGTTCCATCGATCCTGGTTGGCAATGGAGGTACGACCGGCTTCACTCTGGGCGGCACGACCAACGGACCTCAGCCGCGCATCGATCAGGTCTATCAGCTTGATGACAGCTTTACCAAGACCATCGGGCATCACTCATTCAAATTCGGCTACGACGGCCGCCGCTTCAATGTTTCTAACCTGTTTGACGCGAACAACAGCGGTACCTACGGCTTCAGCAGTCAATTTTCAACCGGTGACTCGCGGTTAGATTTCCTGCTTGGCAACCCTGGAGCGTACGCGCAGGGCGCGGGCGGCGTGATTCAGGCTGACGCTTTCCTGAATTATATGTATGCCCAAGACACTTGGAAGGCTACTAACCACCTCACCATTGATTACGGCATCGGCTACTCAATTGATACGCCTATGCGTAATCACGCATACGGTGGCGAGGGCATTGCCTGCCTCATCCCGAACCAGCGCTCCAATGTCTTCACGACCGCTCCTTTGGGTGTGAACTACCCGGGTGACCCTGGTTGCTATAACACGGGTCAGGCGCGCACAAAGTATACCGAGTTTGGACCGCGTTTCGGTTTTGCATGGGCTCCTGACCTCGGTTGGATCTCCGGTGGCCAGGGTAAATTCTCGATCGCCGGCGGTTTCGGTATTTACTACGACCGTTCTGAAGAGGAAACCTCACTTCAGACTCTCGAATCGCCTCCGTTCGGCCTTGCCTCAGGTGGTGCTGCTGATCTGGGCGGAGTTCCTCAGTTTGCCAACCCCTTCCTGGACATCAACGATACGACTCCGGGGGGCATCCTTGGTCCTATGTCGGAAAAAAACAAATTTCCCTATACAGCTCCGACTCCGGGCACAGTTATTCCTCTTTCCACCTGGTCAAATATTCTTGAACCGCTGGCTGTCAGCACTTATGGCCCCGGTTTCCGTGCGCCTTATGCTGAAAACTTCCAGCTGACCGTCTCGCGTGAATTCCCATCACGCATCGTCGCTCATGTTAGTTACGTTGCATCGCTATCGCGACATAACGAAATTACCTATGAGTCCAACCCGGAGACAGCTGCGGGGCATGCAGCTTGCCTGGCAGCCACAACAACCTGCGGTTATCCAGGTTACGTAGCTACCTCAGCCTTTCCCAACGGCGCTGTGTACCGCGAGGAGCAATCCTTCCTCTACCCGACACATACTGCCTACGGTTCGGTTGATCCAGCAACGGGCGGCGCCTACTTTACCGCCTTTGGTACGGTCGGCTCTGAAGCCTCTTCCAGCTATCACTCGCTCCAGGCGAGTGTGCAGAAGGGTCTAACTCATGGATTCACGTTCCAGCTGAGCTACACCTATTCTCATGCACTGGATAACGGATCCAGCTTCGAAAACTCTGGCTTCGGCGGCACCGGTCTTCGCGGCTATAACCAGTTCCAACAGAGCCTCAACTACGGCGATTCGCAGTTCGATGCACGTCAGCGTCTCGTCTTCTCGCCGATCTACATCTCTCCCATCCTGCATGGCCACAATTGGTATTCCCCCATCAACCTGGCGCTCTCCGGCTGGGAAGTTAGCGGAATCACCACTGTGGCTACCGGGCTTCCGTATGACATCTCGTATGGCGGCGGGGGCACAGGTCCTTCCCTGTGGTGCTCAGTTCTCGTAACGTTCTATGCGTGCCCGGACGTTCCAGTACAGAATGCTCCGCTCACGTTTAGCAACCCACGCGTCCGTACGGGAACGAGCGGCGCCGCCAACTATTTCTCTTCGAGTGTTTTCTCGCAGGAAGTGGTCGGCACCTTCGGCAATATTCACCGCAATCCTTACCATGGACCTGGCATCAACAACACGAACATGATTCTTGC
>Ga0206959_10179_pt1 | contig 17694 bp, 14 predicted proteins | sample Alteio_BWOrgHeat_31_FD_152971 | JGI IMG/M metagenome (GOLD analysis project Ga0206959, IMG submission 152971) | Enriched cells from forest soil in Barre Woods Harvard Forest LTER site, Petersham, Massachusetts, United States -... | ecosystem: Environmental > Terrestrial > Soil > Temperate forest >...
TATTGTGCCTGTCAAGAACGAGGAAAAGCTGCTCGAAATCTGCCTACAGCAGTTCACACCGGAAATAAAAGATCGTTTCAGCATCGAGCTTATCGTCAGCGATGGCGGCTCGATAGATAATTCGATCGGCATTGCCGCCGCTTATGCCGATTCCATCGCTACACACGAAGGCGCGTGGCGCCAAACTATCGCTGAAGGCCGCAACCGAGGTGCCAAATTGGCTAAAGCCGATCTGCTGATTTTTCTCAACGCCGATACGATCGTTGCGGATATGCACGCCTTTCTCGAACGCGCGGTTCAGCGGTTCGCAGTCGATGAATCGCTCGCTGCAGTCGCTACGAAAGTGCAAGTCACGCCAGAGGAGCGCAAATGGACTGATGTGCTCTTTCATGCATATTTCAATCAATACGTAAAAGCCGCGAATACCTTCGGCCTCGGTATGGGTCGAGGCGAATGCCAAATAGTGCGCCGAAAAGCTTTCGAAGCTCTTGAAGGATACGACCCTCTTATGGCCGCCGGTGAGGATTTCGATCTTTTTCGGCGTCTGCGCGCAATCGGAAGTGTAAAGTACGATGTCAAGCTTTTGGTTTATGAATCCCCTCGCCGATATAGGAAATATGGCTATGCGAGAGTATATTTCGATTGGATACGAAATGGCTTTGCCGTTCTTTTCAAGCACCGCTCCGCCAATCAGGTTTGGGAAGAAGTACGATGAGAAAAATATGAGAGATGAAAATTAAGGCAACACTTTTTTTCCTCCTGTCCATTTTCTGCGTTTCAAATTCTTCGGCCTCTCTACTCAGCTTTCACCATCCAGCAACTATAGATTCCGCCACTCTCTCCGGCCACATTCGTGACTCGGTGACTCACGAGTCTCTAACTGGAGTGCGAATCGAGCTGCGCCAATTGCATCGCGGCGCGATTTCAGATATTAATGGCAATTTCACTATCAGCGGTTTACCAAGTGGTTCTTCTGAAGTTGAATTTCATCTGTTAGGATATACGACAGCAAAAAGATCGGTTGATCTTAACAGCGGCAAGATCGTAACTCTTAATTTAGAGCTCTCCCCTTCCCTTGTTGGAGGAAAAGAAATTACCATCGAAGGAGAGCGCGAACGAGAGATCGAAAAGACAAGCGTTAGCCACATAATGCTCACGCCGTCAACTATCTCGCAAGTACCGGCCATCGGCGGCGAGAGTGATCTGTTCCGTGTGTTACAATTACTCCCTGGCGTGAAGGCTCTCAGCGAAATATCGAGCGGACTTTACATTCGCGGCGGGCCGCCAGACCAAAATCTGATCCTTCTCGATAACAATGTCGTCTATAATCCGACGCATCTCTTCGGATTTTTCAGCACATTTAATACGGACGCAATAAAAGATGTCGATCTCATCAAAGGCGGTTATCCGCCTGAATATGGCGGGCGTTTGACAGGAGTTCTCGATGTGACGACACGCGAAGGCAATTCCGATGAGATCGCGGGAAAGACTTCCCTCAGTCTTATCAGTGCAAAACAGACTCTTGAATTTCCGATACCGAATGGTTCCGTTCTAATTTCTGGCCGGCGAACATATATAGATGCTTTTTTGAGCGCCATCAATGCCAAATCTTTATTCGGCGATTCTACTCTGCCTCAATATTATTTCTACGATCTAAATCTTAAGATCGACCAGCATATTGGTTCGGCTGATCATCTCAGTATCTCAGGCTATCTCGGCTCCGATCATCTGGTTTATCCTTCGAATGGAATAGTCGATATTACTCTTACCTGGGGAAATCAACTTCTCAGTGGCGAATGGACACATATTTTTTCCGACAACCTCTATGCAAAAACTTTCTTAGGATATAGTGGCTACTCAACGCAATCATACGGAACGCTTACCGAAAACCCTTTTGAGTTCGATAACGGACTTAAAGAGACAAGCCTGAAAGAAGATATCGACTGGCGAGCCAACGACGCGCACGAATTAAAGATCGGAGCGGGTCTCTCAAGATTCAATTTTTCGTTTTACAATACTCTCGGCTCGACGAATAAACCTTTGAAGGACACGAGCGGCGTCCCATATTACCTTTCAGCGTATGCGCAGGACGAATGGAAAATAAGCACCAACTTAACCGCTACTTATGGCCTCCGCACAGAATGGCTCGACTTCGCCAATGCTGTGACATTGGACCCACGGCTCACCCTTGCATATCAGTTAACTCCAGATTGGACTCTTAAAGCTTCGACCGGAATTTACCATCAATTTCTTCATCTTGTTTCGGCCGGTGAATTTACATTCTTCGATTTTTGGGTGCCTGGAGTCGCGCCACTGCCTCCGAGCATGAGTACGCAATATATTCTGGGTATTAGCGGGTATCCATCGGAACCATATTTTGTCTCGTGCGAGATGTATTACAAAAAGCTGAATAATATTGTCGAATATAACGAGGCGAAATTCTTGTCTGACTCGATAGAACAAGTTTTCCCTCGCGGTACCGGCGATGCTTACGGCATTGAATTGTTTCTGCGCGAGCGCATTAGCAACTTTACCGGATGGATAGGTTATACTCTATCGTGGGTAACAGAAAATATTCCTGAGCTAAACAACGGACAAACTTTCTACCCGACTTACGATCAGCGAAATGACATTCAACTCGTCCTCAACTACAAGCTTTCTGACCAATGGGAGGTCGGCCTGACATGGACTTATGCCACCGGTCAGGCATATACTGCCGATCTTGGGTATTATCACGTTGCACTGGACGAAGTCGGTTTTGAGCAGGACCTTGAAGTACCTGGTAACATGGGCGCGCAACGTCTGCCCCCATATCATCGCGCAGACGCAAGCGCAGCGTATTCGTTCAAGATGTTTGGGAGAGAGGCTAAAGCATCACTCGATGTATTCAATATTTATGACCATCGCAACGTATGGTTCAGAGTGGTCGATACGCAAAAGCAGCCGCCGCAAGTTTCGGATGTTCTATTGCTTCCGATCATACCAACGCTTGGAATAGAAGTAACTTATTAATGGATAACGGAAAGTGGATAGTGGATAATGTAAAAACCCTTTGTGATGTAATAAGGGTAAATCGTCATATATTTAATTTTATTTGTTATCCGCTTTCCACTATCCACTTTGCACTATTAACTCTCCTATTGGTTTCCTGCAACCCTGTGAATGATGCAACCTACACACCTCAAATTGTGGTACAAGGATATTTATACGCTAACGAACCGCTCGATTCTATCGTCGTGCGGCAAACGATCCCGATTGGCAGTTCAACTGGCAACGAGAGAATTGCTAATGCTAATGTAACGATCTCCACAAGCGACACAACTTACACCTTGCATGAAGATGCATCCTTCAAGCAGGGTGGCAGATATGTCAGTAACGGCACGATCACGATTCAACCTGGAAAAACGTATTCTCTTCAAGTGGAAGCGCTTAGTCAAGTTGCGACTGCATCCACTACAATCCCGCTCGCGATTCAGCTTGATTCAGCGAAGCTTGATGGAATTTCACTGTCACTGAAAAACACTGACACAATTACTTATCCCGTTCTGGTCGATAGTTTGCAGTCCACCGGAATACATTTGTGGTGGTCACCGAGCCAGAATTCTGCCGGGTATGGACTTGAAGCACTCTCGCTCGATCCAACTGCCGATACAATTCTCGATCCCGTAACAACAAGCCTCGGAGATAGCGGCGCAATGGGACGTTACCGCTTCTTCATCACATCAACAGACGAGCAAATAGTTTGGATACAATATACCCGTTATGGCCTCAATGAAATCAGCGCTCTTGCGCTCGATCAGAATTACGAAGATTACATCCTCGGTCTTTACTTATCAGGATCGCAATTCAACAATAGCACACTTCATGTGACAGGTGGACTCGGAGTTTTCGGGAGTGCGGCGAGGGCGAGTAAGAAGGTGTATCTGAAATAGTCAAAACTCGGATTTACAGGATTTTTCAGGATTAAACAGGATTTGGACAGCAGCTTGAATAGCCGGAAAGGGATAAAATCGCATTCATTCCTATTCTATTGCAATTCCCTGCTTAATCTCTCTTTCCTATATACTTTTTATTTCGGAGGCGGCGGTATTGGGGGCTGGGTGCGCCAAAATTAAGCAAGAATCCTATGCGCAGGTCGTATGCTTCGAGGTAATTGATCGCTTGTGCAAGATGGGCACTCTCTAATTTTTTCACAGCTTTTAGCTCAACCGATATTCGTCCTTCAACAAGAAAATCGACACGGCTTGTACCAATTGATTTTCCTTGGTAGTAAATAGGCATTTCAAATTCGCGAGAGAAAGTAATTCCAGAATTTTCCAACTCTACCGCAAGTCCTCTCTGATAAATCACTTCTTGAAATCCATTACCGATAGCAGAATGAACTCTCATTGCACACCCAATGATCTTACCTGTCAGATCGCTGTCTTCCATAAAAAAGCGAGATTAAATCTATGGCATATAAATATTATTTTTCAAAAACCCGAAGATGTAGTAGCTCCCCAAATCCTGTTTAATCCTGAAAAAATCCTGAAAAATCCGAGTTTAGAAACGGGTATATAGCTTAAAGCTAAAGTCAGTCACTATTGACTGAGAGATGCCAAGCCCCGGCGCTAAGCCAGCGGATAAGCTGAATCCGATGCCACGCACTTCCCCACTTGGGTCGCAGGCAATACCGAGCTGGCCAGAAAGTAATGCTGCTGAGCCTAATCCTGTAGGAGTTGATGGTTGTCCCCAAATTCCATAATATGAAACTCCAACAGTCGGCTCTACCAGGCCATCGAAGAATTTAACAGGGATCCATGTGAGCTGGAACCCGAGAGATTTCGGCGATGTGCCTATCTGCGAAATATTATATGATGTGGGGTGATAATCGAGATAAGGAGCGGAACCGCCAAGGAAACCAAAAGATACATCGAAAGAGAGCGCAGGTTTATTCGATTCGATACCAATAAATAAATTGTCTCCGGCCGCCGTACCGCTTCCGATTCCAGCACGGCCATGGACATCGGCGATGGAATTCTTCTTGTTCGCTTGAACAATATCTTGAAGTGTTTTTCTATCGCTCTCAGCTTTTGTCAGGGAGGTTGAAATGCGGTCGTTCAAAACGGTCTCATAAGCATTCGAGGAATCAAGCTGGCGAATAATTGCGGCATAGTCCACGGCTTTTTTGTTGCCTCCGACCTGAAGTGTATCGCTCTTGCCTAATCTGCTTCCACCAACTATGACTATTGGCGCTGATTTATTAAAGGCATGAGTCTCGGTATACAAAACCTTACCAGTCTTTGGCTCTATCGCTGTGAATCGGTATCTGTAAGGCCCGCTTGAAAAGTGCGACATATCGACCTCCGCAAGGTAGTCCGCTGGGTCGCGGACTGTGTCGATGATCGTCATTGCGTGCTCTGTATCGACAACACTGAGCAACTCCACTTTGGCATTACATGTACGCGAGACAGAGTACGGAATCGAAAGCCTGTCAGAAACGTCCGAGATCGTCTCGTGACCGAGCTTGAAAGCTAACGTATCGCCTTTCAGAATTATATGCTCCTCGATAAAGCGAGAGAAATCGTCGTAGAAATCGAGAACAGAGTTGTCTTCGAGCTTGACAATATAGGCTCCCTTTGAGAGCGGCTCATTTGCAAGCCGTAGAAAAACCGGCTCGCTAACTTTCGATGAGAATTCCTTCGAAAAGCGTTCGAGGCTGACGCTGTTATCGGTGTGGTTCGATTCAATTGCTCGTTCGATAACGACGAAATACCGCATCGAGTCCGGTGCGCCGCTTGGCATCGGCAATGGAAGTACGCCAATGTTTATCGTGTAAGACGCTTCGTCGCCGCTCAAAGCCTTCGAGAGATTGCTCACCATCGGCAGCGCAAGCGGCGTTCTTGCCGAGCCAATATAATACATTACCGGCTGCTGTGCATAGGATTTGGAACTTGTATCGGGGCCGGTCGAACCATGGCTGTAATAACGCGGCTTCAAATGAAAGCTTGCTTCATATAGCATGTCGCGCGAAGACGAACTCATCCGCGCATAATCAGCCTCGGCACGGATCAACTCAGGCGAAAGATTGGTGCCGCGCTCTTTCCACTCTTTGTCAATACGGTCTTTTATCAGGTCTTCGATCGACGCATTGTCGGGAGAATCGACAGGGCTAAACAGAGCAGGAGTTGGCGGAGGATTTATGCGAGTCTTCCGTGCAATCACAGGCGAGCAAAAAGCGCAAGCGATAATTGCAAGCACAAAAGCCTGCAAATATCTTTGGCTCACCATACAAGTGAAAACTTTTTTTGATCGCACGTCTCGAAAGTAACTTTTATATTATCTTATTCGATCTCTTAAAGCCTGTCGTGGCTCGAAACTACGACCTCATGCTTCTCCGCCGCATTGATAGCTTTGGAAAAACGGGGAAATATCATTACATCCGAGGGGTCTTCAGCTTGATCTGTAGAAGCCGGACGCTCAGCAGCCTTTGGCTGGCCTGGTTGCGCTGACGCGGAATTCTGCGCGAACGATTGCGTCCGAACTCGTGCGGGAGCGATCCTCGAAGGCATTATATGATGAGAAGGAGTTTGCTTAACCGGAAGCATCGCGGGCGGAGTTGACTCTGTTTGTTTTGCAGATTGAGCTGGCTGGGTAGAACTCGGTGTCATTTGCGTCTGGCTTTGCAATGCCTGAGCCATATCGCCGTGCGATGGAGTCTCGGTCTGGCGAGAAACGAACCACGTCGTTCCGACCGCAAGCAAAAGCAGAAGCGCTGCAATGCTCGGGCGGAGCATCCATTTTTTCAGGCTGCGCGAAGTTGCTGTTGTGGAAATTGCGCGCCGATCTTCCAAAAATCCTGACGGCACTTCCTCGGTCGAGATCGTAACCAAAATTTGTTCGATGCGGGCGCGGGTTCTCGCATCCAGATTATCGGAAAGCTGGAAGCGCGCGTCCTCGCGGCTGACGCGAATAGCGCCGCGCATTACGAGATAGTCGCGAAGGAGCGTGCGGGCGTCTTCCGAATGGAATAGTCGATCGAAAAGAACCGTTTCGAGTTCCTTTCGCACAAGCTCTCCATCGAGATACTGGACGATAAGCTCTTCGGTCGTTGTGGCAGAAGATGCGTTTGGGGTTACGCTTTGTGTGGTGTTCATCTTATTTTTTCTTCTAACTTAATTCAAACTTTCTTTTCTTCAACTTTTTTACCGTTCGGGCTGTCGCCGATAACCGGCAACAGCATTTTTCTGAGTCTCGACTTCGCCCGGTAAATGCGAATTCTAATCGTCGATAGAGATGTGCCCGTTATCCGTCCGATCTCTTCGTATGACATTCCATTGTATTCGCTTAGCACGAGAGCTTCGCGGAATTCGTCTGGAAGCTTTGCGATGGCTGCAAGCAGCAGAGCTGTCTGCTCCTGCTTTGCCATCTGTTCGAGCGGATCGTCGCCACGTGTGATCTCTGCGCGCGAGTCACCATTTATCATCTCTTCAAAATTCTCGTCGCTTCCGGCATACTCCATTCCCGCGCTGGCGCGAAATGCGAGTTTCTTTGCGCTGATGCATGAGTGGCGCGTAACAGTAAAGAGCCACGGCTTGAAATCGCCGCCGGTGAAGGTATGCCGATACTGCACCAGCCTCATGAATACATCCTGGAACGTATCTTCGACTGACTCCCGCGATAGCCCTACGCTGAACAGCACATGAGCGCAATACGCATATACTTCCGATTTGTATCGTTCGTAGATCGCGAAAAAAGCTCTGTCATCTCCATCTCGGTATCGGAGAAAAAGCTTCTCGTCGGTGCTGTCGTGAGTGTAAGAAATATTCTGTACATCCAGACCGGTCGCATCCAGAACTGCTGCATCTACTACATCGAACTTATCAATGAACTCGAGCGGATCGTCGCCGAGCAGGTCGTCAGCAAGCCGCTCATTTGCAAGCGGGTCTGTCGCCGCCCTGCCTGTCTTGCGCTCGAAAGCTTCTTTGCGCGCCTCGTCAATCCACTCCAAATGGACTTCGACTTGCTCCGGTAATGGCGCTTCCGGAACGGGCGATCCATTATTCGTCTCTGATGAGTTATCATTCGTGCCTAATGAATTATCATTAGCCCCGAATGGCCGATCATTCGGTGTGGATAACGCATCGTCCGCAAAAAGCTCTTCGTGCATCTGCCTTAGTCTGCTCGGAGGGCTTTGTTCTGCCAGAGTGGAAGTCATCGCCCGGATATTGGTCGCGCTTAAATTGAAAAAACTCATCATACCGTGCAAAAAGCACCGGCATAAGGCGTCCCCACAAACAATTCCGGTCGAAGACGCTCTAAAAAGCAGCCGCTTGTCTATTGTAGATAAGCAGCCTGTCCACCTTAAGAAAGCATTATTCAGCAGATGCGGCTAAATTTGACGAAATTCGCCAAAAATGAGCCAGCGAACTCAGGATACTTCCCGAACTTACCTAAATAACTTCGCTCAACGAAAATAATTACACCTCAAGGGCAAAATTTCTTCGAAAAGTTATTAACTTCTACTTTTTCCGGAATTGTGGAAAACTTACCTAAGACAAAGACATATAGCTCAAATTGCGTTCCACTTTTCAGAATGTGTATGATTTTGAGAAAAATTATTAATCACAATTGTGGCGATTTCGGACGGTTTTTAACCCATTACTCCCCACTTCTCAACACGCTTTCTCATTATAGGACATACCAATCTCAAAGTTGTACAGGCCCGGGAACCGATTCGCGAACTTGAACATTTACATACCGTCTCGTATAATTTCGAGCCATAGATCTCTGCCCCGATCTATTCAAAGTGTTTCATATTTCAGGCCTTGCCCGCTCTGAAAAATAGTGTTTTTGCCAATAAATAAATAGAGTTTAGTTTAGTAAAAGTTAGTAAAAGCTCAGTTTGTCACTAATCGAACAATTGCCCATGAACCCTACAACCGTACGCACCAATACGAATGGTCACTCAACTAATGGCCATGCGAATAGCACGAATGGACATGCGAATACCAATGCTCATTCAAATAATGGCCACGCACGCACCAACGGTTTCCCATCTGCCCCAGCCAACAAAACCCCGGTCATCGACTCGACGGAATACGATCAGCACGGCTCTGCAATGCGACGATCTCCCATTCTCATCGTTGACGACGAACCCTTCGTTGCCGATCTGATCTATCATTGGATACACAATGTGTGGGATTACCCCGCCATCATCGCACACAACGGTGAAGATGCCATTATCGCTATGCGCGAACAGCATCCAAGCATGGTGCTCCTTGACATTCAGCTCCCCGACCTTAACGGCATCGACGTTCTCCGCGCAATGAAATCTGCCGACGAGCACCTACCTATCGTAATGATAAGCGCGCAGGAGAGCATCGCTGTCGCAGTCGAAGCGCTGAAGGCCGGAGCTTACGATTACCTGCCGAAGCCGATAGACACCGAGCGCTTGCAGATCATCATTCGCAATGCAATGATACAGCATAGCTTCCACAGGAAGGTGCGTCAATTGCAGGCCGAGATAAACGACCGCTACGATTTTGCGAACATCATCTCCGCCGATCCGCGAATGCACGATGTATTCAAGCTGATGCGTAAAGCTTGCCAGAGCGACATCACCGTTTGCCTGCTCGGTGAGTCCGGTACGGGAAAAGAGCTTGTTGCGAGAGCATTACACGTCAACGGACCGAGGCGCGACAAGCCGTTTCAGGTTATCAATTGCGCCGCTATTCCACATGAGCTTCTCGAATCCGAACTATTCGGACATGAAAAAGGAAGCTTCACCGGAGCGGTCGGCAAAAAGCTCGGTAAGTTCGAAGCGGCTAATGGTGGAACTCTATTTTTAGATGAGATCGGCGACATGGATCTCACGCTCCAGGCAAAACTTCTACGCGCAATTCAGGAGAGGGAGTTCGAGCGCGTGGGTGGAACGGAGTCTGTCAGAGTCGATGTGCGAATCATCTGCGCAACGAATGCCGATCTGCACGAAGCAATTTCGGAGCGACGTTTCCGCGAGGATCTTTATTACCGAATTTCAACATTCCCTATAACCCTCCCCCCGCTCCGTCAGCGCAGAGGTGACATACTTGTTCTTGCCGATTCGTTCCTAAAGCGTTTCAGCGAGAGACAGAAGAAGAGCGTCACGACAATTTCCCAGCCGGCGATGGACGCGATGCTGGCGTATCCCTGGCCAGGTAACATACGCGAACTCGAAAGCACGATCGAGCGAGCAGTGCTGATAACCGACAACGATACCGTTATGGTGAGCGACCTGCCGCTGCCGGTCAGGCGTTACCACCAGATGCGCGACGACTCCGGCGCGTTCGAAGGAATGAAGGATTTCTTCGATCCGCTAAAGAACAAGACCGTTCTGCCACTCGAAGAGATAAAGCGCTTTGCAGTGTATCACGCGCTCCATGCCTGCGCCGGCAACATAAGCCAGGCCGCGCTAAAGCTTGACATCAGCCGCTCGACGATGTACAGGTTCCTGGAACTCTACCAGATCGAAACCTCCAACGGCGTAGCCCTCATCCCGCGAGACAATCAAGTCGCCGAACAACAAAACGAAAACGCCGCCGTGCTGGTTGGGTAAAACAATTAGTCCCTAAGATCCCAAAAGTCAATAAGAAACTCCCTCTTCATTTGTGAAGGGGGAGTTTTCTTCGTATATTGTAGTCCATATTAAGGGCACCAACATAATCTATTGCGGCGACAACCTCGATATTCGCCGCGAACACATCGCGTCGGGGTCGGTCGATCTTATTTATCTCGACCCGCCTTTCAATTCGAAACGCGATTACGATGCAACGCAGAGTCATTAGTATTTTGATGGGCATGAACTTTCAATTAAAACCATTCTATCGTAATATTTCAGATGAGGATCTTTTGGAGGATCTCCGTCGAATAGGGTTATCTTTTGGCGGAAAGATCCAGAGAGAGCAATACAATTCACTGGGCAAGTATCATTCATCGACAGTCGAAAAGCGTTTTGGTACATGGAATAAGGCATTGCTGAAAGCAGGGCTTGAAATAATAACACTCCGTGATATGACGGATGAAAATCTTTTGGAAGACCTTCGGCGAGTGGCTATGATATTTGATGGAAAAATTAAGATGGATCAGTACAATAGCAAAGGCAACTATCATTCTTCTACACTAGAAAAAAGATTTGGCACATGGAATAAAGCATTGATTGCAGCCGGACTTGAGGTCAGTTCATCTCGCAACGCTACCAATGATGATTTGTTCGAAAATATTGCACAAGTTTGGCTAAAAACTCGGAAGACAACCGAGAATGGAAGATATGGTTAAGCCAATTTCCAAATATTCTGGTGCTACTTACGCGAAGAGATATGGCTGGACTAACGGTCTCGCACTATTTGTCGAATGGGCTAATAATACCGAAGAAGAAACGTTTGATGGGACTGTTAAAGAATCAAAAACAGTAATAGCACCTACGGCTGAAGAGCAGCAGATCAAGCATCGAACGAAACGTTATCCCGGCCCACGTTTGACTGTACGTGTGTGGCAGAGAGATGCCCATACATGCGTCTATTGTGGCAGATCACCAGGTAACGAGCGAGGAGTTAAACTACACGTTGATCACAAATTCCCATGGTCGAAGGGCGGAGAAACTGTTTTCGACAACTTACAAACACTTTGTGAACGATGCAATTTTGGTAAAGGAAATATGGAAACATGACCACTTTATCTGTTATACTTCATCTTTCATATTGTTCTATGTGGAATCAGGGTAAGTGGATGACAGAATACCTGAAGCTACAAATACTCACCGTCAAGGAAGTTATGTCCGGCACCGAACGCCCACACTTCCCGGATTTAACGATGGGGCGATCGACGTTTAAGCGAGCTGCTGTTGAGGATATGGGGGGGAACAGGGGAAATTATTGTAAACGGGTTAGAGGATATAGGACGAAACTATGGCTGTTTTTATTTTAGGTGCCGGCGCATCGCGTGGCTCACAACTTGCAGGTCGGTTCCAATGTAAACCACCTCTCGATATGGATTTTTTTCAACAGATGCAGCGTATTGCCAATACAAGTCTACGAGCCAAAGTTGATTGTGTGCTGGAGGATGTGCGGGGTCTATTTGGGACACTAAGTAGACCAGGCCTTGAACTTGTCTTTTCTACTGTTGACGAATATTCGAACTTACTCAAAGTTATTGGAGACGTAAAGGGGCGACATCAGGATGACATGCGGCAAATTAGAGACAGGTTGGTTGAGGCAATTCGTTTTGTACTTGGTAGTGCACTAACGGTTGATGGAAACCCCGATAATGTTGCTCCTTGTGCACTCCATAGAAGGTTGGTAGATTTGCTGGTTTTATCCGATACCATGATTTCATTTAATTATGATTGTATTTTAGATTATGCATTGAAATACCATGGTAATGACAAGTGGCTTCCTCAACAAGGATACGGGCTTAAACTTGCTCCAAAAGGAAACGATAAGCTCGGGTTTAAATTTTGGAATCCATCTAGTTTACCCCCAAGGAATGAGAGTGTGCATTTATATAAGCTTCATGGATCTCTCAATTTCGTTGTTGACCCTGATAGAACTGGCGGTTTGAGGTTAATTGATAAGCCTTATGATATTTCATCACCAACACCGGCGCTGATCCCTCCAATATCTAATAAGGGCTATGGCGTGAATCCATGGAAAATACTCTGGCAGAAGGCGGCAAGCACACTCCAAAATGCCTCGACGATAGTTTTCATTGGATACTCCCTTCCGCCAACCGATCTTCATGCTCGTGCGCTACTTTGGATAAACTTGAGAAGATACAATAGCCCACTAAAATCAATAATTGTGGTAAATCCAGATCAGACAGCCCGCACCCGAACACTTGAAGCCTGTGCTCAAGGTATTGATGCCCACACTCGTATTTACGAATTCGAGAGTTTGTTAGGGTTGCTGGAGTTACATAGACACGAGTGGGACACAGAGGTACAGGCAGTATATGATTTAAGAAGTTCCGGTGTATCTAACTCTTTTGGTTCTGGCTTGGTGAATCTTCAACCGTCGGTAGACTCTAAGTGATCGATTTTATTCTGACACATTCTTCCAATTGCGGATTGTGTCGTCCCCATCGCTCGTTGCGGCGGGCCGCTGTTTTTGGCGTGTGGCGGGTTTTGGGTGGGTGTAGCACCGAACCTTTAAGTTCGGTGTGGTAATTCATCGAACCTGAAGGTTCGGTGGTACACTTCCACCATTTTAGTCGCGGAGCGACGGAGTACCCGCAGCCTGGGGTGGAGCGAAGCGGAACCCCAGGAATGTATGGCATCCCGGCGTTTAGAGTCCTGAAAGGACGGTGTAAATCCTGCCATTTAACATCGCCCCCCGATCAGGTCGAGGGCAGGCTCTTTCAGGGCTAATTATTTTTTCAATCGCAATCGTTCCCAGGGTTCCGCTACGCATCGTGGGCGATGCTTGCTTCACCCTGGGCTGCGTATACTTCGTCCCTTCGGGACTAAGGTTTTGGGCGCGCATCATCGGTGATGCCCAGTCCCAACGGGACGAAATGTTAGTAGCCGGTGACGTGAGTCACCGGGCAGTGAATTTATTAATCTGGCAAGTAATCGTTCCAACAAAAACATGCCGTCCCTCGCGGGACTCTGAACAACTTGCTCTTCATCACCCGGTGACTCACGTCACCGGCTACTGACATTACGTGCCTCCGGCACTTAGATCGCCTGCTTCCCGTCGCACCGATTCAGTCGTCGAGCGGTCGAAGTCTTGGTTGGCGGGTCAGCGTTTTCTGAGAGCTATGCAAGGGATAAATCTTACAGATTTTTGAGTACGGAGGAACTCCGGAAAGTGCTGTGGGAGGAAAGTGGGAAAAATTAATCGAGGCAGTTTTTGTCTTATTGACAGGCAAAGTTATCCACATGGGTTCCAACTTATCAATTTCATGCAATTTGCCCAATTATTATTAAAAAGCTGCGAAAACGAGCAGAAAACGCAATATCAAAACTGAAATCCATTATTGAAATGAGGTTTCTCGAAATAGATGAAAAATTGGTTCATGGATGCATTGCAAATCGGAAGAATTTTTCTAATTCTTTCGCGAAAGAATTGAGCGGTTTTTCGGGAAAAGTTTTAAAGAAAATCAGAAAAAAGCTCTTCAGGGAAATCACAACTTTTGGTCAAAATCCCTACAAAAACGGGGAACAAATGGAGAGATAATTGCCTCGCTCAATGCTGGAAACTTTGAAAAAAGCGCAATAGAATTCTCAAATATTGTAAGGAATTTGAGGCAGAATTTTGAGCGATTCTCGCTGAAAAACAGATGGTGGGCCGGTCAAAAAACGAAGGCGTTTCTGGAAAAAAAATAGTTCACTCCATCGCCTGCTCAAGCGATGCTGCGAGGGTTTCGAGGTCGTGGGCAATTCGGTCTAACTCGCGGCGTTCGTTTTCTTTGGTGTGTGCTTCCTGCTCGGCATAGTTGAGCGCGCCGAGTACCGCCAGCGTTGTCGTCGATTGCGAAGGGAGTTTGGTTTGCAGCTCGCGGAGGTAGCCATCTACATCCTGCCCAAGCTGGAGGGTCAGCCCTTCGTCGTTGGAGCGAAGAGGATATTCGATGCCGAGAATATTGACTTTTACCGTTTGTGCCATGCTACTTTTCGGTTAAGGTTCTGGACTCAATATTTGATAAGCTGTCTATGAGCGAGTCTATTGCTTTCGAAGCTTTGTCGCGCTCTTCCGGAGTGAAGTGAAGCACATATTGCGCGGCCATTCGTTCATTCTCATAAATTTTGGATTTTAGGGAATCGCGCTCCTGGGCGGTTTGTGCGAGCCTTTCATCGGCCTGCTCGAATTTGGCTTTCCACTCTGCAATTTCGGCTATTGATGCTTCGCCAGCCGTTTGATTCTTGCTTAAATCGGCAGTTGCAGTTGCCAGCTTCGACTCCAGTTTTGAGATGGTTTCGAGCTGCTCGTAAATGATGGCCTCCTGACCATTTAGCCTTGAGTTCAGCTCATCGAAAGCTTTCTTAAGCTCGGCGGATTCAGCGGATTCGCTGGTGAGTAGCGCGTTTCGCTGCTCGAAATTCTGGCGCTCCTGGGCGAATAGAGTTTCAAGATCGGCGAGGCGGCGTTCGAGGGCAAGCTTATCCTGCTTAAGCTGTGTAATGCGCTCGACGGCATCGCGGGTCACGCGTTCGAGACGTGAAGACGCACGGGCAAGCCGCTCGCGGCTGAGGCCTAAAACAATATCGCGGGATTCGGTGGGTGTCACTGGAATTTGGGTCGTAACGCGTAACGGGTAATGCGTAACGCGTTGGTGACAAACTTACTTTCGTTAAAGAATTCTAAAGATCAGTGGACTCTTATCATTCTCAAATAACTACGCGTAACGCATTACCCGTTACGCGTTACCATACTAAACGCGAAGTTTGGCATGAAGTTCTCCCTCTAATCGCTTTATTATCAATTTGATAAGTTCATCCACCTCATGTTCTTCCAAAGTGCGGTCGTCCGAGCGGAAAATCAGGTGAAATGCCAGACTCCGCTCCCGCGCGCCTTTCATTTCTTTCGATTGGAATTCATCGAAGAGGCGTACTTCGCGGAGAATATCAGGTTTAGCAGTTGCACGGATCATATCCTCAACTTGCTTTGCAGAAATTGCATCGGCGAGCACAATGGCAATATCCCGCTCGACCGATGGGTATTTTGCCAACGGCTTTCCATGCGGCGGGTTTTCAACTAAATTTTTTGTCAGATCATAAAGCGCAGAGTAATCGAAAAGAGCAAGCCAAGCTTCGTTGCGAATATCATATTGCTTAGTAATTTCAGGGGACATACGGCCCATGCGACATATCCGTCGCATACCAGAGGAGATCGTCAGGGTTTGAAGTGGATCGAGAAAACTTGCTCCATTTTCCACAGCAGAATATTCAAAATCCCGAATCCCGAGCCGAGATAGCAGCGACTCCGCAAGACCTTTCATCAGAAAAATATCGGCCTTAATTGCTTCGGCATTATATGCAGTCTTTGGCTCCTGAATGCCGGAAATGAGAATGCCGATCTCTCCTTCCTCTTTTACAAATCCCAGCATCTCGTGCTTATCAGAATAATGGAAAACATTTCCCATTTCGAAAATACGCTGGCCGACGGCGCCGAATCGCTCGCTGACACGGGCGGCTTCAAGCAGATTTATCGCAACGCTCGTGCGCATTCTGTCGCGCTCTGTGTTGAGCGGATTGATAAGCTGTATAGGTTTTTCGTGAAATTGGAGCGCGTTCTTCTCACTAACCAATGGCAATGATACCGTTTCATTTGCGCCAAGAGAAATTAGTGTTGAGCGAACGAGCGAATCGAAATCTCTCTTCTTCAGCGGTTCGCGTATGCTGCCGAGTGGCGTCCGCTCGAAAGTGCTTGTTGGGATCTCATCATAGCCGACAACGCGCGCGATTTCCTCTATCGCATCCTCTTCGCGTTCGAGATCGACGCGATACGATGGCCCTGTTAGCTCCCAAATTTCATCCGCTACAGGAGCGCATTCTATTTCGAGCCGTCCGAAAATTTCTTTCATTCTCGATTCAACTATATCAATTCCGATGACGGCATTCGCGCGTGATGGTCGAAATGAAAATGATCTTCTGGGAAGCTTTTGGGGATATTCGTCAATCGAACCATCGACAATTTTTCCGCCACTCACTTCTGCGATCAATTGTGCTGCTCGCTCGACCGCGTATTGCAAAATGCCGATGTCAGTCCCTCGCTCGAAGCGGTAGGATGCATCGGTGGAAAGCCCAAGCTGTTTCGCCGTTTTGCGAATATTGGTTGGATCGAAATAAGCCGATTCTATGAGGACATTTCTTGTCGTATCCCTAATCTCGGAATTCTCACCGCCCATAATTCCCGCAATGCCAAGCGGCTTTTTGCCATCTGTAATTAGCAGCGCATGATCGGGAAGTTTGCGAATCTTACCATCAAGAGTCAGATATTCGCTTGCAAATCCCCCGGCAGTCTGAACAACGACGTGCCCACCCTCCACTTGATCGAAATCGAAAGCATGAAGCGGATGCCCACACTCCATCAAAACGAAATTAGTGACATCGACAACATTATTTATTGGGCGGAGTCCAACTGCTTCCAATCTCTGTCGAAGCCAAGCCGGAGATGGCTTGACCGTTATATTCGTGACAAGCTTTGCCACGTAACGTGGACACAGATCGGGCTGAGGAAGAGAAACTCGCACACGTTTGGCAACCTCGCCTCCTTTTGAATCGATATTTACTTTTGGTGTGCGGACTTTCTCGCCCGTCATCGCCCGCACTTCGCGAGCTATACCAATATGGCTCAGGCAATCAGCGCGGTTCGGCGTAACACCGATCTCGAAAACAGTATCGCGCGTTCCGAGAGCATCCGCAAGCAGAGTACCGACCGACAATTCTGAAGGCAATTCCCAAATACCATCGTGATTTTGAGAAACCCCAAGCTCCTTTTCAGAGCATATCATCCCCTCGCTCGCTTCGCCTCGAATTTTCGCTTTCTTGATAACCATGCCTTCGCCAAGATCGGCGCCGATTGTGGCAATGGCAACCTTCAGTCCGGCTCGTACATTCGGCGCACCGCAAACGATATTTAGCGGCTCTCCATTGCCTATAGAAACTTTAGCAAGTCGAAGTTTATCGGCATTCGGGTGCGGTAATACTTCGAGAACTTCGCCGACGACGACTTTATC
>Ga0206959_10180_pt1 | contig 17594 bp, 13 predicted proteins | sample Alteio_BWOrgHeat_31_FD_152971 | JGI IMG/M metagenome (GOLD analysis project Ga0206959, IMG submission 152971) | Enriched cells from forest soil in Barre Woods Harvard Forest LTER site, Petersham, Massachusetts, United States -... | ecosystem: Environmental > Terrestrial > Soil > Temperate forest >...
CGGTCGCGTTCACTGTTGCCGATTTGAAAAAATTCATCGAATAGTTTCTCCACATATTCCGGGGCGATGCCGACACCGGTGTCGATGACGCTGATTTCGATGCCGGCCGATCCGGCGTGGGCGTTGATTTTGACGCCGCCGTGTGTCGTGAATTTCAACGCGTTGCTGACGAGGTTGGTCAAAATACGCTCGAGTTTCGTGCGATCCGTCTGGATGACCAGCTCGGAAGAAATTCCGCTAGTCAGGGACAGTGAACGTCGCGTGGCTTCCGGCTTCATTTGCAGCAAAATATCGTTCACCAGCGCCGGCAGCGAAAAACGCGATACGTTATTTTGCTCACCAGTGGCACTGAGGCGGGCGTATTCTAAAAAACGGTCGAGCATGTCGGCAGTGATGCGAGCGCTGGCTTCAATATCATTGAGCGATGAATCCAGCGTTTGCGCGTCGCACTGATTCGCCAGATTGATCCGCGCCACCGTGGTTTGCAGCACCAGACTATTAAGCGGCGTGCGTAGATCGTGGCTGATGGCGTTGAGAAAAAAACTCTTCTTTCGCGATTCCTCATGGGATTGTTCCAGATCGCGTTCGAGCTTATGCGTACGGCCCAGCTCGGAATAAATCACTTTGAGTTGCAGCGAATTCCACGCATATTTCCACGTGGAATAAACGAGCGCCATCAGGACAATGTCATAGAGCCGCCACGCGGGCCATACCATTTTGAGGGGAATAAACGCGTAACCGCAGATACCGCAGAAGATAAAAATGTTGCGCATGTTGTTCAGCGCGGAGCGGGCAGGCGTGGGGGGAAGCCGGCGGGCGTTGTTCCACCAGTGGTAGGCGATGACCAGATAACCCGCGGCCACGGCGGCGTCGAGCGAGACAGTGAGCGTGATCCAAAACCAGTCGCCCTGCAGGCAATGCTGGAGCGGCATGTAAGGCGTGTCGCCGCCGGCAAACCATTGGAGAAAACGTTCGAGCACCAGGCACCAGGGCAGAGAGGACATCCATGTCGGCATCGAAGAAGTAGGAACGACGGTTCATCGTTTCTGCGACGGCATATTAAACGACGCGGGGTGAGAAGTGCCACAAAAAAACGCGGAAAACACGCTATTATCAGCCCAACTGAACGTTAAGGGCGCGGAGCAGCGCGCCCGCTTTGTGCAGGGTTTCCTCATATTCCAGTTGCGGATCGGAGTCCGCCACGATGCCGCCGCCGGCGTGAAGATAAGCCAGGCCGTTGATCATTTGGATCGTGCGGATGGCAATGTTGAAGGTGCCGGTGGGGTGCTCTGGGGGGATGTTATTTGGCGCGGAGATGGCGCCAATGGCGCCGCAGTAGAGGCCGCGGCGGGTCGGCTCGAGTTCTTCGATAATCTGCATCGCGCGAATTTTCGGTGCACCGGTGATGGAGCCGCCGGGCATGAGGGCGCGCATGAGGGCGGACCAGTTGGCGGTCACGGAATAGCGGCGCGGGTCTGAATCAGAGGACGGTTGCGTTGGAAGCTCACTGGTTTGAGCAAACAGCTCGGCCTCGATTTCGGCGGAGGCATGCCACAGGGTGGGCAAGGCCTCAAGAACGCGGGGAGTGGTGACGCGAACCGAACCGAAACGGGCGATGCGCCCAAGATCGTTGCGGAGAAGATCTACGATCATTGCCAGCTCGGCCTGATCTTTGGGAGAGTGGAGGAGATCATCGTGCAGCGCTCGATCATGGGCGGAATTGACGAGATCGCGCCGGCGAGTGCCTTTGATGGGGTGGGTGAGCAGGTGCGTGCCGCGGCGATGCAGTAAAAGTTCGGGAGAGGCGGAAATCACCGCGTGTTGGGGGCCCAGGTGCGGATCGGAGACGAGCAGCGCGGCATAGGCCGAGGGAGACACGTTCATCAGCTGCCGGAAGAGATCGATGGGTGAGGCGGCGGTGCGAACCGACCAGCGCTGCGCGAAATTGGCTTGAAAAATGTCGCCGGCCGCGATGTAGTCCTTGATGCGCAAGACGCGGCGGAGGTAATCATCGCGCGGCATCGCGGAGACCAGCATCCCGGGCGGAATGTGCGACGGTCGCGGCGTGGGACGAGCGTTGGTGACGTGCTGGGCGAGGCGCGTCAGGCGGCCTTCAATCGAACTCTCCGGATGATTCGGCCAGTCCGTGACAATGACGGACCACGTTCGCGAGGCGTGATCGAAAAGAAAATATTCTTCGAACAGTTGCCAATGAAGCAATGGGAAACCCAGATCATCGACGGCGTACGGGGGAATAGCTTCAAGCGTGTGGGCGATATCGTAGGAGAGAAAACCGATCCACGCGGTGAGCGGATGGTGTGGAGTGGAGAGAACAGTATTTTGCAACGCGGCTTGCCATTGATCGAGCAGGTGTCCGGGGGACGAGTCATCGCTAATTTGGGATGGAAAATGCGGGGCGAAGTGAGTGGAAAGTTTTTGGTTTTTCGAAGTCAGCGTGATGAGCGGCCGGCGCGCGATGACGGTGTGGCCACGCTGGTCGCCCGAATACAGCATCGCCAGCGGCTGATCGGAAAAGCGCGTGAGAAGATCCAGCGGAGGTGGGCCCGGCAAATGAGTGCGGGCGTGCTGTTGCAGGGTCAATCGCATGGAAGGATCGTAGCGGAAAGGCAGGCGAATGTTGAGAAGCAGGCGCAAGCGCTCACATGCGAACGGCTTGCGTCAGCAAAATGGTGCCATCATTGAGCTTGAGGCCCATCACCCCCAGCTTCGATTTCAGGTCAGCGGCATTGGGAAAGGTGTAACGTTTGATCGTCGTCTCGCCGGGCTTGAGATCAACGACGAAGCGCTCCTCGCGCGCCGCGCCGGGGACCATCGCATACGCGCGGGCGTCAAGCGGCGCGTTGGACACATTCGTGAGCATTTGCTGCAGAATGATGTCGCCGTGCGGGCCGGCATAGGCGAGGCATTCCATTTCAACGGTGTCGGACGTGAGGGCGACATGCGTGGAAAGGTCGACCGGCCGGGCGTTGACGCCGTCGGGGGTGAACACGGCCGTGATTTTTTTGACGCCCGCAAATTCGCTGAAGGGATAGCGGACCGTGATCGGATGATCGAGCTTCGCGTTGGGAGCGAGGGCAATGGCAATGACCGAAGGCTCGATGCGCCACCCCGCCGGGCCAAAAAGATGCAGCGAGCCGGTCAGCGTTTCATTGTTGGGATTTTCAAGTAAGACGCGCGTGTCGACCACCCCCGTACCGGCCGGCAGGCGCGGCGTGGAGAGGGCGAAGCTGGCGCGAAGTTGCAGCGATTGCGTGTCGATCCCCTCAAGCAAGATGGGGGTGGAGGTGAGCGAGAGTTTGCAGGAATCATTCGTGAGCAGGACGTCGGACGATTGGCCGAGGATGGTGGTGAGGGTGACCGCATGGCCGGGAAGGGCGGACAAGCGAAGCGGCGCGGGATTGGGAGAATCATTCCACAAAGCAAGCAGGCCTGAGCCGTTGCGATCAAAAAGAAGCGCGTGAACTCCCGCTTTGTTAGCGGACGCGCCTGCGGAGAGCGGCAAATCCTTTTTAAACGTAGCGCCGCCGAGATGCGTGACGAGGGAGCGGTAAACGAGCAGTAGTTCGGAGGGTTGGTCCATGCCGTTGGCAAGGGCCGCGGCGCGGGTGAGGGGAAGATCGACCAGCGTGGCGGTGGGATTGGCCGAGCGCGTCATGAGAATGCGTTGGGCGTAATCGGCGAGACGATCGGCGCGCGGCGTGGTGGCATCCTCCGGCGTATCGATCACAGCCAGCACGGGCGTGGTGGGTGACTGAAAATTATGGATATACGCGGGAATCTGGCTTGGATGGATGACCGGCGGAAGATGCAGCTCAAGCACGGCATTCGGAAAAGATTTGGCGTCAAAATCGTAAAGCGCGTTCCACGGAATGACCAACGCGCGAGAGTTGAGAATGGGAGCCAGCTCGGTTTGCAGCGTGGCGAAGGCAGCGGTATGGCGGGTGGTGGGCGTCCAAAACGAGTCGGCCTCGGAGCCCAGTTCCCAATAGCGCACTTTGGAAGAATCACGCGACAGCAGGAAGGACAGCGCAGGCCGCCACAGCGCTGAATCCGCGGTGAAAAGCGAAAGGACGCCATCCGCGTGCTTATCCAGCTTGGCGGCAAGCGTGTCGGGAATTTGCGAGAAACGCGCCAGCGTCGTGATGCTGGCTTTATTAAGCACATCCAGCAAATTGTCAAACACCGGGTCTTTGGTGACCAGCGCGTCTTCCGACATGTTCGGCCGCCACGCGGGAAACGCCACCAGCCCGACCCCCAACTGCTGCAGTATCGGCGGCAAATCCTGCCAGGCCTCCATCGGCCACGCATCAGCCAGCACGCCGAACTCCGGCGCCGGCGCGGCATCCGCGGCGGCATGGGGAAGCGACGCAAAAGTAAGCTGCCGCCGGGCCACGGTCGACTTCCCATCCACCACATCCAACGTACCGGTATACAGACCCGCCGGCAGGGAATTGGCCGGCAGTGTGAGATCATGCTGCCACGCGCCGCCCGCCACATACGTCACCGGCCATTGCTGCGTGTAAAGCGCGTGGCCATCCAAATCGGCCAGCGTAAAGCTCGCGGCAAGATGTTCCCTGCCCAAATCCGACACGTTCATATTAAAGGACAGCGGATGATCCGGCACGGCCAGATTGCCCGGCGATGCCGTCGTCAGGCTGACGCGGGGCAGTTGCAGAATGGAGATGTCATCAAACCACGCGCTGCCGGTGATGTCCTGGTGGTAAAGCTCGAACTTGCCGAGATGGTTGTCGCCGAATTTTTCGGGCTGCAGCAGGCCCACCTGCAAAATAAGCGAGGCGCGCTGGGTGAGGCGGGCACCCGGGAGATAAAGATGCAGCAGATGCCAATCGGTGGAATCATCGGAAGCATACGGTTCGGAGGCGACTTTCGTTGCTTCGATGGGGTGGCCGGCGTCATCGGCAAACCACGCGGCAAGCTGGGCGCGGGCGAAATCGAGATGAGTGGTTTTGACGTAGGCCAGAATGTAATAATCCGCCCCGGGCACGATGTGCAGCCTGCCCGGGGCATATTGATACGCCACCGAGCCGCCATCAAGCTGGAGTTTGAAGGAGGTGGAAGCCGAGCGGAAGGTGGAGGTATCAAAAGAGCCGCCGGTATAAAGCGGATACCCCGCCCCCACCACGCGGTTCCAGAACATCGGCAACGGCTCATAGTTGCCTAACGCTTTTTCTTCAAAATCGAACGTTTTCACCACGCGCGAAGTGGGCGAGGGCGCGGGCGCCTCCGCCTGGGCGAGTGCCGGCAGAAAGGCGAATAGAGAACCAAGAATAGGCAAGAGACGGCGCATGGACTGGTTATCGGACAAAGAGGACCGATTTGGATAATAGTCGGGGGTCAGGGCAAGATAGGTAAGATTTTTCTTGCACTATGGGACTTTGGTGCCATACTACGGTCAACATCAGATGAGCTGGCACAACACTGAAACGAGAATGGTTTGGGGTAATCAGGCGAGAGTGAGTGAGACGCGAAAGGTGAGAGCGGGAAGGATCCCGCGGCGCGCTTGAGGTGCATCGCAGGGTTCGGCGATGGGTGGTGCAGGCGGTTCTTTTAAGAATCGGCACAACCCGCGCGGCACCTCACACGCGGAGCGCTTGATGCGGTTGATCCACTCCCGGGAATTTCCCCTGCTCATTTCAATCCTACTCATTTCACCCACCGCGGCATTCGCCAGCTATAGCGCCATCGCGCTCCTGCCCCCCGGCGGCACCATGTCGGTTCCCGATGACACCGTGCTGCCGGAAGTACCCGTCAGCAGTTCCACCTTCGGCCTGCTCACCACACCCCAGGGAACCGTCCCATCGGGATACGTTTCTTCCACATTCGTCCCCTATCTTTATCAAAGCGGCACCTACACCGCCCTCCCGCTGACAGGAACGACCCGCACCGACATCGCCGCCACCAACGCGGCCGGGCAAATTGCCGGGAACCTCACCAATTCCACCGGGCAGCACGCGTTTTTCTACAACGGCACCGTCCACATTGCCGACGGCCCGGGCCAAACCAGCACGGTCAAAGCATTGAGCGCGGGCGGCGTCGTCCTGGCGGATAACATCACCACCGGTCTGGCCTTTACCTACGCCGGTGGTGCAGCCACTCCCATTGCCGTGCCGACAACCACCGATGGCTCCATCATGGTCACCACCAGCGGCGTGGCGATCAACGCCGGGGGAACGGTTATCGGCAACGCGTTCAATGCCGATGCCAGCGTCGAACAAGCCTTCTGGGCCGCCGCCGGCATCACCCACGACCTAGGCAGCGGCGAAACCAAGGGCATCACCAGCACCGGTGTCATCAGCGGCAATTTCGTGGATCCCTCCGGCGCGACATCGGCCTTTGTATTCAAACCCCTCGCCGGCACCTCCACAGTGATCGGAAACATCAGCGCCGGCGTCGTGGAGTCTGCCGTGGTCGCTATGAATGCCAGCGGATTTATCACCGGAACCACCACCCGCCTCGATTCAAATGCATCAGAAGAAGCGGGCCCCGCATTCCTATACAACGGCAGCACGTCGATCGCGCTCACACCGCTCGATGCCTCCACCGATGCCGACGCGGCCAGTTCCCCCATCACGATCAACGGCAACGGCGCCGTTCTGGCGCTTTCCACCAGCGCTACCGGCATCAACCTCGTGGAATACAGCAGCACCGGCGCGGCCACCGATCTGGGAGACATCGGATCCTTCGATCCCTCCAGCACCGATGCCAAACATCAATTTGATGATGCGGGCGAAATTCTGACCACCCAAAGCGGCCACGCCGAAATCATTTTCTCAAGCGGCACCCGCTCAGACCTCAATTCACTGGTCACGCTGCCCACCGGCTTTACGGGCTATACGCTGACCGACGCGCGCTTCAGCGCCGATGATTCAGGGATCGTGGCAACCGGTGTCAGCGGCGGCAATACCGTGACGTTTCTGCTCTCGCCCAGCTTCAGCGCCGTGCCCGAGCCGGGAACGCTCGGCATCCTGGTTCTGGGAATGCTGGGGATGCTGCGGTCGCGCCGCCGGCACGCTTGACGCAAGAGTGACCCGAGGAGACGATCCCCCCAGAATTGGAACGGACCTATCCACCGATTGCGGCAGCGCCGTCATCGGTGCATGACGGAGGATAACGATGGGGCGGCCGGTGACCTTGTTCACGGGGCAATGGGCGGATCTCCCGTTTGAGGCCGCCTGCAAAAAAGCCAAAGCCTTTGGGTATGACGGCATTGAACTCCCCTGCTGGGGAGACCACTTCGAAGTGGAAAAAGTGCTCGACGGCAAGGCGGGGGCGACTTACATCAAAAGGAAATGGGCTACACTGCAAAAATACGGCCTGAAGTGTTACGCCGTCTCCGCCCACTTGGTCGGACAAGGCGTGTGTGATTTGATCGACGCGCGCCATCAGGCGATTTTGCCTGCCGCGGTATGGGGAGATGGCGAGCCCGAAGGTGTGCGCCAACGTGCCGCTGAAGAAATGAAAAACACCGCCCGCGCCGCCCGCCGTTTTTTTGACGCCGCACCCAAGCTATTCAAAAAAGAACTCAACCGCACCGTCGTCAACGGCTTTACCGGTTCCTCCATCTGGCATCTTATCTACAGCTTTCCCCCCGTCATGCCCGGCCAAATTGAAGCCGGCTACGCGGATTTCGCCAAACGCTGGAACCCCATCCTCGACGTCTTCGATGAGCACGACGTCAAGTTCGCTCTCGAGGTCCACCCCACCGAAATCGCCTTTGATCTCGTCTCCGCCCAACGCGCCTTGGAGGCCATCGGCCACCGCAAAACCTTCGGCTTCAATTATGACCCCTCCCATTTCGTCTACCAGGGCGTCGCCTATCTGCAATTCATCCGCGAGTTTGGCTCGCGCATCTATCACGTCCACATGAAAGACGCCTGGAAAAGCGCCGTCCCTCGCCGCTCTGGCGTCTTCGGCGGCCACCTCCCCTTTGGCCACCCCGAACGTTTTTGGGAATTCCGCTCCCTCGGCCACGGCTCGGTCAATTTTGAAGAAATCATCCGCCAACTCAACTTCGCCGCCTACGATGGCCCCCTCTCCGTCGAATGGGAAGACCAAAACATGGACCGTGAACACGGCGCCAAAGAAGCCTGCGAGTTCGTGCGAAAAGTGAATTTCGCCAACAGTTCCATCGTTTTTGACGCCCAATTTGACCGCTGAGAGAAGCCCTCGTGAAGACATCGGCCCGTCAAAAGGGTAAAATGCTTCGCCACGCACCCGTAACTCAATTGGATAGAGTGCAAGACTTCGAATCTTGAAGTTGCAGGTTCGACTCCTGCCGGGTGCACATTTTTTGTGGAAGGGGTGGGGGATGGGTTTGGTATGATTTAGCGTGGTTGAAGTGTCAGGAAAGTATTGCCATGAGCGAGCAAGCGGCTGTTGTTGAAGAAAAAATTGCAGTGCCCGAGGAGGCAACGCGGCCAGCCCCCCAGCGCCCCAAGCACAAGCCGCTGCCGCCCTACGCCGTGATCGTCGAAAACGACGAAGACCATACCTATCCGTATGTCATCGAGATGCTGCAAAAAGTGTTCGGTTACGCCGCGCAAAGGGCGTATTTATTGACCCGAAAGATCGATAAGACAGGCGAGGCGTTAGTGTGGTCGGGGAGCAAGGAAGTGGCCGAATTGAAGCGCGATCAGGTGCGGGGGTACGGACCGGACTTTTATGCCAGCAAAAAGGTCGAATACCCCATCGGCGTGCGGATCGAACCAATGCCGGGATAAGCGGAGCGCGGGCCTTCAATCAGTGAGCCGCGACATCCGGTGCAAACTGCGGCATCTCAATATTATCCCACCCAATCCGGCTGCCCACCGCAAACCGGGCGACATCATAATGCTCGCGCGGCAACACCACCGTCACCGGATACCCCACCTGCACCGTCAATTCGTTGGATTCGATGCGCTGCGACAGAATGGTCCCCTGCATCCGGCGCGGCCGGCCCAGCAGCGGCTCGACATAATTTCCGCCCATCTCCACCGCCTCGGCTTTCCACGCGGGGGCATAGATAGAGCCTGAAATCACTTGTCCGATCTCTGGCTTGAACGTTTTGCCCGCGCGGGGGGACAGCGCGAAGGTGTTTTCGTAATTATTGCCGGGGGTTTTGAGAGTGATCGTGTCGGCGGTGGTGGCGAGTACAGTGAACTTGGGCATGAGCGGGCTCCGTGCGAGTAAGAGTGCGGAGTATACGGGGGAATCGCTAGCTAGGCGAGGGATTTGCGCATCTTGAAGTGAGGGCCGGCGTGGGGAATGGTGAACTCCTCAGAGAAAATTTGCCAGCCTTGCGAGGCGTAAAAGCGGCAGGCGGGGGTGCGGGCGTTGCACCACAGTTGGCGGATGGGAGTATGATTTTGCACATGATGGTAGGCGGTAGTGAGCAAAGAATGGCCGAGCTGCTTGCGCTGGTGGTCGGGATGCACGGCCATGCCGCGGAGTTGGTAGGCGGGAGCATCATCAAGGGACGAGACAAGCAGGGTTAGGCAGGCAATGGGGGTGCGGTTAGGGAGGAAGGTGGCGAAGTGGAGGGTGGTGGGAAGATGGTCTTCGGGGAAGGTCAGGCCGAGGGCGCGGTGTTCCGGGGCGCGGAGCACAAACAGGCGCAAATCGTAGATTTCCTCAAAGGTGGCCAGGGTGGGTGTGCTCAGGAATGGGGTGGTCATGGGACAAAGTCCACATTGGCGGCAGCGGCGTTGGACTCGAGTTGGGCGATATCCTTACAGCCGGGTATGACGGCGGTGACGGCGGAGTGTTTGAGACACCAAGCGAGTGCATATTGCGAAAGGGCCATTCCCGCGGGCAGTTCGGTACGTTGAATGTGCTCCACTTGCCTGAGTTTCGCTTCAATAACGGCGGGATCCTGCCCCGAACGGACGTCGGCCGGGTCGGTGAAGCGGGTGCCGGGCGGATATTTGCCGGTGAGGAAACCCGACGCCAGCGGAACGCGCGCCAGCACGCCCAAGTTCAGCTTTTGGCACAGCGGAAACACCTCCGCCTCCGGCTTGGTGTCGATGCGGTTGTAAATCACCTGAATCGCTTCGACCTGATGATCGGGAGCGTGGGACACCTGATGCGTTTTGTCGTTCTTCGAGATGGAGTTGGCGATGTGCCGGATTTTCCCCGCCGCTTTGGCCTGCAGCAGTACATCCAGCACCGCTTCATTGTCGAATTGCTCATCGCCCCAGGAGTGATATTGGTACAGATCAATGACATCTGTTTGCAAAGCGCGAAGCGAGGCTTCGAGTTGCCGTTGCACATCCGACGGCGTACGCGGCTCGGTGCGGTTCATGTGTGCGTGGAACTGGTGGCCGAACTTGGTGGCGACGATCCAATGATTGCGCTGCCCACGGATGGCGTGCCCAATTAGCGATTCGGAGAGGTGGTCGCCATAGCATTCGGCGGTATCAATCAGGTTCAAACCGAGTTCTTTGGCGCGGCCGAGGAGGCCGTCAACCTCCCCTTGCTCAAAATTTTTCCCCCATTCCCCGCCAAATTGCCACGTCCCCACGCCGATGACTGAGACGCGAAGTCCGGTAGAGCCGAGGGTGCGGTATTTCATGGCGGGCCTTGTCGTTGGAGAATGAGGGTGATGCGACAGGAATTGTAACGGGCGTCATCGGCTTGCAAAAATGTCGCAGCCGGTGGGAAGAGTAGCGGGTGGAGCCGCATTAGACGCCCGCCATCATCGTTGAGGGGAGCAGGCGGGGGGAAGGTATCCGGTATTGGCACGTGGGTTGCAACATCACCTTAAGTGTGGCCGGGAAGCCGGTGACGGCAAATGGCCAATAATCGAAAATCAGATTTTTTAGGAGAACGCGATGATTACCACTCTTTTGGAACAGGCCAGTCCGATGCTCGGCGATATTGGCGGTGGCGGCATCTATATTGGTGGCGGCGTCCTGACCGTCATCTTGATCGTGTTAGTGGCCATGATGTTGATGCGTCGCGCCTAACTCATCCGCGAAGTTCGCTATTACGAATGCCCTGTGAGAGCGCTTGCTGTCACAGGGCTTTTTTACGGACGTAATGAATGCGTTGAGATATTACGATCTCCTTTTAAGTGCTTTATATATATGAGCTTACGTTCTTTTAATTATCAAAAAGATAATATATTTTATTTTAGACTAACCGCCATTTGATAGCACTGTCTGAAGAAGCAGATGTATCCTGGCAGAGCGATGATCGGTGGCTGAAGCCATCGGCGACCCGCGGCGGGGATAGATGAAGGAGAATGTCATGTTTGGCAAGATGTTGACCGGGATCGTGGCCTTGACGACTGTGAGCACTGGGTTCCTTGCGACGACCGCCAAGGCGGATGACTGTGGGAATCAGGCTCCCGCGGTACAATACCAAGGCAGCTACGACAACAATGGATACGCCCAGCAGCCGGTGTATCAACAGAATTACCAAGGGCAGCAGGGCTATCAGGGCCAGCCGATCTATCAGCAGGCGCCCCAGGTGGTGTATCAGCAGCCGCAGGTGATCTACCAACAGCCGCAAGTGGTGTATCAGGCGGCGCCGGTGGTCGTGCGGGTTCCCGAGGTGTACTATGGCCGGGCGTATTATCCGCAGGCCTGGGACGCTCGCCGGGTGTGGGAAGAACGCAACTGGCGCGAGCATCATGAAGGCCCGAGCCTTCGCGTGAACTTCGGGCGGTTTGGCCGGTAAGCGTGGCGGAACAAGTGAAGAGTTTTCAAACGGGGCCTGGCAAGGGTTGTCGCGATCTTTGCTGGGCCTCGGCCTTTTTTTGCGGCGGTCTGTCTACGGATGGGGTTGAGTGGAGGGAGCGTTCGATAACGAACAAAGCGTCCAGCCCATTTCCGAGGTGGCGAGGAGCGTGAACTGGAAGCTGGGCCCGAGGCGTTGCTGCCAATATTCCAGCGCGACGGTGGGGCAGAGGATGGCAACGGGCCGGCCCTGTGCGAGATGGGTGTGGAAGCGTTCGCGCAGGAGCAGGGTGAGCGCGTTGTTGTCGCGCTGGCCAATGAGGGTGTTGAGGCGGGAAGCACGGAGGGCGTTGAGATTATGGTTCGAATGCGGATCAGCCTGGTCATCAAGCTGTTTGTGGACCCAGGCTTCATTGAAGTAGTGCGGGTAGTACAGGTCATAATCGGCGGCGTAGTCGAGATAGTACGCGATATATTGATCGGCGAGCAGCACGGTATTGGGCGGAAGATGGTCATGACAGAGGCGGCCCATTTCTTGCGTGAAGGCCGCCATGTTCATCGCTTCGTCGAGCGTGACATTGGCGTCATGCGCGGCAAAAGCAAACGCGGCGAACGGAATGGCGGCGATGGGGAGAATCAGCCGGCTAAGACGCGAGGCGGGGAGCAGGCGGAAGGGAATCGCGAGAGCAGCGAGGATGTACGCGGGATAGGTGTTGAGGATGAAGCGCAGATAGAGCGCGGGGGGGCCGATCCAATAATAGGCACTGTAGAGCAGCAACGGGACGAGCGCCCACAGGGCGAGAAAGAGAAATTCCGGCGTCGCGCGGCGGGCAAGAAAAATCAGGGCGACGATGGCGATGGGGAAGATGAGGACCAGGCCGAAGCGGGGGGAATTGATTTGGCCGAGCATGGGGAGGAAGTGCTGCACAAAGAACGTGAGGGAGAAGCTGGAGGATTCGGCGGTGAGGGAATAGCCCGTGGCGAAGGGGGAGCCGAAGGCGACGGTGTGATAGATCGCGAGCGGAATGAGGCCGGCAACGAGCGAGGCGATGATCAACAGAAGCGGCGACCGCAGGATTTTTTTTCCCAACGATGGCGCAGGAGTGGTGACGATTTTGTAAACAAACAGGGCGCCCGCGGGAAGGATCAGCAGCAGATCGGTATAGCGCGTGGAGGCGGCTGCCGCTATGAAGAGGCCGGTGAGAAGGGCCGCCAGGATGGAGTTGTATTTGTACGAACGCCAGAGGAACAGCATGGCCAGCGTGGAAAAACAAAGATCCGTCGCGTGCGACATCGGCCGAACCGCGTAGAAATACACCAGCGGATTCGCCGCCAGCAGCAGCGTCGCAAACACCGCAGCCCACGGCGACAAAAATTCCTTGGCCAAAAAATAGAACGCCACCAGCGTGATGAGCGCCAAAATCGGATTAACCAGAAAAGGCGCATCCGGCCCGCCGAGCCGATAAGCAATGGCACATAGAAACGGATAGCCCGGCGGATATTTGGTGTAAAAAACGCCGGGCGCGGTCTCAACCATGTTTTCCGACGCGAAGTGGAAAGGATCGGCAATGACGTGGCCAAACGAGCCGGTCGTAGCGAAAGATTTGGCCGACACGAGGTAGGAAGATTCGTCAACGCCGCTGTAATAGCCGGGAAAATAGTACGCGCGGATAAACAAGGCGGTGGTGGCAAGGATGAGCAGGAGGCAGAGAGTCGGGAGGTGGGGACGCAGGCGGAGGAGAACGGGAGGCAAGCGGAGAGTAAAAGGTGCTGGCATAAATCAATCGTATCAGGAACCAGAAGCGCGATGGACTGCCTCTTGCCAGCCATCTTCTAACAGGCGATCCAAGTTTTTCGCGATGTAGCGCAACAGTTCATGAGGTGTGACGCTCATGGGAAACCCCTTCGTTATGCGCATCAGCCGCGCATCGCCGCCGGATCAATCCCGTTCGAAACGCACCATTGCTCATACGCCACCGGCGAAATCTCCGACGGTTTAATTTCCGACCGGCCACCCCAAAACACGTTGGTGTACGCGATGGGAATGCCCGACGCGAGCAGGTGTTCATCAATCGCCGCTTTGTGGGCCAGCACGGTCTCTTTCTCCGTGCCATGCGCAACGCCCATCACATTTACATGGTTGAACACCGGCCCGCCCTCGCGCCAATAAGCGTGCGTCATTATGTGGAATCGCCCCACCTGATACCCCGCCTCCAGCTCCCGCCCCGCCGGCACGGCCCAATGAAACAGCGCGTTATATTGCGTCACGCGCTGGCCCGCGGCATCCGGCTTCACATGCTCTAAAAAAGTCGAAAAACGCCCGATCACGCCGCGCGCATGCAAAGACGCCGCCGTCGCAAGAAACGTGTCCAACGAAACGTGCGCCTCCTCCGCTCGCCTCGCCCAGAATAACGGCCGCGCGGATGGCTGCCCACCCCCCGCTGCCGCCACCGCCTCCATTTCCTCCGGCGTGAACTCCCGCTTCAATGCCGTCAACACCTGCCAGTCCAGCGCCGACAGCTGCACAAAAGTGGTCGCATGATCCTGCGCCACCGCCTCAGACTTCGACCCAATCGCCATCCCTTTCCGCCGCACATGCCCCACACCCAGCGCGAACACACGCTTCGCCGGCATCAGCAAAAACCGCTCCGCCCCCGTCTTGCGGCAGAGGAACTCGCAATGCTTGGTCATCGAATAACCATCGGGAATTTTGAGCGTCGTCCACAACCGGAACTGCCCGCCCCCGCCGGGCGTGTCGCGATCGGTGGAGCGAATCACAATGTGCCCCGAAAACGGATCCTGCGTGAACATGTAATCAAACGCGGCATTCAGCAAATCCGCCGGCACCTTCCACGCGACCAGCGCCCCATGCGCCAAATTAATCGACATCAGCGTCTGCCGCACACGCCGAATCACCCCGGCACGCAACATCGCCGCGATGCGCCCCGCCACTGCCGCAGTATCCACCCCCGCAAGCCGCGCAATCTCCGCCAGCGGGTCCGGCAAGAAACCTTGAATCTTATCTTCCGAAACCGCCAGAATCCGCGCATTGATCGCATCAGTAATCGAAGTAGGAACATCCGATGGAGAAAGAATCATGCTCATGCGGACCTTTGTGACAGTGAAACCTATTTATGTGAAAGTGCCTGAAAGCACCGCGCGTAGGAACAATTGTACCACGAAAGCAATCTACGAAATCACCGCAACCCCGCCGCCATGTTAATACTTCGATCCATCATGCCGAATATGCACCGTCGGCTGCCGATGCCCATCCCCCAGCAAATCGCCCGCCACCGCCCGGCCCACGAACAACTCATGATCTCCGCCAAACGACAACACCGTCGCCAGCTCGCATTCAATATACGCACACGCATCAAGCAAAATCGAATTTCCCGTGTCCAATCGTCGATGTGCCATATCCGCAAAAGCCAAATCCCCTTCCTGATTCCCCTTCGCATATTTGCGGAGCAAAATCTTGTCCCCCGCGTGAATGATGTTGATCACAAACGATTTCGCCTTCCGCAGCGCCGCCCCCAGCGCTCGCCCATGATGCACCCCCACCGCCACATACAGCGGCTCCAGCGACACCTGCTGCACCAGCGACACCAGCGTCGCCGTCGCATTCGGGCCCATGCCCGCGGTAATCACAAATAGACCGGACGGAATTTTTCCCACCGCCTGCAGCAGCGGCACAATCGGTTGCATCGTGGAGTCTTGAATAATCAAAAAAAACACTCGCATTCGCGACATCGCGTGGAATGATCTTACGCAGATGCGCAACGGGGGGCAACCGCCCAATTTAATCGCATTTCCGTCGCGCCAACCGGTTGAACACGCGCCTCGCCATTCGTTACAATTAGGGATTCGTTCAGTCTCAGAATTCGCGGTAGGCAGTTCACGGTGGAGTCAGTCATGGTACTCAAATACATTCGAATCGTGGGGGCGCGGGAGCATAACTTAAAGGGGGTCAATGTCGAAATCCCCCGCGATCAACTCGTGGTCATCACCGGCCTCTCCGGCAGCGGAAAAAGCTCGCTGGCGTTCGATACCATCTACGCCGAAGGCCAGCGAAAATACGTCGAAAGCCTCAGCGCCTACGCCCGCCAATTCCTCGACAAAATCCAAAAGCCCGACTGCGACGACATCCAGGGTCTTCCCCCCACCATCGCCATCGAGCAACGCCAGGGCTCCAGCAACCCGCGGTCCACCGTCGCCACCACCACCGAAATTTACGACTACCTCCGTGTCCTCTTCGCCCGCGCCGGCACGCCCCACTGCTGGGTCTGCGGCAAGCCCATCGTCTCGCAAAGCTCCACGCAAATCGTCGACCAGGTCATGAGCCTGCCCGAAGGGACCAAGCTCATGATCATGTCCCCCCTCGTGCGCGGCCAAAAAGGAGCGCACAAAGAAGTCCTCGAAGCGATGAGCCGCCAGGGTTTCGTGCGCTGCCGCGTCGATGGCGTCGTCCATGAAATCAAAAGCGTCCCCTCGCTCGATAAAAACACCAAGCACACCCTCGAAGCCGTGGTCGATCGCCTCGTCGTCAAACCTGAAATCCGCGGCCGCCTTGCTGACAGCATCGAACTTTCCCTCAAACTCGCCGATGGCCTCGTCGTCGCCAGCGTCGAAACCGCCGGCAAATGGATCGACCACCCCTACAGCAGCAAATACGCCTGCCCCGACCACGCCGAAAGCTCTCTCGAAGAACTCAGCCCCCGCCTCTTTTCCTTCAACAGCCCCTGGGGCGCGTGCGATTCCTGCAGCGGTCTCGGCACCATTTTGGAATTTGACCAAGACCTCATCGTCCCCGATCCCACCCTCCCCGTGGCCGATGGCGCGATCGAACCCTTCCGCCGCAATGGCAAACGCATGAATATCTATTACAGCCGCCTCCTCCGCCAATTCTGCCGCGACTTCAAAATGGACGAAGACACCCCCTTCGAAAAACTCTCCAAAGACCTGCGCGGCATCCTTATGAACGGCACCAGCGCCAAGGAAGAAGCCAAATACAAAGCCTACTTCGAAGGCGTCCTCCCCAATCTCCAGCGCCGCTGGGAAAACACCGAAAGCGAATTCGTCAAATCGCGCCTCCATCATTATCAAAGCGAGCAGCCCTGCGAAAAATGCCACGGCGATCGCCTCAAGCCCCAGGCCCTCGCCGTGAAAGTCGCCGGCAAAAATATCCGTGAACTCACCGGCCTCACCATCACCAAGGCCATGGAATTTTTCGACTCCCTCAAGCTCGACACCGAGCAAACCGCCATCGCCGCCCCCGTCCTCAAAGAAGTCCGCGCCCGCCTCGGCTTCATGAGCGATGTCGGCCTTGGTTACATTACCCTCGACCGCCAAACCGGCACGCTCAGCGGCGGCGAATTCCAACGCATTCGCCTCGCCACGCAGGTCGGCAGCGGCCTCGTCGGCGTCTGCTACGTCCTCGACGAACCCACCATCGGCCTCCACCAACGTGACAACGACCGCCTCATCCGCACGCTTCGCCACCTCACCGACATCGGCAACACCACCATCGTCGTCGAACACGATGAAGACACCATCCGCGCTGCCGATTGGCTCATCGACGTCGGCCCCGGCGCCGGCAGCCACGGTGGCCGCATCATGGCCGAGGGCACCGTCGAACGTGTCCTGCAAAATAAAGACAGCATCACCGCCAAATATTTAACCGGCGAATACCAGATCGTCGTCCCCACCGAACGCCGCAAGGTAAACACCGAAAACTGCCTCGAAGTCGTCGGCGCTAAGGAAAACAACCTCAAAAATATCAGCGTCAAATTCCCGCTCGGCGGCTTCGTCTGCGTCACCGGCGTCAGCGGCTCGGGCAAAAGCACCCTCGTTAACAGCATCCTCCTCAAAGCCATCAAGCGAAAACTCTATAACTCC
>Ga0206959_10183_pt1 | contig 17420 bp, 9 predicted proteins | sample Alteio_BWOrgHeat_31_FD_152971 | JGI IMG/M metagenome (GOLD analysis project Ga0206959, IMG submission 152971) | Enriched cells from forest soil in Barre Woods Harvard Forest LTER site, Petersham, Massachusetts, United States -... | ecosystem: Environmental > Terrestrial > Soil > Temperate forest >...
CTTGCATCAAGACTATGGAAAACACACTCTAGGAAACAAGGGGTCTTGGCTCCATTGCCTCGGTCGGCAAGGTGAAGTGAAAGGTTGCACCTCGTCCATCGTTAGCAGTCGCCCACAAACGGCCACCATGCGATTCCACGATTGAACGGCTGATCGCCAGCCCCATGCCGCTGCCTTGAGGTTTAGTGGTGAAGAAGGCATTGAAGATCTCGTCCGCTCTTCCGGTCGGCAATCCTACTCCAGTGTCGCTGACCGAGATCAGCAGTTGACCGCCATCGCCTCGTCCCGTCTTGACCGTGAGCACTCCGCCGGTCTCCTTCATCGCCTCAATACCATTGAGCATGAGGTTCATCAGTACCTGCTGCAGTTGCACCCGGTCCGCCGTGCATTTGTGCAGATGGGCGCCAAGGCCCGCACGAATCGAAACGGCATACTGGTTGGCTTCGCCCCGCAGCAGCAGGACCATTTCTCCGATGATTTCCTCCACGTCGACCGATTCCCGCTGTGGAGGAGACTTCTTATACAACGATCGCAGACGGCTAATGATTTCCGAGGCAAAGGTGCCCGCCTCGATGATTCTCTCCGTCCCTTTGCGGACTTCCGTCAGATCGGGCGGATCGCGCTGAAGCCATCGCAAAGATGCCTTGGCATGAGCGGTGGTGACCGTGATAGGCTGTGCGAGCTCGTGCGCGATCGAGGCAACCAGTTCTCCCATCGTGCTGACCCGGCTCGCATGGGTAAGATCGGCTTGGAGCTGTTCTGCACGCTTGCGGTCTTCGATGTCCGTTGCCGCGCCACACCATTTCACGATCTTCCCGTGCTTGTCCCGCACAGGCACGGCGCGTATCAGGAACCAGCGATAGACTCCGTCCGATCCGCGGTGCAACCGCGCTTCATAATCCAACGGATGGCCAGTCGCCTCGGACCTGCGCCATCGCTCCGTGAAACGCTTGAGATCATCAGGGTGAATCGTCTTCTCCCATCCTGACGCTTCGTCAGGGCTCAGTCCTGTGTATTCGAGCCATCCCCTGTTCATAAAAGTGCGATTGCCTTTGGGGTCGGCAACAAAAGCCAGGGCTGGCATGGTTTCTACCGCGTCGCGGAATCTCTTTTCTTGCTCCTGCAACTGGTGAACACGCATTTGATAACCGGCCCAGAGCAGCGCAATAAAGACGGCGATGCCCGATAAACGGAACCAGTAAGTTTGATAGAACGCCGGGGCGACGTTCAAAGCGATCGCGGTTTCTGGCCCGTTCCACAGGCCCTCGCTGTTGCTGGCGACTAGCCGGAATCGATAGCGGCCGGGCCCAAGGTTTGTGTAAACGGCTTCTCGCGCTGCAACCGGCTGGCTCCAGCTACTGTCGAAACCTTCGAGAAAATATCGAAAGCGAATCCTCCCGGGCACCGCGAGGCTCAGCCCCGTGTACTCAAATGTGATCCGCCTGGGAGATGGAGGAATTTGAACGAGGGCGGCGAGATTTGCGGTGTTGTAATCGGCGGTGATCGCCTCGATGTGAGGTAGCGCGGGAACTGAATTTCCATTGATCTGGGATGGATTAACAACCGACAAGCCGTTACTGAGGGAAAACCAGATCCTGCCCGCTGAATCCGAGACCACCGATCGGCTCCGCCTCACTCCTTCTGTGCTCTCGAGACCATCGGCCTGGTCATACTCGCGAACATCAGCTGCTTTCACAACACCGTTTAGCAGCTTGTCGCGCGGAACGCGCAAAACACGATCCGAGGTCGCGATCCAAAGCCAGCCGTGTTTGTCTTCTTCGATGCCGAATATTGGTGCTTGCAGGGGTTCAGGTATTCCGCGGGGCACATGCACCTGCTCATCACGAAGGTAAGCGAGACCTTCGATGGTTCCTATCCACAGGATTCCCGTTGAATCCTGCAGGAGACAGTTGACATCCGCGGAGGGTAATCCGTCTTTGCCGGTATAGTTTCGCCAACCCTTCTGCGAAACGGCACTGACGCCCATCGGGGTGCCAAACCACATCGTTCCGTCAGGGCCCTCGGCAATCGAGGATATTGTGTTCGCCGCTAACCCGTCTGTAGTCGTGTAATTTGTGAAATGACCGTTCTTTAGTTCGCTTACACCACTATTGAGGGTCCCCGACCAGACGGCTCCATCACGACTCCGATAGACCGCGTACACACTGTTTTGTGCGAGGCCATCTGCCTGCGTGTAGGTCTTGGCTGTCAGCGAATTGCCGGAGTAGCGAAGATGGGTGAGTCCACCCTGTTGTCGTCCCACCCAGATATCATCTTTGCCAGTGCCGGCGATCGAGTAGACGACATCGTTGGCGATCCCATCGGCAGTGACAACCCCACTTTTTCCTTCCTTCAGCCATCGCAAACCACCTGGAATGGGCGCAACCCAAGTGCGGCCGCCGGAGTCAACGTGCAATGGTCCCATACTCTGGGATTTCAAATTAGGAAGAGAGTACGTAATGAAGGCGCTGTTTCGCAACCGTTCGAGGCCGCGCCCGCTACCGATCCATATGTTTCCTTCCCGATCTTCGAAGAGCGCATCTACCGGTCCAGTGGTACTCAGCAAAAAAAAACCATTCGCGTTGTACCGAAACAGTCCGCGACTCGTGCCAAACCAGATATTCGAGTCCCGGTCGCGAAGAATGGACCGTACGTCGAGATTGAGAAGAGAGGACGGTACGCCTGCCCAAGTAAGCTCTCTCCTATTCCAGCGCAGCACTCCCTTCGCCGTTCCGACCCACAATTCTGAGTTTTGAAGGGAAAGAAGGCAGTTAATCTTCGTATCAGCCCGCCCATTCAATGTGCTTAAGACGCGGCCTTCTTGAAGATAGAAGAGCCCTCGACGCTCCGTGCCAAGCCAGATCTTTCCGTCCTCAGTCTGCGCCATGGCGACCACCAGCGAGGTGAGCGCCGGCTGGCGATCAGGCATCATGTTATAGGACCAACTGAAAGGAGGCGATCGCTCGTCGGGAGCCTCGCCGCTCGCGGCTCTTGCAGCGTCTGCAGGAAGAGTTGCGGGCGACAGGCTTCGCAACTTGTTGTCACGGTATGTAAGGGTTCCGAGAGGTAACGACGAAAGCAAAAGCGCACCCGACGTCCCCCGTGCGATTGCCGTTGTGCCGTTCTCAGCCTCGCCGCGCATGAGCTCGAAGTTCCCATTGTTATAACGAAATAGCTGCGTGTTTTGCAGCAGGATCCAGAGGTTATCGCTTGCGTCAACCAGGAGCGATCGTACAGGGCCAATCAGTATTGGATCGGGATGGGAACGCTCGAACTGGTGAAAAGTCAAACCGTCAAAACGAACCAGGCCTTTATCTGTCCCAATCCAGAGATAGCCATCGGAGGTCTGTGCGATGGCGGTTATAGAACCGCCCGGCCAGCCTCTCTCAATTCCCCATGAGTCGTGGAGATATTGCGACATGGTCCGAGTGGGATCAACCGCAGACGCCGAAACAGCGAACCAGAGAACCGCGAGTCCGGCAATCGCGAACCTGAGCAGCAAGCGTCCTCTAAGGCCGTCCTCACGGAAGGTATTCGAACTTCTCAACCACAACCTCGCTCGGTTTCTGCATAGGCTTCTTGTCGCTCGCAACGATGTAAAAGATCAGGCGGGGTTTTGCGTTACCCGGTAGCGGTATGCCAGACGTGAACTCATGCTCAGAAACGAGTCGCGCTCCGGCGCCTGCAGATCCTCCGCGAAAGGTCTTGAAAGTTGCATGTCCAGGTTCCCAGCGCAGGACATTTGTCAACGTGCCTGATGGCGCTGCAAAAGTAAACACGTTCCCAGGAGTGTAGAACGGTTGAACTACATATTGTGCATTGTTCTTATTGGCAGCGTCGCCCCAGCGACTGACCTCTACGTCCATCTCGCGATAGTGCTGCTCGCCGGCCGAGTCCTCGAAGGTATACAGGGTGAAGACCGCAGGGGGCTCTAGATGAGAAGTATCACGCAGAGTTACCGAATACGTGCCGTACCCGAGACTGCGATTCAGGAATATTTCTGCACACGACCACCCGTCCCCTTTCTTCTTGATCTGCATGTGGAGCGCCCCGTTCGCATCGGTCCATGCATTTTCTGCATCGAAGAGGTTGTTCGTGCCTCCCTTGTCATTCGCAATCATGCGAACGCCCCAGTCATAGCCACTGAACTTAAGCGATCCGGTCGGGGCAAGCTGCGGCGTTCCAACGCCCTTCACAATTGTCACGAGAGCAACGGAACCGCCTTGGGTCGGAGCTACATCCATCTCCGGTTGCGGATAGTAATCGCGATCCACCAATAACGCAGCATACTCAAATCCCAGATGAGTTTCCGTGCTCCACGTCGAGTCCGCTTTGATGGGAATGAAGGGATGATCGGGCCAGGGCTGCACCCACCATGGCCCGGCGTGCGCATAAATGACAATCTGCTGGTTTGGTCGAGCGTCTCTTACCCGCCCAGAGATCGTGTCGACTCTTTCTCGTCCACCTTGCGCCGCGGGCGGAATATGGGTGAACTCGATCGAAGGTCCGGAATTGGCTTTATGCGACTGGCAACTGTTCAGCGCAATGCAGAAAACCAGCAGCAGCAATCGCCGCAAGAAAACTGGGACCAACCGTCGCAGTTGCATGTGACCCCCATTGGACTGCCGGATGCGCGAGGTGAGAGGCACTCTGCAGAGTGCTTGGACCAAGATATTACCGCACTGAGCCCGCGTGTGCACATTCAACGAGGTCCGACTACGGGCTTTTCGAAAAGACCTAATTAGCCCTGGGTCACAGCGAGCCAGTCCAATAATCACCCTTGTGGCAGACGATAACGCCCTAAGCCGTGAACTCAAGCCGCTGGAAAGACCCTTGGTCCAGTAGCAGCTCCGCGCCACCACCGTATCGTTGGCGGCAATCGGCGCTTTCCCACGAGCTTCCGCCACGGATCGACTGATCGCAAAGCATTTGGGTAGAGGCGATGTAAGTATGTGGGCGATCTTCTGCGGTGCTTTCTCCCCGGTCGGCGAACCGTCGTCGTGTTCCACAGAGCAGGGGCGCCGTTGAGAGACAAGAGAGGGCATCACTCCATCCAGCGTCGGACGACGCCGAGTTTTCTCATGCGAAACTGAAGCGTTGAGCGATTCATTCCCAGTCGCGCGGCTGCTCCGCGAGGACCGGAAATAACCCATTTTGTTTCTTTCAAAGTTGAGAGGATATGCTCGCGTTCAGCCTCCTCGAGAGTCCGATGCCCGGTGCCTTCCTGATTGGGCACGCTATGCGATTGAAGAGCTGCAAGAGGCGCACGGAGCACCGGACCGGGCGAAATAATCACAGAATGCTCGATAAGATTCTGCAACTCACGAATGTTTCCAGGCCAGGAGTGGTGAACCAGGGTCTCCATAGTTTCTGATGGAATCGTATCGATTACGCGATTCATTCGACGCGCGAAGTGTTGTGCAAAGTGCCTCACAAGCAAAGGAATATCTTCGGGACGTTCCCGAAGAGGAGGCACATGGATAGGAAAAATGTTGAGTCGATAGAAAAGGTCTGCTCGAAATCCCCCTTCCTCGACGCAGGCGGCCAGGTTTCGATTCGTCGCGGCGATAAGGCGCGCATCAGTCTTAATCGTGCGCGTACTTCCGAGCCGCTCGAATTCTCTTTCCTGCAATACGCGTAGCAACTTAGGCTGAAGTTCCAGCGCAATCTCGCCGATTTCGTCCAGGAACGCCGTGCCATGGTTCGCAAGTTCGAACCGGCCGATCCGCTGCATAATTGCGCCCGTGAAGGCGCCTTTTTCGTGACCGAAAAGTTCGCTCTCGAGAAGACCAGTGGGTATTGCAGCACAATTCAGCTTCACAAACGCTTTTGAATTGCGGGAACTGCGTTCGTGAATGGCACGAGCGACAAGTTCCTTGCCCGTGCCCGTCTCGCCGTAAATCAATACAGTCGAATCGGTGGGAGCAACGGTTTCGATCTCTCGCAACACGCCGCGGATCGCGGAACTGCGTCCAATAATTTCTTCAAAACCCTTCTCGCTTCGTATCTCGCCTTCAAGGTACAGGTTCTCTCTTGAGAGCTGTTCTTTTAATTCCTTTATTTCGGCATAGGCCTGAGCATTTTCAATAGTAAGTGCCACCTGGTTGGCGATCTGACTGATAAATTCTGCGTCTTGATGCAGTAAGATCGGCTCCTTCTTCTGAGCGAGTTCCATAACACCCAACACCCGGTTGCGGCTGACAAGCGGCAAGACATAGCCTGCATTGTCACGGCCGAGGATGGGCTTCCTGGATCGGAACACTTCACAAACCTCTTCACCGCTAGTGCTCCCTTCGACCCTGCCATCGTTTTCCCCGTCCCTGCTTGCATGCTCATCAGAATTAATCGCGAACAGCCGCAGCGAACTGCTTTCCTTATCAGGCAAGTGAATGGCGACTGCATCGCACTGCATCATCCGGCGGACCATCGCCGACGTGGTACGAAGAAGCTGACGAATCTCCAGGTTGGAAACAATCTGGCCGCTGAGATCAAGCAGCAATTGAAGCCTGCCTTTCTCCGCCTTCAAGTCGTGTTGTGTACGCCTTAAGCAGTCGCGGTTGATCGCGTTGTCCATCGTGTCGCAATCCCGAACCTTGCTTACAGCGGTCACATCTTCGAGAGTCCGCCACTTCTCGGCCCACGAGTCCGATTCAAACGATGGCACGTTAGTCGCCATTGACACGGCGAGAGTAAACTTGTCCTCAATTGTTTCGGATGCACTCATGAATTCTGGTCGAAGCATAATGTCAGCTCCATATCGATGTATCGTAGCGAGAAGTTCGATGCAATCCCATTACATCTTCCTTGTACCTCGATGTAGTTGTCTCTTCGTTCCTCGATGTGGTCGTCTTTCGAGTGCATCGAGGTGGCTAACAACCGCATCGTGCCTCAGCGTATGCGCATTCGATGCTCTCGCTTGCGGTCTCGGCTCTAGCAGGAACATGTAATGTTCTCCACGAAGTACAGCGATTAGCCTCTTGTGGCGTGAGTCGAACGAGGATATTAGAGAAAGATGTAACGGCAGAGGGAGTTTAGGCGGTTCTGCTGTCTAGCAGAATTATTAGCTAGCCAGCCAGACTGGTCTTCGTTCCGCGGCTTTTGCTAGTCTCCCCTGCCATCCAAAGCTCGCGTATTCAAGATAGGCCCCGATAAACGATCCCAGGGTGCTGAATGTCGAAGCACGCGGCATCCACGGGAGGGTTTGTTTCCGGGGACGCCGATCTCCAAGCGGCGAAACAAGCACCTCCAGCGAGTGCTGATTGAAGCAGTCACACTGGCACCGCTGGAGTGAAATGAACTCGTCGTGATCTGTGCCAGAGAGTAGTTCAACGAAGTGACCGACCTTGTGCAGCCGCGGTCGTCCGAAGTATCAATGGTAATTCGTCCCATTTACGTTGTCGTGGTTACAAGCCTTCGTTTTACGCAGAATCGTGCAAGCCAAGGGCCAGAGATTTCGGCAAACTCAACAGAATCCTACCAGTGGATGCAAACAATCACCAATTGGGGCGGACGATTTCAGCATTCGATACCAACCCAGTTTGGCAATTGCTTATGGTTGGGCATGAGAATTCCCTGAACTCAACTCAGAACTTGTAGATCACATCCACGCCGAAGAAACACTGATTCCTGGATCTCCCACCGTTGTATCCCCGTTGATCCCAGGAGTGGTCGAAGCGGAGTTCCGGGCGAAACATGACCGTGTTGCCGATGTATTTAGTTGCGTAGAGAGTATTTTCCGTATACTTCCCCGCAATGCCGGTGCGCTGCCCCTTCTTATCGTTGAGAAGGTCAGACCGGAAGCCAAGCATGAGCTTAGAGTTGACATCTCGGTTGACGTAGTTCACGACCGCATATTCAGGCGCTGTGCAGCGGAGCTCGCCGGGCGCGCAAAAGGCGCCATTCGCACCGGTCTCCGGCGTGATCGGATTCGCCACATTTCCAGCAACGTCGGGCACGTCGCGCTCATACATGTACCAGGTTTCTGTTGCGGTATGCCATTTGCCGTTGAACTTGTGATACCAGGTAAAGTCGTAGTCCTGCAGGTTGTTGTACGCGTACTTGCCGTCATTGATGCCGTTTGCGCAGCCGTAGAAATTATCGTTGTTGCTTTTTGTCGAGTAGTTTAAGCAGGCGATGGCCGAGGGCTTAGCGTCCGGAGTCCATAGGGCCACATCATGACCACCCGACATGCCTAGCTGAACCATCCATTGCTTATTTAATTTTAGGGTGCCGTAGATTCCAGTATCGGTGAACGGATCGATCGTGTAAAGCAGAGAGTGCGTCATGTTGTAGTTGTTCGGCGCCAGCTGCGCTTCGATGCCGGGAACGGAGAGAAAACGGCCGATGCGAATGTCGAGACCTTCCTTTACCGGAAAGTATAGGTCGAGATATTCGAGAACGGGATCGAAGCCATACTGGCGGTTAAACAGCAGCAGTTGCTGGCTGAAGTAACCTTTTGCCGTGGTGAAGCGGTAGTCGATTCCGTAGAACCCGGTGAGATGAAATCCCCAGTCGAAGTGAGAGTTTTGCACCGTGTTGGGCAGGCGTTCGACATAGACGACGGCCTGGTTGAGTTCTACCTTGTTCGGGAAAATGTCGTAAGAAAGCGGAAAGTTATTGTGGCCCGACGTACTGAAGTTAATGCTCGGAGCGAACCACCCATAGATCTTGGTTCGGCTGTTCTCAAGTTTGAGAGCCGACATCAGCGGGTAAGTATTTCCGTCTGGCGCACCGATGTCGGGGGATCCTCCATAGCCCCAGTCAGAGAAGGGAAACGGAGGCGAATCTATCGGAGCCGGAAGACCGCGCTTCGGCGGCAGGGGCGTTGTGACGTTGGTCCCATTCCAGTCTTGCAGATAAAACTGGCCGAGTCTTTGGCGGAAGTTTCCGCTTAGGGGAATGCTGGCTGAGGTGTTTCGACCGTTCGCTGACTTTTGGGTATCCTCTGCGGAGGCTGCACTGGGAGCGGCTGGACGTCCTTTGTCCGAGAGGTCGGCAGCTCCCGAGACAGTTGGCAATGCTGACGGGGTATTGGGCTCGTGATCAGCTGTCGGTGTGTTCACCTGTCCAAAACCGTGCGAGAGAAATCCAAAAACGGTAAACAACGTGATCGCAGGCCAATGGGCCCTCCGTTTGTATTTCATAAAGCGTGAACTGGGTTGATACATACGGCGGTCGACTCCTAACGTTGCCGAACTCGGGTGATTCATTGAGCACCGTGCTACGGCTGGGCATGCTTCGGCAAACGCCATTTTTTTGCCCGTGTGCCGTTTCTAGCTCGCATAACATGCATGCGAGAGGCCAGACCGGATCACTTTTGCCTTGACTCGATGAACCTTTGGGTTCATCGAGGTAAATTCACACAGTTTACAAACCGAGCCGAGAGCCGTTGCTAATGGCTTGACATCTGCTGGCCGGTTTGCACGATCTCACGTGCGGCAGTCCTTTGCTTCTTTCGAACTTATTTAGGCTTTTGATGAGGAGAACGGGAGCCAGTTCTCTATCTGGCCAATCGCAGTCGGGTGCCAGTCGAATTGATTGTCAATGAACTGCGATACGGCCTGGTGAGGACTTCCTAGTACCTCACCAAGGTAAAACCCCATCCTCGCAAAGACTCCTTGATCGAGCGGGGGCCCAGAATACGTTTTTCATTGCAGATGAATTCAGTCGAAGAGATGCAGTTAATGCGACTTGGATTCACTCACCGACTACCGGGAACATGCAATATCTTTCGCGCTTCAGTCTTGCATAAAATGACCTCGTACTTGGGAAGATGGGCTTGTCGGATTGTGACGAGCTTGTAGGTTCCCATCAATTCCGGAGCTGCGACAGACTTTACCGTTCTGCGTGTGACGAGGCGTAGCGTCTCAGAACAACAAGTTGTACTCACATCATCCAGGAGTTTACATATGCAAGCTGTATCCGCAACTAAGGAAGAAACCCAGGCCCCAACTCATTTAACTGAGACTATCGTCGACAAACTGAACAATCCCTCCACCTCCTCAGATTTCGAGGAATAGGCCTCATGTTCCAAGAATCTCCTGAATACAGGTAACTGACTCTCGTCCTGGCAGATCAAATAAGTGCACGACTCCCTCAATAAGGAGGCTGTGTAGAAACGAGTGTGGAAAATGAGTATCCCTGCTGCGTACATAACCTCGTTGTTGGCTACTTTCAACAACGAGCGCCTTGGCCTGTGCGCCAATGTGCGCGAAATCCCGGAAGAACACAAATTTGAGCTAGTGGTGGTTGACGCCATCTCGGGTGAGATTGTCGTATCCCGCACCTATGACGATAAAGAAGTCGCAATATCGACGGCCAAGTTCCTCACTCAGTGATCGACCGAACAGGATATTGGTCATAGGTGCGTTTCATCGAGCCAATGGAAAGTCTCGCTTTCGATAAGCTTCCGACGATTTTGAAGTTGCCAGCTCTGTCGAACGACCAGACTACCGGATCTGACGGTGGACCATCCTGAGGTATTTGTACTTGGCGATACAGCGTCGGCTGGCGTCTAATTGTCCAGGTGTGAGCTCTATGGCCTCGATGCCGAAGAGTTAGGCACGAGGAATCCCGGCCTGATCCACGCAACGGTCGTTCTTCATGGGGAAAAATGGCCATGGTCGAATCGTCCCGGGCTTCGATGAGATCGGATCCCGGGATCGTGCTCGATCAAGGAGTGTTCGCGAGGATCTGTTTACCTTCGTCAGTGAATCAGGGAGAGCTTATGGCACGAGGCAACCGGTATCAGCGAGAACACCTAGTGAACCAGATAGATGTCACCACGGCGAAGAGCTCACACTGGCCCTTCAAGTGCTGATAAGAAGGTCAGGATCGAGTCCGGCCTCGGCTATAACAATTGATTCTGATTACCGGTTGCCGGATCTGTGACATTTGCGCTGTTGACCGGTGCGCCGTTCTGGGTGCTGCTAGCGCCCTTCAGATTGATATGTCCGTCAGGTCCGCAAACTACGTTAGGAACCAGCGGAAGGAGGCATCGAACCGCTCATTCCAATTAGGCGCGTCGCGACTCGTCTTCGCGTTGATGGTTTCAGCTGGAGCAGGCGTCTTTACATCTGCAGAGCTGGCCGTTACTGTTACCTCGGTCTTGAGCTGCGGAGGCCTTAGTTGAAGTGCGACTTGAACTACCTGATCGGCCCCGACCGCGGTCATCGGTACTTCCTCGAGACCAGAATAAGTAGCGTCAACTATGTAGCTCCCAACAGGTAGCGCTACAAAGACATAATTACCGTCCGTGTTTGTCTCTGTTTCGACCGTGACGGGACCGACCGCTCGCTCGTACCTTCGCGCCGGCCGGGCAGGACTGGTAACGTTGATCACTTTCAAATACTGCTCCTTCCAACCTTCCGGTTACTTTGCCATTGTCAATGGCCAGCGCGCAGGAAGTTAGCCCTAGAACAGCACACATTAGGAAGAACGCCTTATATCTCCGCCAAGATCCCGGGCTCCAGAGTCGAACGGTTATTCGATCCTAGAGCCCAGGTTTAGCTTACATTCTGTTGACGTCTTCAGGACGTTTCTTCCGTTGGTTCTTCTTGGGCGAAGGTCGCTCTTCTGGCTGTTCCAACCGAGAGAACGCGATTAGTCGCCTGTTATTGGCGAAGCCATTCGCTCGCATCGGTTGCTTGACCCGCGTCGATTGGCGTTTGCCTCGATGCTCGTAAACAGTGCAATCCAGCTGCCATAAATCCTGGCCGTGGGATGTAGATGAGACTCAAGGGAAAATGGTCGGTAGGGCGCTGAATGATATGGAGTCGTGGTTGGCCACTGGCACATGCCAACCTGCTGGCTCTCAGTACCAATAGAAAGGTATGGTGCAGGAGCTACTTTGCCTGCTCAATCTGGGCTTGCTCACTGGGTAGATGAAGGCCTGAGGGGAATGTGTTGTGAAAGGCAGGGATCACGACATCACGCAAGTGCAATTAAATACTATTTTATTCGCATCGCATGTTTCTGTAGGGTCAGGATTCTGACCCCAGAGCGTCACCGCCTCAACAAGATGCTCGTTTTCGATCTACAGATCGGGTCCGGCCTTACCGGCGGGACACAAACGCAGGCGTCGATCCTTTTAAGCGCAGAACGAAACGTGGGGCAACGCTACTCCGCGGCCAAACGTAACACGGGCCGCGTCGTCGCACTTGGATGTGCTTGCGGATTCTTGTCGAAGGAATGCTCTTTCTTGTTTTGCATTTCCGAAGTGGTCTCTTGTGTGCTTACTCCACAGATAGTCCGAGCCTGATTGGATTTACAAGGAGACGTTCAGCGATGATAAAGATAGTTGAAGAAATAGCTACCAATGTTAACCCGGCGAGCATGCGCGAGAGCGAAAACATGGCGACCGGCAGCCAGCCAGACAAGAGGGATATCCGAGCCTACGCACAAGCTGTGATTCCGAACTCTGCGATTCAAGGCGAAACTGTTCAGTCAACGGCGGCTCCAACCACGATGCGCATTCACCTGGACGTGGAAAGCCTTATCAAGCACGCCAGAAATGAGGACGAACAGTTTGCGATCATTGCGGCGATCAATCGGTTCTACGCCATCGCACTCCTCGGCTCCGCTGACAGGAGATACGTATGTTGAAGGCATTGACTGTGATTTGATATATGGCACGGCCATCCCGGCGCTAGCGCAATCTAACTCCCGGTATAAGGTTGGAGCGATCACCGCAGTTCAACCCACCAGTACGGGGCAGGTTCGAAACTCTCCGCTGACAGCTACGACGACTCTTTGAAGATCGGCGATAAGACCTTTGTGATGTGAAAGGTTGTGCCGTGGTCGTCATTCGCCACCGCCCGGCCTTTTCCATAGCAGAGCAACGTCGTGATTCAACAGTAGATCGGTATTTTGGCGAGCCTCAACAGGAACTTGTCCCGATTCGACACGCTTCAGGCTTATTATTCGATTGCAGGACGCGATCTCGAGCGGGAAATCGTTCCCATGCTAGAAGCCGAAAAGGTCGGCTTGCTCGAGTGGAGTCCGCTTGCCGGCGGCTTGCTTTCCGGCAAGTACGGCCGGACGCAGCTGAAGCTGACGGATTCGCGCCGCACCAGCTACGACTTTCCCGTCGTGGACAAAGGGCGGGCCTGGAAGATCCTCGACGTGATGGCTCCGCTCGCGGAAGCACATGGCTGTAGTCTGCACGGCTCTCGCTCGCATGGCTCTTGGCAAAGCCTGTGGTAACTTCGGTCATCATTGGCGCGAAACGCCTCGACCAGCTTCAGGATAATCTTACGGCGGTTGAACTCACACTCACCCAAGACGAGTTTAGGTAGTCGGATGAGGTCAGCGCGCTTCCCCTGAGTACCCAGGGTGGGTGCTGCCGTTCCAAGGAGCCGACCGTGTGGGGTCAGTTGATCGCTGGGAGCGTTTTCGCGAGACGACAAAGTCTCATTGATGCTGCAAATCTCCTCCGCGCCGCCAGCAAGTCTGCTATTGATTCGACCATCCGAAGCCGGGTCATCTGATGTTTGAAAATTACTGAGACCGTCCCCGCCATACCAAAAAGGGTTGGAATTTGACAATCGACTCTGATCGGTACCCGGGCAGTAATGCAGCGCTGCACGAGGTCATCGCACTCAAGCCTACGGACTGTTTAGGATTAGCCTTTGTGCCGCGACATTTTTGGCCGGAGAATATTGGGAAGGGGTTGTCTGGACGGTTTATCATGCCCACCATGGCGAACGATGCCCCAATTCCGGTCGACGATCAGAGCATGTTGTTTCGCCAAATTGTCGACTTGTCGCCCGCGCTGATCCACACCGCCCGACCGGATGGCTACCTTGATTTCTTCAATCAGCGGTGGCTCAACTTCATAGGACAGCCGCTGGAGAGGCTGTTGGGATGGCAATGGACTTCGTTTATTCATCCGGAAGATGTCGAAGCTTTTGTACAGAAGTGGCGGGAGTCGATCGCCACGGGAGAGGGCTTTGAGGGTACGGCGCGAGTACGACGGGCTGACGGGGAATATCGCTGGATGCTGCACCACAAACTGGCGATACGCAGCGATAGTGGAAAAACTATCAAGTGGCATGGATCTAGTGTCGACATTGATGGCCAGAAGAGAGCCGAGGAACAACTCCTAGAAAGCGCCCAGGAGTTGCATAGGAGCGAAGGCTACCTGGCCGAAGCCCAAAGACTCAGCCACACCGGCAGCTTCGGTTGGAAGCCAGGCTGCGAAGAGCATGTATGGTCGGACGAAACCTACCGCATCTTCGAATACTCGCCGAGGGACAAGGTCACGCTCGATATGATCGTGGAACGCGTTCACCCTGAAGATCGCAATTTCGTGCTTGAGACTGTAGAACGCGCCTCCATCAGGGGCGGCGCCATCGATTACGAGTATCGCTTGCTCTTTCCCGACGATCGGGTCAAGAATGTTCACGTTCTGGCGCGACGATTGGAGACCAATTCCGATGACCTCGAGTTCGCAGGGGCGGTCATCGATATTACTGAGGCAAAGCGGGCAGAAGAGAAGATCCGGCTCAGCGAGAAGGAGCTTCAGATTCTCGTTGAGGCGATTCCTGCCTATGTAGGTACCAATCTGCCGGATGGATCGCTCGACTTCATCAGCCAAAGTTGGTTGGACTATACGGGCCTCTCCAGAGAACAGTGGATAGGTTGGGGTTGGGTGAGCACAATGCACCCCGACGACGTCGATCGAGTGGTGGCCAACTGGCGGGCCGCATTGGCCGCCGGAACGCCCGTCGAATATCAACTCCGCTGCCGGGGCGCGGAGGGAATCTATCACTGGTTCTTGTATCGCGGCGTCCCTTTCTGTGATGACGGAGGAAAAGTCATTAAGTGGTACGGGACCGTCACGAACATCGACGTATTGAAAGAAACTGAAAGCGCTCTTCAAACGCGAGAGCAGCAGCTGCTTGGCATTATCGAAACAATTCCTTCACTGCTTTGGTCAGCCTCACCGACCTTAGTGCCAACTCATCTCTCTAAAAGACTCCTTGAATATTTTGGGGCTCCCTACGAAGAATTCGCTAATGGCGGGTGGGAGAGCTTCATTCATCCCGATGATCTAGAGGAAACCGCAAAGGCACTCTTACGGGCAATGGACGCTGGAGAGTCATTCAGTGTGGTGCACCGCTTGCGACGAGCAGATGGAGAGTACAGATGGCATCACGCGAGGGGCGAACCTTTGCGTGATCCCGAGGGCAAGATCATTCAGTGGTACGGCCTTTCGGTCGACATCGATGATCGGAAACGAGCAGAGGAAACACTCCGGAAGAGCGAGAGAGAGCTTCGGACCCTCATTGATGTATTGCCCGCCTACGTGGGGACCTGCTTGCCCGATGGAACAGCTGATTTTCTGAGCCAGAGTTGGTTGGAGTACTCCGGCCAGACCAGAGAAGAAGAGGCGATGGGATGGGGCTGGGCTCGTGCGCTCCATCCTGACGACGCCGACCGAGTGTCGGCAAACTGGCGGGCGGGATTGGCCTCAGGAGAACCTGTTGAGATGGAGTTTCGTTGCCGGCGGGCGGATGGAACCTATCGCTGGTTTCTGAATCGCAATCTCCCTCTCCGCAATGATGAAGGGAAGATCATTAAATGGTACGGGATTCTTTTCGATATCGACGCATTGAAGAAGACTGAAAGTGCTCTTCAAACCCGAGAGCAGCAGCTCGTTGGCATTATCGAAACAATCCCCTCAATGCTTTGGGCATTGTGGCCGAACGGAGAACCAAGTCATCTCTCTAAAAGATTCCTTGAATATTTTGGGGCTCCCTTCGAAGAATTCGCTAATCGGGGGTGGGTGAGAATCATTCATCCCGATGATCAAGAGGAGACTGGGAAGCTATTCGCCCGTGCACTCGAAACTGGAGAATTATTCAACGTAATAAACCGCTGGCGACGCGCAGATGGAGAGTACCGATGGCATCACACGATGGGCGAACCTTTGCGTGATCTCGACGGCAAGATCATTCAGTGGTACGGAATCTCGGTTGACGTCGATGATCGGAAACGGGCAGAGGAAACACTCCGGAAGAACGAGAGAGAGCTTCGAACCCTAATTGACGTAATGCCGGCCTACGTGGGGACCGCTTTGCCTGACGGAACAGCCGATTTTTTCAGCCAGCGTTGGTTGGACTACTTCGGCCAGACCAGGGAAGAGGCGATGGGATGGGGTTGGGCGTATGTGATCCATCCCGACGACGTCGATCGAGTCTTGGCAAACTGGCAGTCCGGATTGGTCTCGGGAGAACCTGTTGAACAGGAGCTACGTTGCCGTCGCGCCGACGGAGTCTACCGCTGGTTCTTGAACCGCAATCTCGCTCTCCGTGATGATGAAGGGAAGATCGTTAAATGGTACGGGATTCTCTTCGATATCGATGTATTGAAGAAGACTGAAAGTGCTCTTCAGATGCGAGAGCATGAACTCGTTGGCATCATCGAAACCATTCCCTCAATGCTCTGGTCAGCGTCGCCAACTGGGGAAACAACCCATCTATCTCAAAGGTTCATTGAATATTTTGGGGCATCATTCGAAGAAATCGTTAATCGCGGGTGGGAGACCTTCATTCATCCTGATGATCGAGAGGAGACCGTGAAGGCATTCGCCAGGGCAATCAGCTCTGGACAGTCTTATAGAGCAATACACCGCTTGCGACGCCGAGATGGAGAGTACCTATGGCATCACTCGATGGGCGAGCCATTGCGTGATCCCTACGAGAAAATCATTCAGTATTATGGCCTCACTGTGGACATCGATGATCGGAAACGGGCGGAAGACCACCTTCGCGACACGGGTATCAAACTCGCAAAGGCTTCGCGGTTGGCGACCGTCGCTGAGCTTGCAGCTTCGATCGCTCACGAACTGAACCAGCCGCTCATGTCGATACTTGCAAACGCACAGGCGGCGAAGAGGTGGTTGAATGCCGCTCAGTCGAATATGACAGAGGTGAATTCGTCGATTGATCGGACTATACGAGATGCCCGAGCGGCCGACGAGACTATGCGACATATTCGAGCACTCTTCAAGCAGGAGTCCTTCGTCAAGAAGGATGTCAAGATTCCGGACATACTCCAGGAAGTTGTCCGAATTGTGCAGGAGGACCCGAAAAAGCGCGCCGTACCCGTCGAGTGCCACTTCGAAGAGTCCCTTCCTGCGATCCTTGTCGATCAGATTCAGATCCAACAAGTCTTCATTAATCTAATCGTGAATGCTATCGAGGCCTTGGAAGGACAACAGGTGGCCCCGCTAGTAACACTCCGAGCAGTTGTTACAGATTCAGACAGGATGCTAGTCCAGGTGATCGATAACGGGCCGGGAGTCCATGATCCGGAACGAATCTTTGACGCCTTTATGACGACAAAAGAGAAAGGCATGGGTATAGGTTTGGCCGTGTCACGCTCCATCGTTGAAGCCCATGGAGGGTGGCTTTGGG
>Ga0206959_10184_pt1 | contig 17355 bp, 18 predicted proteins | sample Alteio_BWOrgHeat_31_FD_152971 | JGI IMG/M metagenome (GOLD analysis project Ga0206959, IMG submission 152971) | Enriched cells from forest soil in Barre Woods Harvard Forest LTER site, Petersham, Massachusetts, United States -... | ecosystem: Environmental > Terrestrial > Soil > Temperate forest >...
AAGACGACGGTGAGCGCCAGCAGCGAGAGGGCGATATCGACGATCCTCTTCAGCACCAGAGCGATGGTGCGCGGATCGCGGCGATGCAGGGAGACCACGGGGAAAACACCCAGGTATTCAATGGGGGAATTGGCCGTCAGCTCTCCGTAGTACCCGGAAATGGAACGAATGTCGATATCCAGTTCGCGCGCCTCTTCGACAAGACGGATGGCTTCCTCGGTGGCGCAAGGCTCGGCAATCACGATCTCGTCGATAAAATGCAGGCGGGTCAGTTGCCGGATGCGATCCAGACCACCCAGGATCTGGTTCTCCGGCACCTCACGGTGTGCCTTGTAATCCGGCGCCAGAAGAAAGCCGCGCAGCTTATAACCCAATCGGTAGTCTTTAGCGATGTGCTGGCCGAGAGCATGGCTGAGGTGATTCGTGCCCAGTATGACGACATTTCGCGTCTCCAGTCCGCGCTCGTACTGGCGATATCGCGCCAGTCTCCAGACCGCCCTGCGGATCGAAAGAGAAACGATGGTGCTCAGAATAAGCAGCAGGACCAGAGCCCGGGAGACGCTCAGGCTATTTGTCATGTACAGGCCGCCGCAGAGCAGAAGGCCGGCATTGAGACAAGCCTGCACGATAAGGCGAATCTCATGGGCCCCGGTGCCCAGCGGGATGGGCGAATAGAGCCCATAGCGCCGCGCAACGAGAATGAACGCCAGAATGAAGCAAAGGAGATAGGCCATCCCAACGGGCGCGCTGGTGACGTCATGCGGAAAGCCGGAGAATCGAGCCGTCTTGTCGAAAAGGATGGCGCGCAAGACCAGCGCGATGCCGAATGCCAGCAGGATGGCCAAAGCATCGTTCAGCATCATGAGCAGCGAAGCGGCCATCGAAGGCCCTACCGCGCTGCCCGCACGCGATCGTTTGCGTACTGGCAAGCCTGTCGCCGGCTCAACTGCCGCACCCGTTTTCCGAATGAATTCCGAAGTAGCCATTACCGTCCCAAAAACCCGTAGCTCAGGAACCTTATCCACAGCCTGGAGTACTTCCAACGAGCACAATCAGAAAGTACGGTACAGGTGAGGGTCTAGAAATACGACAAGGGCTACAACTCGAGCCCAATGCACTAATGGGTTGCAAACCGTTACGGTAGCTTACGGAAGAGTACATGCCCTTGGCGAACGCAAAGAGCATGTACTACGCTCAATATACCATGATTGAAAAATCCAGAATAGCTATCCTAAGAGACTGGGAGGCATTCATCTCTGCTTCCCAAGCCCGAAGAATGATCAACCAGTAACAAATGCCACCGTCATGGTGCCAAATAACCCTCTCGGCTAGACTGAACACATGGCAGCGGATTTTCGCACCTTGATTGCTGACATTATCGAGCACGAAGCGCGTCCAGTCGACAAATACGGTCATCAGCCACGCTTGTACGAATTGACGCGGAAAATCGGGGAAGAGTTGACTTACGATGACGACATCGTCTGGGCCGCCGCCTGGCTTCATGATATCGGAGTCTTCGTCGGTAACCGGCCTGAGGATCATGACGAGCTTCTGCGTTGGGACCACGTGAAATATGCCTGCGACCGTACGACAGCCCTCCTGAGCGAGGCGGGATTTCAGAGCGAAAAGATTCCTGCGGTCCTCAATGCAATTCGCACCCATCAGCCGCAGAATGATCCACAAACGATCGAAGCTACTATCCTGCGTGACGCCGACATTCTTGAACAGTTGGGCGCGATCGGCATCATGCGGGCGGCCTCGAAGGTGGGCCGTGACACCCGTTACGCTCGTTTTAGCGATATAGCGCCTGTCTTGAAGAAGGCCCTGACAGATCTCCCTCCCAAACTGCGCCTGCAGCGAGCACAAGAACTTTCCGTTCCAAAGATCCGCATCCTCGCCGACTTTCTTGAAGCCCTGGATGTGGAGGCCTCGGGCTCGTTGTTCTGAATATCGAGCCCCGTGGGCGGTATAGTAACCAGAACGGAAGAGGAAACAGGTGGAAGAATTTTCGAGAATCAAGCGGCTCCCAGCCTACATATTCAACATCACCAGCGAGTTGAAGGCCGCAGCCCGGCGACGGGGGGAAGACATTATCGATTTCGGTATGGGCAATCCCGACGGGGCCACGCCGCAGCATATCGTCGACAAAATGATCGAGGCTGCCCGCAAACCAGATACACACCGGTACTCGCTCTCCCGCGGCATTCCCCGACTCCGGAAGGCCATCGCTCACTGGTATGAGCGCCGCTACAACGTTCGGTTAGATCCGGAGACCGAGGCCATCGTGACCATCGGCTCAAAGGAAGGCATCGCACACCTCTGCCTCGCAACACTGGACCAGGGCGACATGGTGCTGGTCCCTAATCCCAGTTACCCCATCCACATCTATGGCCCGGTAATTGCGGGCGCCAACATTCGCAGCATCGCAATTCATGACACGGACAGTTTTTTGGCAGAACTTGAGCAGACCATTCCACTCACCTACCCTAAACCGAAAATGCTGATCCTCAACTTCCCTGCGAACCCTACGACACAGTGCGTCGACCTGGCCTTCTTCAAACGCGTCGTGGCTATGTGCCTGCAACACGGAATTTACCTGGTTCACGATCTTGCCTACGCTGACATCGTCTTCGACGGATTCCGTGCGCCGTCGATTTTGGAGATCCCCGGAGCACGCGAGATCGCTGTTGAATTCTTTACTCTTTCGAAGAGTTACAACATGCCGGGATGGCGCGTCGGGTTCATGGTCGGCAACAAGACGCTGGTGGCGGCATTGGCGCGCCTCAAGAGTTACTTTGATTATGGGACTTTCACGCCGATTCAGGTTGCATCCATTCTGGCGCTCGAAGGGCCGCAGGAATGCGTAACTGAAATATGCGAAAACTATCGCAACCGCCGGGATGTTCTTGTGCACGGGTTGAACAAGCTCGGGTGGCAGGTGACGCTGCCCAAGGCGTCGATGTTTGTCTGGGCGCCTATTCCAGAGGCTTACCGACATCTCGGTTCGCTCGAATTTTCAACACGCCTACTCAAGGAAGCGAAGGTTGCCGTGAGCCCAGGAATTGGTTTCGGCGAATACGGCGACGGCCATGTCCGTTTCTCGCTCATCGAAAATGAAGAACGTACTCGTCAAGCCTTGCGCGGCTTTCGCCAGATGTTTCAGAAAGATGGAGTAGGTCTCTTAACAGCCTCTCGCTAAGACAAATCGCGCCCCTTCGGAAGCGCGTCTGAAAAGCGCGGGCAGATGATAGATCTTCATTCTCAGGTTGTTGCACGAGGGCATGGTATTCGCGTAATGTTTGGTCATTCGGCAATGCTTCCCGCCACAGACTTGACCAAGGAGGGAACGTCTTGAGCAATACGATTATTTGTCTGGCCGCCGATCACAATGGCGTGCAACTGAAGGCCAAGATTAAAGAGTCGTTGAGCGAAAGCGGGTACCGCTGTCTGGATCTCGGTCCATATGCGCCCGCTCCCTCCGTCGATTATGTGGACTATGCACAACTGGTTGGAACATTGGTTCAGAACGGCGATTGCGACCGCGGGATATTGATCTGCGGTACCGGAATCGGCATGAGCATCGCCGCTAACAAGATACCCAAAGTGCGCGCCGCCGTTGTTCATAACTTCGAAAGCGCTGGAAAGTGTCGTGAGCACAATGACGCGAATGTGTTGTGCCTGGGTTCCTGGATTAGATCGGACCAAGAGAATATTGAGTTTTCTCATATTTGGTTGAATGAGAAGTTCGGCGAGAGGCGTCATGTGCGCCGGGTCGAACGGATTTCTCCTGATCCGCGGGGCAAGGTCGTCTTTACCAACGGAATCTTCGACATTTTGCATCAAGGACACATTGAATTATTACGTTGGGCTCACAACCTCGGCGACAAGCTGGTTGTTGGCATCAATTCCGATGCTTCTACACGTGAATTGAAGGGCGAAGGGCGTCCAATCAATTCACAGGAAAATCGCAAGGCGGTGCTTCAGGCACTTCGGTTTGTCGATGAAGTCGTTATCTTCGACGAACTCAAGCCGACTGAGTTAATCCATACTTTACATCCCGCGACCGTGGTAAAAGGCGGGGAATGGCTAGCCGGCGAAGTTCGGGCACAGGACGAAATCCCTTCTGATATCGAGGTAAAAATCTTCCCGCTCGTAAAGGGGTACTCTTCGACCAACGTGATTCGTCGGATCAAAAACGGTGAAGATCCTTTAAATCGTGCCGCAGAGGCCGTTGGTCTCCAGTAATTTCAGAGGCTCCTTGCCCTTTTCTGCGGTAACTGCGCGAGCCCATCCATTGCTCAATGTTTGACATACCTCAGGTAGACAAATTGACGGACTTGAAAAGAGTTCTCGAAGGATTCGAACGAGCCAGAGTCCTGCTCATTGGCGATACGATTCTCGATATCTACACTTACGGCTCGGCCATGGGTCTTTCCGCCGAAACGCCGACCATCGTTGCCCGCAAGAAGGAAGTAACGTATTCGCTGGGCGGTGCTGCGCTTGTATGCCGCAACCTGTTGGAATTGGGCGCCGCGGTTGACTTCATCACACTGGTGGGAGCGGACGAGGAAGCGACGCACGTTCGAGCTTTCTCGGCCTCAAAACTCAACCTGCTCGCCGTCGAGGATGCGCACCGGCCCACAACAGTGAAGCATCGCTTCTGGGTGGATGGTTACAAACTTTTCCAATTGGATCAGCGTGACGATAAGCCTGTGTCGAAGTTGATTGCCGATCGAGTGGTGACACTTGTAGATGAATCTCTTCCGGTGATTGATACTGTTGTGATCTCCGACTACCGGCACGGCCTGTTGTCGCACGATTTGATCACTGAACTGTTGCCAAAGTTGCAAGCTGCCGGCAAACCTGTGTATGTTGACTCGCAGGTTTCGCAAAATGCAAGCAACCACAAGTTGTATCGAGGCAATTGCATCGTTTGTCTGAACCTGAAAGAAGCGCGCTGCATTGACCCCAGTTTCGAGGTTACTGATGACGCAGCGTCATTCGCTACCCTCAACCGTGAACTTGACACGGACAAGCTCATCATTAAGTTTGGGTCAGAAGGGGCATTGTTCCAGCGCGGCAGAGATATTGTCCGAGCTCCGGCAAACAAGGTGAATGTGGTTGATACCACGGGCGCCGGCGACTCATTCCTATCGGCGTTTTGCCTCGCAGGATTGGAGGATCCAATCGTCTCGCTGCAGCTTGCAAATGCGTGGGCGGGACTTTCAGTGCAGCTTCACGGAACGGTGCCCCCCAAGAAGAGCGAGCTGCTTACCGCAGTAGGCGCCTAAATACGGATCGCGGTCATTTATCCTGAGTAGACCTCGTTCTCGGGGCAGTTTGCGCCAGACTATGTTTGATGCGGGTAGGCCGTTCAAGGAGGCAGCCATATGTCCTACGGATTGACGCTGGAGCAAGTGAGACAGATCAATCATCCAGCACCCTTGCACGTCGCGTGGGGGAGCATCACCGCCTGCACGCAAATGCCTCAATACGGATTTTATCGTATCGGCTTGTTGGCCGGAGCTGTACAGCCTCTGCACTTCCACCCTTCCGGTCCATATCAGCTTTTCGTCGAGAAGGGAGAGATCATCGTCCGCATCCTCGACAAGGATGGCAACATATCCGCAGGCACAGTGCGAGCGGGAACGCTGCTAACACTACCGCTTTATAGCGTATATAGTCTGGCAAGCCATGAAGACGCGGTTGTCTACTTCTTTGGACCGCACAGCGACGAGGGCCTCCAGTCGCTTCAGGTGGAAACACAGGAGGCGGCCGTAGAAACTGCCTCCCATCTTTTTTCAAGGAAGCCAGGGATTATAGGGCAACCCACGACCGACGTTCGCGAGAAATATTGGGGTCGCATCGAGACGATTTTGTCCAACGATGTTGCCGGCAAACGAATTCTCGTTCGCAAGGGTGGGCAGAGCAGTCTTGAGTTTCACGTTGAAAAACGCGAAACCTATTACATCCATTCAGGCTTCCTGAAACTCGGCCTGCGCATCGGGCGCGCCGAGAATCACAGTATTGTTCTGGGGCCGGGGGACAGCTATGACGTCAACCCTGGCGTGATGCACATGCGAATGGCGCTCGAAGACACCGTCATCATTGAGGCCTCGACCCGAGATTGCGATGCTGATTCCTATCTTGTTGAAGACGGCCAGACCTATCGTCATATTGAAATCGATTCCAAACCATCCATCATTGAAAAACAGGAGCAACCTGCGTGAAACTTTTTCTCGATTCGGCAAATCTGCAAGATATAGAGAATGGTCTTGTCAGAGGTCATTTGTCCGGGATCACAACTAACCCATCGCTACTCTCGAAGGAACCAAAAGCAAATTTCTACGAACACCTTAAGAAGATCGTGGCACTGATCGAAGCCGACGGACGTTCGCTTCCGTTGAGCGTGGAAGTTTTCGCCACAAGGCCTGATGAGATGATCGCACAAGCGCAAGACATTCTAGAGAAGATTCCGTATACGCAGCTCAACATCAAGGTGCCAATCGGCTGGGATGAGCTCAAGGTGATTTACGCGCTTTCCAAGCGCGGCATCAAGGTCAACTGTACCTGTATCTTCACTGAAGAGCAATGCGTGCTCGCGGCAGAGGCGGGGGCCCGCTACGTATCAATCTTCCACTGCCGGCTCAAGGATATGGGCGGAGATCCAGTCAAAGTAATCGCCGGAACTCGTCAAATTCTGGATCAGGCTGGCCACGAAGCAGAAATTATCGTAGGCAGCATTCGCATGCAAACTGACATCCTTGAGGCGCACCTCGCAGGCGGCCACATTGTCACGGCTGGAGCAAAAGTGATTGAACAAATGGCCAGCCATCCGGGAACTGACAAGTCTGTACAGGGCTTCCTCAAAGACTTCCAAGGCTGGATGTCGTGATGACAGTCTGCTTCGATATTGACGGCGTGCTGTGCGATCAAGTGGAAGGCAATTACCAGGATGCAAGGCCACACCAAGCCATGATCGATCTCTTGAATCGGCTATACAGTCGCGGTTACAAGGTCATCCTTCACACCAGCCGTTTTATGGGTCGCGCCAGGAATGATCCCGCTGAGGCCGACCGGATCGGCCGCGAATTTACGATACAGCAGCTCGCCGGATGGGGAGTCCGTTATCACGAATTGTGGATGGGGAAACCGCGCTACGATCACGTTATTGACGACCGCTCGGTTTTCTATAGGGAAGATGCAACGCATATCGAAGCCTGGCTGGAAGAAGCTATGCGAATAGCTCCTGAACAGGATTCGCGGTCCTGATTCTTCCGCCTCTTATCAACCCCGTTCAGGAATGGCAGCCTTCGCGATCAACTTCGTAGTACTGAACCCCTCGACAAAAGAGACGATCTTCACACGCCCTCCCCAGGAACGTACCTCTTCTGCGCCTACGATCTGATCGGCCGCATAGTCGCCACCCTTCACGATCACGTCTGGCTGCAATGCCATCATCAGTTCCCGTGGCGTTGGCTCATCGAAAATGACGACCGCATCGACGGCAGCCAGCGCGGCCAGCACGCGCGCGCGTGCATGCTGGTTCACGATTGGCCGAGCCGGCCCTTTCATTGCTCTGACGCTAGCGTCACTGTTGATGGCCAGGATAAGCCTATCGCCTTCGCGCCGCGCATCATCGATCAGCGTTACATGACCGACATGTAACAGGTCGAAACAACCGTTGGTGAAGACCACCGTCAACCCCACCGCCTGCCATTCCTTTACTTGTTGCCGCATGCGATCCAGCGGTAATATCTTTTCCTCTGGTCTCGCTAGCGATGTAGCTCCCTTTTCCATCGGCTACAAACCCACGATTTCTTTGTGCTCCATCGCCAGCAGGGCAGCTTGCAGCATCTCGTCGACGCTGATCGAGGTGAGGCATTTCTTCTTCTGCCGAATGCAAATCTCGAGTCTGCACAACGAGCAGTCCATCGTGTGATAGACCACCTGGTGGTGCTTGCCGACTGGGAACCAATAGCCGCGCCGATCACGTGACGCAAATGCGATAATGCACGGAACGCCCTGGGCCGCAGCCAGGTGCATAGGCCCACTGTCTGGACCTAGAAACAGTTCGGCTCCCATCATGACTGCTGCCGTTTCTCTCGGCGTCACTTGTCCGCACAGGTTTAGTACCGGACCCTGCCAGCCAACCGCGGAGTAGTCGCTCACCGAAGAATCTTCTTTCGCCCCTACCAGGAGCAGGGCATGACCCGGCAAAACCGCGCCTAATCTCGTCAGCAGCTGCCGCCAATTCTCCTTGCCCCAATCCTTGGCCTGCATCTTCGTGCCCGGTCCGCAGGCGATGAACGGCTGTCCGGAGATAGGGGATAGCAATTGCCGTGCTTTGTTCTGTTCGGTGTCAGTCAGGCGCAGATCCCAATTCTTCAGGTCTTCGATATCAGATTCGCCCAGTTCACGGATCGTCCGCAGCAGACGCTCCGATTCGTGCTCCCACATATCGCTGTCAGGTAAATAGAGCGGCTCGGCAAGCTCTCTGATCGGCAGACCGGTAATCCGTTTAATTCCACATAGCTTGAAGAAACGTACATCGCGATTCACAACGCGATCGCCGCGTGGCTTTACTAAATAAATCAGAATTTCTGGACGAAAGCGGCGAATAGACTGCCAGACCCGCGTGAGTTCGAGAAGGTTGCGAGTGCCAACGGGATAACTGATGTAGCCGTGCACAAGGTCTGATTCGCCAATGATGGCCGAGGCCGCGGGTGCTTTGGCATGAACCGGGAAGTTCGTCAGCATCAACCGTCGGGCATTCGGAAATGTGCGAGCGACGAGGTGCAACGCGGGCAGGGCTACGACTGTATCGCCGAGGCTTCCCAAGCGATAGATCAATACTCTGTTAACGTTCTGTGGATTGAGGCCTAGAGGCTTCATCTTAACGGTTGCGGTTGAATCCCGTCTCAATCCTGCATTCTCGCTTTCGATTGCCAAGTTCGAAGCGGGGTTGATCGCCTGATCACCCTCCGGATTCTCTTTGCCGGCACGAATTCGGCTTATTTGAGGATCTCCAACGGAGAATCTCCTGTTATGGAAGACGATGCCCCACAGCAGAGTCGCGCGTCTGGAGCGACACCGGACGCCCGACACTGAGATAAGTGAAGCCGCGCTCCACCATCTCAACCGGATCATAAAGATTCCGTCCGTCGATCACGATGGGATACCGCAGTGTATAGTGCAGCCGATCAAGATCGAGTTCGCCGAATTCTTGCCAATCGCTCAGAATAAGCAGCGCGTCTGCGTCTTCCGCGGCAGTGTATGGGTCATCGACATAGCGCATGCGCTCAGATGGTGGGATGACTTCCTTCGATCGCTCAGACGCCGCCGGATCGTACGCAGTGACCTTAGACCCTTCTTTTAGAAGTTGCTCGACGATTCCCAGGGCGGGAGAGTCGCGGATATCGTCGGTTCCACCCTTAAATGAGAGCCCAAGGACGCCGACGCGCTTGCCTCGGAAGGTCCATAGCGCCGAACGTACCTTCTGGAAAAACCGCTTCTTCTGCTCTTCGTTGATGCCTTCCACTTCCTTCAGCAAATTGAAATCCACGCCCAGCTGCTCGGCGACATAACGGAACGCTGCGACATCTTTCGGGAAGCAAGACCCCCCATACCCGATGCCGGCACGCAGAAACTTAGGCCCGATACGGCTATCCATGCCTATGCCCCGCGAGACCTGTTCGACATCGGCTCCCACGGCCTCGCAAATGTTGGCAACCACATTGATGAATGAAATTTTCATCGCCAGGAAGGCGTTCGAGGCGTGCTTGATAAGCTCAGCAGCCTTCGTGGAGGTAAGCAGAAACGGCGGAGGATTGTTCTCAGTGCAGGTGCCGGGAACAGACTGAGGCAAGCGATAATATGCGCCCGAGGTCAGTGGTTCGTAGATGGCGCTCAACAGTTTTCCAGCGCGCTCACTCTCGGCACCTATGACGATGCGGTCGGCATGCAGGAAATCCACGACCGCCGTGCCTTCGCGCAGAAATTCGGGATTCGATGCGACATCGAAAAGTTCCTTCGGGACGCCATTGCGCTCAATCACACGGCGAATCCACTCATTCGTATAGACCGGCACCGTGCTCTTTTCGACGATGACCTTATAGTCGTCGATGGAACGGGCAATTTCGCTCGCGACCGCGTCCACGTAAGACAGATCGGCGCTCCCCGTCTTGCTTTGCGGGGTTCCCACCGCGATGAATATCACCTGCGATTGTTGCGCGGCAGCGCGCAGATCGGTGGTGAATTCCACTTTGTTCTCAGGGTCGCGACTGAGCAGTTCTGGAAGATACTCTTCGTGGATCGGAACAACGCCGTCACGCAGCATCTTCACTTTGGTCTCGTCGTTGTCGACGCATATTACGCGATGCCCTATTTCCGCGAAGCATGCCGCGGCAACAAGTCCTACATATCCCGAACCGACAATGGCAATGGAAACTGGCTGGCTCATGAGCCTCCTCGCAAACAGGTGCACTACGGAGTGCAGGCAAACAGGTGTATCGAAAGATTTATCGTAAAAAAGCTGCCAACAGCCCAGAAAAATCAGGACGGTTACGATTCAGGCAAACGTCAACTGCCCTTCATAACGGTTTTAGATAAATGCATGACGCTTATGAACGCGGTGCAGCACAGACTTCTCCCCTAAGAATCGCCAAACACGTCTGCGTTGTCAATGCATCTGTTCCACACGCGGGATTCAGTATCACTAACCCCATGGTATGCTACCTACAGTTTTTTATACTCATTAGGCGCTTATAAGTTAATGATTCAACAAGAATTACACCGCAAGCCACTATGAGCGTGCCGGATCATGTTTCTTCAGGTACCGCGCGTCCAGCAGCAATGCGCACCCCCAGGACAGCTCGTGTGGCATATTTCGTCAGCCACCCTATTCAATATCAGGCCCCTCTACTAAAGCGTATAGCTCTTGAAAACGATATCGATCTCCACGTTTACTTCTTCAGTGATCTTTCCGTTCGGGGCTATGGTGACAGAGGCTTTGGTGGTATCTCCGTAAAGTGGGATATCCCCCTACTCGATGGATACTCGCACGATTTTCTTCCCTCCTTTCGTCATAACGACACCCTCGATTTCGCCGTTCCTCTCAGTTATGGAATCTTCAGCCGGTTGCGTCATGAAAGCTTCGATGCCGTATGGGTGCATGGATACCACACTGTCAATTGCCTGCACGCAATCCTTGCTGCACGGCTGCTTCGCATTCCCGTGATTCTGCGTGCGGAATCTCAATTGAATGATCGCGTCCGAACAAAAACAACTCTCCTTGCGAAGCGCCTCTTCTTCCCGGTTTTGAAGCACCTGGTACGCTGCGTCATGCCCATCGGGAAGGCCAATGCCAGGTACTGGCGGGAATATCTGGGCTCGAAGATCTCTATGTATCCCATGCCATACGCTGTGGACAACGACTATTTCAGCAGGAACGCTGCCGATGCCGCGCCGCAACGGGAGGCGCTGCGCCGGGAACTCGGGCTTCGGTCTGGGCGCCCCATCTTTCTGTTCGCCTCCAAGCTTCAAACCCGCAAGTGTTGCGCCGATCTCGTGGATGCTTTCCTCAAGTTATCCCAAGTCCCGGGAGTCGATCCTCTCGCCTATCTACTAATCATTGGCGACGGCGAGGAACGAGCTACAATCGAGCGCCGCATTCACGAGTCCGGGCTTTCCAGTATTCGCATGCTGGGATTCAAAAATCAAAGCGAACTGCCGCGTTTCTTTGACTTGTGCGATGTATTCGTTCTTCCTTCCATCCATGAACCGTGGGGTCTCATAGTGAATGAAGTGATGAATGCCGCACGTCCTGTCGTGCTCTCCGACGATGTTGGGTGCCACACCGACCTGGTTGAAGACGGCGTCAATGGATTCATTTTCCCCAGGCAGAACATCGATGCGCTGAGCGCCGTTCTCCGCCGCTTCCTTGATGATCCATTGCTCGCGCAAAGGATGGGTCAACAAAGCCTCAAGATCGTCGACCGGTACAGTTTCGATGAGTGCGTCCGCGGCCTGCGTCAGGCTCTTGCCGTTTGCATTCCGGGTTTCGCTGCATGATTGAACTCACGGAGCCTGCCGCCAATCCCGACAGGCGGCGCGTCCTGTATGTGTCCTCGCTTGTTTCCTATGGCACAACGACGTTTCGATTCGAAGCGATGCGGCGCCTCGGCCAGGATGTCACTCCGTTCGAGATCGGGACCTATGTACCCCGTCAGCGGCATCTAAGGGCCCTCCGCAGTCGCTTCCCATTCGGTCCGCTCGTCTCGCGTATCAACCTGGACTTGGTGCGGATGGTTCGATCGGCGCGCCCAGACGTGGTCTGGTTCGACAAGCCGACCCCCTTTACGCCGGAGACTATGGAGGCAATCCGTTCCGCCGGGGCCCGGATCATCTTCTATGTGCAAGATGGTCCATTCGGACCGCGCAATGACGGCTGTTGGCGGCAGTTCTACCGGGTCTATCGGATGGCTGATCTGCATTGTTTAGTCCGCGAAGCGGATGTGGTCCGTTATCGCGAATGGGGGCTGCCTTTCATCAAGACCATGTTCAGTTTTGATCCGGTGATGCACTACCCACCCCCCGAGGGCTGGGCGGATGGGGACCGCGACCGGGAGGTCTCATATATTGGGCATCCGCATGAGGAGCGGCCGGCGTTTCTCCGGACTCTGACTGCGCAACACGGTTTGTCTCTCTCGATCAACGGCAACCTGTGGGAAAAGATCTTCGGAACAGAGCAACTACCGAACTGCCGGATCGGCGGACACCTTGACGGTCGCCACTACCGGGAGGCGATCTGGAGATCGAAGGTCAATCTGAGCTTCGTGACGCAGGCCAACGAGGACGACATCGCGCACAAGGCGGTGGAGACCGCCGCCTGTGGCCAGTTTCTGCTGGCCTTGCGTACGCCGGGCCACGAGGCGCTGCTTGAGGAGGATCAGGAGGCAGTTTTCTTTTCGTCGGTCGAGGAGTGCGCAGAGAAGGCCCGGTTCTACCTGGATCGCCCGGATCTGAGGGAAGCCATTGGGCGCAGGGCGCGGGAGCGGGCTGTTCGGTCGGGTTATGACAACGACACGCAGTTGGCGCGGATTCTGAATCGGCTCAACGGCAAAGAGTGAGCCCCAACCCCTCCCGCCGCCGTTTTTTTGGCCAACGCATGATTCAGCGATGGTTACAACCTTCCCCCGACAAAGGTTTGAAAACATTGGTTTTATTTCATTTGGTCTGGTCCTAAAATGCCTTCGATAAATTGCACATAATTCAGGGCGACTAGCTTAGACCGGTCAGGTAAGTCATTCATTTTGCTAGCGTTAACAAAATGTCATAGATCCTAAACAAGTTACAGGCCTATTGCTGCGAAGGAATAAAATGCTCGATATTGGCCCGCACTTGTTCTTTTCCATTATGGCTGGTGGGCGATAATTGCCAGCCAGGACTGTCTGGGGATACGCGGCTTTGCATGAAGGGGTTACGAGATTTGGCCGGGGCTCAGCAGTTGACAGTGAATTTTGAAGCTGAAACGAAAGTGAGAATTGCAGTTGGTTGGCAGCCGGTGAGCGGAGATTGATTGTCCGACAAAGTGGAACTTCTCAAACATATTTATGACCGGTTCAACGCCCGTGACATGGAGACCGTTCTCGCGGCAATGCACGCGGATGTCGCGTGGGCCAATGGGATGGAGGGTGGGCATGTTCATGGACGGGATGGCGTGCGCAGCTACTGGACACGTCAATGGGCGATGGTCGATCCGCAGGTCGAGCCGGTGGGATTCTCGACTGGCCCAGCGGGAGAAGTTATTGTCGACGTCCATCAGGTTGTGCGCGATCTTGAAGGCGGATTATTGGTCGATCAGATGGTGGTGCACATCTTTCGGTTTGAGGATGGCCTGATCCGGCGATTTGATATCGGCGGGGTGTAGATCTTCCGTGAATCGCGTCGCCTCAAACGGCCCGCACACTAAGGCGCTACAGGCCGCGGCCGGTGACGCCAGGCTTGATGGAGATATGCATGAAACCTCTACAATCGTTGCTCATCACCTGCATTTTCCTGCCGATAGCCGCATGGGCGGCGGAGACTCCACCATTGACCCCGCCTGACCAAGCCGCAGTAGTCGAAGGCAACAATGCCTTCGCCGTTGACCTGTATGGCCAGTTGCGGAAACGAAGCGGCAATCTCTTCTTCTCGCCCGAGAGTATTTCGACCGCGCTGGCCATGACGTTTGCCGGGGCACGCGGCGCTACAGCCTCCCAAATGGCGGATACACTGCATTTCATGCTGCCGCCGGAACGGTTGCATCCGGCAATGGGCGGGCTGCTAAGCGATCTCAACGCCGTGCATGATGGGTACCAGCTTCGCGTGGCCAATGCTCTGTGGGCGCAACAGGGTTATACGTTCCTCGATTCTTTCCTCAAGGTGACCAAGACCGATTACGGCGCGGGTTTTAATCAGGTGGATTTCAAAGGAGAGACTGAGGCGGCGCGGTTGACGATCAACCGATGGGTCGAGCAGAAAACAGAAAATAAGATCAAAGACCTTATCCAACCAGGCGTACTTGATTCCATGACAAAGCTGGTGCTGACAAACGCCATTTATTTCAAAGGCGACTGGCAGACGCAATTCGACAAGGCGAAAACAAAGGATGAGGATTTCCATGTATCCCAAGGGCAGACTGTAAAAACGCCGCTGATGCACCGCGAGGGTGAATTCAACTATTTCAATGGCGAAACGTTTCAGGTGCTGGAAATTCCTTACAAGAGCACGGAATTATCCATGATCATCTTTCTGCCCAATGATATGAGCGGCCTGCCTGCTTTAGAACAAGCGGTGACCGTGTCCAACACGCAAACATGGCTCCGCCAGCTGGGGCCAGTTTCCAAAGTTGTTGTGACGATGCCCAGGTTCAAGTTGACGCAACAATTCGAGCTTGAAAGCACACTTAGCGCCATGGGAATGCCGCTGGCGTTTGAAAAGGGCGCAGATTTTTCAGGGATGACCGGCAACCGCGAATTCTTCATTTCGGCTGCGATCCATAAGGCTTATGTCGACGTAAATGAGGAAGGAACCGAAGCGGCGGCGGCGACTGCGGTGGTTATCAGGCCAACGGCCGTTCGGTTGCACCCGCAGCCACCCCCTGTTTTTCGCGCCGACCACCCGTTCGTTTTCCTGATTCGCGACAATCGCTCCGGCAGCATTCTGTTCATGGGCAGAGTGATCAATCCTGCTAAGTGATGCTGGTAAAACATGCTATCTTTACTTCTGGGGATGTAAGTAAAGATGAAAACGAGCAGTGTGAGCAGCAAGGGACAGGTGACAATTCCCCAGGAAGTCCGGATACGGATGGGCCTGAGGGAAGGCGATCGCGTCGAATTCGTGGTGGAGAACGGGCAAACGATCCTCCGGCCTGCTCGTGGGCACAAGAGTCGTTTTGATAAATATGTCGGGGCGCTGCCCTACTTTAAGAGCATCGATGAAATAAACGCCTGGGTACGCGAGATGCGGGAGGATCGTGCGGAGCGCGATTGATACGAACATCATCTCCGCATTGTGGTCTGGCCAAGCAACAGCTGCAGTTGTGAAGAACCTGCTCGACGAAGCCGCCGAGCGCGGCGGTCTTGTGATTTGTCCGGTGGTCTACGTCGAGTTGCGCGGATTTCCGCGCGCGACAGCCTCGTACGTCGACAGTTTTCTGGATGAAACGGGAATTCTGGCGGATTGGACCTTCGACCAAGCGATCTGGCAGCTTGCCGCCGAACGATATGAACGATACGCGGTGCGAAAGCGCAAACAGACGATGGGTGAACCTAAGCGGCTCATCGCCGATTTTATCGTTGGCGCTCACGCCCTACTGCGAGCCGACGTGCTCTTGACTCTCGATCCGCGTCCTTACCGACGGGATTTTGCGGAGTTGTCGTTGCATCCCTGACCGGTCCGGCTGAGCCTGCACTCTGGAATGGTCGTTTCGCCTGCGGCTCTGCTTGGGCCAGGGTCAACGAGGCCTGGTGCAGAGGGTTGACACTGCCCACTCAAGCCAACATCATCTTCAGTTTCTACGCGATACAAGTGGAGAATCGATCGCGCCCTGGCCGGAGATGGGTCCAGGTCCTCGAAGCCGAACCACGCCTTCAGGTCTATTACTGCAACACTTTGACCCGGGAACTCGAAGCCGGGATCCAGCGCGCGACGATCATACATCGATGGACTCCGATCTCAGCCCAGGAGGGAGGCAAAGACGGCGCTCCCGCCTTGGAAAATGCTCCGCGTTTGACATTTTCCCTCTCTCCCGACGGCGGATGAACTGGAAAGGATGTCCCGGAACAGCCTGCAAAGCAAGTCGTGGAACTTGACAAACATCAGGCTTGAGTGGGCACCCTGCCCACCGAACCCCGTCTACCGTATCGACTTCCCTTGCAAGGAACGTTGCATGATCAACAGGCGCAACCATTCTCCGAATTTGTTACCGGCTTCAGGCAGTAAACCTGCTTCCTGAAATCCGAGCGACTTGTGGAGAGCGACAGAAGCGATATTTACTCCACAAATGCAGGCAACCATCGAGTGACAGTCTTTCGCCTGACATTCCGAGACCAGTTCAGTCAGGAGCATCTTCCCAACTCCGTGGCCGATACAATCAGGGCGCACGTAAATTGAGTCCTCAACCGTGAAACGATACCCTTCGCGGGGACGGAATTGCGAAGCGTAACAAAAGCCCACGATATAACCCTCGAGCTCTGCTACCAGATAGGGCAAACCGCGATCCAGAACGGCCCGCCGCCTTCGCAACATCTCAGATAGATCCGGGGCTACGATCTCGAATGTCGCTGTGCTGGTTTCGACGAACTCGGCATAAATGGCGGTGATGTCGGCCATATCTGCGGGTGTCGAGGCTCGCACCAGGCACCCCGACTCATGAGGATCAGGGTCTATCAGTGTGGTAGCGCCACTTTCGGCTGTGTTGGAGCCGCGGTTCGAAACAGGCTTCCAGCGGATTGAATCGCTTGTTCCCACCCTGATTTAGCTGGACCAAGACCTCAGTTCTCTTTAGTAGACTCCCAAACGTATAAAGAAACGGTAAGATTTTCGACTGTATTCCATGATGGAAGGGAGTCCTATTGCCAGCGGTTATGCTCGGTCTGCGGTAGCGACGTGCCGTGCAGAACGATGATTCTGCCTCACTCAAGCCATCGGGCTTGAGTGGGCCACGTTGCCAAAGAAGGAAGCGAAGATTCCGACGGAGCTCTCTGAGGATGTAACTTCGAGAGGAAGCATTTCCGCTTAATCTGGTGGATGTTAAGGTGTGCGCGGTGCCGACTGTTCTGCTGCTGCCACACGCGGGGCCAGGAAGCTCGG
>Ga0206959_10186_pt1 | contig 17180 bp, 14 predicted proteins | sample Alteio_BWOrgHeat_31_FD_152971 | JGI IMG/M metagenome (GOLD analysis project Ga0206959, IMG submission 152971) | Enriched cells from forest soil in Barre Woods Harvard Forest LTER site, Petersham, Massachusetts, United States -... | ecosystem: Environmental > Terrestrial > Soil > Temperate forest >...
GAAGCGGTGCCAGTCCTATGCAATAATGGGCCTATCATCAGAATCGGTATGCGGTTCAATCCTGCAAATCGCTCAGGTACAACAGTAGTTGAAAAGGAAGCAGTTTGGATCGTGAGAGTACCATTGTCATCTGCACTCGTAGAAATCTCGGAGCCAAGTGAACGAGCAATATCACCGGTAATATCGACTTCGCCCAACTGAATTGGCGCATTCGTAAAAGTGCTTGGCGCATCCGAAAGCATGGAGGCCACTATTACCTTCGAGATCAAATTCTTAGTGCCCCCCACCCTGACCGAACCAGTGAGCGGCTTACCGCCCGTTACACGAAATGCGTCCATTAGAGAATGTTTTTATTAAAGTGTTGTCAGCGGGCGGAGGCTAATTCAGTGCTTGAATTCTTTGAAATATCGTAAAGAAATATTTTCGAGCTATTTCCTGGCGACGGAAGAGAGTAAATTAGCAATGTCTCTTTCGGAGCGATGGCAAGCGGGTAATAGCCTTCGGGCAAGCTTAAATCTGTGTTAGAAGCTGCATCTTTAACGATCAACTTCCCAGACTCACTATAGACCACATATTTGCAATTAGGTGAGTAATCCAATGGAATAGGTTTTTGCTTAAAATCTGTCAAATCAAAAACTTGAATTTTGGGGCTTCCCGGATCGAGCATTACCGCGCCAATTTTTTCACCTGCGTCTATTTGCTGTGGGGCTCGATCAGTTGATTCAATATCGTAAAACATCATTGAATTTGCAGATGAATCTTCAAGTAAGAGTTTCTTTTGGTCACGAGTCCACGCAATAGTGAAGTAGTCTTTATCGTTCGGAAAAACAAGATCACTCGAAAATTGCTGAGTATCGTAGCGATATACATCAACCTTATCTCGACTAACCTTATTGTTAGTATAGTAAACGAACTTGCCATTGTATGATAGGCCGATGATCTCGCTCGTGACGCCTTCTCCACCAGGAGTTAAATCTTGCAACTCAGAGCCATCGTCCTTAATTCGATAAATATGGTAGTCTTTGCCGTCGTCAGCAAGACGCATAAAAAGAATTTCTGGGCGGTTCAGTAGATGGAAAAATCGGACAATACTTCTATCGGTAAATTTCGTAATTTGGATGGGCGGATTTGCAGGGCCCGCGATAATTCGGCCATATTTATCGGCGATCGTCATTCCCCAGATATTTGCGACACCCCCATCTTTGGAGAGATAAAAGGCTTTTTTCTCGTCGTTTGAAAAACAGGCGCTTATCGTGTGGTTAGTGTCAACAGGTGGAAGAGCATGCCAGAATTGAGCATGTAATATGGGGGGAGCCGCTATCAAAGCAGCGACGAGAAATAGAGACTTCATCATATTAACTTTCGGAGGTGTCTCTGTCCGCTAATGCGGCAGTACGCAAGCTTGCAGGGCTGTTTGGTCCTCGAATTCAAGTAAGCGCATAGTGCCAGCGCCAAATCCGAGCAGGTAATGGATCTCCTCGTTATCCCATATCCAATAGATCCATTGGTCGTTTCGGGCGCGGTCTGCAGGTCCGAGCGATGTATCCAACAATTTCGCGACCTCTTCAACCTTCTCGCGAGTAACGGGCATGTATGCTGACCAATCGAGCTTTGTCAGCTTATGCTCGGCGGAGTCTATATGAAATAGCAAATGGCCTTCAAGGTCCCACAGCTTTGCTCCAAGACAAACAGAGTCTCCTGGGTCGGTAGAACTTGGCACGACAGTCCACTGTGCGAGGGATGAATCCACAACAGCGGTCTTCGCGCCGATGGCAATTGGTTGTGCATTTGCTGAAATTGTGCCAAAGCACAAAAATGCCGCCAAAAGGGCGACTGCAATGGATATATGGTATATAATTCTTTCCCTCACCGAAAAAGATAACAACGAAAGATTGTGATTCGTTAGTTACGAGATTTTAATGCAATAGGTTCCTTTTATACATGGAACGCCTGCCAAATTTAGCTGTTTCTGAACAAAGAAATGAAAAAAGTCTATATAGAAACATACGGATGCCAGATGAATGTGGCGGACACGGAGGTCGTCCTCTCAGTGCTGAATAAGGCTGGCTATCAGCCGACCACGGAGCTTGAGGGCGCTGATATAGCTTTTATGAATACATGCGCCATTCGCGAAAATGCTGAGGATAAGATATGGAACAGGCTCGACCATTGGAAATCGCTTAAAAAGAGAAACCCGGATATGGTTGTTGGAATCCTCGGCTGTATGGCAGAGCACTTGCGGAAAGACATGCTCCAAAAATCAGGGGATATTGTCGATCTTGTAGTCGGCCCGGATGAGTATAGAAGATTGCCCGCGTTAGTCGAGTCAATTTCAGGTTTTAGCGAAGAAAATAATCAACTAAACCCTAAACCCAATACTCTAAACCCTGCCACTATTGCGGTCAAACTTTCACGAACTGAGACCTATGATGACATTCTTCCTTTTCGGAATGAAGGCATCAGTGCTTTCATTTCGGTAATGCGCGGGTGCGATAAATTCTGCACTTTTTGCGTAGTGCCATTTACTCGGGGACGAGAGCGTTCGCGATCGCTCTCATCTATCGTCGATGAGTGTATGGAGTTGGAGCAGCAAGGTTTTCGGGAGATCACATTGCTGGGGCAAAATGTGAATTCTTATAGAGATCATTTGTCTGTGGGCTCTGGGTCTTATGGTACAAATGGGACTGATAAATCTCATCCCAAGAATCCTATTAATTTCATAAATCCTGGATCAGACAATTTCCTCGATTTTTCAGACCTGCTTGCTGCCTGTGCTCGTGCTATACCAAACGTTCGCATTCGTTATACAACCAGCCATCCTCAGGATTTCGATCAAAAGCTTGTAGATACGATGGCAGAGCATGACAATATTTGCAAGTATATTCATCTACCGATTCAATCAGGCTCTAACCGAATTCTCAATCTGATGAACAGAACTTATACGAGAGAGCACTATCTTTCAATCGTCAAGATGATCCGAAAAGCCATGCCTGAGGCTGCCCTATCGACAGACATTATCGTCGGGTTTTGCACAGAGACTCTGGAAGACCATGAAATGACGAAATCTGTTATGCGAGAAGTGGCATACGAAGGTGCATATATGTTCAATTATTCGCCACGTCCGAACACTCGTGCATGGAATACTCTCGCTGACGACGTACCTCTCGAAGAGAAGACTCGCCGCCTGCAAGAAATTATAGTTATCCAAAACGAATCTTCTTCACGGCGAAATTTGGCTGAGATCGGTCAAGAGCACACGATCCTTGTCGAAGGCCGCTCGAAAAAAAACGCCGATGAATGGAAAGGCCGAACTGACACAAACAAAACAGTTATATTCACGCGTCTTGATGCCGAGGTGGGAGAATACCGCCGTGTTCGAATCAATCGCTCGACGAGCGCAACACTCTTTGGAGAACTGATCGATCTCGACCGGGCTGCTAACCGCATCAAGTCCGATATACACGGTCATGATCGAGGAGAAGTGCTTTACGACCTCTCTCCTCTTGTTATTTCAAGCGTCAATGCGAACGAACATTCTGGAATTCGGCAACCTGCGGCAATGGAATTAACAGTTCTGAACTAGTTCTCAACCGATCAAAATCGGTTTGATTTTCTCTTTAATCGCACAACACCATCGAATCCCTCAACCCTATCCAAAATGAGAAGCAGATCCAACTGCTTATTTTGCCTGGCTTAGGCGGCGATCACCGCATGGCACATTTGCAACTAAGTCTTCCATACGATTGCATCACTCCCGATTACATCCCATTTCTGCATAACGAACCACTCGAAGCATACTCACTCCGTTTTGGTAAATTGCTTTTAGCTGAAAATAAGATAGATCCTAATAGACCCCTTTTTATATCTGGATACTCGCTTGGTTCGGCTATTGGTCAGGAGCTGGCAAGGTTTATTCCTTCACGCGGTGTTATTCTGATCGGAGGGCTTTTGACTTCTGACGAGATCCGTGCCATCCCACGCTTCTTCGGACGTTACATTTGCTGGTGGCTTCCATTATGGATATATCAGACTGCGAAACCTTTCATAATACCTGTAATGCTAATGATATCGGGCATCTTGAAAAAGGAAGTACAATTGGCTGCAACTATGTATCGAGACATACCGCAAGGGCTATTCCGAGATGGGTCTCATGCAATCGCACAGTGGGCGGGTTGTAGGGTTAACGTATCAGTCTCCCGAATTCACGGCGAGAAAGATCATATCATTTCTTGCCCAAAGCCAGGTAAGAATATTGTAATTATTCCCTCGGCAAAACATCTCGTTGGGCTCGCAAAACCTGAAGCTGTCAACATTGGTATTGAACAATTTATCGATAGCCAAATGCATGATAGAACATGAAAGCTTGACGCAGCACACTTTCCCAATGGCGAACGAATACAGAAGCCTTGATAATTGCGGTCAAGCATCGCTTTCCACAGCTTAAAAAGCGATAATAAAGGTTAGAATTGGGCTACTCAAATTTTATCCCTTCAGATGTAGATAAATTAGTGCATAACGTTCTAATTATGAACATCCATGTTAATAACTTGCTGTAAACAAGTGGATATCTTAGCAAAGACGCGAATTCAAGCAAATTAGAGGGGTTGGAACCTTTGCCTAAAAACGTGCCGAGAACAGTTCCAAGTGCTTTGAATAGAAAGATATTGTGGGATAATGAGTGGACAACTCATCAAAAAAACCGCTATTTTATGTAATTGATACGAACGACTTCTGAGGATTCATTGGCCTGTTCTACTCGAATAATATACTCCCCAGAATGTAGATTCGGGTTTGCGATTTGCACCTCGTTCGCCCCAAAATGAAGCACCCCGAGGTCGATGTTGGCTTGTTCCATACCGTTAATGTCATATATTCTTGCAAGACCTGTTCCTTCGCGGTCTGTAAGAATATCGAGTGTCAGCTTGTCGCTTCCATAAACTGGATTTGGCCAGGCATTGGTAACGGCAAGTCCCGCCGTTTCCTCACTATTCGCGGCTACATTACTTTGGGGATTACCAATCAAATGGAGTGTATCCATTCTCAAATCTCCAGGATTGTCAAGAGGATAAGAAGTCAGGTAAATTAAACAAGAGTCTGGGCTTGTCAACGCGGGAGTCTGAACTGTGAAGGCAAGATTCTGTATAGCGTTAACTCCACCGGTAGCGTCAAATGGGCTTACCACCTCTGCTCCCGAAGAACACGAGTCTCCAACGCAATAATTCAGAAGTGTCCATCCCTTTGGCAGCATTGAACTGACTGAGAAATGATAGCTATCCGGAATAGTTAGTAAATTCTTAAATTGGGTTGTAATGGTGCTTGAATTGCCGGTGAAGAAATTTACGTAAGGAAAATTGGGGTTTGATGAGCCGCCGTCGAGAAGATGCGTATTAACTACCGCGACAAAACGATAATTAGCGGAGTCGGCATGATTTTCAGTTTGCGGATGAACACTAAGATATAAGACCACCGAGTCTTTCTTAGTCAAAACAGGCACCTTAAGAGTGAAATTGATTTTTTGCTGGTATGCAGAAATAGTGGAATATCCCTCAAAAACACTGCTGTCCGATGCTCCAGAAGTACAACTATTACCCACACAGTATTTAGACAGTGACCACCCCTGGGGAATCGAATCCTGAGTAGAAAAATGATAATTCGTATTGGCGGCGGCATGATTCTCCAAAATATCTGAAATAAAGTGAGTGCCAGTCCCTGCGAATACGAACTGAAAAATCGAGCCCTGGGCCCATTTAAAGATAAGTGGCGAGGCCGCTGGAATAAAACTATCTCTGAAAACTAATTGAATGGTATCCTCAGGCAACCCGACAACCCCTGCACGCAGCCAGACTGTCGAACTATCCGGATAGTCACTGAGAGCAGGACTCAAATTAAGCTGGAGGGTAGCTGTGTCTCCGGGCGCGATCACATAATTCTCACTATCATCGGCAGGAGAATAGCATGACTGCCCCCAACAAACGCTTGAAGACCACCCTAACGGCATTCGGTAAGTCCTTCGGAAATAAGCCGTGATCGGGCTAGAAGAAGTATTGACAATTCTGACTCCAGTATCATGAGTTGCTCCGTCACTGACATCTGTCCAGTCAGATGACGAACCTATGATCTCAAATGGGAGTGATGCAGGCGTCATGCTTCCCTTTGGGTAAAGGCGCGGGGTTGCCTGAGTTTCAATAGAACCTTTCTGTTGAATCGAAGGATCCTGTTGTTGAGCAAAACCGGGCGACGTAATCAAACAAAGAGCGATGAACGCTGCGGAAGAGAAAAGGATGGTGCTATCGGGAAAGATCTTCATTGAATCTCGGCAATGGACGGATAAAAGAGTAACGTTCGCTATCTATCAATTTCTTAATTAATAACAGGTAATTAACACATTATTAAGTTCTCCCACAATTGGCACACTCTTACCCACCTTTCTTTTTGCCTTGTCGCTATTTTTATCACTCTCAGTGACAGTTACTGATAGCTTGCGTATTTTTGCATCATGGATAAGATAAAAATCGCTCTCGTAGGTTGCGGCAACATCGGTCAGGTCGTGCATTTGCCTATACTCGAAAAAATGGCTGACGTCACTATCGCCGCCGTTGTCGATCCCGATAAACGCAAAGCACAGGCTGTCGCTGCTCGCGCTCATATTCCGGCTTCATTCACTTCGCTCGATACTCTGCTTTCCTCACCGATCGCAGAGGAGATCCAAGCTATCGACATCTGCACTCCCACCGACAGCCACCGGCCTCTCGCTATCGCAGCCATGGAAGCCGGTAAGGACGTGCTCGTCGAAAAACCAATTGCCCGCACTGCCAAAGAGGCACGCGAGATGGCCGACTGTGCCGCAAAGTATGGCCGCAAGCTCATGGTCGGAATGAACAACCGTTTCCGCCCCGACACAATGCTCCTTAAGTCCTTCATCGAAAAGAAGGAGCTTGGAAAAGTTTTTTATATGAAGTCCGGTTGGCTCAAGCAGCAATCCAGCATCGCAACCTGGCAGCAACAGCAGGAAAAATCCGGCGGCGGAGTGATTCTCGATCTCGGTATCGTCATGCTCGATATGGCGATGTGGCTTCTTAATTATCCCGAAGTGCTCACTGTCAGCGCAGCATCTTATAAGCAGTACAGCAAGACCGTCGAGGACTCCGCAGCATTCTTCGTCCGGCTCGAAGGCGACGTAACTTTTACAACCGAGATAAGCTGGACCTTCCAGCGCGAAGGCGATTTCTTCTATCTCAATGTTTTCGGCAACGATGGAGCGGCTTTTATCAATCCACTAAAAGTTATGAAGCGCGTTGGCGGTCAGCTAATTAACCTAACTCCAGCGAAAGCTCAAACGCCGGTCAGCCTCTACAAGAAATCGTACGAGAATGAACTGAGGTATTTCATCAACGCTGTCAAAGGCATCGTCCCGCTCGTGTCGACTGGACAGGAATCTGCAAAGCGTATGTCTGTCGTGGAAGCGATCTACCAATCTGCGGCGAAAAAGAAGGAAATTGTGATCTCTAAGAAATAACCAGAACAAGGATTCCTGTATATGATCGCTCATGTGCTGGATTTGATGGATTATGCGGACGCCCTATTGTCATTCCTACGTTCGCGGGAATGACACGAAGCCATTGGCGCAATCGGATCCAATCAGTGTAATCCAGATTTTATCTCGATTCCAGCAGTTTCCTATCGACATTCGTTGTATCCCCAACAATAACCCAATTGAAATTTCGGAGATATTTATTCGCGGCATCGACGATCTGCTGAGAAGTTACCTCACCAAGCTTTTTGTAAGAGAAGAATGCGTTGTGCCAATCTCCGGTTTCGATCACAGCCTGACCGAGAGATACAGCTTGCTCCGCGGTGGTCTCGACATTCATGTAATTGCGGGTTGCCCATCCGGCTATACCCTCATGAATGGCTGATTCACGAATAAGATTTTGCTGGAAAAAATCTACATCGTTGTATATTATTTTCACAGCACTATCAACGTAAGGCGTTTGCAGAGATATTGTCCCGACGGCAGTGCGGCCATCGCGGTCATCGACGTTCGGAGCGTACGCAAGATTGTGTACTACACGGATGTGATTGAAAACAAACCCCCCAAAGAAATTTCTCAGACGCAAATAAGCATAGTAATCAGAATCGCCTTTGGTTGGCGCGAGATAATATGCGAGCATATAGTCGGTAGGTAATTTGCGCGCAAATGGAGGGAAATATGCTCCCGGCGAAAATGCTTTCTTCGGCGGGGAAACGGCAATTGGTTTGTAATCACCATCGGGTAAATCGGCAAGAGTTGCTTCGATCTTTTTAGTAAGCTCCTCGCGTGAAATATTTCCGACAACAGAAAGAAGAAAACGTTTCTTTACCATTATTTCGCTAAAATGTTTTTTGAGCAATGGTATGTTCTCCTGCTCGACGTCGGCAATAGAATAATTTCTGCCATAAGGGTGCCCGACAAAATATATCGAGTCCGCAAAGAGTTCTGAATATGCGCCTGGCTCATCCTCTCGTGAACTAAGCCCTACGAGCACGCTCTTCTTGAAATTTACAAACTCGACGGAGTCAAACGCCGGATGCCTTATCATATCAGAGAAATAAGCCCATGATGTATCGAAGTTTTCGCGGATGCAATCCAAACTAAGCGCTGAGTAGTCACGCCCATTTTCTCCTCCTATCCCGGTTTGCATTCGGTACAATTTCTTGCGGAAGTAATCTTTTCCGATCCGCTGAGTACCGCTTGCTGCCACGATCTTCATTGTAAAATACTCTGAAGAAGCAGGTTCGTCAAGAGGCGTAGCAACATCGCCGCCCTTGATATACAAAATTGCAGTCACAACCGGAGAAGCAGTAGATTGACGCATCAGAATGTGAATGCCAGCCGCATCGAACTCTTGTACGTCGCTCACGGGCGTTTCTTCATCCGAATGTTTCTCTCCCAATGAAGAAAAGTTTGTAGTGTGTGTTGTCCCGCAAGCAGAAATTAGCATGAGCATTCCGACTATACCCCACACCCTAAACCACATACCCTGCTTCATGGCTGCACCTCCGTCTTCGTTTGCATATTTGGATTTCCATACTTTTGCAAGCTCGGCTCTGTCAGAACATGCCCCAGTTTACTCTGAGCTATGCCGAGCACGTAAGGCTTATTCTTAATATACCTGTGAATATAATCGGCAATATCCTGCCGTGTAACTTTACTCAGATCGTCGAGGTAATGCCCGTAGTAATCGAGTCCTGCGGCAGCCCACCAGAATGCAAGTTCATGCGAGAATGAACTTAGCTTCTCACTACGCAATAAGGTTTGAGTCCGCAAAACGCTCTTAGCTGTCTCTATCTCCTCATCTGAATAATAATTTGGATCGTCAAACTTCGCAAGTTGTGCCCAAAAAACTTTCATTGCGCTGTCGAGATGGTCAGGTGTAGTAATAAGATCGGCTTTTATAGGCCCAACTTGCCGCTGAGTGTAATATGTGAAGTTCAGCCCCTGTGCAAGGCCAGACTCCTGAAGAGCCTTCGTGAACTGATGTTCGGGTTGAGTAAGAATGAAGCTGAAAACATCGGCTACATAAGTTCCTTTGTCGTCAAGGCCAATAGACGGGCCATGCCAGCGTATTTCAACTGTTGTTCTTGGTTCATCAACTGTATCGAGCACAAGGATCGGCTTGGCTAGCGGCGGCACTCGCTTCGGCCCGCCATCGGCAAATGGGTTTGGCCCACGCTGCCATCGAAGAAAGTACTTTGGTATCAAACGGCGAATGTCACCTGTATTCACATCGCCGGTAATAATGAGGAGAGCGTTATTAGGAAGATAATATTTACCTTTTATATAGAGTAGCTTCTCTCGTGTCGCAGCATTGATAGCGGGCCTTTCGCCGAGAGGCTCCTTTCGAGATATCCAACCATCCCAAAGAGCAAGTTCCACCTTCCTGTTAAATTTGAAGAATGGATTTGCTTCGTTGCGGTCGAACTCACCGAGTACAACTTCTTTTTGCTTATGAATTTCATCAGGCTTGAAGAGGGGCGAAGTTATAGCCGTTGCCATGAAGTCAAGTCCGTCTTCAAGATTTTCTTTTGGCAATGTGAAAAAATATTCTACTTGCTCCTCCCACGTTTGGCCATTATATACGATACCGAGATCATCCACTCTCCCGAGGAAATTATCCTCGGTCGTATCTCTCGCATTAGAGGTGAAGAACATGTGTTCATACAAATGTGAAAGGCCGTTATATTCCGGCGGCTCTGTGAATGAGCCGTTCTTGACCGCGATCTCTATCGTCGCTATGGGCGTGAGGTGATTTTCGACGACAAGTACTTCAAGCCCATTATCGAGCGTGAACCGTGTCCATGGCGGTAACTGCGCCGTTGCGGCGAGCGGCGCGATGAGATAAAAGAGAAGCGTCGCAATCGTGGAGAATAAAAATCTTATATACATTCTGTAGAGAATATGCGTGATTTTCGTTTTAGCTAATGACCTTAATCAAATAAAGGCTTCATGTCATTCCCGCGAAAGCGGGAATCCAAGCCTATAATTTACAGTAACTTGGGGTCTGGATTCCCGCATTCGTGGGAATGACATTATTATTTTTCGTTTTATTTCCAATTGAGCTATAGTGGCAATTTGTAAGGGCATTACTTGCGCGAAAAGTTCACGAGGCGGAGCAGAACGAGGTCCTGCAAATTACTCGCCTCACGAACCGGAGTGGTGAAGTTATTACCTATTATCGAGAAGGCGAGCATCTCCCCATCTCGCGTAGTTAGGTACCCAGAGATCGAGCGAACTCCCGTGAGAAAGCCAGTTTTTGCATGAACGTTGCCCTCGGCAGCGGTTGACTTCAAACGGGTTTCAAGCGTACCATCTACCCCCATTACAGGCAGAGATTCGTAGAAAGGGGTGAAAAGTTTCGGCTGAGTGCGCATTGCCGAAAGCAGTTTCGTGATCTGCCCGGCGCTTATCAGATCCATTCGCGAGAGGCCGGAGCCATCCGCAATTGCAATTTTCGAGGTATCTACTTCCACAGAAGCAAGGAAATTCTTCATAACTTCCGCGCCTTTCGTCCAGCTACCTTCGCCGCCGATCTCCTTTGCGACAGTGCGAAATAACTGCTCTGCGATCAAATTATCCGATTGCTTATTCATTGCTCGAACGATCTTTGAAAGTGGCGGACTCGTATAACTTGCCAGCACGCGAGCTTTCAGAAATGGATACGGTTTAGTCCATCCGCGAGATGTTCTGACATCGCTCAAAACGGCTATTCCATGTTCGCCAAGCGCCTCATGTAGAAGTGTTGCGGCAAAAAGCGTCGGGTCTTCTACGGAAAGCTGCTGATTTACAGCTGCACCATGAAGAGGGATCTCCCCTTTGATTGAAATTGTGTTTGAACCAAGTTCGCGCGTAATATCAATAGATGGAGTTCCAGCGGCGATCACAGAATCGGACTCTTTGTGACGCTTCAGTGTGATCGAATCAGCTTTCGTCGTCCCAAGATTTTCAACTTCGACGTAATCAGTGCTCGGATTCAGTTCATACAATGCTGCCGAACCCTTCGACTCACCTGGAGTAACTGTAACCGACACCTGATCTTCGTTAAATACCAATCCAGCACTCTGCATCGCAAAGTAATATGGAAGGTCTTCTACCTCCCACCCTGACGGGTAATACTCCGGAGTGAAATATCCATCATAACCAACGACTGAACCATCGATTCTCCGGACACCGCGATGTGCAAGAGAATCAGCCCATGAATCGAATATTGAAGCAAGCATGGTATCCTTCGACATCATAGCCGAGCCAAGCGCCGGATCGCCGGAACCGCGAATAACGAGATCACCGCGAAGTGTCCCATCAGAAGTAATTCTACCAGTGCTGACAAGCTCGGTAACATAGCGAAAGTCCGAGCCAAGCAATGAGAGTGCTTCAGCAGCGGGTAATAATTTGAAATTGGAAGCAGGATTCAGGCTCTTTCCATCGTTCAATCGAAATAAGAATTCTCCATTATCCACCGACTGTACCGATACACCCCATGTTGCATTCGAGAATCTCGGGTCGTTAAAAATGTTCGTCAGATCGCGCTCAAGCTCGCCTGCGGAGCTGTTGTCGCGAGCGAAGGCGGGAGTTTTGGGAGGATCGATCTGCTGGCCAAACGCGGATTCACTCTGCGCAAGAATTGCGACAGCAAAAAGCATCATGCGAACCCGTTTCGATTGCAACATTGTTCTTACAAACGTCAGCAAAATTATTCTTATCTCATCCAATCTCGATTTTCTTTTATGACCGAAGAAGTTCTAATCGCACCGGCTCCGCAAGCCAAAACCAAAGAAGCCGATTTCCTCCCGCTTCGCGGCATCGACCATGTCGAGTTCGTCGTTGGCAATGCGAAACAGTCGGCTTATTATTACCGCTCGGCCTTTGGCTTTAAGCTTACCGCTTACGCGGGACTCGAAACCGGCCAGCGCGACCGTACCAGTTACCTGCTTGAACAAGGAAAAATACGTTTTGTACTCACTACTCCGATAATTTCCGATCATCCATATCACGACCACCTCCGCAATCATGGTGACGGCGCGCGAGACATCGCCCTCGAAGTCGCTGATGTTGAAAGCGCTTATCGTGAAACAACGAAGCGCGGAGCTATCGGAGTGAGTGAGCCACGCGAAGTCTCGGATGAGAACGGAATCTATCGAAAAGCCACGATCCGCACTTATGGAGATACGCTTCACAGCTTCATAGACAGGAAAGATTATCGCGGCTTTGCGCCGGGATTTAAGGCTGTCAACAAAGAAGACTCAATCGCTCGTCCTGTCGGGCTTGCCGCAGTAGATCATATCGTCGGCAACGTGGGATGGAATCAGATGAACGAGTGGGTAAGCTGGTATGAGAAAGTGATGGGCTTCCATCTTTTCGTCTCTTTCGACGATAAAGATATTTCGACTGAGTATTCCGCGCTTATGTCAAAGGTGGTTGCATCCGGAAGCGAGAAGATAAAATTTCCGATAAACGAGCCGGCTAATGGACGAAAAAAATCGCAGATAGAAGAATATATCGAGTGGTACAACGGGCCGGGAGTGCAGCATATTGCGCTCGCTACGGGAAATATTATTGAGGCTGTAACTCTGCTTTCAGAGCAGGGCGTGGAGTTCCTCCGTGTGCCAAGCTCTTACTATCGGGAGCTTGAGGATCGTGTTGGCAAAATTAACGAGCCGGTCGATGAATTAGAGAAACTCGGAATTCTCGTTGATAGCGATGACGACGGCTACATGCTCCAGATATTCACAAAACCTGTCGAAGACCGCCCAACCCTATTTTTCGAGATAATCCAGCGCCGCGGCGCCCGCTCGTTCGGAAAAGGCAATTTCAAAGCACTCTTCGAATCCATCGAACGCGAGCAGGAGTTGAGGGGAAATTTGTAGAATCCGGATTTTAATGGGCATATATTTTTTGATATTTCAGATCAAACGAGTCTGTTGTATGTGTCCGTTTTCGAGTATAATTTCCCCCAAGTTTTATCTCTGATTCCTTTCAGATTCTGAGGCATATTTTCCTGATATTAGCCTCCTGATTTTCGGCAATTCCGCTGATATTTCCTCTCAAAATCAGATCGAATTCGACTAAAATCTGTAATTTCCATTGCGGACTTTTTTCTAATTTTGGCACTCATTTTCAACCTAAAACCGGTCGGATTTTCCGCTCTCAGAACTGTGAAAATTATAACGGTTTGCAATGAAAAGATGAACCTGTTCTTCTATTTTCCTGGAGACTGGGATCGCCAAATTTCGACAATTCTCTCCCCTATGAGTAGATCATAATTTCAGGACTTTGAGAGAACCGCATTTCACTCGTGAATTTCAGTTTTGATAAAAAGTGCGGGATTTACTTTTCAATTGGACAAGCACAGAAGTGAACAGCTTTTCCCGTGGAAATCATTTTCCATAATAAACTTGGGTTCCCGCGAACCCAAAAATTCCATACTTCTCCGCTGCGGCTGATTCATATTTCCCCCCCCCCCCTGCCGTGTCGAGCGGGGACGCTCGACCCACATTCTCTTCGAATCCATCGAACGATAGCAGGAGTTGAGGGGGAATTTGTAAAAATTAGTTTAGCACATAGCTTACCAACGCATCAATTGACCACTGACCGGCAGTAGTGTCAAAATCACTCCCTTCGAAACCAATCGAGGGGATGAAGTTATAATCTATCGTTTCAGATCCCGTATCGACGATGATATTACCAGGTCTCCCAGAAGCTTGAAACTCACTATCAACTTCGTGGATTTTGATAGTTGAGAACTCTCGTCCTCCAATTGTGATCGTCCCGGTTCCATTGTATGTTCGGAACGTTTTCATGAGGTCATATGTGCCGTAGTAGGTATAAGAATTATAGACGGAATCGAATGAAGTGTCACCTCCCGTGGGAAATCGCGACCATCTGGCACCGACATCTGAACAAATATAAATGTCTCCATTCGGTGCATAAGACATAAAATGAAAAGGCAAATATCTTGACCCACCAAATGAAATTGTATTCTCTCGACCATTAATTACCCCGCTGCTTATTACGACAAAAGTGTCAGAACCGTTGTAAAGTGAATCAATATATCCCATCACAAAATAACTTCCCGGATTCGGGATAGCCCAGGAAACAGTGTTTGCTGGGCCGTTGCTACTTGAGCAGCCATCCACTCCAATCACAAGAACTAAAATTAAGATAGAGAAAGCAGCGAGTTTCATATTGTCAGTCTAAAACGTAACCGAAATACGATCATAATAGATTAATGATGCACCTCAATAAACCGTACACCCATCCAAAATCTTGCTTGTCCAGTTTTTGCCGTCGCAGGTGGAGTCTTTAATTATCCAACCTATTGTCGGAGCTATCCAGTAATCGGTGTTGAATGTTGTTATCTTCGGTGTGGCAGGCTGATTGAATTTCACGACAGAATCGTCCTCGATGCAGACTTCGTGAATTTTGAATGTGCCATAAGTATGGTTATGCTGGTAATCCGAAATATCCTCGATGTCCACGTAAGTGCGAGTGTAATCCTTATGCACGCGCGTCGAGTCAGAAAAACGAATGGCGTCCGGAGCATAGATGGTATCAGTGCTCTGCATTATCGGCGAACCTTTACCTGTTGGGAATCTCTGCCAATCGGCTTGCGAATATCCGAACGCGCTATCGAGCACGGAGTAATCGCCGTTCGATTCGAAAGCTATATACTCGATGCCGCTGCCGAGCGTAACAGCATTGGGCTTCCCTTCGAAAGTGCCAATAGCTGTTACCTCTATACTTCCATCCTCGCTGCCTTGCTGCCCTATTGCAAGGCTACCATGGAAATGGGTCTCGACATATAAGCTATTCAAGCCCGGCTGCTTCCAGTCAAGGCTGTAACTTTGTGGCGACGAGTTATTGCTGCACCCTGTCCACGCAAACGCAGCCACCAGAAGCGATGCTCCGGCAAAACTAATTACTTTTAACGCGATACGATCTTTTTGCATACGATTTTTTCAGAAGACTAAAATTCGAAAATACAACAATTCCAGACCACTTCTTCAGAAGCTCCGTTCTTATGAATGCCCAGAGTATAGATTAAGTTCTAAAATTGGATTTTGTTACATTAATTCTTCATGTCCGGACATGATCGATATTATTTTCATCTGATTTGAAGAATAATATTCCACTTCTGGGCTAAAAACAGTAGCTACCTCTGAGAAAGCTAAATTTGTTTCCAAAAACCTGAACTCTTATTCATATTGTCAGTTATACACAAACTCTTTTGAAGCAATTTGTATCGAATAGTGCTGGCAACAGAGCCAAACAATTTTTTCCGAGGTCTGCCTGAGTTGGTCTCAGGTCCGTCAGACAAGCGCTTAAACGTCTTGCTCGTCCAGATCTTGGTTGAGTTCTCTAATTAAGAATTGAGAATACCCACCAGCGCTCCGCTTTATTAAGCGGAGCGCTTTTTTTGTTCAATCTATCGCTAAAATTTCCCCACGCTCCGACGCATCTATTGGCTGAGCCGTGAATCGCTCGATGTGATTACGTATCGTAGCAAGATCGAAAAAGTGTTTGCCCACTGCATTTCGTAACTCGCGCGCTATTGTATCCTGAGTAGCCGCTACAACAACACGCTTTCCATAACTTCTAAGCAGCTCGACCGCCCGCTCGAAATCTCCATCTCCGCTGACTATGATAGCGGTATCGTACTGAGCGATCGTAGTAAAAAGATCTATTGCAAGTTCAAGATCGAGATTCGCCTTGCGTGTAAGCTCGTCCGAGGTCTCGTCCCGAAAATACTTTATGCTCTTTGCTCGGACTGTATAGCCTGCATGATTTAGATAATCGAAGAACCGCTTCTCACGAGGATCGGGCGGCATCTTTTGAGAAGCGTACCAAAAGGCATCCCCGACCGAGCAGCCTTGTGTAAAAAAATTTAGGAGTTTCAGCGGATCGAAGAACCAACCGAGGGATCGCTGTGCATAATAGGCATTCTCGCCATCGACGAAAAGTGAGATCCGGTTCTTTTCGTGACCGTTGTTAATGAGAGGATTTTGATATTCCATATTGTTTTTGCATAATGCTACTAATAATGATCTCCCCGCCAATAATCTGACACGGGTGTCAACCCAGAATAACAGGGCTGCTAAAATTAAATTCTTTTTCCCGTCTCGCGATCGAACAAATGCACTGCGCTGCCCGGTATGCCAAAAGAGACGGCATCGCCAAGCTTGAGGCGTTCGTGTCCGGCAGCCGATTGCGGCTGGCTAACACTTGCAACGAACGTCCCACCAAAAGCATCGCTGCAATCTATATAATAATGCGTCACGCTCCCGATGGGCTCGATGAGTATCAGCTTACCACGAACACTTGCCATGCTACTCGGATTCTCTCCAATTATCAACTCGACGGATTCCGGTCGAACGCCAAGATGCACGTTCCGGCTCTCATATCGCCCATTCAGGGCGATTTTCAGCTTTATGTCTCCCTCATTAAAAACGAAATAACTGGTCCCGCTCTCATTTATGATTCCTCCGGGGAGAATATTCATCGCTGGCGAGCCGAGAAATCTCGCAACAAATGCAGTTGCTGGAAGCTCGTAAATTTGGGAAGGCGAGCCAAATTGCTCTAACTCGCCTTTATTCATCACGGCGATCTTATCACCCATGGTCATCGCCTCGATCTGATCGTGGGTAAC
>Ga0206959_10188_pt1 | contig 17043 bp, 18 predicted proteins | sample Alteio_BWOrgHeat_31_FD_152971 | JGI IMG/M metagenome (GOLD analysis project Ga0206959, IMG submission 152971) | Enriched cells from forest soil in Barre Woods Harvard Forest LTER site, Petersham, Massachusetts, United States -... | ecosystem: Environmental > Terrestrial > Soil > Temperate forest >...
ATAGAGAGAATTGTCAGGGTGTACTGTGCTGCAACCGAATGAAGTGCCACTTGAGATCACTCGCGCAGCTGAGCGTTATCTCGAGCAGTACGGCGATCCGATTGTCATGAACACCTATCTGAAGGTGACGATCCTGGTCTTGGCCGTTATCTCCGTCGTGCTTGCCGGCCTCGTCTATAGAAGCCAGCGCGCCCTGGCAGAGATGCACCCGATGATTGTCCGTATCAACGATGTTGGCCGCGCCGAGGCCATTGACTATCGCAATTTCCAATACCGGCCTCAGGAGGCGGAGAACAAGTACTACTTGTCGCGCTGGGCCGAGCTCTGTTTCAGGCGCAATCGGTTCACCATTGAGCGCGATCAGACGAACTCTCTCTACTTCCTGAATGGCGACGTTCAGCGCGCTGTCGTCGACCAGGAACGCAAGGATAACGTCATCCAGACTTATATCAAAGATAGCTCGCTTCCGTATGTCGATGTCGAGGTCAAAAATGTCATTCTCGATGACCTTCGTCAGTCGCCGTATTCGGCGCGAATCGAATTCGAAAAGGTGTTCACGAACCCTGCGGATCATTCCGAAATCAAACGCGAGCGTTGGACCGCCAGCGTCACCTATGTCTTCCGGGAAAATGTGAAGAACAATGAACTCGCTGTGAATCCGCTGGGACTGACGATAGTCCGATTCCGAGCCGACGAGGCGTATAGCTAAGAAGCTCGTGCAGCGAGCAGGCCGCGGAACTACTCCAAGCCAACTGCACAAGTACGAATTGCGATGCGGCCATGGAGATTCAGAAGAAGGCTTTCGAGCGTCACTTTACCCCGGTATCAGACGTAGACAAAAACGATGGCGACAAGAAATCTTGGACGTTTCGCGGGCTGGAGAGTCATGCTATCGAGGCTAGGGAGCACAGTTGATGAATGCAGGTGCCCAATATAGGATTGCCCCTGTGCAGTCGGAGTTGCTCACCGTGGAGCAGGCAGCCGAATTCCTGAATATGACGAAAGGGCAAATACACGAGATGACTCGCGCACGTGGTCGTGAGCGCATGCCGATACCTATTCCACTCTTAAGAATTAATGGTAATTTACGCTTCCGACGGTTCTAGCCTTGAGAAGTGGCTGAATGAGATTGAGCAGTACGAGCTTCAGCAATCGCAGCCTCCAGCAGCTTAACTCCTTTCATTAACGATGCTGGTAGCATCTGAATATAGTTTTTGGTTGTGACGGCCAAATCCGTATGCCTCAGCAACTGCTGCGCGGCGATCGCGTCGCCTGTAAGCTCTGTAAGGATCGTAGCGGCTCCTCTTCGGCCCGGGTATAAGCCTTTAAACTCAATACCTTGGGCTTGCAGAACGGGTTTTATGATGCGCCTGTTTATACCTGCTACGTCTGCGGGTTTACCCATCCTGTTCTGAAAGATCCAACTAGTCACTTTCAAGCTATCGTCGAAGACGTCCCGCCACGCATCCAACATCACCCGCACGGGGTCTATGAGCGGTAGCCGCTGACACATTGACAATGGCAAACCACAAGAGCACAACATGCTCGCAGGTGCTCTGAGCCGTGTTTTGGTCTCTCCGATCACACGACGCACAATAGCGCGCCGTATGTGAATCCATCCATCTGGAGTGATATCTTGCCATTGAAGTCCCTGAATCTCTCCTGGTCGCATCCCGAGGAAACACGCGAGCGCAATAATTGCTTGCTCCTGCGGATAGCCCGTTAAGGCAGCAATCATTTGGATTGTATGGGTGAGCGTATAGTGGGCGGTTCCAGCAGGTTGTTTGACCGAGGACCTTGGCATCGTGCCAAGGGTTCGATTCAATGCCCCCGTGTTCACAGCATGAGTAAAGATCGCACTCGCAAGTGAGCGGATATTATTTAGGCTCTGTCGTCCTAATTGACTCGGCTTTCCCGCGAGACGGGTAAGCAATTGCGAAGCGATATGCGTGCGATACTCCCTCAAGGTCATGCGATTGAAATGCGACTTGAGATGTTGCTTCCAAATCTTTGCGTACCCGTGTACGGTGGACACTCGGAGATTAGCCGTGATGAAAGGAAGGTAGGTATTCTGGTAGAAGTCGACGATTGTAATTTCGCGTGGAGATTTGCGCGCGCCGGACTCATTGACCGTCAGCATGAATTTATCGCGCAGAAGCTTGACGTTTTTGTCCTTCACGTTTTTATATCGCTTGCCGTCCTTCTCACACAGCCATTGACTGCATTGCTCTCGGATTGCCTTGCCGTCTACAATCTGTGTAGCGCGATAGCGCACATAAAATGACCCGGATGCTTCATAGATATGCCCTTGCTGATGACGCGCCATTTGTGGATCCTCTGGCACGTATTATCGCCGAGTGTGCAGTAATGGTGCAGCGAGTAAGTATCCGTGCAGTAGTCGGAACCCCTAAGTCATTTATCTTAATGGCTTAATTCCTGCGGAGGGATGTGTGAGTGGTTGAAACAGGCGGTCTTGAAAACCGCTTTACCTTATCGGGTAACGGGGGTTCGAATCCCTCTCCCTCCGCCATTATCTCGTTCTAAGCCATCCGAATAAATCCAGTCGAGACAGAAAAAGCCCAGTAAATGCTGGGTTTTTCGTCTTTTTACGTCCAAGGCTGTTCTGAAGAAGCCGGGATTGCTTGCGGGTATATTCCATCTCAGCATGTGGGTACATCTAGGAGGCCGCCCGGTGAAATTAGCCGACGTTCAAATCAAACGGATAAAACCGAATATCAAACCCCGCAAAGTCAGCGACGGCGGAGGTCTATTCCTCTGGTCACGCCGGCCGGTGGAAAGATTTGGCGCTGGACATATAGGCATGAGGGGAGGGCCAAGCTCATGACCTTTGGTAAGTATCCTGACATCTCCTTAGCGCAGGCTAGAGAGCGCCACAGCGAAGCGCGCAAACTGTTGGCCACCGGCACGGACCCGATGGCCCAGCGCAAGGCTGAAAAGGCGGCAACCGAAAACTCCTTCCAAAGTGTCGCTGTCTGCTGGCGAGAGCATTGGCAGCATGGAAAGAGTTCCCGCCATGTGGATTACGTGAAGCGACGCATGGAGACCGACATTTTGCCCTGTCTGGGCGCGCGGCCGATCGCCGAGATCGAAGCGCCGGACCTGGTAGCAATGACCAAGGCCATTGAGAGACGCGGTGCGCGGGACATCGCCAAACGTGCGTTGGAGACCACAGGACAGGTATTTCGCTACGCAATTGCACACGGGTACGCGAAACGTAACCCAGCCAGCGAAATTAGACCCAGCGACATCTTGCAGTCCGCGCGCAAAGTCAACTATGCGCGCATCGAAGCCAAAGAGTTGCCGGACCTCTTGCGGTCGATTGAGGTCTATCCCGGCACTCACGTCACTCGACTTGCGTTGAAACTGATGGCCCTCGGGTTTGTGCGCACCAGTGAGCTGATCGGAGCTAGGTGGGTCGAGTTCGACCTAGAGGCCGCCCGCTGGGACCTTCCCGCAGAACGGATGAAGATGAGGACCCCGCACATCGTCCCGTTGGCGAAACAGGCGCTCGATGTGCTGGACACATTGCGGACACTGACCGGTGAAAGCGGATGGCTCTTTCCTGGAGACCGCGATGCCAAGAAGGCGATGAGCAACAACACCATCCTGAAGGCTCTGGAACGTCTGGGATACAAGGGGCGCATGACCGGGCACGGGTTCCGGGGCCTTGCATCTACAGTCCTGCACGAACAAGGCTACGCACACGCCCATGGTGAATTGCAGCTCGCTCACACGCCGCGCAATGCAGTGAGCGCGGCATACAATCACGCCCTGTATCTGGAGCCACGCGCCAAAATGATGCAAAGCTGGGCAGACTATCTGGAGCAGACGCAGCGAGGCGGCAAGGTGCTGCCATTTCGTGGATCGGTCGCATAGAAGACGTATTACGAATTGGCTGAAAGGGTCATGCCCCTGCGTTTCAACTCTTCCAGCAAGTCTCCCGCGAGCCCCCCAGCACTGGGCTGTGTTGAAGGCCGGGATGAACCCAGTTCCTTGATGATCTCCCCCTGCCGGTGCTCGCCTTGATGGCTGGAAGCCTCAGGATGGTATGCGTCATGTTCAAACCTCGCTGAGCGATATAGGAGCGCTCAAGACGCAACTTAGCTGGGCGATTTGGGCGATAAAAATCGCGGACAGCTAGGAATGATCGCTAGAAATCAATGGGTTGCGAGGGAGCGGAAAGTCACACAGGATCGCGCCGATATACATTCGGCGTCGGGAAGCGGCGAAAACTGCGCGTCATCAGGTGCACACGCTGGGCGCAAAAATTTCGCTCAACTTTTTTACTTCTTCACATGTTTGCGAATGGTTTCTGCACTGCTGCCCTTGGCAATATCCAACTTGGCAATCTGCTGTGAGTACCAAACGTCGGACCTATCCGGCCGATTCAACGGGAGCCTATCCTACACCGGCAACACGGTTATTACCGGCTGGAAGCATGGTGCTCCCAAGAATGGCGTGTAGACCATCGACATTCACCATCTCCGGCCGCGGCGAGCTCGCAATCACTCCGCAGTAGGTTTCATAACGTCCAAAAATGAGGCGCAGTCCGGCAATTGCGACGAGCACCACCAGTCAAGCACTGTGCGCCGCGCTCTTTAATCGGGGTAGAAGATCTGCTCCCAGGAAGGTCAAGAGAGCCAGAGCGAGAACGGTGAATGCAAAAGGTATAAGAATCGATCCAAGCCCCAACATCACCACTCGAGCGCAAATGTCAGAGGAAGCACACGGTTGACGGGTCGAGTCCGCGGCCAGTATCAAAACGCGGTCGTTGTCTAACGGGACCCAAGAGTTTTAAGTTGCACGACTTCACCCTTCATCAGCAATTAATTTCTGGTGCAGCGAGCAAACCAAGCGATGCACTTCAACCTGCGACCTGGGCAGACGCTTATCAGGGTCGACGGTCTGGCCGCTCTGGGTCCTACTGAGTGATTGTCAGCGTAATCATGATGGACTGCGAGCTGTTGCCCGATCCGGTTGCCATGACGGAGACCGTTGATGTACCCGGGGGTGTTGGCGCGAGCGGTTGAAAAAGACTGGAAGCGCTACAGGAAGCCCTGAGAACGGACAGCAATGAAGGAGCTCATCTTCCGATTTCTGATTGGCGGCCCGCCTGTAGGGGAGCAACATGTACGCCATCCAAGCGCCGAACTGCGCCTCGACGTGAGAGCCAAGAATTTTATTTCGTGAGCGACCGAATACTGCATCTTACTTCGACAGTTCCTTAGATTCTTGCAAGGAGAGAACATGTCGTTTGGAATGTATTCGGTTGGTTATTTGATCCTGATTGGCGGTGTGGTCTATCTTGCCCACCTGATGCATATTCCGGAGCATTACATTGTTGCGATTGCGGTGATTATGCTCGGAATTGGGATCGTTACGGGCGTACAAACCACCAGACACAGAGATCCGAGCTAGATCTCATAATATTCAGAATCGAGCTGCGGGCGATCCACGAGAAGGATGTCAATCTGGGATTTGTTCAGATACCCCACAAGCAAAAGAGTAGCCTTCCGATTTCGCCAATTCGCAGTACGCTCGCTCTGACGTCAACAGACGTGCTGTTAGCGAGATAGCTGAGGAAAATCGTCCATGTGCAATTCCTAATTATAGAGAGAAGTAGGGCTTCGACTTCTTCCACTCGTTCCAAAGAAGATCCATCAGGTTTCGCATCTGCGTTGTCAGGTCGAGGTCGGCGTTCTCAAGAATGTCGGGCAATGCACTCCCCAGCTGGCTGGAGTCTTTGCGAAAACGAGCCCTCGCTCGAGCAGGAACGCACGCTGTTGGTTGATGACTGCGGTGCGTCGAGAGATCAGACGATTGTCTACTGAGGAACGCGAGTACCTCCAATCGAAAGAGTCGGTGAGTCCTACTTTTGGGGGGACAAAGGTCATGATGGCTGCGACCCGGCATCCGAAGCAGGGCACCAAAAACCCCATTTTCACCCCATTGAGAAAGTACGCGAGAGTAAATTCAAGGCCTTTTGAGTATGGGGCTTCCACTTAGGTTATTGATTTTACCGAAATCGGCCAGACTGCAAAATGAGATGCGCATTCCTGAATGCGACGGCTGTGAAGACATCTGATGGCCACCAAAATAAACTCTTAGGAATCTTGCTGCGAGCCTTCCAGAGCCGTCATTGTTTTGGTGAGGATCTGTTCAGGAGATAAATGGCAACGCAAAAGCATCTCAACTGCGAGGGCGAGAGTTGTTCGTTGCTCGCCGATAAGTGCTCGCCACATGTATTCCTGACTTGTCTGATGTTCCTCACGTGTCATGAATGGGCCCTCCTGACCGCCTGAGGCATGGTTACTCAACATCGATAATTGATTGCGACTTGGTCTTAATCATTACGCGCCACGTTTCTTGACATGTGCGTGGAGTAGATCGGACCTACAGACATGAGCCGGGTTGCTTCCTCCGGAATGGCAAAATGGAATCGTGATCTTAAATAAAGTTCCGGTCTCACTTTCCCCATCAAGGTAAATCTCCCCGCCATGATCCTCGACAATCTTCTTCGCAATTGCGAGGCCCAGGCCGCTGCCCTCGGCCTTTCCGTAGCTCACAGAGGGTTGAAAGACGGAGTCCTGAATCGCAGGATGGATGCCGGGGCCGTTATCCCAAACGCCAATTTGCAAGCAGGTTTGATTTCCGGTTGTGGTTATGACGATCCGTCCCGAGTCCGGAGAAACCGCCTCGCAAGCATTCAAGACGAGGTTGGCGACCACCCGTTCGAGACGGTTGGAATCGAACCACCCCACGGCCAAGCCTTTATGATGGTGCTTGATCATGATGTGGCGGAACTCCTTTCTCGCACTTGTCATCCGGATCGCGCGCTCGACTGTGTCAACGATGCTTCGGACGGCGGGCCGAAGAGTGTCGCAACCCTTGGAGCACTCCAACAATGAAGTGACCAGTTCATTCATCCGCTCGATGGACCAACGGATTTCCTGGTAAAGTTCGTTCCTTTCTGTTTCGCTGATATCTGACTGGGTGAGAAATTCTGCATTCGCCAGGATGGCGGTCAAAGGAAGGCGAAGATCGTGGCAAACGAGGGCCACCATCTTGCTTGCGTCGGATTGCGGCTCCAAAATTAGAATATTTCTTTGGACGTACCGCAAAGACTCGGCCGGCAATAACCGCTCCCTACACACAGTTTGCTCCAGCATTGAAAACCCCCTACCGTCTGTCGATGGGCCGAAGTTCAGAGATGGAGGATCCCTTCCGGCTTCGGTATGCGCTCCTTTGTGCCCTAGAATTTGAGATATGAAGTCCCATCCTTGAGCAGTTCGGCCAAAAACGGCGCCGTGCGGATCAGACCGACGCCGCGGTTCCGCAGTTCTCTGAGGAGAGCGATCCCCGCTGTGTCGGCGAATGAGATGTCCGCTAGTTCGAGGGACAACCGAACCTCATCGGAAAAAGTATGTAGATTGCATGCTGTGCGTAGCTCCTCGACCCAGAGACCCGTTATCCGGCCTTCTACCCGAAGAGTTACCGCCGTCTTTGATGATTCGACAACCGTGATCCTCAGCATTGCGGTTTACTTGATTGCCTCGGGACTCAATAAGGCAATCGACATGCCATCCAGAAGGTCGGACCAGGCCTAAAGCGATCTCCCGAGATCCACTGAGGCCTTCCGAGCCAATATCTCAGTAAATCAATAGGTTGGGAAGGCTTGCAGTCATCTGTCCGTGCTCCGGCTGTTAGGATGGCGCACGGCTGTTTTCTCCGGGGCTCTGGAATGCGAGACGGATCCACCACATTCGGTAATCACGGGCGAGTTGGTGTAGGAGAACTACGACAGGCGGTGGCGAGAACTCTTGATGCCGAGCTTATCCATCCGGTGGCGAAGCGTGTTTGGATGAAGATCCAGGATCTTCGCCGCGCCCTTTGGACCATCAACCACTCCACCGGCATGTTGAAGCGCGGCGAAGATATGGTTTCGTTCTACCTCGTCCAGCGTGAGGAGTGGCGTTGAAGACTTGAGGTCTGTTCGCCGATCTTCTGGAGAATCCGCCTTAGGAGCCTCGATGCCTTTCGCAGCGGAGGTAACCGGCATCAGATCGCGATCCAGCCGGAGGGTCGGGTCCGCCGATACTATAATCGCGCGCTCAATTACGTTCTGCAACTCGCGAATATTTCCGGGCCATGGATAATTCACCAGATTTTCCATCGATTCCCGTGAAACGCCGTTGATCTTCTTTCCCAACCGCTTGGAGAACTGGGACAGGCAGAAAGCCACGAGTTGGGGAATGTCGGAGTGGCGTTCTCGCAATGGAGGAAGCTCAATGGGAAACACGTTGAGGCGGTAGAAGAGATCTGAGCGGAATCGGCCCGCCTGGACTGCTTCAGGGAGATTGCGGTTGGTGGCGGCAATCACGCGCACGTCGACGTGCAAAGGGTGGCTGCTCCCCACCGGCTCAAACTCGTGTTCTTGCAGGACGCGGAGCAGCTTCACTTGCGTCTCCAGGCAAAGCTCCCCGATTTCATCCAGAAAGATTGTGCCGCCGTTGGCAAGCTCGAAGCGGCCGATGCGCCGCTCGAGCGCCCCCGTGAAGGCCCCTTTCATATGCCCAAACAGTTCGCTCTCTACCAAACCAGCCGAGATGGCGCTGCAGTTCACACTCACCAGGGCACGGCCATTGCGGGAACTTCGGCTGTGGATCGCGCGCGCCACAAGTTCCTTCCCCGTCCCCGTTTCTCCATAAATGAGCACCGTCGAATCCGTGGGAGCGACCTGCTCCACGGCGTGGAGCGCCTTCAACAGTGCTGGACTATTACCCACGATCTCCTCGAAGTTGTGCTCCGCGCGCAATTCCTCTCGCAGATAAACGTTCTCCTTCTCTAACCTTGCCTTCAGGCTGTCAATCTCCTGGTAGGCCTGCATATTTTGAACCGCGAGTGCAACCTGGTTGGCCACTTCCTGCAGGAATACAGCGTCCTCATTCGAATACCGATCCCTTTGCTGGCTAACAAGACTGAGCAGTCCGATACACCTTCCCTGAAGAGCCAGGGGAACGACGCACAGCGAGTGGATACCCTCTGCGGCGAGGCGGCGCTCATTGGGATACTGCTTCTCTTTTTCAAGATCGCGGCGTACGAGAGGTCGCTGATGGTCGAACACCCAACTGCCGCAGGTCTCGTTGCGGCTGAGCTCCAGCCCTGTCCGAAAGTAGTCCGAGAGCAACTCTCCCTCCACTGCAAGGAAACGGAAAGAATCTCTCTCCGGCTGGTAAAGGGTAATCGCGCATCGGTCGAATGAGATGACAGGATGCAGGGCCTCCGAAATGGAACGCAGGAGGGCCTGCTGTGTCAGATTCGTGATGATGGCATTGTTGATCTGAAGCAAGCTGCGGTTCTGCTCTTCACTCTTACGGAGCGCCGCTTCTGCCTGTTTCCGCTCTGTGATATCGATAAAAGTGATCACGGCCCCTAGGGTTTTACCTTCCCGAATGACGATATGGGACCAAAACTCCACGGGAAAGCTCGTGCCATCTTTTCTCCAATAAACCTCATCGTCCCTGTGGACGTTTTCGTTTTTTTGGAAACCAATATAGATGGGGCATTCTTCAATTGGATATGGGGTGCCGTCTTTTCGGGTATGGTGTTCCAGCGCATGCATGTTTTTCCCGAGTAATTCGGCGGGGTGGTCATATCCGAGCATGCGCGCCGCCGAAGGATTGGAGAAAAGACAAATACCTTCTGAGTCGCAGCCACAGATCGCTTCCGAAGCGGAATCCAGTATCAGGCGGTTTAGCTCATCGCTATTGAGCAGAATGTCTTCCGCCTGCACTCGCAACGTATTGTCTCCAGAAAACGGCATGGTGGACCTTAACAAGAAGAAACGCCGTTACGCCGTGGGATCAGATGGTTGCCTCTATGGTTTCGCCAAGCATCTTGGATATCACTATATAGATAGAATGGGCCATCAATTTTCGAAATGGTGTGCGGTTTTAAATCGTGGCCAGCGACGGGATCGAACCGCCGACGCCGGCCTTTCATGGTCGCCTAGCAAGCGAACTAACTAACTGGTCTGGAATGGAAGACTCTCTGACGGGAGTCCTCTCTGTCAAGCATGCAGGATGCTGCGGTTCGGCCATGACTAGAACCTTCGCGGCCCATGATTGCTTGGTGTGGGGGCGGATTTTATTTTCGAAGACTTTCAATCGCTAAAAAGGTCTGTTGAGATCGAGAAGTACTGCCGTTAGGATACGAAACTTGCGAGCTTAGGCTTATTGCTGCCTACGCTCGAAGCAAGTTGTATGTGCTCAACGCAAGCTCACTTTGAAACCGGGGAACACTCTGCATGCCTGGCATCCGGCACCTTAAAATCTCATGCCGGTCCTGAGTGCCTCGACGTGACGCGTACCAACGGAAGGATCGAAGCACCATTGGAGTGGCGCATGCTGACTGTTCACCAGTTCTGAGATAATTGACGAAGTTCCCCGTTTCAGGCTTCTCGCCAAGACTTTGATTGGTGAATTACTGAGCTTGAGCACCAACGCAGAGCTACGATGCAGTCATTGTCACAATCGGAAAAAGAACTGAGCGGCGCGACACTTACATCAAATACCGCTCTGGTTCGCGAACAACTGAACCGCCTCCTCGCGCATCCCTTGTTCACAAATAGCAAGCGATACCCGGTCTTGCTCGCGTATACGGTAGAACAAGCGTTGCTGGGCAACGCCAGCGAATTAAAAGAGAGAACAATTGGCGTCGAGGGCTTCGGACGTGAACCAAACTACGATGTGAATCTCGACCCTGTAGTTCGCACGACCGCGGCTGAGGTTCGAAAGAGGCTTATTCAGTACTATTACAGCCCCGATCATGCGGGAGAGCTGATCATCGAGTTGCCGGTCGGCTCGTATGTCCCGCTATTTCGAGGGCCTTCGCCTCATACCGCCGTTCCAACCGATACTCAGTTGGTCTATGAGTCATCTGAGGAATTACCTCAAGGTCGGGTAGAGTCGGAAGCTCGCCTAGCAGATTCCCCTAAAGGATCTGCAGGTCGTACCGTTTATGCCTGGGTACCGATTGCGATTGCTCTGCTTGTTGCCGGGCTCTTGGGGTTCGGTATAGGCCGTGTAAGATTCCCGGGGCAGGCCGTACGCCCCAGCGGTCCCTCAAATCCCAGCGGTCTCTCAAATATGGACCGCTTTTGGGAGCCACTTACCGCGACTTCCAGCCGAGTTACGTTCTGTCTGGGCGTGCCGACTGACTCTGTCGATCTCCAAAGCCGAACGATCCCCGCGATCCCCGCTGGAGAGAGTGGCAGTTTGAATGTTTACGATGTCATCACGCTTGCGCGTTCGATCGCGCCCCTTGTACCGAAAAACGGCGAATTTCGAGTTTTAGCGGGTTCGGAGACTGGCTTCGCTCAATTGCGTGAAGGCCCGTCCGTCATGATTGGCGCTTTTGACAATCCCTGGACGATGCGCATAACCCAGGATTTGCCGATTGGCTTCGAATATGACAATCACGTTCGCAAGGTGGTAGATCGCAAGAGTGTCCCCAGAAGAGTCTGGACGCTTCAATGGCAGGTTCCGATGAAAAGTCTTGCACGGGACTACGCCGTTATCGCCCGAATTCATGACCAAGTATCGGGACAGCCGGTGATCATCTTGGCAGGTATTCTGGGCGAAGGAACTGAGGCGGCAAGCGAGGTCGTGTCAAATCCTGCGTATCTGGACGCAATGTTGCAGAAGGCTCCGAAGAACTGGGACCAACTGAATCTAGAGGCCGTCATAGAAGCGAATGTGATTGAAGGCCACCCCGGACCGCCAACGGTTGTTACTGTGGAGACGTGGTAAGACGTTTCCATACCGAAAAACCTGTATCATACATTCCTCAAGACCGCGCCCCGTTCCTTCCTTATTGAATTGAAAATGCGACACTTATACATGCTCCTGCACCGCCTAATGCACGATGCAGCTTATAAAAACAATCGGCTCTCTCTAATCTGAGTGCGTTCCAGAGTTCTCCGGAGGATCCGGCAGGATCCTTCGACGAATTGAAGGGGACTTTATGAGATGCATTCTGGGATTCGCCCTCTTGTCGATTCTGTTTTCGGCCACTGTGATGGCTGCACAGAACTCTCAGACGTTCTATCTTGCCACCGCTGCCCGAGCAGGGAACATTCAACTTCCTCGTGGAATATATGAGGTCACTTGGAGCGCACCCTCGAAATCGCGAGTGACGTTGACCATCAAGACGGAAGACGAAAAGACATTCAAGATTCTCTCGCGCGTGATTGAGGGAAAGCAGGACCGCACGGGCGTGGTCACATCCGTCGTGGACGGAGTTTTGTACCTGCAGGAGCTTCACACGAGCAATGCCAAATTCATACTTCAAAACGGGATAGAAGGGTCCAAATGAGTCCCGTCGGGAGACAAATGCAGAATCGCAAGTTTGGTTTTTACCTCCTTTGCACCGTCATCACAGCCTTGGGAACGATCATCGCAACCTCCGTAGCTACCGCTCAGGTCGCAGACCGGCCGTGGATGAATCCCAAACTCTCCCCAGAAGAACGTGCCGATATGGTTCTCCAGCAGCTCACTCTCGACGAGAAGCTGGCTTTATTGCACGGGAACGGGATGGCTCACGCGCCCCAGTGGCAGATGCCCCTGTCACGCCTTACGAACGGCGGTGCGGGATACGTTGAGGGCGTCAAGCGCTTGGGAATTCCTCCCCTAGTAATTTCCGATGCGGGCTATGGAGTGAGAGACAGCGGGGCGAACGGAAAGTATTCGACAGCTATGCCTTCGAGCTTAGGCGCTGCGGCTAGTTGGGATCAAGACTCCGCTTGCGACTTCGGCACTGTGATTGGCCAGGAACTCCGAGCGCAAGGGTTCAACATGACGTTGGGAGGCGGGGTAGATTTAGCCCGCGAGCCACGGAATGGACGCACCTTCGAGTATGCGGGTGAAGATCCACTCCTCGCGGGCACCGTTGTCGGCAACCTTATGAAGTGTGAACAGGCGCAACATGTGGTCGGCGACATCAAGCACTATGTGATGAATGATCAGGAGACGGGGCGTTTCTTTGTGAACTCCGTCATCTCGAAGCGGGCGATGCAGGAATCTGATTTGCTCGCATTTCATATCGCCATTTCCATCGCGAATCCCGGTGCAGTGATGTGTTCCTACAACCGGATCAACGGCGACTTCGGTTGTGAGAACTCCTACACGCTGCGCGACGTGCTCGAGAATGAATGGGGCTTCAAGGGATTTGTCATTTCCGACTGGGGTGGAACACACAGTACGGAAAAGGCATCCGCAGCAGGTCTTGACCAGGAACAGCCTATGGCCGACTTCTTTGGTCCAAAGCTGAAGGAAGCAGTTGAAGCCGGCAAAGTTCCGCTGTCGGAAATTAACGACCATGCACGCCGAGTTCTGTATGCCGAGTTTCTATCCGGAATAGTAGACGATCCGCCGCAGACGGGCGTGGTGGATGTCGAGAAAGGATTTGAAGCCTCGCAGCGAGTAGAGGAAAAGAGCATCGTTCTGCTGAAGAACAGCCCGACGGTGCTTCCGATCAATCCATCCAAGGTCCACACCATTGCGATTATTGGCGGGCATGCCGACGTCGGGATGATCTCCGGTGGAGGATCGGCGCAAGTCGATCCTCCTGGCGGCAATGCCATCATGCCTCCTGGCAAAGGCGCGACGATCTGGCAGAAGCCCGTTTGGTTCCCAACCTCTCCCTTAAAGGCGCTTCAGACGAAGCTCCCGAACACAAAGATTGATTTCGATCCGGGAACAGATCCGAAGTCGGCTGCAAACCTCGCCAAGCCTGCTGATCTTGCGATTGTCTTTGCATATCAGTGGCTGGCAGAAGACATGGACGTGCCGAGCCTTTCGCTTCCGAATAACCAGGATGCATTGATCGAGCAGGTGGCGGCAGCGAATCCTCACACCATCGTCGTGCTCGAAACTGGCACCGCCGTCACGATGCCCTGGATCGACAAAGTAGCGGGCGTAGTCGAGGTTTGGTACGCCGGAAGTTCAGGACACAAGGCGCTAGCAAACGTGCTTGTTGGAGACGTCAATCCAGCGGGCAAGCTTCCGCTGTCTTTCCCGAAAAGCGAAGCGGATCTTCCGCATCCTGATGCGCCTAAGATTCCATCCGAGAGCCAGGTACGCGCTGAAGATGTTGCCGACAACGGTGCGCCTACGGCAAATGCTTCGGTTCGCTCTGGTTACGCTGTCCACTACGATGAGGGGCCTGAGGTTGGCTACAAGTGGTATGAAGCCCAGAATAAGAAGCCACTGTTTCCCTTCGGCTTCGGTTTGTCTTACACCACCTACGCGTATTCCGCTCTCAGTATCGATTCGCGCACCAAGAAGGCTCGCTTCACCGTCAAGAATACCGGCAGACGCCCGGGAACCGAGATCGCCGAGGTATACGCGAGACTCCCAAAGGGCTCAGACGAGGCGTTCAAACGTCTTGTTGGCTGGCAGCGGATTTCTCTCGCTCCTGGACAGTCGCAAACCGTCGAAGTTGCCATCGATCCTCGCGTCTTGCAGACATTCGATGAAACAAATAATCGCTGGACCCTCAACCCTGGCGAATTCGTGGTCTCCGCAGGACCAGCCTCCGACGACACGCCGCTTTCAGGACCGCTTCAGATCCAATGAACCGTCCTGCCTTTGAGCAGGGCAGCTTTTCAAGGGGTTGTCATGCATAGATTCCGCAATTTGATGCTGATCGCTGTTGAATTTCTTTGTCTGGCTCCATCACTGACCAGCCAATCGGGAGAGACAACCTATGTCCGAATCGACGCAAACGCGCCGACCACGCCATTCCCTCACTTTTGGGAAAGAACCTTCGGTTCCGGCCGCGCAATCCTCTCTTTGAGGGAGAGCTACCGAAAGGACCTCGAGACCGTAAAAAACGCGACAGGCTTTCAATATGTGCGGTTTCACGGAATCCTGATGGACGAAGTGGGGCTTTATGATCCTGACCGCATCATCAAAAATCCGGGGCTGGCTGCCGAAGCCGTCAATGCTCAATCACGATACAACTTCATGTATATCGATCAAATCTACGACGGTCTGCGGAAGAGAGGTATCAAGCCATTTGTCGAGTTAAGCTTCATGCCACGCAAACTCGCTGCTGACCCCAACGCTCTGCACCCATTCTTCTACCATCCCATCGTTTCACCACCCAAGAACTATGAGCTGTGGGATGACATGATCCGAGCCTTAGCAACCCATCTCGTCGGTCGCTACGGAATCGATGAGGTGAGCACCTGGAAGTTCGAAGTATGGAATGAGCCCAATTTAGATTTTTGGGGTGGAACACCGAAGCAGTCCACCTATTGGGAGCTGTATGATCACACCGCACGCGCGATCAAGGCTGTGTCCCCAAGGCTTCAAGTCGGCGGACCGGCCACCGCGCAGGCGGCGTGGATTCCTGAGTTTTTGGCGCACGTGCATGAAAACAAGGTGCCGGTCGACTTCGTTTCGACCCATGTGTACGGCAATGACACTGCCCCAAACGTACTTGGGACGAATGAGGATGTTCCTCGTGACCAGATGGTTTACCGGGCAGTGAAGAAGGTGCACGATCAAATCGCATCGTCACCTCTGCCTCACCTTCCTTTGATTTTTTCTGAATACGGAGCGAGCTATTCGAACGAGCCTAATGTAACGGACTCTCCGTTCATGGGTCCTTGGTTTGCGAACACGATTAGGCAATGCGATGGACTAGTCGAAGACATGGCGTACTGGACGTTTTCCGATGTGTTCGAAGAGCAGGGAGTCGCGCGATCCTCGTTCTACGGAGGGTTTGGAATCATTGCGCCGAACAGCATTCCGAAGCCTTCCCTGAATGCGCTTACGATCCTTCACAAGCTCGGAAATCGTCGCATTGCGATCGATTCTGAATCTGCGCTGGCTACAAACTTGCCGGATGGAAACCTCGCGATTGCTCTTTGGAACTACGCTCCGCCCGGTGGCACTGGGCCAAACTACACTCCGCAACCCACACTGCCCGCCGCCCCGCGGACGTTCATCATACAGCTTGAGCATTTCAACGCCGCCAGCGCATCGACGCTGTATCGAGTGGACAGCAAGCATGGGAACAGTCTGGCGTTGTTCGACCAAATGGGCAGGCCGGAAGACTTGAGCGCTGACCAGATTGCCAGTTTGCAGAAAACTGGTTCGCTTCCGACTCCGGAGTCGGTACCAATTCAAGCCGGACAGCTTTCGACAACCATTCCAGCCTATGGACTCGAGGTCCTTCTGATTACGAGGAGATAGCCGGGCGACGACTAGGCGCCGGATTCTGAGCTTTTGTTTCACAGATGAACGCAGCCGCTTAAAGAGCGGCGCGTGACCGCCGGCTTTAAGCCTGTACAGGTGAGAACTGTCCGATGAATGTTGCCATCGACCGTACGAGTAGCGGAAAAGAACACTTTGAAGTGCTGGATGGCTTGAGAGGAACCGCGGCCTTTCTGATCGTGCTCTTTCACATATTCAACTACCCATTTGGCTTTAGGCCTCCTCTTCACTTAATGCACCACGCCTATTTGGCGGTCGACTTTTTCTTCGGGCTGTCCGGCTTTGTGGTCGCGTATGCATACGACGATCGCTGGACACGGATGACGATGCTTCAATTCTTCCGCATCCGTCTCATCCGGCTTCACCCTTTGGTTCTGATCGGAGCCACTCTGGGCCTGCTGGGTTACGTCTTCGATCCCTTCAGCAAGGCGATGAATCATACTGCCGCTCCGCTGCTGCTGCTCGCATATATCGCCTCATTGCTCCTGCTGCCGACACCTCCAGTCGGGGGGGAGATTACACGAGACTCAGGCACTCAATGGGCCAGCCTGGTCACTGATGCAGGAGTACCTCGGGAACATCGCATATGCTCTGATTCTTCGCAGGTTGCGCACAATCACTCTGGCGATCATCTTTGGATTGTCAGGGCTGCTTCTCATTTGGACCGCGAATTCGAAAGGATCGCTTGACGGAGGTTGGGGTTATCCGGAGATCTGGATGGCGCCGCTACGCCTCACGG
>Ga0206959_10018_pt2 | contig 17019 bp, 18 predicted proteins | sample Alteio_BWOrgHeat_31_FD_152971 | JGI IMG/M metagenome (GOLD analysis project Ga0206959, IMG submission 152971) | Enriched cells from forest soil in Barre Woods Harvard Forest LTER site, Petersham, Massachusetts, United States -... | ecosystem: Environmental > Terrestrial > Soil > Temperate forest >...
CGGAAACCGGCGACGGACTACCGAGAGCAATCGAAACCGGACATACCCGGCATGTTGAGGTCGGAGAGAAGGATGTCTGGGATCCCGTTTGAAAGCTCCTCTTCGATATTGCACTCTGGAACGGATACGCACTCGCACACTACAACAGGATTACACCGGCGAAAACAAGAAGTCTGTTCTGTTTTGCTCATTCCTGAAGAAAACTGGAAATCCAACAACATAGCTACATCCCTGAGCAAAACAGCACAGCTTTTTGGCATATGCAGACAGATACTGTTTGCAGAGCTCCGATGAATGATGTCTGCATCGGCAATCCTAGAGGAGAGTTATTCCGATGCGAAAACTTGAGCAGCACACAATTTTTCTGCGCGAACACATCATGCTCCCCGAAGGTATTGTTTTGGCCGGTGAGACCATTTGCGAGGGATGGTTCGTCCTGCAGTCGGGTGATGCCCCGTGGCTGGATAAAACCATCCGAGGTCTGGGGTGGAATTCTAATGTGCTTACGAAAATGTACTGGAGAAACGGATATGCAAATCGCGCCCACGATGCAGTTCAGAGAGCGGCGCAGCTAGCTCTTCGGAAAGTGGGGAAGCGCTTCAATGCCGCTGAAATCGGGCACATTGTCGTAGCCAAACACCTATGGTTGTACGTTGCAAGAGTCGGCATCTTTTCTCGTCACATCCAGGAGAGCCCCTTCCTAGGTAGCTGCGACGAACTTTCGACACGCCCGGCGCAAATTGCTTTGGATGTGAAACATGAGCACGTGTAACTGGATTTCCTATTGCCGGCGCGGCGACTCTTTACCGCGTATGCTTAAGATATAGTCCGAATATTCTTCCTCGCCTCAAGCTATCCATTGTTTCGCTCCAGACGAGCACCTTTCAAGTAAGCAACAGGACGACTGGAGCCACTATGAGCCTTATTAAAAGAGCGGACGTAGAGAATTATTTTTCTGCACGGCGCAAGAAAATCGTCTTTCCGTTTGGGCCAGTGAGCCAGCCCGATGCAACGGGCTACTCCGGAAGCGACCATCGCGACACAAACCCGAAGGTGACAAATTCCCGCACATCGGCAGTCAAAAAGCCGCAAGCATGAACCCCCATATGATCTTCCTGCGCACCGAGTGCGTGCTACCTGATGGACTTGATCTGATACAAGAGCGGTTTTGCGAAACATGGATGTCTGTGAAAGATACGATGGCAGCCGCTCTAGATATAAAGGTCAGAAATGCGGGTTGGCACTTCATGTGGTTAGAGGATGCCTATGCCCATTTCGGCGTCGGCCGCACAGCAACGTCGGCGATTGATAAGGCAATAGCTAGCGCCTTGGATCGCATTAAGGACAGATTCAACGCTGCTGAATTGGAGTCAATAAGTGTCTTGAAATACCTGGGCTTTCGAGTTGCTAAGATTACGCTCTACGCTCGCCAGATACAGCAACAGTCCTCGCTCAGCCTGGTTGACGAGATGACAATCCGACAGCTTGCGGCGCGATAAACCGTTCAATCCCGCGGATGCGCCAGACTGATTGACTCGTCTGGCTCGCGTCTTGCATGAACATCTCGAATAACGTGCCGCGTCACGATACACGTGAAAGCAGGAAACCATGTCTCTCTCGGAAATGCTTCGTAACGACGAACCAAGTGGATTGTCATCTCCAGTCGCCACGAAAGCTGCCCCGATGTCTCTGCCGACACGCATCGCCTTCGTTGGGAATTATCTGCCGCGACAATGTGGCATTGCTACGTTCACGACCGATTTATGCACTGCGGTAGGGGCAGAATATGGCAGCGGGCGCCTCTTCGCGATTCCCGTCAACGATCCAGAGTCAAGCTACCAATATCCTGAACAGGTACGGCTGGAGCTTACTCAGGAAGATTGTGCCTCCTATGAGCGGGCCGCCGAATTCCTCAATTTCAATGGTAACGACTTGGTCTGCCTGCAACACGAATATGGCATCTTCGGTGGTGTCGCAGGCAGTCACATACTGCTATTGCTTCGCAAATTAAGAATGCCGCTGGTGACAACCCTTCATACAGTACTGCGCGAGCCGAATTCCAGCCAGCGTGCTGTGCTCGAAGAGATTGCCAACCTTTCGGATCGTTTGATCGCGATGAGCGAACACGCTGCATGTCTTTTGCGCGATGTCTATGACGTACCAAACGAAAAAATCGATGTCATCCCGCATGGCGTGCCCGACCTTCCATTCATGGACCCCAATTATTTCAAGGATTTGTTTGGTACCCAGGGAAAGTCCGTATTGCTCACCTTCGGCTTGCTATCACCGAACAAAGGAATCGAAAACGTGATTCGGGCAATGCCGGCGATCCTGGCAAAGCACGAAAACCTGGTCTACATCGTTTCCGGTGCAACTCATCCACATATCAGGCGACGCGAGGGTGAACGGTACAGGGAAGAGCTACATGTGTTAGCTGAGGAGTGCGGTGTTTCCTCGCACGTCATCTTCAACAACCGTTTTGTGAGCACCGAGGAATTGATCGAACACGTGGGCGCCGCGGATATCTACATCACTCCATACCGCCAGGAAGCCCAGATCGTTTCCGGCACACTTGCAATCGCACTCGGTGCCGGAAAAGCAATTATCTCTACACCTTACTGGCATGCCAGAGAGCTTCTCGCCGATGGGCGCGGAGTCATTGTTCCGTTCGATGATCCTGACTCCATCGCAGAGGCAACCATCAAGTTGTTGGAAGACGACGCTGAGCGGCATGCGATGCGAAAACGTGCTTATCTTCATTCACGCGGCACGACATGGAAAAAGACAGCGCAGGCTTACATGGCAAGCTTTCAACGCGCCCGCGTCGAACGTATGTTGCGGCCACGTGCCGCCTTGCAGGACCTTTACGCAAAAAAGGCGATAGATAGATTGCCCGCGCTGGATACATCGCATTTATTAAACATGACTGATGACACGGGCATCTTGCAGCATGCCATTTTCTCTCTGCCCAATTGCCTTGAAGGCTATACGACCGATGACAATGCACGAGCGCTCATCGTGACAACGCTGCTGAACGGGTCGCTACTGTCCGACGTCTACGCACACGCCCCTCTGTCTGGCCGATATCTGGCTTTTCTATGGTTCGCCTTTCATGAGAAGACGGGCAGGTTCAGAAATTTCCTAAGCTACGACCGCAAATGGCAAGAAGAAGTAGGTTCGGAGGACAGCCACGGTCGCGCTTTATGGGCGCTGGGAACAGTGCTTGGCCGCTCGGAAGACGCCGGCTTGAGAGGCGCGGCAGGCAGGCTCTTTGAGGCTGCGCTTCCAGCCACGCTGACGTTTTCCAGTCCGCGTGCCTGGGCATTCTCTGTACTGGGCATGCAGGCATACCTAGACTGGTTCCCCGGGGATAGGGTGATTCAGGCTACTCGTAATCTACTCGCGAATCGGCTGCTGGATATCTATGAACGAAGTCATTGGCAGACGTGGAAGTGGTTTGAGAAGAGCCTTTCTTACTCGAATGCAAGGTTGTCGCAGGCCCTCATAGTCGCAGGATGGAGGAGCGAGAACAAGAGGATGATTGACGCCGGATACGAGTCGCTCCGTTGGCTTATCGCTGCGCAGCACAGAGAGGAAGAAGACATCTTCGTTCCGATAGGCTCGAGGGGATTTTTCACGGAGAACGGTGAGAAGGCTCGCTTCGATCAGCAACCAGTCGAAGCCTGCGCAACCATTTCTGCCTGTCTGCAGGCATACCGGGTAACAGAAGAGACGTTTTGGCTTGACGAGGCATGGTGCGCCTTCCGCTGGTTTCTTGGTGAAAATGACCTCCAAGTGCCGCTTTACGACGCCACAACCGGGGGCTGTAAAGATGGGCTTCATCCCGATCGCGTGAATGAAAACCAGGGAGCCGAATCAACCCTGTCGTTCCTGATGTCATTGCTCGAAATGCAAAACATCGGAGCGCCAATTACAGAGAACCAGAGTCAGGAAATGAGTGTCTGTCTTTGAATCCAATTAGACTTCCAGCAACATCCCCGGAATACCTCACTGTTGAACAACAGCATTCGCAAGTACCCGCTGTTGATTCTCTGTTTGTACGCCATCCTTCGAATCCGATCCTCCGACGGCAAGACTGGCCCTATCCGGTCAACAGCGTCTTCAATGCAGGCGCGACACGGCTGGTCGACGGAGATACCTTGTTGCTTTGCCGCGTCGAAGACCGACGAGGGCTGTCGCACCTTTGCGCTGCGCGTTCAGCCAATGGAATTGATGAATGGCGTATCGACCCCCAACCAACATTGATGGCGAATCCGCGGGAATATCCGGAAGAGATTTGGGGGATTGAGGATCCGCGCATCACGTATGTTCCTGAGTTGGAGAAGTATGCAGTAGCCTACACTTCCTACGCTCGCGGTGGCCCGGGCGTTTCGCTCGCACTGACCAAGGACTTCAAAAACTTCGAGCGATATGGCGTGATCATGCCGCCGGAAGACAAAGATGCTGCCCTCCTACCGCGGAGAATCGGAGACTTCTGGGCTCTTATTCATCGGCCGGTGACGACGCTTGGCGCTCACATGTGGATTTCATATTCCCCAGATCTGCAACATTGGGGCAGCCACAAAGTGATGCTCGAGGCGCGACGCGGTGGGTGGTGGGATGCCAACAAGATTGGACTTTGTTCCCCTCCTATTGAAACGGCGAAAGGCTGGCTGACGATCTATCACGGGGTGAGGCAAACAGCATCCGGCAGTATCTATCGATTGGGTCTTGCTTTGTTCGATATAGACAGACCGGACATTTGCTTACAAAGAGGAGACTCCTGGATGTTTGGTCCAGAAGCTTCCTACGAGCGCGGCGGGGATGTCAACGATGTTGTGTTTCCATGCGGACAAACCATCGGCGCCGACGGAGACACCATTCATCTCTATTACGGAGCAGGCGACTCATGCATGGCGATGGCAACTGGTAGCGTCCGTGATCTTCTCTCTTGGTTGGATTTCAATTCCAGCGCTCGAGATGGAAATGATTCTTAACGTACCGGTCATCGAATTGGAAAGGGCTACCTAAAATGAATTCTATAGAACTGAACTGGCCTAGCAGTGTTCCACGGATACTCTGGATGGGTCGGAATTGTCCTCGCTGTAGCTCGATCGAATTCCAGACGGCCGACTCGCATTCTCTGGATCGGGTTCTGAGACTGTTCGGGTTGTCTCCGATTCGCTGTGTCAATTGTTGGCGACGGTACTATCGGTTGGGGAAGTGAAGATCAGATAAAACATGACTGCTGCCGAAAACAATTGGAGCTCTGCTTCACTGCATCAGGACGAAAGAGAGAACATAATGGGCAGCTCAACATATTCATCCAGCCATACGTCGAACGATCTGTTGTTTAGTTTGGACGGGGGGCGCTCTCGGCGATCACTGAATTATGAGATCGTCGCTCAGAGCGCGGAAGAGGTGCAGGACACACAGAACGCTCCTGCCGTCAGCATGGGACCATACCTGATCGAATCTGGGCAAACGCAGCTTCTAACGACAATCAGCATCTATAGCGAGCGCGGAGAAATGCGAGAGCAGATACGGTTGCTCTATATGAATGCCGTTGCACTTCGAGTCTGGAATGCCATGGGCAAGAAACCACGGCTGATCGGCGCACAGCATCGTCCATCACGAACGGCCCTGCTGACGTTTGGCGTTCCGTTCAGTGAATAGGGAGCGCAGAGACACAGGTTACGGTTAGCGTCGGAGAATCCGTATGTGGAAGCGATGGCGATTCGCGGGTATGGTAATAGCGGCAGTCCAAGTAGCCGGTGTCTCTGTCGCTATGGGGCAGCAAGCCTGGACGGAATCCGGCGCTATATCCGGGGTGCGAGAAGGCGGGTTGAGTGTCTATAAAGGCGTCCCATTTGCTGCTCCGCCGGTCGGCGACTTGCGTTGGCGGCCTCCCGCGACTGTCACACCTTGGACTGGCACGCGCGAGACGGACGCGTTTGCCCCGGCGTGTGTGCAAACTGGCGTGTCTATGCCTGGCGAGACGCCGCCCTCAGTGAGTGAGGATTGTCTCTATCTCAATATCTGGACGCCGGCGAAGAGCGCGCAAGAACGCCTGCCGGTGATCGTCTGGATCTATGGCGGGGGTTATATCAACGGGTCGGCCTCGATGCCTTTGTACTGGGGCGACCAGCTTGCGCATAAAGGCGTGATTGTTGTCACGATCGCGTATCGACTTGGTCCACTTGGCTTCCTTGCGCATCCGGAACTGACGCGCGAGTCCCCGCACCACTCGTCGGGCAACTACGGTCTGATGGACCAGATCGCCGCACTCCAATGGATCCAGAGGAACATTGCAGCCTTTGGCGGCGATCCTAAAAATGTGACCATCGCCGGTCAATCTTCAGGATCGATATCAGTCAGCATCCTGATGGCCTCGCCGTTGGCGAAGGGCTTATTTCAACGTGCCATTGGAGAAAGCGGCGGTCTGTTTGAACCGCTTCAGCTGGCACCAAAATACCTGCTGGCCAATGCAGAGGGTGACGGAGAGAAGTACGCGGCTTCGCTGGGTGCATCCTCTCTCAAAGAACTACGCCAGCTAGCGGCAGATCGTCTCACTGGCAATGCTGGCGGCATTGTCCACCCGGTCATAGAACCCTATGTGCTTCCTGCGTCACCCTATGAAGCCTTCACGTCAGGGCGGCAGAACGATGTCCCGTTGCTCTTAGGTTCGAACGCCGATGAGGCGCGCTCGTTGACGGATGTCTCCCAGGTGAAGGCCGCCACTTTCGACAGCGACATCGAGCACAGCTTCGGCCAACTTCCGGCCCCGCTGATCGCAGCGTATCCCCACTCGACCGACAAAGAGGCGCAACAGGCAAGGCTCGACCTCGAACGCGATCTCCGCTTCGGCTGGGACATGTGGGCGTGGGCGAGGCTGCAAGCCGGAACCGGGCACAACCCTGTCTACTACTACTCATTTCGACAGAAGCCGCCGTTCCCGGCCGGTTCGGTGTATGAAAGTTGGGGCGCGAGTCACTATGCCGAACTCTGGTATGTCTTCAATCATCTGGACCAGGAGCCCTGGCGCTGGAGCGAGGCCGACCGAAAAGTCGCCGAGGAGATGTCGAGCTACTGGGTCAATTTTGCGAGATCGGGCAATCCGAATAGTCCGGACGTTTCCCCGTGGCCAGCGTTCACCAACGCGGAGAGCAGGGTCCTGGCAATCGGCGATCCGATCACCGTCGACGGGGTGACGAATATCACCGGCCTGAAGGTTTTTGATGACGTCTACACGAGTGTGCGTGGCAAGCCATTTACCGTGCGATAACGGCCATTCGTAGCGGCACGCCATGAACAGCCTTTAACGCCAGCCACTGTTTTTGTAGTGTTTACTCTTGATATCAAGCGTAGGATCCTGCGACCGGGAAGTTGGCAGCTCATTTCTGATTTCCTGTTGCGTCGGGAAGTGGATCCCGGGGCGATGGCCCCAGAGCATAGAGAAAGGTGGCCGTGAAGACGCCCAGTGAATGCCACAGCACGCGATCCCGGACGATCCAATGGACCAACCGCGGCGAATACGCAATCGCGCTGAACTGGACCATGACGAAGACAAGGGAAAAAACGACACCTGTTAAAGCCATCATGCCGGAGGCAATCGAAGAATAGATCACCACTGCTGCTACGGGGCTCATCCCGGAATTCATGTTCGGGAACCAATGGCTTTCGATCCGCGGCAGGCCAAATGCCGCGACTACCGCGATCAGAGCATATGAAACGGGTATGCCCCAATTGGGCAATTCCATCTTGCGACGCCGAGGGGCCATAGATTCGCTTGAGCTCTTTCCTTTGGGTGAAGTATAACGGAGCGACTGCGGCAAGGTTGGCTGCAATCAATCATCTTCAGGGCGGTCGCGTCCGCCGCGCTTGGATCGGCATTCGCAGTGTCCGGCAAGATTCTGTGCCGCGAAAGTTCCGAAGAGCTTTGGAAACACATCGGGGCGCTTCAACTAGGCTTGGAAGTTGCGGGCGCTGGTCTCAACGACGACGTAAGGATTGAAGCCAAGCGCAGCGAATGACTTTAAGCTTCCCTTAATGTTTGATTGGCAAAAATTCCCTTGACGACGGAGGAGGTCTTTTCTGGCCCGCTCATGCGTCTGTACCTTCAGAAGTTCACTGACCATCGAAAGCGAGTCTGAATGCACGGACAATCATCTGGTCTGCCTATGCAGAGGGAGTTCTTTGTCCAAGTTCATCGCCCTTTTTTGACACCTCCCAGTGTGTTTTTGGCGATTGCAAATGGACCGTATGACCAGTGCACGCCACTTTGATAACAAACGTGTCAGAGCTTCAGAACGTGAGCGGAATCTTCGACACGATCCGTCGACTAGTGCCGTCCTTCCTCCCGACATATTCGACCACGCCACGGTCGAGCACTGGCCGTTCTTGATGGTAGACGGTCCTCAATTCTGGAAACATCGACAATATCTCGCCTTTTTCCAACAGCTTGGTGCTGGTCAGATTGGCTCCTTCGTAGATGTCCCAGCTCAGACTGCTCTTGCAGATCAGAAAGCCGCCCGGCTTCAATGCAGCGAGTATCCTCGGACAGATATCACGATCGAAATGGTAGAACATCACGATCAGGTCGAAGTGGCCCGGTTCGAACTGGTACTCCGTGGCATCAAGTGCAAACAAGTTTAGTCTCAGATCAAGTTGTAATGCCTTCTGATCGAGCTTGTGAATGGCGACCTCTGAGATGTCTACGACCGTGACCCGCCAGTTTCTCTTAGCCAACCACAACGCATGTCTTCCAACCCCACCGGCCAAGTCCAGAGCAGTGCCGCCATTCGGGAATTGATCCGCGACAAACTGATTGAACGCCGACACGAAAAACGGGTCTGGTTTCTCTAGCGAGGGTAGCCCTTGCTCGTACTTGAGGTTCCAGTGCGAACTTCGCCGGTCAAATGTCATAGCCAGAATATACTATAGGAGACTATATTACCTATAAGGAGCCGCCAAGTGTCACATACGACCAAAGACAAAAAGAAGCTGTTATCCCGCATCCGTCGAATCAAGGGGCAATCCGAGGCGATTGAACGCGCTCTTGAGGGAGATGGGGAATGCGAAGAGATTTTGCAGCTCGTTGCCTCCTGCCGGGGGGCGCTCAATGGCTTGATGGCTGAGTTGATCGAGGGGCACGTTCGATTTCACGTTCTCTCCCCAGAGTTGAAGACACTTCCGTCGCAGCTTGAGGCTGCGGACGAGTTGATTTCGGTCGTCAAGAGGTATTTCCACTAGAGGTTCGGAGGCGTTATGGCCGTTGTAAACCGGAACGAAACAAACACTGATCTCGGGGAAGTAGCCGAGGCAGGCATTCACCTGCCTGAGGCGACGGCGGATCACTCCGAGAATCATCCTGACGGCCAGGATCATGACCATCATGATGATCACGAACATGGTTTTGAACTTCTTGAAGTTCTTCGCGTGGTCTTTGTCGCACTGGCGGCAGCAGCAGTCTGGTTCCATCTTTGGGAGCCGTTTCTTCGGGTAAGCTTTATTGGCCTGGTCGCCACACTCATCGGCGGATATCCCATCTTCAAGGAAGCATTCGAGAACATCGTCGAGCGCCGCATGACCATGGAACTCTCCATGACCATTGCCCTTGTCTCCGCGCTTGCAATCGGCGAGTTCTTCACGGCGCTGGTTATTACTGCATTCGTTCTTGCAGCGGAGATCCTTGAGGGGCTTACTGTGGGTCGTGGGCGTCGTGCTATTCAGGACATGCTCAACTTCCTTCCGCAGACGGCCAGCGTTCTCAGGGGCGATCAGATTGTCGAAGTGAACACTAAGACGATTCTCCCCGGAGAAATCGTCGTCATTCGACCGGGCGGCAGAATCCCTGTCGATGGAACGGTCATGAATGGGCATTCATTTGTAGAACAGGCTGCTATTACCGGCGAGCCGAGCCCAGCGAAAAGTCATCTGGCAGCAATGTTTACGCGGGTACCATCAATCAGGCCGGTACGCTCCAGGTCCGTGCCGAACGTCTAGGGAAGGAGACAACCTTCGGCAAGATCATCGAGGCAGTCGAGAATGCGGAGCGCTCGCGCGCCCCGATACAGAAGACCGCTGACCGACTTGCCGGGTATCTGGTTTACTTCGCCCTTGGCGCGGCGTTGCTCACATTTCTCATCACACACAACCTCCGGTCCACAATCTCCGTCATCATTGTCGCCGGAGCTTGTGGCATAGCGGCAGGTACACCGCTTGCAATCCTTGGGGCCATTGGGCGTGCTGCCCGGAAGGGCTCCATCATCAAGGGTGGAATCTACCTCGAAGCGCTAGGGCAGTTGCACACCGTCTTCTTTGACAAGACCGGAACTCTGACGTATGGGCTTCCGTCTGTGACGGAGATATATCCCGCAGCGGGCGTTTCAAAAGAGCAGTTGATTGAGGCTGCTGCGAGTGCAGAGCGGAATTCTGAACACCCTTTGGGAGGAGCCATCGTCCGTTACGCCGAGCAGCGAAAGCTCCGGGTGAGCGAACAGGAATCCTTCGAGTACCGCGTTGGCCGGGGTGTTCTGGCGATGGTGGACGGCGAGTCTGTCGTAGTCGGCAAGCGTGGTTTGTTGGAGGATCTGGAGACTCCCCTTCCGGAGAAACACTACAAAGTGGGAGGTACAGAAGTTTTCGTTGCTCGTGGAGGCAGTTATCTTGGCTCCATCTTGATTGCTGACGAGATACGGCCAAGCGCACGGTCAGCGGTTAAAGCCCTTGAGAAAATGAATATCAGGGTTGTTTTGCTGACTGGGGATTCGGCGGAAGTAGCCGAACTCTTCGAGATGGCTCATGCCCGCACTCACGCCGATATCAAAGCCGCCCTGGCGCCGATGGATCTCTATCCCGCCAACCTGATCCTGGCGGGGCGCGATGGGACCTTGCTCTACATCAGGCCCGGCCGTCTTCCGAAGCGTCCGGACGGGGTGGACGTGACGCTTCCCCTCGACGGGGCGACGTCTCGAACCGCGTGGACGGGATTCGTTTCCCTGAGCGAAGCGGTGCAGGTCGAGAACCCACCCCAGGACTATGTCAGCAACGACAATGTGAGCCCTGACCGCATGTACGCCACACCGATTCTCGATCCTCAAAAATATTCGGCCTATTACGCGTTCGACCCCGGCCAGACCAACACGCGTCAGCTGAGGATGATCGAACTACTCGAAAATGCCCATGGGGTCAGCGATGAGGCCGCGATCCAGATCACCATGGATGAGAAGGTTTTGGCGCCGACCAGTGGGGAGGCATGTTCAAAACGCTCAAGCTTTCCGGGGCCTGGGCTAAGAACACGGATCCTGACCTCACGACGTTCGTTGCCGCCCTGGAGAGTTTCGACGGTGTGTTCGCGAAAGAGTCGCGTGGGGCCCTCTACTACATGGCTTTTCGCGAGGCGCTACGCTCGGCGTCCCACAAGACTGCCGGGGAGATCGAAGGCGCTGCCGAAGCCGGGCGGCCGCTCACGCCGGCGCAACAGCGGAGTGTGGAGGACGCCGTCCTGGCGGCGTACGCCTCTCTTCGTCAGGGGTTTGGCACTATCAATCTCGTCTTTGGAGACGTTCACCGTATCGGACGAGCTTCCGACTCCTTTCCCGTCGGCGGTGCCGCGATCGATTCATCGCAGGACAAAAGAGAGCTCAACACGATCGGCGCCTGGGTCCTGGAGCCCAGCGGGGCTGAAGCGATGCGGACCATGGCGTTTCGACCGGACGTCAAAAACCCGGGCCCTGCTCGACGCATACTGCTGTCAGCGCGTGCCCTTCGTGGTCACGTTTCACCCGGATGGATCGCTGACGTCCTACTCTGAGATGCTGCCGGGCGTGAGCGAAGATCCTTCCTCGCCGCACTTCGGCGATCAGATGCGCCTGGCAAGTCAAGTGGAACTGCGACCCGACTACTTCTACTTGCTCGACCTCGAGAGGAATACAGAGTCCCGAATCGATATCGTCGTCACCGGCGCATCGTCGCCGATGGCCAAAACAAAGTGAGAGATCCGCTGACGAGCAGATCGTGCCTCGTGCGGAGACCGATCAAAGGAGACCTGTGAATCTCAAAGCCCTTTCCGGCGCACTGATGGTTATAGCCAGCATCGCCCCGATGCTGGGTCAGTCCGGCAGTTCGATCAACCCGCTGACCACTACCCAAACTGCTCCCATGAACGTATCAGAACAGCAGAATCTGAATATGGTGCTGCAATTGTGGCGCGAAGTGATTCAGGCCCACCACACTGAATTGGCCGGAAAATATCTAGCCGAGGACTACATCCAGCACAACCCCAATGTTCCGACCGGGCGCGCGGCCTTCTTAAAGGTCTTCAGCAGTGTTCCGCCGACCAACCCAATTCCCGAAAAGTTAACGCGACCGCCAGTAGTGGAAGGCGCCAAAGGCGACTTTGTGTGGCTGGTTTTTGAGGATGAGGCAAAGGACCCGCATGATCCATCGAAGACCTATCACTATGACAGCTTCGATCTCCTGCGCATCCAGAGTGGAAAGATTCAGGAGCACTGGGACTCTGAGAAACGAGTCTCCGGCTCGCCCGATTTCGTGGCGTCCACCGCTCCAGCGCCCTCCACATGGAACACCGGCAAGTTATCCGCGGACGAGCAACTCAATATTGGCCTCGCCACTGAAGAACTGAAGGACATGTTGCAATACGGACAGCTGGAACTCGCGGACAGGACGATAGACTCAGGCTACATCCAGCACAATCCCAACGTGCCGCAAGGCCGGGAGGGCTTCAAGCAGCTCATGAACTCTAGCGTGGGTGGAGGCCGGGGAGAGATCAAACCGGTGTGGAAGAATCCTCCGGCGTTAACACTGGCCGATGGGCCTTATGTCCTGATGATGTGGAGTGTCAATGACCAAGACCCCTCCGATCCCTCCAAAACGCACACCCGGAGCCACTTTGACCTGCTGCGCATTGAAAATCACCTTGTGAAAGAGCACTGGGATGAGGCGAGAATCGAACGGCAGAAGGTGTCGGTGGATGCATCCGTCCTGAGCAGCTATCCAGGACGCTACTCGCTGGCCCCGAATTTCGATGTTGTGGTCACGCTGGAAGATGGCCATCTGGCGGCGCAGGGGACAGGGCAACCGAAGCTCGCATTAGCGGCGGAGTCGAATACTACGTTCTTTCTGGAAAACGCCGACTTGGCGATCGAGTTTGTGAAGGACGGAGAGGGCAAGGTTACAGGCTTGATCGTGCATCAGGCGGGACAGGACATGAAGGCGGCAATACACTAGCAAGCTTTGGGTTTCGCAATCCCATCTGGTCTTTTTGGTAGTGTTGCAAGTTTCAAATGCAGACAAGTTTGTCGCCGAGCGTCTGTCGTGCGTTCTTAGGCTGCCAAGTCGAAAAGGCTGTCGATGAACTGAATCTGCCGAAGAAGATCATCTCCTGCCACCCATCGAACTTGCCCCTTGCGGATCATGTGGACTGCTTCGTAGCCTTGAATCGTTCGCCCAGCCGCCTGGAATTCTCGGAAGCCCTGCTTAGCGTTCACGCGACGTTTGATCGCTCGATGATCTTGTTCGAGAATGTTGTTTAAGTACTGCAGAGGTCGGTGTCGACAGCGCTTGCGCAGCGTCCCTTCGGATCCTATGCATACGGAAGTATGCGGGAATAAGTGATTTATTTAATCTTTACTCCATGGCGTAGAAGGCAGACATGAAGCGGTAGAAGCACCAGAGGTCAACCTTCGACGACATCTCATAAGGGGCGTGCATGGACAGCAGTGGAATGCCTACGTCGAGGACTTCCATGTTGCGCATTGAGAGAAAACCCCCGATGGTGCCTCCGCCGCCCACTTCGACTTTGGGAGTTTGCGTCTGCCAAGGAATATGGTTCTGGTCAAGTACGCGGAGAATCCGTGCCGTAAATTCGGAATTTGGGTCGAAGCCAGCACCATAGCGCTTGATCGTGACACCATAGCCGACGATGGCGGCGTTCGATGGCTCTGAGTTTTGAGGAAAGATCGGATTCACACCATCATTGCAGTCCGCCGAGAGAACGGCGGCATTGCGGAAAGCGTTACGCACGGAGAGCGGCGACGCTGGGGACTTATGCGCGTCCACGAGTTCCGTCAAGAGTGTATCGAGGAACTGTGAGCCCGCGCCGGTGTTATTGGGCGAACCGATTTCTTCGAAGTTAGTAATGTAGGCGAGCGCGGTTTTGCGTGGTGTGCCTTTGATATCGAAAATAGCTCGGCTGGCGGTGTAGGAGGAGAGCTTATCATCCTGCCCCCAGGAACCAGTAAGGCCGAGGTCGATGCCAACGTCCGCGGGTTGCGTGGCGGGCACGAGTTCAAGCTCGGCCGATACGAGATCCTCATCGTGGATCTTGAAGCGCTCGCGGAGGATCTCCATAACCTGTTCGGCGACGGTCGTATGCTCACCGGGAATAGAGCCAGCGACGGGATTCATCTCTTCGCCCGCGAGGACCTGGGTATAGGTGCGGGTATGAAGCGTAGAGTCGGAGTGGGGCGCATTGTCAGCAATAACGAAGACGGGGTCACCTGGGTTGAAGCCAATGTTGACCTGGACATGTCGGCCGTCTACCGTGTCGATACGACCAACGAGCGCGAGAGGAAGATTGGACCATTGATACTTCTTGAGCCCACCGTAGAGAGTGGTCTTGAACAGTGCGATCGAACCCGGAGCTTGGATGACGGGACGAGCCTTAAGGTTGATGTGCGGCGAATCTTCATGGGCAGCGATGACGCGAGAACCTGTCTCGATTGAGTCAGAGCCGACAACGACGAAGGCAATAGCGCGGTCACGGTTATTGACGATGAGCCGGGCTCCGGGCTTTACCTGCGAAGGCGAAGTAAACGGGGTGAAGCCGCGTTGTTGCGCGAGTGCACTCAATGCTGCTGCGGAGAGCGCTGCGGATTTGGCCTGGCGCAGGTAGTCCTTGTATGGGTCTGCGAAGTGCATGACTTCGGTCTTTTGCTCGGGAGTCAGAGTGAGCCATGCTGATTTGGCGGCAACTCTACCTGCTTCGTCTGGTGCCGATTCCTGTGCGAAAAGTGCTAGAGGAAGGCAGAGGATTAGAGCACATAGAAGGGACTTGTGGACAGGCATAGCCGAAGTATAACGCTGGGCTGCCCGTCGCCCCGACCTACATGAAACATGTAATACGCGAGCCTATTGTCGTTATTTGCGAGATCGATGGCTCGGGAATGCGATATGGGAGCACTGAAGAGAAAGAAGCGATAATCGAAGAACTTGAGAGCGTAACCTTCTCTCAGCCGTGGAAGCAGTCAGCGGAGAAATAATGGAGAACAGAAAATGGCCAATAGATACGGAGAAGCTGCACTCATAGCGGCGCGGGATTCGGCCGGGACAAGTCCGGCAAAACGATGGCAGAGTGCAATGGAGAGGGTCTATCCGACCAGCGTGTCTGCACAGAAAAAGGGCTGCCCGCGCGGGGCGTTTCTTGGTCTCTGCGAAGAGGGATTGGTTAAGGGAATTCCGGCAGGTAATTACACGGTCTCGAAGGACAATAAGGCCTATGCAGTGCGTGCTGCAGAATTGCTAATCGAAGGCAAGCAGAAGTGGTCCATTAGCGAATTGTGGCGGGCCGTCACAGATGACCCCGAAAAGACGCATAACAGCCAGATGGACATCGTGCTGGCGCTTTGGAAGAACGGGCTCATCGTGCGCGAGCCATAAGCTTTCGGAAGATACGATACTTTACTCATGTCGAACACACAAAAATCAAAACAGGTAGATAGAAGGAAGAGGCGTGACCAAAAGGTTGCCGACCTATCGATCTCTCTCGTGCCCAAGGAAGACCAGCGATCACCCCGCTCTTTGAACCAGGCGTGACTCGCGGGCGAGTTGCATGACGCTGTCTTTCTTTGCTTGAAAGACAAAAAACTTATGCCGCTCGCGGCTCTTCTTCATAGTCTGATTGATACATGCGTCCTAGGGATATGGTTTCTCAAGTACGCAAAGGACGAGGAAATCACTGACAGTGTTGCCCACCTATCGACCCCTGAAATAGTAAAGACCTATTCGTCGCTGACCATCAGTCCTGGTAGACCACGGGCATACCTCCAACGACTCCTAAGTTGACAGAAGCTGTTAGCGCTTTGGAGCAATAGACCGGCTGGATCGCTTAGAGACTGCTCTCTTCGGCAATCGCGGAACAACCTGAACGCCCGCCCAAAGCGTGGCGATCGTTTGCTCGACCACGAGAGTCTGGTCAGGCAAGTCAGGCACAGCCCCTTGGACGACCATGAGTGTGGCGAGGCCAAAGATCGTAAACCACCAGGTGTGAGCTACCACTATGTCATCCCTATTTGGCAATCCCTCATCCTTGGCAACATCGAAAAAGAGCTGCACGAAACGTCCGAACAACGGCGCGCCAATGTCGTTGATATATTGTCCAGCGCGGACGCCGTTGCGATTCTCAGGCCCGAAGAAGACGTTCCGGAACTGTTGTGGATGGGCAACGCAGAATTGAATCAAGCCGCGTGAAGTCGCAAAAAGACGCTCTTTCGGTGAAAGATGTTTAGCGCGTGCGTATAGCCGATCTCTTTAGCGATCGCGCGAAGCGTCACGGCTTCGTAGCCGCGATCGGCAAACATTTTGCTGGCAGCCGCAAGGATTTCGCCCCGCAACCGCTCCTTGAGCTATCGAGATCGAACTGTGTCTTCAGCAAGTTTGCCGAGAAACCGGCTAATCTGAAGTTGACTCCGAAGCAGCTAAAGGGCGGCTTTCAGGGAACTTCGCGGGAAGGGCGCTCGATCTATCAAGAGTGACTTTTTGGCGGACACGAAGATTGTTGGGGATGCTCGAGGTGAGAATAATCTGCGGAAGGTGAGGACGTATGCAGTGGTAGGCTTGATGGGCGTAGCCGGAAAAGGTGTCCGGTAATACCAACTCGTCGCATGATCCGATAGCAGACCATACAGCGGAGGCGTGAAATGCGCATAGCGCGACTAATTACCGGCCTTATTCTGGCGCTTGTTTGCGTCTATTTGCCGGCGCAGCCATCAGAGCAAG
>Ga0206959_10189_pt1 | contig 16893 bp, 16 predicted proteins | sample Alteio_BWOrgHeat_31_FD_152971 | JGI IMG/M metagenome (GOLD analysis project Ga0206959, IMG submission 152971) | Enriched cells from forest soil in Barre Woods Harvard Forest LTER site, Petersham, Massachusetts, United States -... | ecosystem: Environmental > Terrestrial > Soil > Temperate forest >...
ATGACGACTTCTCTCCGCTCCTGCGGCAGGCTGTGATATCGATCGAGGACAAGAATTTCGAGAGCCACTGGGGCGTGAATTTCTTTCGCGTCGCCGGAGCGGCCTATCACGACCTGACTTCGAAGGGGCGCGCGCAGGGTGCCTCCACGCTCACCATGCAGTTGGCGCGTAACCTGTTTCTCTCCAACGAGAGAAGTTTCGGACGCAAGCTGCAGGAAGTCTTCCTGTCGCTGCAGATCGAGCATAACTTCACCAAGCAGCAAATATTTGCCCTCTATGGAAACCAGATTTATCTTGGCCATGGAACCTATGGCTTCGAGGCGGGCGCAAATTATTACTTCTCCAAGCATGCGAAGGACCTGACGCTGACGGAAGCCGCTTTGCTGGCGGGAATTCCCAAGGGACCCTCGGAATTTTCTCCACTGCAGAATCCCGATCGTGCGATGCGCCGCCGCAACATGGTCATCAATGCGATGCTGGAAGACGGTGCGATCACGGCCGCGCAGGCTGAGGCCGCGCGGCCCATGCCTCTGGGACTGCATATTCAGGCGCAGCCGAACAGCGTGGCTCCCTGGTTTGTCGAGGAGGTGCGGCGGGAACTGGAGCATAAGTTCGGCTCTGACCGGGTACACGAGGCTGGGCTGAAGGTGTACACCACGCTCGATCTCGCTCTGCAGCAGACGGCGAATCACACTGTGCTGGATGGCCTGGCGGCCTACGAGCGACGCCATAAATGGAAGGGACATCTGCTCAACGTGATTGCCGGGGACATCGATATTGAGAGTTTCAAGCATCCAGACTGGAACGGCTCGACCACGCCCGGCGAATACATTCATGCGCTGGTGATGGGCGTGCTGCCGTATCAGGTGACAGCGCGCATCGGGGACAAGCAGCTTGTGCTTATGCCTGAGGATTGGATGTGGACCGGCTTCAAAACCGCCGAGGAATTTCTGCACCGCGGCGACATCATCTACGTCCACCTGACAGGTCAGGACTTGACGGGGCATGATGGCGGTTTGCTGCGCGGCACGCTTGAGCAGGCGTCGGGAGTGGAAGGCTCGCTGATGGCCATGGATAACTCCACGGGCGACGTTCTGGCGCTGGTCGGCGGCAGGGATTTCAACCTTTCGCAATTCGACCGGGCAACGCAGGCGGAGCGGCAGACGGGTTCGTCGTTCAAGCCGTATGTGTATACGACGGCAGTCGAGGCGGGCGCCACACCGGAGGAGACCATCGTCGATGGCCCGACGTCGTTCGGCTCCTACACGCCGCATGACTACGAGGGAAATTATCTGGGAAGGATCTCGCTGCTGAAGGCCTTTGCCGATTCGAGGAATATTCCCGCGCTGAAGCTGGCCGAGCGGGTGGGCATCCACAAGGTCGTCAACACAGCACAACGTTTTGGCGTAACGAGCAATATTCCGGCCTATCTGCCGGTGGCGATTGGAGCGGTTGAGATCACCCTGCGGGAGCAGGTGGCGGCGTACTCGGTCTTCCCCAATGACGGCATACGCGTTGCTCCGCGGCTGGTCCGGCGAGTAACGACCGCCGACGGAATTCCGATGACCGAGGACCCTCCGGAAGTGGAGGAAGTGATCAGCGCCAAGACGGCGCGCACCATGATGATCTTCCTGAAAGAAGTCACTCGTAGCGGAACGGGCGCTGCGGCGGCGACTCTGAATCATCCCATCGGTGGCAAGACGGGCACGACGAGCGACTTTACGGACGCTTGGTTTTTGGGGTTTTCTCCATCGGTGACCTGCGGCGTCTGGGTAGGCTATGACAGCCGGCAATCGCTCGGCGATAAGGAAACGGGAGCAAAAGCAGCGCTGCCTATCTGGATGGACTTCATGAAGGCGGCTATCGCGGAGAAGCCGGACGAGGTATTTCCCGCCGATACAAAGCCTGGTATTCCAGCTTCCGCTTCGGAAAAACAGATTGCCACCGCTGCGAAGCTTGAGTCGAAACAGGTCTTGAAACCTGTCTCATCGGCGCCAACCACGCAACCCTGAATCGATTGCTGATTTTGAGTTGCTTCGCGAACTGTTCACGCCCACGGACTTTAATCGTCTACCGTTCATCCGGCCGGTAGCGCATTTCTGCGTCTATGGGAGATGATGTTCGGATGGCTATGAAAGTGGATCGGCGGAAGGTTATTCAGGGGCTGGCGGTTTCAACGTTCGCATCGCGGGCATGGTGGGCGGAAGCAGCTGAGGCGGGCAGCGGCAAGACGCTCTTTGTAGGGACACAGACCGGCACCGCGAGCAAGGGGGCCTACTCCTGCAAATGGGATCCGGCGAAGGGCGCGCTGGGGCTGCTGGGGCTGGCCGCGGAAGCGGAAAACCCTACGTTTCTGGCGCTGTCTCCCGATGCGAAATACCTGTATGCCGCGAACGAAGTAGACAGCTTCAACGGGACAAAAGGCGGAGGAGTGAGCGCCTTTACGGTCGACGCGAAGGCGGGAAAACTGACGGCGATCAATGCCGTCTCGGCAATGGGCGCGGGCACTTGCCATGTGGAGGTGGACAAGACGGGGCAGGCGGTCTTCTGCGCGAACTACACCGGCGGCAGTGCGGCCTCATTTCATGTACTGGCGTCGGGCGGGCTGAGCGAGGCGGTTTCGCACTTCCAATACAGCGGGCATGGACCAAACGCGGAACGGCAAGAGGCGCCCCATGCGCATCGCGTGACCGTGACGCCGGAGAACAAGTTTGTGCTGGTGAATGACCTGGGGCTAGACTGCATTCATATCTACAAGCTCGATGCGGCGACGGCTGTGTTGACACCCAGCGATCCGCCGCAGTGGACTGCCGCGCCGGGGTCCGGGCCGCGAGCGCTGCGGTTTCATCCCAACGGCCGCTGGGCCTATTGCGTACATGAGCTGATATCGTCGGTTGAGGTTCTGCGTTGGGATGGAGCGGCTGGAGCGCTGACTCCGATTCAAGAGATCAAGATGACTCCTGACGACTATACGAAGGGTGATGCGACCGGTTCGGAGATTGTTCTCGATCGAACGGGGCGCTTTGCATATGCGGCGAATCGCGGCGTCGACCAACTGGTGAGCTTTGGGGTGGCCCCGACTACGGGCAAATTGACGTTGCTGGGCCGGTCTTCATGCGGAGGCCAAACGCCTCGGCACATCGCGCTCGATCCTACGGAGCGGTGGCTGCTGGTGGCGAATCAGGGCTCGGATGGGATTGCAGTCTTTCGCAGGGATACAAAGACGGGATTGCTGGCGGAGTCGGGAAAAGCATTTCCGATTGTGAAGCCGCAGTGCTTGGTGTTTGTCTAGAGGCAGGGTAAAGGGAGTAGGGGATACGGTGACCTTTGAGGAGCTTATCTCGAGAGAAAATCTGAGCGAACAGAAATCAGGGATTGCCGCTAGGCGGTGACAAGCGCGGGGCGCCGGGCTGGGATCTTTTCTTTGAGCTTGTCCTTCAGTTTAGACTTGGGCTGGCCGAGGGTGACCAGCTCCCAGGCTGAGCGGTCTTTTAGGAGTCGCGAAACCAACGCGGTGTGCATGGCGTGTCCGGCACGTTCGGCAACAACGTGGCCGAGGATATGGTGGCCAGCGAGAGCCAGGTCGCCGATGAGATCGAGCACCTTGTGGCGGACGAACTCGTCTCCGAAGCGCAGTGGGCCGTTTAGGACTCCGTTGCGGTTGAGAATAATGGCACTCGATTCGGAGACGCCGCGGATGAGACCCATGTCGCGCAGCTTCTCTTCATCCTCCTTGAATCCGAAGGTGCGCGCGGGGGCGATTTGCGCGCCGTAGTCGCGGGTGGCCAGATCGACAACAAACCCCTGGCGTCCGATGGGGGTAGGGAAGTCGATTTTATAAGAGACGCTGTAGCCCTCGCCGGGATAAACGCCGATGAACTTGTCGCCTTCGCGGACTTCGACGGTCTGGCGGATGCGGAGGTATTCGCGGCGGCGGCGCTGGATCTTGAGGCCAACTTCATGGAAGGCTTCGACGTAGGGCAGAGCGCTGCCGTCGAGGATGGGAAGCTCAAGATTGTCGATCTCGACAATAACGTTATCGATGCCGGTTCCGATGAAGGCCGAGAGCAGGTGCTCAGTGGTGGAGATGAGCACACCTTGGCGCATGAGGCTGGTGGCGTAGCTGACCTTGGCGACGTTGCGGCCAGTGGCCGGGATCTCGAAGTTGTCGAGGTCGGTTCGGCGAAAAAGGATACCACAGCCGCCGGGCGCAGGGAGCAGGCGCATTCGCACAGGGGCTCCACTGTGCAGGCCAATACCTGCGAAATCAAGGGGTGCGGCTATGGTCTGTTCAAAGTGAGCGCTCTCTATCAAAACGGCAAACCTCGTCCCAAACTTGGCACGAAGGCATAGACTACTGGCGAGAGAAGAAGTTTCACTGTGGTATATTTGCCACGGTTGTGAGGGAATTTTGCATAGTTTCAGCTGCGATTGGGGGCTTGATGAGCGAGATTGGTAATGCCAAATAAATCTGATAGTTACCAGACAGTTAAGTTGCTGGAGGGGATGTGCGCACGAGAAAATCAGATTCTCAGGCTGCTGCGTGATCTTGTAGAGGTTGAGTCCCCCAGCGACGACAAAGTGGCAGTCGACCGTTGCGTCGATTTGGCAACGAGGGTCTGTGCAGGGATCGGCGGGCGAGTGCGGCGGCATCGCCAATGCGCCTTTGGCGACCTGCTGGAGGTGCGTTTCGGGCGGGGTGGGCGAGGTGTGAAGCCGGTCATGCTGCTGGGGCATCTGGACACGGTCTGGTCGTTAGGCACACTAACGAAGATGCCCTTCAAGGTGGAGAAAGGTAGGGTATGGGGTCCGGGCGTACTGGACATGAAGGCCGGTGTGGCGATGGTGTTGACGGCAATCGAGCATCTGCTGCAGGAAGGACTCCTGTTGCGGCCTGTTGTTCTTCTACTTGTATCCGATGAGGAAGTTGGGAGCCCGATTTCTCGTCCAATGACAGAGAAACTGGCGCGCGGGAGCGAGGCGGTCTATGTGCTCGAGCCTGCGCAGGGATTAGAAGGTGCCTACAAGACCGCTCGCAAGGGAATTGCCGGATATATCGTTCATGTGACGGGAGTGGCGGCTCACAGCGGGGTGGATTTCGGGCGCGGACACTCGGCGATTGCCGAACTGGCGCGACAGGTGGGGATCATTCAAGGATTTACAGACCTGAGCCGTGGCATCACAGTAAATACTGGAACTATTCGGGGGGGAACTCGGTCTAACGTGGTAGCGGCCGAGGCATGGGCGGAGGTCGACGTGCGGTTTGCGAAGTCCGGCGATGCGGCGAGCATGGACAAGCGTTTTCACCGATTGCGCGTTCAGGATAAGGGCTGCGTCCTGAAGGTGGAGGGGGGACTGAACCGGCCTCCGATGGAGCGGACGCGGGGGACGGTGGCTCTTTTCAGGCGGGCAGCAACTCTCGCCGGGGCTATGGGTTTCGACTTAAAGGAAGCCGCGACAGGTGGCGGGTCGGATGGGAATTTCACCTCGGCGTTAGGCGTTCCGACACTGGATGGGATGGGCGCTGTTGGCGAAGGCGCACATGCGGCGCATGAATCGATCGTGTTGAAGGAACTGGCGCCGCGAGCGGCGCTGATGGCTGCGATGCTGTGCGAACAGGAAAAGGTGAGGCCATGCTGAGATTGGTGGAGTACGGGCTCCTGGCGGTATCGTTGCTGACGGTGATCGGTCTGATCCTGGCTACTCCCCGCGTTGCACCCCCGAAACCGGCCGAGAATGTGGAACCCGAGACGCGGCGGATTGGGAACGGGTAGGGCAGCTCGTCGCTTCGCGTCACTCTGATTCGCAATTTCATCCTGGAACAAAGCTCTACAATCTGAGTCGTCGAATGTCTTACCTCCTAGTAAGATGTGTCTCACATGGAGGTAAGACATCATGGTTTCAACTGCGGTGATCAGCTCAAAGGGGCAAATCGTAATTCCTGCCGCGTTGCGAAAGAAATATCGATTAAAGGAAGGGAGCGTCGTGGCCTTCCGGGAAGAAGGGGGCCATCTGGTGCTGGACCCGGACCCATATGCCGCAGTCTATGCGCTTTATGGGGCATTCAAAGGTTATAACCTGGAAAAGATTCTGAACGAGGAACGCCGCAAAGAACGGGAGCGAGAGGATCGGCGGTGAAGCACTATGTGCTCGATGCCAATGCTGCGCTTCGCTATCTGATGGGGGCTGAGAATGACGGAAGTGAAAGAATACGGTCTCTGGTTCACGACGGAGAGCGAGGCTCGACTCGCTTATCGATGTCTGTCATCAATCTCGGAGAAGTATTCTACATTCTCATGAAATCAGTCGACGAGGCGAGAGCGCTCCATGCGATTCGCGAGCTGCGGCAGGTGATTTCAATTGCCGATGCGGACATGGAGCGAACAACACAAGCTGCCATCCTGAAATATCGATACAAGTTGGGTTATGCCGACAGCTTCGCGGCTGCACTGGCGATGGAATACGACGCTACGGTTGTGTCGGCGGATCTGTCGTTTGAGAAGTTGGGAAAGAAACTCAGATGGATGAAGCTGCCACGGTTTCGGGGATAGAACCGGCGGTCTTTTCCATACGCGCGTGCGTGCCCTCGATCATGCTGGCGACCAGCGTCAGCGGCAATCCAACCACATTGAAATAGCACCCGTGGATGCGCGGTATCCAGCGGGCGGCGCGGCCCTGAATCGCGTAAGCTCCGGCCTTATCGGCGGGCTCACCGGTGGCGATGTAAGCGGCGATTTCCTCCTCGGACATCGTGAGCATGGTGACGTGGGTGACCTCGGCCGCGGTTTCGATGCTGACCTGAGCGACGACGGCGACTCCGGTGATGACCTGATGGGTGGCTCCGGCGAGCAGGCGCAGCATGCGGGCAGCGTCGGCAGCATCGGTCGGCTTGCCGAAGATTTCTCCGTTAGGTGCGACGACGGTTGTATCGGCGCCGAGGACCAGGAGCGGGTTGCCTTCATTTTGCTGTGTCGCTTGCTGAGCGTAGACAGCCTGAGCCTTCTCCCGAGCCAGTCGGATGACATAGGCGATGGGCGATTCGCCCGGGTTGGGTTCTTCCGGAATCGAGGCTGGCGCGACAGTGAAGGTGAAGCCGGCCTGGGCCAGCAATTCCTTGCGGCGTGGCGATGCGGAGGCGAGTACCAGCATAGCTCAATTATCGCAGTCGTGATTGAGTTTCAGTCGATGCGCGTGCCGGTCCTCGGCCCTTCGCTGGTGCAGATGCCCCAAGCCATGCGCGGCGTGTTGTGAGCGAGGCCATATCGTCCGTCGGCGGCCAGCAGGATGATGCCGCCGTGTCCACCGAGACGCTTGTGCAAGTATGAGATAGCTTCTGGGGCAACTTGCTCAGGAGACCGGCCTAACTGGACGCGGTCCGTGGCCCACTTGCCGAGCACCAGCTTCATAATAGGTTCGCCCCAGCCGGTGAGCGAGACGGCGGCGCTCTGATTATCTGCGTAGCAGCCGCAGCCGATGAGTGACGAGTCACCGACACGCCCGGGATCTTTATTGAGGGTGCCTCCTGTGGAGGTGGCGGCGGCTATGTTGCCGTGCTGGTCGAGGGCAACGGCTCCCACCGTATCGTGGGAATCGAGCGGTGGTGTAGCGGTTTCAGGCGATTTGTCGTCTCGGAATTCGCTACCGGCGAAGGTGAGATCCGGAAGTCCGGCGCGCTCGTTCGATTGAGCCTGAGCGAGGCGTTTGCGTTCGCGGTCGAGGACCAGATCGGAGTTGTCGATGAGTGGCATGCCGTGCGCGGCAGCAAACTGTTCCGCACCTTGAGCGACGAAGTAGACGTGAGGGCTTTTGTCGAGCACCAGGCGCGCGGCCTGGATGGGATTGCGCAGGCGCTCGACGCAGGCGACTCCGCCGGCGCGCATCGTGGCGCCGTCCATGAGCAGGGCATCGAGCTGAACGCGCCCATCGCGGGTGAGAAAGCTGCCACGTCCGGCGTCGAAGGTGGCATCGTCTTCGAGCTTGGTAACAGCGGCTTCGACGGCATCGACGGCTGAAGCTCCAAGTTCCAGGAGCGCATAACCGGTCTGAAGCGCGTCGAAGACGCCTTGCTCGTGGGCCTCCAGCATATCGTCGGGGATGGCCCAAGCTCCGCCGTGGACGATGAGGGTGGGGGGGCGTTGCATAGTGGACACTTGAGTATACGCGTGGTTGGAGACCAGGGTTTCAGCTCCCAGATTTCTTCCGGGCGAGAGTCATGGTCGAGAGCGAAGGTCCGGACAAGGGAGTAGTGCTGCTGGATGTATTGCCGGAATGGAGCGGAGTGGTCGTGAGCGTTGGTGCTTTCGGATGCCGGGGTCTTGTCGGAGGTGGTGTCGAGAGCGATGAAGTGCGGCGGGTGCTGCTCAAGCGCCCGCAGGGCGGCCGCAACCTGTGCTAGCCGGGTGAATTCGCCGTCCATGACGAACTCGACAGGGGTGGGAGTGTTGAGGGAGAGGTAGAGAGTGAGCGCGGAGTTGTTGAAAAATGGCTCCGCAGGGTGGGTGCACGTGAATAAAGTAGCGATGCCGCAGAGCAGGCCGGCTACGACATTCCTCCATGAGGTTAATCCGCCGGAAAGTGCGCTGACCGCGGCAAGTGCGGCGAGGGTGCTATACCAGTGGTGGGTCGGGACCATTGCGGGAGCGAAATCGAAGACGAGAAAGAGAAGCCCTGGAAGCAGGATGACCGGGCCATGAAGAATTCGGCTGGCGGGTTGGGTGACGAGACAGAAAAGCGCCAGGCCGAGGGCGATGCTCCAGGATTGAAGAAGCCAGGCATGAACACCGAAGAGGCGAAGCCTGCAGCGTAGAGCAGGTCAGTGCCCGGCGGCACGAACTCGAAGAAGTCCCGGTAGAGAATCTGCCCGTGAAGGATCTTTACAGCGCGGGCGAAGAAGATGGACTGGTCATCGTGCGCGATGACGGGAGTGGCGGGGAGGAGAAACGTTCGCAGATGCAGAAATGCCGCCGCCCCGGCGATGGCGAGATAAGTACGGGAAAGCTGCTCTCCTGCACGCGGCGTGATTTCTGTCATTGGAGGACTCCTTTATTCCTTCGGCAGGCGGCGGCCTCCGTTTCCGGGAATCTCACTTGCGGTGTTTGGTCTTTTTCTTTTTGGGGAATGGATGCGGCTTTGGAGCCTGCCGCTGCATGCTGGGTTTCGCGCCTCCGCTCTTTGATTTGTTATTGGGCTTGGATTTCGGTGAGCTGGGCTTCGTCTTATCCCACCCATCTGCCTGCTTTTGGCGCAAGGGTGGGGCACCCGCCTCTGTTCCCTGCGCTTCATCCTCGATGATCAAGAATTGCAGGCGCTTCTGGGCGGCGTCGATGCGATCGAGAAGAACGCGCACGCGCTGGCCGATGCGGAAGCGGCGTCCCCAGCGCTCTCCGATGATCTCGCGGGTGTTTTCGCGGAAAGTGTAGTAGTCGTTGTCGAGCTCGCCGAGGGTTTGGATAGGCACGAGGCCTTCGACGAAGAGGTCGCCGAGCTCGACGAAGAGTCCGTACTTGGTGGCACTGAGAATCATGGCGCCGAAGTCTTCGCCGACGCGATCGCGCATGAACTTGATCTTCTTCCATTCAACGAGCTCGCGTTCGGCGTCGGCGGCACGGCGCTCGGATTCGCTGCATTCCTGAGCAATGAGGTTGAGATCTGTTTCGGGGATGGTCTCCATCTCGCCGTTTGCACCAGCGGCCGGCGCCAAGGATGTGGCGCCCAGATGCTTTTCTGAGCGCTGAGCCCTGTGCTCTGAACCCTGTTTCAGGTGGGCTTCGCCGGGGTGGCCATGGCCGCTGATTCCGGCACCGAGCAGGGCCTTCGCGATGCGGTGCACGATGAGGTCGGGGTAGCGGCGGATTGGCGAGGTGAAGTGCGTGTAGCAGGGCGCGGCGAGGGCGAAGTGGCCCTCATTTTTCTCGCTGTAGCGGGCCTGCTTGAGCGAGCGCAGCATGAGGTAGGAGAGGATGCGCTCCTCGGGCTTGCCAGCGATTTTGGCGGTTAGTTTCTGGTACATGCGCGGCGTGACGGGGATGTCTTCCGGGACTTCGTGCTGGCGAGGATTGGAGCGGCCACGGCCGCCATCGCGGCGTTGATGCTCACGGCGCTCGCCTTTTGTCTGGAATTTGCGGACGGGGAGGTTGCCGAGACCGAGGGAATATCCGAAGGACGCGGCGATGTCTTCGAATTCGACGATGCGGCGGGGCTCGGGCTTTTCGTGGATGCGGTAGAGCGAAGGCACGCCGAGAGTCTCAATCCATGAGGCCACGCACTCGTTGGCCGAGAGCATGAACTCCTCGATCAGGCGGTGGGCCCAATTGCGCGTGGAGCGGGTGACGGACTTCATGGCTCCGAATTCGTCGAACTCGATGATGGGCTCAGGGAGGTCGAAGTCGATCGACCCGCGGCGATCGCGCTTGTGGTTGAGAATTTCGGCGAGCTGCTTCATCCGCTCGAAGGCCGGGATGAAGTCTGCGAATTCGGCGCGGGTGCGTTGGTCGCCCTCGAGAATGTTGTGAACCTGGGTGTAGGTCATACGGCGCGCGGATCTCACGACGCCTTCGGTGACTTCGTAGTCGAGGACGTTGCCGCCGGCGTCGATGTTCACGAGACAGGACAAGACGAGACGGTCTTCGCCAGGGCGCAGGCTGCAGATGTCGGTCGAGAGCTCCTGCGGAAGCATGGGGATGGCACGGTCGGGAAAGTACACGGAGTTGCCGCGCAGGCGCGCTTCGAGGTCGAGCGCAGTGCCGGGTGTGACGTAGTGAGCGACGTCGGCGATGTGAACCTGAAGATGCCAGTGGCCGCTTGCTTTATCGTATTCGACGAGGACGGCGTCGTCGAAGTCACGGGCGGTTTCGCCGTCGATGGTGACGATGGGCAGATCACGGAAGTCGCGGCGGGACGCGATGACTTCGGGATCGATATGGGCGACTGCGCGGGCTTCAACGAGGACCTTGTCGGGAAAGATGCGCGGAAGATGGTGCTTGCGAATGACCATCTCGACGTCGATGCCGAAGTCGTCTTCATGGCCGAGGACTTCGATGACGCGGCCGCGGGCGAAGCGCGTGGGCGTGGGCCAACTGGTGATTTCCACATCGACGACCAAGGCTTCGAGATTGTTGCCGTCATAGTTACGAATTGAGCGGGTGGCTTCTTCGCCGAGGACGCGATGCGGGTTCGCGCTAGCCGCTGGCGGTTTGGGCATCTCTGCGTCGCAGGAGATAAGGATGGACTGGTTCATCCGGTCATCGAAGGGTGTGACGTAATTGCCGCTAAAGTTCTCGCTCCCACGACCTTCGCGGGTATAGTGGAAGGTTCCGATGACGGTCGCGTTGCGACGTGCAAGGACCTTAACGATACGTCCCAACTTGCGTCCGTCGTTACGTGAGGGCATGAGCTCGACCAGAACCTGGTCACCCTGCATGGCGTCGTGGATTTCGTTCGGCGGGATGAAGATATCGTCGTCGCGATCGCCCTGCGGGGGACGGACGAAGCCGAAGCCGTCACGGTGCAGGTCGAGGCGTCCGGTCACCAGGTTGTTGGCTTGATATCCGGCCTTTGCGGGGGCTTTGGGGATGGCCCACTGCTCGCGATCCGTTTTCAGCAGATGCCCGGCAGCGGTGAGCCGGGCGAGATGTTCGACGAGCAGACGGCGCTCGCGTCCTCCGCCGAGCGAGAACTCGCGGACGAGTTGTTTGTATCCGGCGCGCTGGCCGGGAGATCGCTCGATTCGGCGAAGAAGTTCGCGGTCGGTCATTAACCTCATGGTACGGCAGCAATGCGAAGAGGCGGTAAGGGGGAAGATTCCTCGCACGGGCAGGTTGCCCCGCAAACAAGCCGTTCCCAGCTTGGTTCCGATTTCCGCAAGTAACTGAAGAGATAAGGGGAAGACAAAAAGATTCACACGGGTAGGTGCATTTTTTCAGCGCGCGTGTATAAGATCGAAACACAGCGCCGGTTGCGCGGATTGCGGTTGGCAAATAGGCTTGATAAAGTCTGACCAATAGAGGGATCGACGTAATTCAAGGTCCGCAGGCTTGATCGGCGATGCGATGGGCGATAGTTTCCCCACGCCGCCGCAGTCATGCGGGGCAAGTAGAAGAAGAGAGGACAAGTAACACGATGTGGAAACCGAATCAGGCAAGCAGCTCTTCGCAGACGCCCACGAACGAACCGGTTCGTCCGGCGGCGCCTGCCACCCCCAGTTATGAACCGGCAGTCCGCACTTCAACAGCCAGCGCACAGCCTGCTTCGACTGCCGACCAGGCGACAATTGGCAAAAGCCTGGTGGTGAAGGGCGAAGTGAGCGGCTCGGAATCGCTCTACATCGACGGCAAGGTGGAAGGCGCGATCAATCTGCCGGGCAATCGCGTGACAGTGGGCCGAAACGGACAGGTTTCGGCGAACATCACGGCGCGTGAAATTGTCGTTCTGGGCAAAGTGCGGGGCAACATGAGCGCGAGCGATCGCGTGGACATTCGCAGCGAGGGTTCTCTGACCGGCGATGTGACGGCGCAGCGAATTTCGATCGAAGATGGCGCCTTCTTCAAAGGTGGCATCGACATCCGCAAACCGGGCAGCGAGACGAAACCGGTAAATTCGAGCGCAAACGCGAGCGTAAACTCTGAGGCCGGGAAACCGGTTCCAGCGCAAGTGTAGCGGTCACGAATACTTATTGCTTGAAAGGGCTCCGGGTCCATGCCTGGGGCCTTTTGTGCTTTGGGATCGAAAAAAGAAGACCTGCAAATCCGAGTGACCGTGGTGTAGTGTAACAGTTCGACAGAGCACCAGAAGCGATGCGACTCCTATCCCAACTACGAAATCATCGACCCGCTGTCGAAAGTGCACTGGCAGCGACGCCGTCGAATAAGCACGGCCGGGGTCCACTCGCGAGATAACCCTCATCTATTGAGAGTGTTTGTGAGGAGCCCCGGCCAGCAGGCTGGGGGCTTTTGCTTTGTCGAGCGAAAGAATGCTGGCAGTCGCAGCAATGTAAGACGAATTCCGGTGATTGATCCGGATAGGTGAGGAGAAAGTCATGAAGGATGGTAGGAAACATTGCTGTCTGGGGAGAAACACGAAGAAAAGACGCTGGTGCAGATGAGGACCTGCGCGGTTACGGCGGATCGCGCAGTCCTGATGGCCGATGGGCACCTGGGCTATGCGGTGCCGATCGGCTGGGTGGTGGCGTACAAGGACACGATCAGCTCCTCAGGCGTGTGCTTTGATATTGCCTGCGGTAACAAGGCCGTCCGAGTGGATATGCCGGGTGAGGAGCTGCGTGCAAAGATCAGCACGATCATGGACGATGTTTGGTCGACGCTGAGCCTCGGCGTGGGGCGGAAGAATTCTGAGAAGGTGGAACACCCGATCTTCGACCGGGATCACGCCGGTTGAGATCTTGAATCCACGCGTCCGCTCAAGCAGAAGGCTCAGGGGCAGCTGGGACGATTGGTTCCGGGAATTATTACGTCGACCTGTTCACGGATGAGCATGATCGGGTGTGGATCGGCGTGCATTTTGGGTCTCGCGGATTCGGGCACGGTGTTGCGACCTGGTTCCTAAATGCGACAGGCGCGAAGGATGGCATGGAGGTTGAGCCGTGCGTACTTTCGGCGTCGGGTGACCTGGGCGAGCGATGCATCCGCGCGAGGACACTTGCTGGGAAATATGCCTACGCCGGACGCGACTGGGTGTGCGATCGCGTGGCGAACCTGCTGGGAGGGGCGATTGTGGAGAGCGTCCACAATCACCACAGCTTTGCATGGCGCGAAGAACAGGACGGCGAAACGTATTGGGTGGTCCGTAAGGGCGCGACTCCGTCGTTTCCCGGGCAGAAGGGATTTGTCGGCGGGACGATGGCGGAGCCGGCTGTCATTCTCGAAGGCGGGGAGAGTGAAGAGTCGAAACTGGCTCTTTACAGCACCATTCACGGTGCCGGACGTGTGATGGGGCGCCGCGAGGCGACGGACGCCGATCGTCAGACCGGCGACGTGAAGCGTCCGGGAAGGGTCACGCGCGAGATGATGCGCGTGGCGATGGCTGGAGGGAATGAGGGGGATCCTTAGAAGGATTGATGATCTAAATGGGGCCCGTGATGGGCCCCATTTTTTATGGATGGTTGCCGGTCATGCGGCGCTCGATTTCGAGAAGCGGCCCATGAGTTGGTCGGGCAGCTTTGACCCAGTCAGCCGGAGAACTGCAGCCGAGATTGCGAGCCAGACGATTGTAGCGACGAGGAGAAGCGCCAGCTCATGCAGGCGGCTGGTGGTAGGAAAGAGGTGGCGCAGTCCGACAAGCGCGGCGTAGCTGACGACAGCTGCCAGGAGCGAGCGGAGCAGTTCCGGATATTCAACGTTGCTAAGCGGGACCATGCGGCGGCGATTGAGAAGGATGGCTAGGGTGAGGGTCTGCATGAGGATGCCGATGTCGGAGGCGATGGCCAGCCCTAGTGGTCCCATGGAGCGATGGAACGACCAGTAGATAGGCCACGAAACGAGGGTGACGATGGTTCCTGCGACCATGGGGGTAACAGTGTTGCCGGCGGCATAGAAGGCGCGAGCATAAATGGCCTGTGCGGACCACAGGCAGAGCGATACCGAGAAGGTGGCAAAAAAGAGGACCATGGTGGCGGAGTCGGTGCGGTGGAAGGCTCCGCCGCGCAGGAGCAGATCGACTGCGGGGAAGGCCATGGCGATCATGAAGGCGGTGAGGAGAATGGAAAACGCGAGAATGCGGGAGACGGAGGCGTTGACGGCGCGGGCAAAGGGCGCGGTGCTGGGTTTTCCATCGTCGCCGAGTCTTCCATACAGCGAGGCGAGAAAGGGCAGCGAGGCGGCTCCCGCGGCCTGGCCGAGGGCGACGGGCGCGGTGAAGATCTGCTTGGCGTAGGTAAGAAGAGAAATGGCTCCGCCGGTGTGCGAAGCGTAGTGATTGATGATCCAGCTGTCGGCGGTCACGAGCGAGACGCCCAGCATGAGCGGGATGGACATGCGAACCCACTCATGCAGGCCGGGGTTCGACCAGTCAAGGATGGGGCGGTAGCGCGCGCCGGCGCGGTGGGCTCCGATGGCGTTCAGCAGGAAAGGACCGAAGAAGGCTCCGGCGAGGGTGCCGATGGCGAGCGACCGAATGCCCAACACACGGGCGAGAAAGACGCCGCCAAGGATCGTTCCGAGGTTATAGATGAGCGGCGTGACGGCCTGCACGGCGAACTGCTTTCGGACGAGAAGGACTGCCCCCAGGACGCCTCCGGCGAGAAAGCAGAGTTGCGCTGGGAGGAGAATGCGGGTGAGGTGCGTGGTGAGGTCAGCCTTGGCGGGCGAGAATCCGCTGAACCACCAGCCAACGTACCAGGGTGCGGCGAACTCGGCGAGCAGAATCGCGATCACCAGCACCAGAGTCATGGTAGTGAGGATGACGGACATGGCGCGTTCGCCCTCGGCATCGCGACCCTGTTCGCGATAGCGGCTGAGCATGGTGACAAATGTGATAGATGCCGCTCCTCCGACCAGGAAATAGGAGATCATGTCAGGGAGTTGGAAGGCGGCTAGCAACGCGTCAGCGTCGGCGCTGCGCCCGAAGATGTAAGCGATGTATTTGACACGGACCAATCCAATAACGCGCGAGAGCACGGCCGAGGCCATGAGAAGCAGTGTGGCGGTGAAGGCTGTGTGGCGGTGCGAGGGGCGTAGGACTGAGAGTGCTCGTTGCCAGCGCGGAGGGTTTGGGATGGAAACCATGCGGGATGGGTTGATTTTACAGACCGGCTAAGTGGCGGGCTGTGGACAAGGATAAGAGGGGCGGTGAATGGAAAATTTTAGGCTAAGAACATGGCAGGTATGACAAAGAATTTGTTCTTCGTCGGGATCATCCTGGCCGCGGCCGGGATACTCTCCCCGCCTCTCGCGCTTGCCGCAGGACTGGCGTATGGACTATTCGCCGTCCACCACTATCACATCGACGCGCGTAGGCTGTCGAAATTTCTATTGCAGGCTTCAGTGGTTTGTTTGGGATTCGGGATGAATCTGGCGCAGGTGCTTCGTGTAGGGCGGTCGGGATTTTTGTATACGGCTGTGGGGATTACGTTCGCCATGTGCCTGGGATTGCTGCTGGGGCGGCTGTTCAAGGTGGGGAAGACTCAGTCCTTTCTAATCTCAGCGGGAACGGCGATTTGCGGGGGCAGCGCGATTGCAGCCCTGGGGCCAGTGACCGAGGCGAGCGAAGAGGAGATGGCCGTCGCGATGGGCACGGTGTTCGTGCTGAACTCCGTTGCGCTGTTTATTTTTCCCGTGATAGGGGGCGTCATGCATCTGTCGCAGACGCAGTTCGGGCTGTGGGCGGCGCTGGCGATTCATGATACGAGCTCCGTTGTGGGTGCAACGGCCAAATATGGCGCGGTCGCGCTAGCCATCGGTACGACGGTAAAGCTGGCGCGCGCAATGTGGATCGTCCCTTTAACGCTGGGCGTGGCCGCAGTAAAGAAAAGCCGGACCCGGGTGCAGTGGCCGTGGTTCATTCTGCTCTTTGTGCTGGCGGCGGTGATGAACAGTTATGTCCCGTGGCTGCGCTCGCTGTATCCCGAGCTAGCGCGGCTGGGGCGCGTGGGGCTGGGGGTGACGTTGTTCCTGATTGGGACGGGGATTTCACGGGAAACGATCAGAGACGTGGGCGCAAGGCCGCTCATTCAGGGTGTGCTGTTGTGGATTGTGGTGGGGAGTGTCTCGCTATGGGCGATTGTGGAAGGTTGGATTCACCTGTAAGCCATAACGTGTTCTGCACGCGTTAGGATGGAGTTCTGTCTTGAAGCACATCGGCCCCATCCTCTCTTCGGTAGGAACACCACATGCAGGAACGCAATTTGTTTTCCGGAAGGCGCGGGATGGTTCTCGTCCCGCC
>Ga0206959_10190_pt1 | contig 16891 bp, 16 predicted proteins | sample Alteio_BWOrgHeat_31_FD_152971 | JGI IMG/M metagenome (GOLD analysis project Ga0206959, IMG submission 152971) | Enriched cells from forest soil in Barre Woods Harvard Forest LTER site, Petersham, Massachusetts, United States -... | ecosystem: Environmental > Terrestrial > Soil > Temperate forest >...
CCCGCTCGACAGTTCGACATGGCAGGTCACTTTCGCAGGTAACGATAACACGACTGACGAGGTCGTCAATCGCTATGCGTTGTATCGTGGTGCTGAACTCACAGTACAACATGGTTTCGATTACTACGTCGTGCTCGACAACAACGATGTTGCAGCTGTAATCTCGACTGTAAATGACAACAAAACGAAAGAGACCAAGGTAGTACAAAGGTATGACCCAGAGACGGGAAGGCCCACACCTGTGGCAGTAACCAATACCAACTCGAGTTCTACGGTCACGACGCAAGCTTCTCACACAGTGACAAAAACAATTCGTATGTTCAAAGGCACACGGCCTAATGACGATACGAATGCTTACAACGCAAGGTCAATGGTTACGATGATGGCGCCGAGTATTAATCGATAGTATTTAAGTTCACAATGGAAGGGCGAATTACATCCATTGTCCGACAGAAGAAGGATTCAGCCCGCGCTTCCATCTTCATGGATGAGGAATTCGCTTTCGGTGTCTGCGATCAGACGATAGAGCGGTTTCGCCTTCGCAAAGGCGATTACATTGACCGTGTGCTATTTGAAAAGATCACCGATTTCGATTACTTCATCGAAGCCAAACGAATTGCTCTTGCATACCTGAATCATCGCGCCCGAAGCGAGAAGGAGATCCGCCAGCGGCTGCAAAAGGAAGATATTCCTGAAGCAATCGTTTTGCGGGTGATTGAATTCCTTAAAGAGCAGAAATTCATTGATGATGAGGCGTGGTCTAAAGCATTCGTCAACGACAAACTCGTTCGAAAACCAGTCTCTTCGAAGCAATTGGCATTCGGGCTAAAGCAAAAAGGTGTCCCGAAAGAGGTTATCGAAGAGACGATTGCTAATCTAAATGCCGAGCAAGGCGATATGGAGCGTGCGATTCAATCCGCCGAAAAAAGATGGCCAAGAATCCTGAGATCGGAGAGCGATCCGAAAAAACAAAAGCAGAAACTTTACACGTTTTTGGCTTCGCGTGGGTTTGAGTATGAAGTAATAGAGAAAGTGATCCGACAAATTATGAATGATGAATTATGAAGGATGAATCGTATCCTTCATAATTCATAATTGCAAATGACTCTTTTTCGCGGTATCCTCATTTTCCTCGGTGCGCTGGTATTTTCTGCGCTATTGTGGGCGTATGTCCGGCTTTCTGCAGCATACGAGGCCGATGTCGACCTGCCGATTAAACTTACCGCGCCTAAAGGCTTTGCGCTTGCTTCCGGATTGCCCGAGCGCCTCCACACTCGTGTTCGCGGCGCAGGCTGGCAGATAATGCTAATGAATTTTTCCAAGAATGCTAATTTCCATTTCGATCTATCTCAGCGTGCTTTGTCGCCTGAAGCTCTTGTCACGCTCCGTTCTGATGAAATATCGAACGATGCTGTATTGCCGAGCGAACTCAGAGTGCTCAAGGTAGAGCCGGATTCATTGCAGCTTCAATTCGGGAAAGTACTCGAAAAGAAGGTGGCGATCGAACCGCGCCTTGATGTAATTCCAGCTCGCGGGTATATGATAGCTGGCGAGCCGCAAGTTAATCCACGATTTGTGGTAGTTGTGGGTGCTGAGAGTGTACTTGACTCTCTCACTGCAATTCCCACGCAGACTATTTCCGTTCAGGATGCAAGGGAAGATATTGATCGTTCGATGACCATCGGCGATTCGCTCGAAAACTTTATCACAATACCCAGCGCTCCAAAGATCGCTGTTCATGTCGATGTTCAGGCCATAGGTGAAAGGAAAATAGTGGGAGTTCCTGTTACCATCGAAGCTCTCCCGCCACAATTCGATCTCATATTTATCCCCGGCACAGTCAACATTACTGTTCGCGGCGGAGTAGATGATATTGGTAAACTTCAACAGTCGGCTGTGCATGCACGAGTTGTGTACGATCCAATTGTATTCGATACCGCACGTTTCATAGCTCCGAAAGTGGATGTGCCAAAAGGGATGTCATACCTATTTTCGGAACCGCAAAGCTTGAGATTTATCCTTCGAAGAAAAACGATTGTCCCAACTCATTCTAAGGAGGTGAAAGGGGGCGGCAATGCTTCTAAGTGATGCCTCATTTGTTATTGTCGATGTCGAAACGACGGGACTCAGTGCAGTTAATAATCGAATCACCGAGATCGGATTGGTGAGATTAGAGCGGGGTAAGATCACGGAATCTTATGAATCTTTGATAAATCCTGAACAGTATATCTCTCCGTTCATTACGCAGCACACAGGCATAACGAACGCGATGGTCTATAACAAACCTAAGTTTGCGGATGTCTTGCCTGATATCAAAAGTTTTTTCGATAAGTCCGGGTCACCAATCTTCGTCGGACACAATGTGAAGTTCGATCACGGATTTGTTGTTGAGTCATTCAATCGTGTGGGGCAGCACTTCCAACCTGCCTCTCCAAGTGACCTGCTTTGCACATGCCGTCTCGCTCGCAAATTGCTCCCAAAGCTTCGCAGTAAATCTCTCGCAAATGTACAGGCGTATTTCGGGATTAAGAATGCTCGTCAGCACAGGGCATTAGGGGATGCGGAAGCGACGGCGAAGATCCTCGGCCAATTCATCGGAATGGCAGATGAATTGGAGATCGAGACTCTTGAAGATTTTCTCAGGCTGCAATTTGCGAAAAATAATTACTCACGACGAAAATCGACCCGCGAGCTTTCGCTTCGGGAGAAAGTCAGGACTTTACCTCACCGGCCTGGCGTATATACGATGACAAGCGCCGATGGCACAGTGCTCTATGTCGGTAAGTCCAAAAATCTTCACGATCGGGTAGGAAGTTATTTCTCTGAATCAAATACCGCTGGAACGAAGCTGGCCAGAATGATGCGAGCTGTCTGTGATATTACTTATGAAGAAACTGGCAGTGAACTCTCAGCGCTTCTTTTGGAGAGCAAAAAGATAAAAGAGTTCAACCCGCGATTCAATTCGATGGATAGACTCTACAAACCGCAAAGTTTCTTGCGCCTTAGTCTTGATGAAGCTTTTCCTCAGCTTACTTTTTCGCGAGAACCGGCGCAGGACGGAGGGGAGTACTTCGGCCCATTCAAATCGCGCGATGCTGCAGAAGCATTGCTCGAAATTCTTAACCGTGCATTCAAGCTTCGTAAGTGTGGCGAGAAATTCCGAATTGGGCTCGATGTTCAGCCGTGCATCTATCGCGACATAAAACTTTGCGATGCGCCATGCGCACTCCTTCAATCGAAAGATGAATATGCGGCGGAAGTCAAGCGGCTTCAGGAATTCCTTGCAGCAGGGGACGAAGGAATTCTCGCGCATGTCGAAGATATGATGACTTCCGCGGCAGACCGCCTTGATTTTGAAGAAGCACAATTCTTCAAGGTTCGCCTGTTGGAACTAAAACGTGTTCTCGGCTCGGGCGAGCGGCCATCGGCAAGTATCAGCTCAAATGATTTTGTAATACTGAATCCATTGGTAGGAGAGGCTTCAGCATGTCAAGAGTGCGAAATATATTTCGTCCGCTTCGGCCAGCTTATGAAGCAGATGGTACTCGGAGCAGGCCACATTGCAATAGCGGAGCAATGGTTTGCGCGTCAGTTAAGGCTTTATTATGGCCCAACATCATCGATCCCAACAACAGCCGGCAGACCCGAAATTGACGAGATGCGAATCCTTACCCGATGGGTCGAGCAAAAGCGAGAAAAGGGAAGCCGTATTGTTTATATCGAGGAGAATTGGGAAAGATCTGTCACAAAGCTTGTTGGAGAATTGCGAAGCATCTTTGGAGGGAATGCTCCGATTGAAGAGTCACAAAGCTTACCAAACACCAATTCTGCTAAACGAGAGAAACGGCTTAAACTAAAGCCAATGAAAGCATGAGTATCGTGGAATACATTGAACATTTTATCGACAATAACGGCGTCAAGATACATGCTATTGAATTCAATCCATCTGTCGATGGAATTCCGTTAGTAATGGTACCAGGGATGGGAAATGCTGCCGAGGAGATCGCAGAAACAGTTGGGGAGTTGCTAACAAGACATACAATTGCGCTTAGCTTGCGAGGCAGAGGCAAGAGTGATTCTCCAGTTGAGGGGTGGCGTCTCGAAGATCAAGCATCAGACATAGTCGCTGTCGTAAAGCATTTTGGATTTCTGCAAATCGCACTCTTCGGTCATTCGACAGGAGGCTCCATAGCAGCAAGAGCGTTGCCGATGATCCCGGCTGAAGTTGTCGCATACATCATAGGCGATTTCCCGCTAAAATATCCTCCCTATGGTGAAAAATGGCGTCAGCGTGTAAAAGAGCAAATGGCATTTCTCCCAATTACTGATGTTGCACTAAAAGGCATTGTGCGTGATGCTGAATATACCGATGTTTTTGATTATCTAAAAGCTGTAAGTTCTAATTTAATGGCAATCACTGGCGATCCAGAGAAGTCCTTGCTGAAGCCTGATGATATTGCAAGACTCGAACAAATGTTTCCGCTAATCAAGATCGAGAGATTAGATGGTTGCAGCCATGAATTCCTTTCGGACGCTCCGGTGCGTTCTGTAGAAGTGATCGAGCGTTTCATCACGCACCGGAGCTAAAGCTCCGGTGCTACACAGAAATCTGTTGCGACTTTTCTGTTGCTTATGTCTCTTATCCTCACAACCGAATGATGGTGACCGGTCATCCTTAGTAGGACAATTAACAGGTGCTAACGCAGCATGAAACAAAGCAATAACGAGAAGCACGAGCGATTCATGGCCCTTCTGGAGCCGTGTCTTGCCAAGCTTTCGCGCTATTGCCATGCGATGACAAAGGATGTTGAAGACGGTCGCGATCTTTTATCGGACGCAATCCTTCTGGCCTACGAAAATTTCGAGAAGCTTCGAGCGAGTGAAGCATTCACGAGCTACATTTTTACAACTGCGCGGCGGATTTATTACCGCCGATCGAAGCGAAAGAAATGGTGGGGCGCTCTCGACAGTAGATCAGAAGAGATCGCCGACGAGAGAAATCAATCGCCGGAAATACGACTCGATCTTGAGGCTCTCGATAAAGCTCTGGCTAAATTGCCAGGGAAGCAACGTGAATCTGTAATTCTCTTCGAGATCTCCGGGCTTTCACTTGCAGAAATTCAGGAGATTCAGGGAGGGTCGCTTTCGGGAGTGAAATCGCGTATCGTTCGCGGACGTGAAAAGCTTGCTGAACTTCTCGGTGAGCGTGAGAAGCCGGGATTAGGTGGCGGGGTCGCCACCCACCACGCAGCTAATGATCGCCCTCGGATTACATCCTTTGATCGTACACAAGTCGCTTATTTGATCAAGGAGAAAAAATGAAGAACGATAAACTTCATCAGTCGAAAGAATTAACCAAGCACTTCGCACCTTACCGCGATGAAGAGCCGCTTCTTTCTGCGCCCCAAGTCAATAAGCTTCTTGCAGAACGTGATATGCTGCCTAACCGATCAACCAAATCAATCAATGTTAGGAGAATAATCATGACACTCATTGGAATTACCGGACTTGCAGCAGTAGGATACTTTGCTTTTTTTAGTTCATTTAATGGCAGCAATGTGCCAGATGCCTCCCATGGGGCATATCCGTCCCTTGGGACAGTACAAGAACAAAAGACGCTTTCTAAACCAGAAAGCACTCCACAGCCGAACTTAGCAGTTAGGCATGCTTCTCAGAAAAACGACACCCACGGCCCCTGGAGCGCCGGCAACGACCAATACTATGCCGATCTGACTTCCGTAGAATTGCACAAATTAGGTATCATATTAAATGATGATACAATTGTAAATTATCGGCTTAGCCATAAAGATGACATTGAGATTGGAAAGGTTGCCGCCCATTATATACAAGGCATGGGGCGAACAGAATCTTTGCCTGCTGGGATAGACGCGCATCATTTCTTCCCGGAGCTTATCACTTTCGCGAATGGAAACGGGGCTGCGTGGCGAACGGACTCAAGTTGCGGTATGATCGCTAGCGAAATAAATACATTGCTTCTTCCCTGGCTCAAAAAGCCCGGCACACCTGGCATTCATGCTCTTGGGTTCTCAAATCATCATGCCTATGGTGGAGTCGGATACGATACTCTCCGTCTCGAAATAGGGAAAAATTTTGCACAGCCAGCTCCATTTCCATTCGCATGGTATGAGATCGATCCTCATTGGGATTCAGTGAAGGATGAGGTGATGGAACTTGCTCATTATTATGAAGGCTCGGCTGCAAAACCGACAGTTGAATTACCGAAGAACTTTACTTTGGCTGTAGATACTATCACGCCTCAGGATTTATTGGATCAGTTTGCCCAAGAGCAAAATAGCAGTGACATGCAACACCTTCGTTCCATTATGTCACGCTTGAATGAGCTTGTCCCTGTGATCGTCCGCATGACTCCAGGCAAAGGCGCGCCGGGAGATAAGGACTTCATCCTCTGGTACGAGCCAAGCGAAGAGCTGTTCAATGCGCTACCACCTGCACAGGCAGCCATTTTCCGTGGATCGAAAGCGCCGCATTGTATGAATGCTCCAGAGGCTGTTACTTCCTCGGCGGAAGTGACATATTGCGTGAGCGAGCCGCAAGAGGTTAAGGTAGATGTGTTCGATCTTAGCGGGCATGATGTGATGTCGCTCACTCAGATGGCAGAATCGGGCGATAATATCGCTCAGATCAGTACTCGATCACTTCCATCCGGAATTTATATCGTAAGCGTTCGGGACAAAGACGGCTCACAACGCACTCGACGGATTTGGGTGCAGAATGCTAATCCAACCAGATAGAATATCTAAACGATGTAAAATAAAAACACCCGCCATGTAGCGGGTGTTTTTCAATTGAGGTAATTTGTTTTATCAATAATTATCGGCGTTCTCCGCCTCCGTGTCCCTGACCTTCATTCCTTCCATGGTCTCCACCTCGGCCATGATGATCGTCGCGGTCACCCCAGTGTCCGGCCACGAAGCCATAGCGGCCACCTCTGTGCGCATATCGGGGTGCTATCCAATATGCACCGGCGTGTGGCGGACGTTGCCAAGAGCCCGGCACCCATATATATGCTCCGCCATCATAATCATAACGGTAATATCCAGCCACCCATATTGCTTCAGGGTATGGAGCTTCAACAACCACTTCCCGTCGAGGCCGTGGCGGACCGATATGAATATCGAAGCTTATCTGAGCGAATGCAGGAGCGGCGATAGCCATAAGGCCACAGAAGCTTAATACTTTTATTAGATATTTCATTGTAATTTCCTTTCTTATTTCTTTCGTCTGTCTATTAGACATATTATACTACGCTATTTGTTTAAAGAGTTATGCCGATCGGTGAAAAAAAATGATTAATTGTTCTTAAGAAAAAAATGATTCGAAAGAAGTATAGAACCAAATTACGAAAATTGTTCCAGCACTAAAAGGCCGCTACGAGAGCTGCCTTTCGGTGAGTCGTATTTCGTATTTAATTACTTTCTCCAGTGGCCTTCATGGAATTCCCAATGATCGCCACGGCGCCGGTAGCGCGGCTCTACCCAGATAGCATGTGGATGAGGTGGATCCACCCATACGCCTGGCACCCATACATAGGCGTTCGTCTCGACATTCCAACGATGGTAGCCGTGTTGCCATACCATTCCAGCATGAGGGGCTTCCACGATTACTTCGTGATGCGGACGTGGCGGACCAATGCGGATAGCAACGCCGACTTGTGGATAAGCATTACCTGCGATTGCGAGTAATCCACAAACGGTTATCAGTTTAAATAGTTTATTCATAAATTCACCTTTTTATAGTTAAATGGTTTTGCAAAATAAAATCAATAGTTACTTTTATAATCATGTTGGTCAGAATATGCAAAATCTTTGCCAATTCCGGGATAAAAGAGTATTAAGCTAATGTTATCTCCCAAATCGTCATTAACTATAGAACCGAAAATGTCGCCTAAACTCAACGATAGAATAAACTCGCTTGCCGATAAGTATTTCCCTGAGATGGTCCGACTTCGCCGGACGATACACGAGAATCCGGAACTTGCTTTCGCTGAATTCGCAACTGGCACGTTGGTTGCTGAGACGCTTGAAAGAACGGGCCTCGATGTAACTCGCGGAATTGCAAAGACGGGTGTGCTCGCTACTTTGCGTGGGAATAAAAAGGGGAGAATAGTCGCGCTCAGAAGCGACATGGACGCACTGCCAATTCAAGAAGCGACAGGACTCGAATTTGCTTCGAGGAATCCGGGCAAGATGCACGCTTGTGGGCATGACGCGCATACAGCTATCGGCCTCGGTGCAGCGATGATACTATCGGAACTAAAGGACGAGATTTCCGGCGAAGTGCGTTTCTTATTTCAGCCGAGCGAGGAGCGCAATCCGGGCGGGGCGCCATATATGATCGAAGAAGGTGCTCTCGATGGCGTTTCGAAGGTATTCGGTCTGCATGTTCTTTCTCAGGCGGATGCCGGGACGGTCGGATTTTGTTCCGGCGAGATGATGGCGAGCGCGGACGAGCTTTACATCACGATAAAAGGCAAAGCCGGTCATGGCGCGAGGCCACAGCATACGATAGACCCTGTTGTCGTCACCGCCGAAGTGATTCTTGCGCTACAAACTCTTATTTCGCGCAATCTCGATCCGTTCGCGCATGGTGTGATCTCGATTTGCAGCATTCATGGCGGATTCGCGCCGAATATCGTTCCGCCGGAAGTAAAGCTTATTGGTACACTTCGCTCAATGTCGAGAGAGTGGCGGGAGTTCGCGCACAAACGCATTCACGAAATTGTAAATGGAATTTGTTTCTCCGCCCGTGCCGAAGCGGAGATAAAGATCGACCTGGGCTATCCTGTTTTAGTAAATGACGAAGCCGAAACAGCTTTTGCAGACCAATGCGCGAGAGATTTGTTCGGCGATGAGCGTGTCTTCCGTGCAGAGCGGCTGATGGGCGCTGAGGACTTCGCCTATTACCTCGAAAAAGTCCCTGGCACATTCTATCGCCTCGGCATTCGCAACGAAGCTCAGGGCATCACTGCCGACATCCACAACGACCATTTCACCATCGACGAATCCGCGCTGAAAACCGGCGCAGCTATGCAGGCTTATTTGGCGATCAGGGCGCTGCAATCATAGTGGAAAACTGACTGAATATATCTAAGGTAATGCATCTTGGAAGTATGACGCGCTTGGTGACCTTTGTGACTTTGCTTTATATCATTGGCATTGCCGGATGCAGCATTCTGAACCACGACGAAAGAAAGTACATAGCGAGAATTGAGGAAAGCCAAATGACGATTCATATCCAGCCATCTCAATTTGATACTAGTTGGAATCGAGCGAGGCAATTTGTTACTATATATTCTTCACGCCCAATTCTCACTTCAACCGACTCTGTAATTTCGTCAGTGAAACCGTCTTTCCTGGACCGATTATTTGGAAGCAGTTATGGCTATCTGGTCACTGCTAAGAACATTCACGACAGTTCGGGTATAAGAATTGGGGTCTATTGTGATTCTTGGATTTTTAACGAGTCTTCAGCCGGTCGTAATGGATATATCCTCATTGACTATATTAAGACCGGCTTGCTCCCATATCCAGAGCTTGTTTCTAAATAAACCAATATCATTTAGAAGCGGGACAAAAAAGATATTGATGCTGTTGCAAATCCCTTCATGTTAGACCGTCTTCTTTCCCGTCCGATCTATCTCGCGATTTTTGTCGCGGTGATTGCATTCGTCGTTTATCTGCAAACGCTGGCTCCGAGCGTCGATTTTATTGACGCGGGCGAGCTTGCCACTGACTGCGCTACTCTCGGCATCTGCCACCCGACCGGGTATCCGGTTTTTACTCTTATCGGCTGGGTCTTCGCACATCTGCCAATAGCGAGCACTGTCATCTTGCGAATGAATCTCATGGCTGCTTTCTTTACAGCTTTGGGAGCTGGTGGGGTAGTTCTGTTGGCTAATGAGCTTTTTGGTTTTTGGATGCCTAAGGGATTGAAACGACCTACAGGACAAAAAAAAACTGGCAAACCAAAAGCAGCTAATTCACAAAAGGTAAAAAATAAAAACCAGACAAATGTGTCGCATGTGTCCCAGCCAGCCCCATTGGCAATTGAGCAACCATCTAATATGCCCGCCCTACTCGGTTTTGCAACTGGTATCGCAGCCGCATTCAGCTCCACCTGGTGGTCGCAATCATGCTCGATAGAGGTTTATCCGGTGCATTTGTTCTTTGTCCCTCTTGTGCTGACTTTCTTTTTGCGAATGCTGCGAAATGAAGAGACTGAAAAGGCAGCAAGGGATGGAAAGGTCTTTGCTCTTTTGCTTGGGCTTAGTTTTGCGAATCACATGACCACAGTGCTCCTTGCTCCTGCTTGTCTTTATATGTTCTTCGCTCGATACGGTTTTTCGAAATTGGCTCGTCAGCGTATTCTTCGACTCACTCCATTCTTTCTTGCAGGACTTGCAGTTTACATTTACATGCCGATCCGCTCGGCAATGTATCCGCCAATGGATTGGGGACACCCAACGACGATCGGTGCATTTCTAAAGCATGTGACCGGCGGGCAATATAAGATATGGATGTTCACTGGCGGTGGAGCTGCGGCGAAACAGTGGTCTTATTTCTGGCATCGGGTGCCACAGGAGTTTACAATTGTTGGTGGTGTGCTTGCTCTGCTCGGAATTTGGGCGATGTTTAACTCTGCGAAAGTAAAAGGGACCCACATTCTTGCCTTCACACTACTTCTCTTTTTTGGATGCCTTTTCTATTCAATCAATTACGATATTCATGATATAGACTCTTATTTTCTGCTCGCATTTCTTGCTGTTGCTCTTTGGGTTGGGGCCGGAATTGGGTTCGCCTCTAAATTCTTGACAGGTGTGAGAAAGGAATACGCTTTGGTCGCAGCAGCGATCATTATCGGCGCGATAGAGATCGGCTCTAATTACAGTGAAGTAGATGACAGCGGTAATTACATGGTAGAAGATTATACAAAAAACATTCTCAACAATCTTCCCCCAAATTCGATAATATTTTCCACCCAATGGGATTTTTGGGTTAGCGGGGCATTCTATTATCAGCTTGTCGAACATCTCCGGCCAGATGTTCTTGTGATCGACAAAGCCATGTTTCGTGATCGTCCCTGGTATTTCGCAGAGCTTGTTGCGCGTAAGCCTGAAGTGATGAATCGTGTAAAACCGGAGATGGACGCATTCTTAAAGTATCTCTGGGCTTTCGATCGCGGAGAGAAATTCAATGAAGAGGCTATCGCGCCTGCTTATGAGAAATTTACCACGGCCCTTGTTGAGCGAAATCTCGACCGTCCGATATTCGTGACTCAGGAAATGGTTGATGAGCGCGACGATCTGTTTGCCCCGAAGATGAAGATCATTCCGAGCGGTGTCGCTTATCGGCTTGCCCTGAAAGATACACTTTTCGATGTTGCACCACCCAAATTGAACTGGCGAGACAAATCTTTCCGAAGGCACGACTATTATACGGACGATTCGCGTTTACTCCAGGCAATACCGCTTGCGAGTTATGCTGAACAAAGACTGCACCGGGGCGATAATCAATCAGCTAAGCAATTTTTGGATGCTGCGCTTATATTCACTCCCGATCTCAATGCAAACATTGACGATCTCGGCGACCGTGACCGTTCGATCGCAATAGCTGCCGTTGAAAAATTTCAGCAATTTCAGGCGCTTCGAAAACAACTTGGAAATTAAAATCCAATAAGAATTAATGAGCTTCACCTATAAAATCGGTTCCGCCGACATTCAACGAATAGATCAGGGCGATATGACCGGCCATATATCGAAAATGGGCGATCATATTCGCGAGTCGATCGCTTTGACAAGCTCTGCATTAGATGGCGTCAAATTCACAACTGATATTAGTTCAATTGCCGTCCTTGGAATGGGAGGCTCGGCAATCGGGGGTGATTTCATTCGATCATATCTCGCAGGCAGTCTCAAAGTACCTATCTTCGTCAATCGTTATTACGATCTTCCGACTTTTGCAGATTCGAAGACTCTTGTAATTGCTTCGAGCTATTCTGGAAATACGGAAGAGACTTTGTCCGCTTTTGAACAAGCGGTCGAGAAAAAGCTTCCTCTGATCTGCATCTCAACAGGAGGGAAATTGAGTGAGCGAGCAAAGCAACTCGGCTTAAAGGTCATCCCTCAGCGAGCAGGAATGCAGCCACGCGCTGCCTTTGCGTATTCTTTCGTGCCTATCCTTCTTATTCTCGAAAAGCTCGGGCTGACTTCTGGCGAGGCACAGAATCTCGAACAGGCTGCAACATTCCTCGATTCGCTTGTCGAACGCTACGGAACTGCACATTTCGACAATAATAATCTTGCCTACCGGCTTGCGGGTGAGCTTATCCATCGAATTCCGGTGATATATTCGGCATCCGATTATGACGCTGTTGGACTCAGGTGGCGCGGACAGATACAAGAGAATGCGAAACACGTTGCCTTCGGTAATGTTGTCCCTGAGATGAACCACAACGAGCTTAACGGCTGGGCACATCCAGCGGACATGGTTCAACATTTTTCCGTGCTTTTTCTACGGTCTGGAGCAGATGAACACCCGAGAGTTGCAAAGCGCTTTGCCGTTATGAAGGAGATTTTAATGGGGAAGCAGGCCGATGTTACTGAGGTCGTTGCTGAAGGCCCGAATAGATTGGAGCGGCTCCTAAGCCTGGTTTCGCTTGCTGACTGGACAAGTCTTTATATGGCTCTTTTCGCCGGGATCGACCCTACCACGATCCCTTCGATCGACCTGCTGAAGGAGAAATTGAAGTGATTTTGTCGTCTTTTATGCGACCGGCCTCCACAAGCAAAACCATTAAAAAAGCGAAGTTCTGAGCGGAGCGCTGATATTTTTCGTATTTTCGTATTATTTTGAAAGGGTTAATAATGTATAAATTTCTACTATCTGTTTCAATTTCGTTTCTGATCGTCTCAAATTCAACGGCCCAAACCGGAACCTGGCAAAACATCAACATCTTTGGTGGTGGTTTGACAACTGGCTTTTCCCAAATGGTATTTGTTACCGATTCTATCGGGTATATTTACGGTCCTACCCAAAATTCGCCAGACGATATGGAAAAGACGACCGACACTGCTGTGAATTTTACTGCGTTGACAATTAAGTCGCCTCTTAAGGGGCCGACATACGTAACAACAATGGCCTGGCCGACGGCACTAAATGGCTATATCATTGCAGACACTGGAAACGTCCAAAGCCAAACTAATGCGGTATTCTGTCTGCATACATCTGATGGCGGAGTTACGTGGGTATCGTCTGGTATATCCGATGCTAATTTACAAATTCAAAATTTGTATTTCCCGACTGCGAGCGTTGGTTATGGGACCGGATCTCTTGCGGATGGGAGTGGTGATTTTGTGGCCAAAACGATAGATGGTGGGGCAACGTGGACTAAGGCTTACTCCACGACAAAGTATTCTTTTAGCTACGGAAAGCTCTTTTTCAAAGATCCAAATAATGGGATGATCTTTGCGCAGAGCAATTCTAACAACAAGATCAATATAGCCTATACGACCAATGGCGGCACTTCGTTTAATTTTGCTCCGACAGGAACAGATTCGATCCCACCGAACTTTCTTCAATGGAATAATGACAATTCATGGTTAGTCGGAATTGACAGCGTTTATCGTTCGGTCGATTCCGGGAAAAATTGGAAGAGTGTAGTAGCTTACGATACTGGCGCTGGGCCTGCAACGGTTGCAGCTTTCCACGACAGCGTCGGATTTATTTTCAGAGCAAACAAAGGTATAGTTTATCAGACAAATGATTATGGTGTAACCTGGGCTTCGAGCCATCTACCAGACGTTAGCACTTCTGATACTATTTCCCCAATTGCTGCATCTATGCCTTCATCTCGAGTTGCTTACTTGCTTGGTACTGATGCAAACAATGGGGTTGACGTGATGATGAAGATCAAGCTTACACCGCCTGTCGCTCCTCCGCAGGGAGTGGCTGAAGCGCCTAATGATGAGATAAACTTTAGAGTTTATTCAGATAAGTCGTCGCTGATTTTCGATGCACCGCCAGCCGATGAGTCAAGAACCATCAAACTGGTCGATCTATTGGGACGAGAGTGTGCTTCCATTAATCTTCCGCCCAGTGCCACTTCGTCACGGCTGGCTTTAAGCACTCTGCGGGCAGGAAGCTATTTCGCTCGTTTAGGTGCAGATATAGTGAAATTTAATATCTGGCAATAATAGAGAATTAATTTTCATTATATTCTTCAATAGTAATTAGTGATCCCCTCCTTTTCAGGAGGGGATTTTTTATTAATGGGAGCGCAATTTCTTTATTTCTTCTGTCAGAGCGGGAAGGATTTCGAAAGCATCCCCGACTAATCCATAGTCAGCAAGTGAAAATATTGGCGCATTTTCGTCCTTGTTAATTGCGACGATCGTTTTCGAACTTGACATTCCTGCCAGGTGCTGCACCGCACCTGAAATTCCAACTGCGACATAAAGTGTGGGGGAGACCGTCTTTCCAGTCTGTCCCACTTGCTCTGAATGCGGACGCCACCCGGCATCGACAACAGCGCGCGATGCGCCCGTGGCTGCGCCAAATGCCGCAGCAAGATTTTCGATTAACTGCCAGTTCTCCGGCCCACGCATTCCACGGCCACCAGAGACGATAATATCGGCTTCCGCGACATCGAGCTTGCCCTGTGCGAGGACTAATTCCTTCGTGCGCTCCTTAAAATCCGAGTCTTCGAAGCTAACATTTACATTTGTAACTTCCGGCTGGCCGGCTGGAGCGTCTTTCGAAGCTTTCCATAAATTTGGTCTCGTGGAATAGACTTTTATCGGAGTCGTTACTCGAACATTCATTTGCGCCTTGCCGGCATAGACTGGATGAATCGCGATGATCTCTCCATTCTCGGTAGCGAAAGCTGTGACATCGGGCACATATCCCGCCTCAAGCCTAATAGCTAAGCGAGGCGCAAGGTCTTTGCCACGCCCGGTAGCACCGATAAGTATCACATCGGCTTTGGCTTGCTTTGCAATTTCTGCGAGAGCACATCCGGTTGCGCGCGGGGAGTAGTTCGCAAGACGCGAATCACTTGCAGTATAAATTGCCGCGAGGTTCAATTCCTTGGCTTGTGTAGCAATCGCTGAAGTATCCGCAGAAATAATTGCTGCACTAATATTGCCGCCCATTGAGTGGGCTGCACCAATGGCTTCAAGCGAAGGCTTGCGAATCTGGCCGTTACGATCTTCGAGGTAAACGAGTATATTCATTATCTTTAGTCGCTATTCGTTAAACTTAGCACTCAGCACTCGGCATCGATCTAAATTACTTTTGCTTCTTCGTGCAACAATCTTGCCAATTCGTGCGCAGCGGCAGTTGAATTGCCGTCCGATTTTATTATCTTGTTCGCTCGCTTCTTGTCAGGCTTTGTCATTTGGAGGATCTCCGTTCTGGCTGTTGCTGCCGTACCCTGTATTTCCTGGATCGGCTTTTGCTTGGCCTTCATAATGTTAGGTAGGGAGGGATAACGTGGATCGTTCAAACCTTTTTGTGCCGCAATAATACAAGGCATATCAAGCTCGATCATTTCGCGCCCGCCTTCGACTTCCTTTTCGGCTGTCGCCTTGCCGTCTTCGATCGTGAGGGCGACAACTACTGTTGCAGCGGGAAGATCGAGCAGTTCGGATAGCATCGGTGCCATTTCCATTCCATCGAAATCAATGGATTGTTTGCCCATTAAGATAAGATCCGGATTGAGAGGCTTTATCACATCCGCAAGCATTTTTGCAACTTGAAATGAGTCGGTCTTTTCACCTTTAACGAGAATTCCTTTGTCTGCTCCCATTGCAAGCGCCTGACGAATTGCCTCTTTAGAATTATCTGCTCCAATAGAAATGGCAGTTATCTCGCCTTTCATTTTATCGCGAAGTCTCAGAGCTTCCTCGACGGCAAATTCGTCATAAGGATTGAGAATAAATTTCACTCCTGCCGGGTCCATCGACTTGGCGTCAGAGGCGAGGTTAATTCGCGTGGTGGTATCAGGAACGTGGCTAACGCAAACGATAATATTCATTTTGAAAAATTGATTTTGGCGCAAGATTATTGCCTTATATTCAAACTGTCGGAGGATCAGGCAATAATGAACGATAGTGGGTCGTCGGTACCTGACTCCATCACCTCTACTTCAAGGTTGCCATAAGGCGTGATGAAATGCGGGAGGTCATTGTGCGCGGTGGTCTTAAACACAAGACGGCGGTTCAAAATTTCAAATAAGTCTTTGGAAAGTAGTAGTTTTGGGGCATGGTCAGTTGTGCGAGCCGACTGATTTTTCTCAAAAAGGTAGCGTGTTTGAGCGTAAATCGCACTCTTTATTGCATCATAGGAGATGTCATTCTCTGTGAGCTTTACTCGGACAAGGCCTGGAGAAATATCTTGTGTGGAAGCCATTGACAATACGAACAAGATTAGAAGAAAGTAGTTGCCGCGAATTACCTATGATCCTTACAACTGGCCTGCATAGAGTAGAGTCTTGTATCGAATCTCTACCTTGCCATTAAGGGCATGTGCATCAAATATCGAGTGAAGCCTGTCTATCATCGGCAGATAATTTGCATCTCCAACGTTCGGTACATAAGATGAGGAAAGCAGACGTCCTTCTGCGCCATCGCAATCCACAACTTGAACGTATTCGAATTGCATTTCGCTTACATCTTTTTCGCGATAGAATTTGCGAACTTTAGCGGAGTCAAAATTTCTATGATTTATTTCATTATAATCTGTACCAAAATCCTGCAATAGCTTTTCGTAGTCGGTTAAGTACGGAGTCGTATCCGTTTCTCGGTCATTCCAAAAGATGACAAGCCAGCCATTCGGTCGCAAAATTCGTTTGA
>Ga0206959_10192_pt1 | contig 16876 bp, 18 predicted proteins | sample Alteio_BWOrgHeat_31_FD_152971 | JGI IMG/M metagenome (GOLD analysis project Ga0206959, IMG submission 152971) | Enriched cells from forest soil in Barre Woods Harvard Forest LTER site, Petersham, Massachusetts, United States -... | ecosystem: Environmental > Terrestrial > Soil > Temperate forest >...
GGTCGATTGGGAAGGGAGTCGGGGCGAGCCAGGCGTGGAGGCACAGGATGCGGCGCGCTCCTTCCGGCAAGCGGTCGATCGTGGTCCGCCAGGTCAGAAAGACCGGGCGCGGATACTCAGCGCTCTCCGGCAGGCCGGATTCCAGCATGCGTCGTTCATTCGCTTCGTACAGCCGCAGGTAGCCGGCAAAGCCGGGACCTTGCCGTTTCACATAGGCCGCCGCCTGCTCCAGAGCCAGCGGCAGAAAGCCCAGCTTCTCGGCAACGGCATCCGCTCCCACGCTATCGATACTGCCGGAGTGGCGGAGAAGGAGAAGGCGCGCTTCTTCAGGGGTCATTACCTCCAGGCTTTGGCGAATGTTTTCGTCCCAGGTGGTGAGGCGCGAGGTGACGATGATCTGGCCGCCCTGGAGTTGTCCCACCAGAGCCCGCACTGCGCTGACACCTTCCCGCGTATCGACATTGTCCAGAATCAGCAGCCAGCCGGGATTGTGCTGAAGCCAGCGGACTACAGCAGCGTACTGATCGGCCACGGCGCCAGAGGCGAACTCGCGGAGATCGAGAATGCCGTCGTCGCGGCAGAGGGTGGCGAGGCTGTTACGGAGTTCGTCGGCGGTATTGGCGCGGGCGAAGAGGAGCGCGGTGAAGTTCTCCCGGTGGCGGCGGGCATACTCAACCGCGAGCCGTGTCTTGCCGATGCCGCCAAGGCCGGTGACGGCGTGCGACGCGGTCTGCGTGATGGCGGCGGAACCATGGCGTGTAAGGCTTTGGGCAATGGCTTTCAGTTCATGCTCGCGGCCGATAAAGGCGTCGGCGAGAGGGCCAAAGGGGAGGTTCTGCGGGATGCGGCGGTGGCCGAGGAGGCGTTCGATGTCGTGGCAGAGGTCGCGGAAAATTTGGCGGCGTGCGGTTTCGTCGAGAGTTTCGAGCGGCCTGGCGGGGCTGCCATGGGCCTGATACTTTTCGACTGGACCGAAGAACGTACCCGCGATGGGGGTCCAAAGGATGGTGAGTTCGCTGGCAGCGGCGGCTTCGAGCAGTGGGGGCAGTTCGCGCTGCATGATGTATCGGGAGGCTTGGAAGTCCGGCGAGACGAGAAGGACGGCGACGCGGGCGCGGGTGATGGCGCCGGCGATACGGACGTCCCAGAGTTCGCCGGGTTCGATTTCACGGTCGTCGAAATAGTCGATGCGGCCGTTGCGGATGTCGGGGGCGAGTTCTTTCTTCAATAAGTCCAGCCACATGGCGTCTTTGTGGCTGTAGCTGACGAACACGCGGTCGCGAGGCGATGGAGATGCGGACATTGAGGCGGGGCGCGAGAATTCATTTTCGCGCAGAAAGGCGACCGGATTGGGACCACACCTTTACGGGTGGTGGCTCGGGCGTCGGTTTGTCGCAGCTCTACTGCTGCAGCGTGCTGGCGGGCAGCGGCTTCACCGGGCGTTCAGGTTTCAGGTAACGCGCAAGGAACTGATAGATCTCATTGCGCGATTCGCGCGCCAGCTTCGTATCCAACCGGCCGAATTCGTGCCCGCCCGGCGCGTCTTCGTAGATCTTGTATTCGAACTTCTTGCCTTTTGCTTTCAGGGCGTCAATGAACTCCTGCTGTTCAATTACGTTGACGTCCTCATCGTTCGTGTTGCCGTGGAGCAGGAGCGGCGTTGCCAGCTTATCGGCATAGTTAATTGGCGAACGCTTACGGTATTCGGCGATATTCTGCTGAACCGTTTTGCCGATATTCGACGGCGCCGAGAACATCGCCTGGTAGGAAGCGTCGTGATAGCCGAGACGAAGCACCAGATCGGTCACCGGGACCCCGGCATAGGCCGCCGCGTACGCATCCGGATGCAGGAGGATGTTCATCAGAGTGATGAATCCGCCGTGACTCCAGCCAATCATCCCGGCGCGTTTGGCGTCGAGGAAATCGTAGTTGTCGATCATCCACTGCCGCGCGAGGAACACGTCGTCGACTTCGGCCCCGCCGTAATCGGTCATGCTGGCGAAGCCGTTGCCGTAGCCGGTGCTGCCGCGATAGTCGGGCGCGATGATCGAATATCCCTGCTCCAGTAGTTCGCGCGTAGCGCCGTATTCGTAATCTTTGCCGTAGTCGCTGCGCGCGCCCTGGTGAGCAAAGACCAGGAACGGTTGCTTTTTGCTCTTATCGACGAATTTGGGGATGAACACCATGGCGCGGATAATGAGCGGATTCTTCGCTCCGGGCGCGGTGGGGTTCGGAGCATAGTGGGGCGGCAGGCTGGTATAGCGGATCTCGCGGACTTCCGCGATATCACCCATCTGCAGGTAGAATTTCTGAATTTCCAGGGCTTTCAGCACCTGGTCGTTGGAGGCGCCGCCGCCACCGAAGGCGCCTGCGCCGGATTCGGCGGTTGAAGGGGTTGCGGGAGCGGCAGACGAGGCAGCTCCGCCACGACCGCCCTGGGCTAAAAGCACAAACGAAAGCACAAAGCTCAGCGCGAAATAACGGAGAAGCATGATTCGTTATATCACTGCAACATTGGCAGTTGCCTCTATGGTTCGCCGGTCGCGTCGGGCGAATGCTGATGGCTGGCCTCATAGTCGGCAATGTTAGCCACGTGTTTCAGAATCCACCCGAGTTCATCTACGCCGTCCAGCAAACAAGTCCGTGCAAAGGGATCCACTGCAAACGGTATCTTTTCTCCGCCAGGTAATTCCACATGCTGGGCGGTCAGATCGACGTTGATACGGGCTGTTGCCGGAAGAGAACTTAGACTGGCATGAGCTTCCGGACTCACCGCAATCGGTAAGAGACCATTCTTGAGCGCGTTCTGGCGGAAAATATCGGCAAAGGAGGTGCTGATCACCGCGCGGAAGCCGAATTGCGCCAGCGCCCAGACCGCGTGTTCGCGCGAACTGCCGCAGCCGAAGTTGTCACCGGCCAGCAGGATTTGCGCTTCTTTTCCCCGGGGAGTGTTCAGGATGAATTCCGGCCTCGGATCGCCACTGGAGTCGTACCGCCAGTCGTAAAACAATTCGCTGCCCAAACCTTCTTTGGAAGTAGTCTTCAAAAAGCGCGCGGGAATGATCTGATCCGTATCGATGTCACGCACAGGCAGGTGCGCCACTGTGGAATTGAATGCCGTAAATGGTTTCACAGAAGCGTCCTTACGTCCGTTATGGCCCCGGTAACCGCGCACGCGGCGGCAGTGAGAGGCGAGGCGAGAAACGTTCGCCCGCCTTTGCCCTGACGTCCCTCGAAATTCCGGTTGCTCGTCGCCACACAATATTCGCCGGGCTGCAACTGATCTCCATTCATCGCTATGCACATCGAACAGCCTGGTTCACGCCAGTCGGCGCCGGCCGCCCGGAAGATATCTCCCAAACCCTCCGCCTCAGCCTGGCGCTGAACGGCCACCGAACCAGGAACGATCATCGCCCGCACGCCGGCTTTCACCTTTCGGCCGCGCAGCACGCGCGCGGCGTCGCGAAGATCGGAAATACGGCCATTTGTGCAACTGCCGATGAAGACCACATTCACCTTCTGACCTGCCAACGGCCTGCCGCCCTGGAGATCCATGTAGGCGAGAGCTTTGGCCGCGGAATCGCGTTCCACTGCGCCCGGCAGTTGCGCCGGGTCCGGGACAGCGCCGGTCACCGTCATTCCCATGCCAGGATTGGTGCCCCACGTAATCATGGGCTGGAGCGAGTCGCCTTCGATGGTGATGCTGCGGTCGAACACAACGCCTTCATCGGAAGGCAGCTTCCGCCAGGCTTCCAACGCACGATCCCAATTTCCCTCTTTCGGCGCAAACGGCCGACCGTGCAGATACTGAAACGTCGTATCGTCCGGCGCGATCATTCCTGCGCGCGCGCCGCCTTCGATCGACATGTTGCAAACCGTCATACGGCCTTCCATGCTGAGCGAACGAATGGCGGTGCCGCAGTATTCAATAATGTGTCCGGTAGCGCCGCCAATGCCGATTCGGGCAATCAGGGCAAGAATGATGTCTTTCGCAGAGACACCTTCGCGCAGACTGCCTGTGACTTCCACACGCAGAGTCTTCGAAGGCGATTGCAGCAGGCACTGCGAGGCAAGCACGTTCCTGACTTCGCTGGTGCCGATTCCGAACGCCAGCGCGCCTACCGCGCCATGCGTTGCAGTATGACTGTCGCCGCAAACGATCGTCATACCTGGCTGCGTGAGCCCCAGTTCCGGTCCGATCACGTGCACGATGCCCTGGCGATCACTGCGCAAACCATAGCACTCGATGCCAAACTCCCGGCAGTTGGCTTCCAGTTGCGCGACCTGCTTTGCGGCAATGGGATCAGCAATGGGAAGCAGGCGGTCTTTGGTTGGCGTGCTGTGATCGGTGGTCGCAATCGTCAGGTCCGGCCGGCGGACTTTCAGGCCGCGCGCCCGCAATTCGTCGAAAGCCTGCGGCGTGGTGACTTCATGGATGAGATGGAGGTCGATATAAAGAAGCGACGGGCCACCTGGCGTCTCCTTTACAACGTGGGAATCCCACAACTTTTGGCTAAGTGTTCTTAAATGGCCTGACACACTGCTTCCCCTGCCTCGACCGTGGTGGCCGGCTTTTCCTTCGGCCGCAAATCAGCCGTCACACGGCCTGACTCCAGGACCTTGCCAATGGCGCGATTCACCGCCGCTGCCTCCTCGGTAAGCCCAAAACTATAGTCCAGCATCGCGGCGGCCGATCCAATCGCGCCAAACGGATTTGCTTTGTTTTGTCCCGCGATATCGGGCGCAGAGCCGTGCACAGGCTCATAGAGACCAACGCGGACACCCGAAGCTCGCTTCGCGCCCAGCGACGCCGATGGCAGCATGCCGATCGACCCAGCCAACACCGCCGCTTCGTCGCTCAGGATGTCGCCGAACATGTTCTCCATCACCACCACGTCGAAAGACTTCGGATTCAGGATCAACTGCATCGCGCAGTTATCTACCAAAATATGGTCCAGCGCCACATCCGGGAACTCGGCCGCAACGGCGGTCACAACGCGCCGCCATAATTGCGATGTTTCGAGCACGTTCGACTTATCTACTGACGTCACTTTTTTCCGGCGGCGGCCGGCCAGTTCAAACGCCATGCGCGCGATCCGGTCAATCTCGCTTTGCGTGTAAGTCATGGTGTTGATACCGCGCGGCTCACCGGCATCGTCCACAATTCCACGCGGCGTGCCGTAATACAAGCCGCCCGTCAGTTCGCGGACGATCACCAGATCCACACCATCCACCAAATGATTCTTCAACGGCGAAGCATCCAGGAGCGCCTTGTGGCTGGAGACCGGGCGCAGATTCGCATAAACGCCCATCGCTTTTCGGATCGCCAGCAACCCTGCTTCCGGCCGCTGCAGGGGCGGTAGAGCGTCGAACTTTGGCGCGCCGACGGCGCCCATAAACACCGCATCCGCTTCCCGCGATCCGCGCTCAGTTTCCGCCGGCAACGGACTGCCCGTGGCATCGATCGCGACGCCCCCCAGCAGACCTTCTCGAATATTCAAAGTATGGCCCCATTTTTGGGCCACAACGCCCAGCACGCGCATGGCAGCCTGTGTGACTTCAGGCCCGATGCCATCGCCGGGCAAAACCAGCAGGTTCAGATTCATCTGGTAAAGGACCGCTCCCTCACGGTCGCGGCTCGGTAAGGACGCGTCACGCAAAAGCCGGTGCTGCTTGCTCCTGACTCTTTTTTGCAAGAGCTGCGATCTCTTCGTCCATGAGGCCTTTTTTATTATCCGCCAGGGCCGTCAACTGGCCGTACACGATATCGAGTTCCGCCAGCGACAGCGAAAAGCCCAGCTGTTCGCAGCGTTTCTTCAGCGCGTGGCGTCCGCTGTGTTTGCCGAGGACCAGCCGCGTTTCAGGAACTCCAACTGATTTCGGGTTGATGATCTCGTAAGTGGTGGGCTCTTTGAGATAGCCGTCCTGATGGATGCCGGCTTCGTGGGCAAATGCGTTCCGCCCCACAATCGCTTTGTTCGGCTGCGGGCCAAAAGTGATGGTGCCGGCCAGCATCTCGCTGGCGCTGAACAAGTGTTGCTCCCGGATGCCGGTCTGGTACGGAAACCGGTCGTTGCGGGTCTTCATCACCATGACCACTTCTTCCAGTGCGCAATTACCGGCGCGTTCGCCGATTCCGTTCACCGTGCACTCAATCTGCCGGGCTCCGGCCCGCACGCCGGCAAGTGAATTCGCCACCGCAAGGCCAAGATCGTCGTGGCAATGCACGCTGACCACCGCGGTATCGCCCACCGCCTTTACCATTCTGCCGATTAGGTCGCCGTATTCATCGGGCGTTGAATAGCCGACGGTATCCGGGATATTGACCGTGCGCGCGCCAGCCTCGATAACGGCTTTCAGGACCTGTTCCAGATAATCCGGATCGGTACGGGCGCCGTCTTCGGCGGAAAACTCCACATCATCCACGAACGAACGCGCCTGCGTAACCGCTGCCGTGGATTCATCGATCACCTGCTGTCTGGTCTTGCGCAGTTTGTATTTCAGGTGGATGTCGCTCGTGGCAAGGAACGTATGAATGCGCGGGCGTCGCGCATGTTTCAGCGACTCCGCCGCACGATCCACGTCCCCCTTGTTACAGCGCGCCAGCGCCGCCACGCTCACCCAGGGGAATTGACGGCTGATGGCATCCACTGCTTCGAAGTCGCCTTCCGATGCAATCGGAAAGCCCGCTTCCATGATGTCCACGCCGAGTTCAACCAGTTTCGCCGCGAGCCGGAGTTTCTCCGGAACGGTCATGCTGCATCCGGGCGATTGCTCGCCATCGCGCAGCGTGGTGTCAAAAATCCAGACACGATCCTGCATATGCCCCAGTATGCCGACTTTTCCATGTGTAAAACAAATTTATTTTGCTTTGCAAGTAAATTAGATTGTCTTATACTCGAACGGATGGAACTGAACACCCTGAGAGTGTTTCTTGCGGTCGCGACCGAAGGCAGTTTCTCACGCGCCGCCACGCGCCTGAGCCGTACTCAACCCGCGGTGTCGCTGGCGCTGCAACGGCTGGAAAATGAACTGGGTGAGCGATTGCTGGATCGCTCCGCAAGAGAAGTCGTACTGACGGACGCGGGGCGGGCGGTGCTGGAGTATGCGCGCCGCTTCGAGAGTCTCGAAGGAGAACTCTCCAACGCCATTCATGAACTGCGCGACCATTCGGCGGGCACCCTCACCATAGGCGCCAACGAATCGTCTTCCCTCTACCTGCTGAGTCATCTGGAACGTTACCGCGCGCTTTATCCGAAGATCGGCGTGCGCATTCGCCGCAGCATGTCCAGCCAGATTCCGGACGAGATTATCAATGGCAACCTGGAACTGGGTGTTATCAGCTACCAGCCAAAGGACGAGCGCCTGCACTCCACAGTGATCTACGCCGATTCTCTTGCGTTCATCGTCTCTCCGAAACACCGGCTGGCCGGTAAGAAGACTGCGCCAATCACAGAACTGGCAGGTGAGACGTTTATTGGGCACAATGTCCTCTCGCCTTATCGGGAACGTGTGATCCGTGAGTTTCGGGAGCGCGCCGTTCCACTGCATCAGGAGATCGAAATGCCGACCGTAGAGACGATTCGCTGGATGGTGGAACGTAATCTGGGCGTGGCATTCCTGCCCCGAATGTGCGTCGAAACCGAACTGGCGGAAGGCCGCCTGCGCGCCGTACGGATTCCGGAGATGCAGGTGGAACGGAAGATTTACCTGGTGCAGCCTGGAAGGCGCGCGGTTAGCTATGCCGCCGATGCCTTTCTAAAGCTGCTGAATCCCTCGTCGTGAAGCCCACCGCAGGTAGCGCCACAAGTCGGCGCGGTGATGCCAGGCGAACTTCATGAATACGTCTTTGGTGACGCTTTCGGCCGGGATCCCCGACCAGGTCTCAATGCGCCACTTCAGATAGGGGCTGTCCCACGGGTGGAAGCGATAGCCTCTAGCCAGCCGGAAGGCGACCGCCAGTTCACCCACCATTTCCCGGTTCACCCACGATTTCAACGATGAGGCACGATCACGATTTGGGCTTGGGCGCATAATACCCCGCCCTTGTTCGCGCCACCGGATTGCCCGGCGCCTTTACGGTGACCTTTATGGTTCGAAATGTACCGTCCTGCGCGGCATTGGTTGGTGTATATGCGATCGAATATTGATTGCGGATATCATGCGCCACCTGGTGCGCAATGGCTTCCACTTCCGTGACTTCTTTCGGATAGAAAACCTGGCCGCCGGTCTGTTCCACGAGAAGATCCAGTGCACGCTTCGCCTTTTTAGCCTCGGATTTGTCCTCAGTCTCAAGAATGCCGATTGCATACACCAGAACATCGTTCTGCTGTGCCAGGCGAACCAGTTCGTTCAGGCCGTAATTACTGGAGTTATCGTTGCCATCGGTCACAACCAGAATGACCTTTTTGTTGCGCTTCGATTTTTCCCGGAGATGCTCGATTGACATCCGGATCGCATCACGCATAGCGGTTCCCCCGCGCGCGTCGATACGGGCGAGGCCCTGTTCCAAAACTTTAATGTCGCTGGTGAAATCCGCGTCCAGAAAAGCGTCATCGTTGAAATTCACCACGAAGGTTTCGTCGGCCGGATTGGAATCCTTGACCAGAGTCACCGCGGCCGCTTCCACCGCCGTGCGGCGGTCACGCATACTGCCGCTGTTGTCGACGACCAGGCCCAGCGACACCGGTACGTCTTCCCGCTTAAACAATTTGATGGTCTGGAGGACGCCGTTTTCGAAAACCTGAAAGGCCTTTTGCGGCAGGTCCAGAACATGGTGGCCGCTCTTGTCGATAACGGCGACGTTCAGCGGAACTAAACGAATTTCAGACGAGAAGACCGGATCGGTCTCTTGTGCAGGTGCAGGCTTTTCCTGGGCCGATGACAAAAACGGGGTGGCCGCAGCCACCCCGGCTAGAAGAAGGAACTTTATCATTAATAATGTATTACTGCGTCGGGGCATAGTAACCGGTTCTCCAGAACGCATGCAGGGGCGGAAATCCCCTCGGTTGTACCAGTTTAACGAGTATCCGTCGATACTTGCCGTCGCGTGTCTGATTGGATGGACTATAGCCTAATACGTATTGGTTTCGCAGTTCGATGCCGATCTTGGCGGCCACGTCCGGAAGTTCCGCCAGGTTATCCACCACGAAGTGACGGCCGCCGGTCGGTTCGGAAACATCGGTCAGCAGACCGGGGCCGGCCGCTTCCTCCGCCGTTCGCGATCGCGCGCCGATCCCTTCAAAGATGCCGATCGCATAAATCTGAACGTCTGCTTCCTTAACCAGATTCTTAACTTCGGTTTCGGTGTAGCGGCTGCTGTTATCGCCGCCATCGGAAATCAGCAGAATCGCCTTGCGCGGATTCTTCGCTTTCTTCATGGTGTGCAGCGCCAGATAAAGCCCATCGAGGAGAGCGGTCCGGCCTTTCGACTGGGTGAAGGTGAGGCGGTTTTGAATTTCTTCCAGATTATGTGTGAAAGGGGTGACCAGTTGGGGGCGGTCGTTAAACTCCACCAGGAACGCTTCGTCTTCCGGATTGGCCGTCTTAAAGAACTCCGCAACCGCCTGGCGCGAGCGCTCCAGTTTGGGTCCCATGCTCCCCGATGTATCGAATACAATGCCGATCGAAAGCGGCGCGTCTTCACTGCCGAATGAGACCAGCTTTTGTTCCACTTTGTCTTCGAAAACTTTGAACACTTCCTGATCGAGGCCGGTAACAAAACGATTCAGCGGATCGTTGACCGAAACCGGTATGAGGACCACATTGGTATCGACCCGGATGTTAGCTTTCGGCTGCGGAGTGGTGGGTTCGTTGGCTTTCGGGCGCTGAGCCACGCTCGCCGAGTCGCCCCCGGGGGCAGTAACAGCCGGATTCTGGCCCGGTGCGGTCCCCGTTAAAGCAATCAGCGTTAGAACGACCGGCAGGTAACAGGAACGCATCGTCATGCTTCCTCTTTTAGTGTTTGGAGTTTAACACAAGATGGGGTTGAGGATGTCTCCGTCCGGGCGGCGTCGACATGGTAAGATCGCGTGTGCCTCGTAAAATTCTGGGCATTATTCCTGCCCGGTATGCTTCCTCCCGGTTTCCGGGAAAAGCGCTGGCCCGTCTCCATAAGCTTTCGATCATCCAGCACGTTTATGACCGCGCCGTCCAGGCGCGAACCCTCACCAGCGTCATTATCGCCACCGACGACCGGCGAATTTTCGATGAAGCCCGTGAATTCGGCGCTATAGCGCAGATGACCAGCGAGGATCACGCCTCCGGGACCGATCGCGTGGCTGAAGTTGCCTTGTCGCATGATGACGTCGACCTTGTTGTCAATATTCAGGGCGATGAGCCGCTGATCGACCCGGCAGCAATCGACGCCGCGGTTCGCTCTATTGCCGATGATGCCGCAATCCCAATGGCGACGTTAAAAAAAAGAATCGAAGATGCGGAGGATTTCACCGACCCGAACATCGTGAAAGTGGTGACCGGCCTTTCGGGAAACGCGCTATACTTTTCGCGATCGCCGATCCCGCTGGTTCGGGACGGCGGCGGATTCGCCTTTTTCAAGCACATCGGCCTGTACGTATACCGGCGTGATTTCCTCCTGCGCTACCGTTACCTGCCGGTGGGTCCCCTCGAGCGGGCGGAAAAACTGGAGCAGTTGCGGGCACTGGAAAACGGTTTCACGATAAAAGTTACCGAGACCAGTTACGATTCGATCGGCGTGGACACGCCAGCCGATCTGGAAAAAATTACGGCGCGTTTGCCGTACGGCCCACCGGCAGACGCGAAGACTGTTGCGAGGACTACGAATTAAGACGATGGCGAAACACATTTTCGTGACCGGCGGTGTGGTTTCATCCCTGGGCAAGGGTATTGCAGCGGCATCGATCGGGTGTCTCCTCGAGAGCCGCGGAATCAGTGTCTCGCTCCAGAAATTCGACCCCTACCTGAACGTCGACCCGGGCACCATGAGCCCATTCCAGCACGGTGAAGTCTTCGTCACCGACGATGGCGCGGAAACCGACCTTGACCTTGGGCACTACGAACGCTTCACCCACGTCCATCTGACTCGCAACCATAACCTCACCAGCGGGCGGATCTACGAACGCATTCTCCAAAAAGAACGGCGGGGCGATTACCTCGGCAAAACCGTTCAGGTGATTCCTCACGTCACCAACGAAATTAAGGACGCGATTCACAAGCTCGAGGGCGACGCCGACGTTCTGATTCACGAAATCGGCGGCACCGTCGGCGACATCGAGTCGTTGCCGTTTCTCGAAGCGATACGGCAGGTCCGCCATGAAGTCGGACGCGAAAACTGCATTTTCGTGCACGTGACCCTGGTGCCCTGGATCGCGGCAGCTCACGAAATGAAGACCAAGCCCACGCAGCACAGCGTTAAGGAACTGCGGGCGATCGGTATTCAGCCGGATATCCTGCTGTGCCGCGCGGAGCGCGCGTTGCCGGAAGACATGAAGGGCAAGATCGCGCTGTTTTGCGACGTGGATGAGCGGGCGGTGATTGCGGCAACCGACGTGAAGTCGGTCTACGAAGTGCCGCTGGTGTTTGCGGAACAGGGCGTGGATGAAATTATCCTGAAGCACCTGCAGCTGGACACCAGCGTCCCGCGCGATTTGGCCCGCTGGAGCAACATGCTGGATCGGATGGCCAACCCCGCCGATGAGGTCGATATCGCGGTGATCGGAAAGTACGTGGAGTATGAGGATTCCTATAAAAGTCTGAAGGAAGCCCTGCTGCATGGCGGTATCGGACACAACGTCAAGGTCAACATCAACTGGATTGAAGCCGAATCCTGCGAGGGCTCCGATCTGGATCGTGAACTTGACAAATACGACGCGATCCTGGTGCCGGGCGGCTTCGGCAAGCGCGGCATTGAAGGAATGATCAGGGCTATCCGGTACGCGCGAGAAAAGAAAGTGCCCTACTTCGGCATTTGCCTCGGCATGCAAACCATGGTGATTGAATTCGCGCGTAATGTCTGTGGCCTGATCCATGCCAATTCCACGGAATTTGAGCCGGCTGCGGAGCAGCGCGTGATTTACAAATTGCGCGAACTGAAAGGTATCGATGAGTTAGGCGGCACGATGCGCCTGGGCGCGTGGCCCTGCATCCTGAAGCCGGGCAGCTTTGCGGAGCGGGCTTATGGTGCGACGGAGGTCAGCGAGCGGCACCGGCACCGCTTCGAGTTCAATCGGGAGTTCGAAGATGTGCTTACAACAGGTGGCCTGAAGCTGACCGGTGAAACTCCCAATGGCACTTATGTGGAGATCTGCGAAATTGAAGATCACCCGTACTATTTGGGTTGCCAGTTCCACCCGGAGTTCAAGTCCAAACCGCTGGAACCGCACCCCTTGTTCCTGTCATTCATAGGCGCCGCCTGTAAGTACCGGGTACACCGTATGGCGGTGATGGAAGCACCGCTGTTGCCGGAACCGGAGTATACGGCGTAGCTGCGTTCTTGTTATCGTGGAGGCGGATGGGCGAAAATCAAATCGTCACGATCGCGCTGGCCGCCGCGCCAACGATGATTACGGTGCTGATCGGCATTCTGGTCAATAATTCACGTCTGGGCGACATGAATTTACGTCTTAGCGACTTGCGGGTACACATGGATACGCGTTTCACCCATGTCGATGCCCGGCTGGACGAAATGCGCGACATGTGGCGCTCGGAACTCCGCCGCGTCGAAGAGATACTGGATGCCCGCCTGAAGCACTTGGAAGACCATCTCTGAGTGCCTTTTGAATTCCAGACTTTTCTCGATCCCGATCAACTGGTCCTCATCGCGGGCCCCTGTGTCATTGAGAGCGAAGAACATGTGCACCGCATGGCCGATGCGATTTCAGCCATTGCTCTCGCCGAAGACTTCCCCTATGTCTTCAAAGCGTCCTTTGACAAAGCCAACCGCACCAGCCTGAAAGGCTTTCGCGGCCCCGGCATGGAAGACGGACTGAAGATTCTGGCGGGTCTCAGAGATCGCGATTACTCGATTGTCACGGACATCCACGAACCCGCCCAGGCGGCCGCCGCCGCAGAAGTCGCTGACATTCTACAAATCCCCGCATTTCTTTGCCGGCAGACGGACTTACTCATCGAAGCAGGACGCACCGGCCGTATCGTCAATATCAAAAAGGGCCAGTTCGTTGCTCCCCATGACATCCGGCATGCGGCCGAGAAAGTTGCCTCCACGGGCAACAGCCAGGTGGTCCTGACCGAGCGCGGTTCTTCCTTCGGCTACAACAATCTCGTGGTTGATATGAGAGGTTTGCGCATCATGGCCGACGCGGGATGGCCAGTGGTCTTCGACGCGACCCACAGCGTTCAACTGCCTTCCGGCGGCGGCACGTCATCCGGCGGCCAGCCGCAGTTCATCGAACCCCTGGCCTCCGCCGCGGTTGCCGTTGGGGTTTCCGGCATCTTCGTCGAGGTTCACGATAACCCCGAACAGGCGCTGTCGGATGGCCCGAACGCACTCCGGCTCGACCTGCTTGCGGCCTTCCTGCGCAAACTCCGCCGCATCGATGAAGCCCGCCGCGGAGACTGATTTTTCGCCTGCACGCCTGCGCACCGGGCCACGTCATAGACTTGTAGAGGACGTGTGATGATTTCGGATCGCAACCGCCGCCGGAGAGCCGGCTTTTCACTCATCGAACTGCTGATCGTCATCGCGATCATCATGATCATCGCGACTTTCGCTGTTCCCAAGCTGCTCACAGCACTCAAAGGCGCCAAGGAAACGTCCGCTGTCGTCGCCATCCAGACGATCCAAAAAGGCCAGCTGATGTACAACTCCAGCTACAACCGCTTTGCCGCAACCCTGCTGGAGCTCGGACCTCCCGCTCAGGGCGGTGCCCCCGGACCCTCGGCCGCAGAAGTCATCGACCGCGATCTTGCCAATGGTGAAAAGGGCGGTTACAAATTCACATTGGCAGCCACACCTGCCGCTTACACCGTCCTCGCCATACCGAGTTCGCCAGCCAATGGAAACAAGACCTTTTTCCTCGACGACAAGATGAACCTCCACGTTCATAACGGCCAGGAACCGGCCACGGAAAACGATCCCCTGATCGGGGACACAACGCCTCAAACGCAGACCAAATGATTCCGGCGGCCGCAAGGCGCCTCAATCCGCAGCTCGTTTTTCTCGCTCTCGCGGTGAGCATCAATCTCCTCGTCATATTTGTCGCGCGGCAAGCCGACCCCTCGCGGTTACGCACCGTAACAGTTGGCGCCGTTCTGGACATGACCGTCACGGTGCCGACGCTGTATTACTTTATCGTCGTCCGCAGGGGCAGGGGTACCCTGGCGAGCCTCGCAATCATCACTCTTCTTTCCCTTTGGCGCGCATCTTTCGCTTTTCCTGGCGTAGTTCCAGGCCGCGCGTGGATCGGCGCCGCATTAGAGTGCTTCGCGATCGCCGCTATTGTCACCGGCATCCGGCGGGCGCGGCGGGCGGCGGACTCCGATCCTGCTTCGCGTATTCAGACGGCCGCTCGTGGAATTCTGCCATTCAGCTTCGCCAGCCAGGCGCTCGCAGGCGAATTCACGGTTCTTTACTACGGTCTGGCCTGGCGGGCAAAGCCCCACGTCGCGGATGGATGCCGCGCGTTTACGCTGCATCGGCGCTCCGGTATTCAGGACATCTTTCTGTTTGTCGGGCTCGCCTCGCTGCTGGAGATTCTGCCTGTCCACCTGGTAGTGGCGCACTGGTCAACAACGGCTGCATGGATTGCGACCGGTTTGAGTCTTTATGGAGCCTTCTGGCTTGCCGCACTCTCGCGATCGTTTGAGTTACGCCCCACTCTGGTATCCCGCGATGAGATTCTCCTGCGGCTGGGTCTGGCGTCGCAGTTGCGCATCCCCATATCGGCCATTCGCGCGATATCGAAAACCATCCCCAACGATGCTGTGGCACTGCCCCGCGGTACGGCGCCGGAATTGTATATCGAATTCGACCGCCCACTACAGATGGAAAAACTTCTGGGAATACGCCGCAGTGTTCGCGGAATAGCCGTCAGCGCCGATGACAGCGCCGGGTTCGAGGAAGCCGTCTTCAGTAGCGTATATCGATAACCTGCCGCGAACGGAAGAAGGAAACGTCCATCGAGAACCGCCCTTTGGTTCCGGCGAGCGCTCCCGTAACCAGTTCCGAAAACTCCGCCGGGGTGAAGGCGCGCCGGATGGACTGTCTTCCATCGGCCCCGGCCTCGTGGCCGATCAATGGGCACACAAACAGGCTGAACAACGTGAGGGGTAGCGGGTGCCGGACCAGGTCCAGAATCAGAAACCTTCGGCAGGAGCGCCCGACGTTGCGGATAAGCGCCACATTTTCCCCCGGCGTCAGATGATGGGACATCATCGTGGAAACCGCCACGTCGGCAGAGGGCAGCGCATCGAGACAGGCGTCGGCAGTGACGAAAGGAAAATCGAGGCCAGGCGGCGGGCTGCGATCAACGCCAGTGATCTGCACGTCCATACTTCCCCGCAGGTACTTCAATAACGAGCCGCCGCCGCAACCGATGTCGAGCACACGCGAGACGGGTTTCGTATCGCGCTGTAGAAAGCGCTTTACTGTTGCAAACGTGCCGAGCACAGAATGCACGCGCTTCAGGTCGCGATGAAATTGTTCAAGTGTTGCGTGGGGAATGTCCGGAGAATCCATCAACTCCGGCTGAAGCGAACGCTTCACATCAGTGCAATTCCGCCGAGCTACTTCGTATCGGTCTTGCCGTCGAGAATGTAAATCTTCTCGTTGGCCGGAGCGAGTTTGTAGCGCTGCCGGATTTCTTTTTCCTGTTCGGCCGGGTCCTGTTCAAGACGCTGAATGCGCTGCTGCCGCAGCGCCATCTGCCGGCGCAGTTCTGTGTTCTCCTGTTCGTAGCGGGCGATTTCCTTTCGCCGCTCGATCAGCGCGGGGATTCCGTTCGGACCCTGCAGTGAGACGAACGCATACGCAACGCCACACAGTACAACAATGGAATAGACGGCTCTACGCAGTGAAAAACGCATCGTTCAAATTCATCCTAACATTTTGCGGAAAAAAAGCCAGGTGAAAAAATAAGAAAAATGACCGGCAAAATTGTGGTTATATCGACCTGCGGCTCGGAAGAAGAAGCCGCGCGAATCGCCGAACGTTTGGTAACTGAAAAACTGGCGGCATGCGTCTCTGTGCTGCCCCAGGTGCGCAGTTTTTACCGATGGGAAGGCAAGTTGGAGAACGCCGCCGAAGTGTTCTTACTCATCAAGAGTTCGCGTGAGCACTTCGACCGGCTGCGTCACGTTCTGGAGTCCTGTCACTCATATCAAATCCCCGAAGTTCTTGCCCTGCCGGTGGTCGATGGGTCTCCTTCATACCTGAACTGGCTCGATCAGGAACTCGCCGGTGAATAAAATCGAGGCTCTGCTGTTCGACATGGATGGCGTTGTGCTGAATTCCAACCCGCTCCATCGCGAGGCGTGGACCGAATACAATCGCCGCCATGGTATCGCGACAACAGCCGAGATGCGTCTCCGCATTTCCGGCAAACGGAACGACGAGGTGGTCCGCGATTTCTTCGGCGCCGGCCTGAGCGATGAGGAAGTCATGTCTCATGGCCGCGCCAAGGAAGCTCTTTACCGCAGCCTGATGGGGGATCGTCTTCCCGCCGCCATTGTGCCCGGAATCGAAGCTTTCCTGGCCCGTCATGGCAACTTCAAAACAGCATTAGTCACGAACGCAGAGCCCGCCAACGTGAACTTTGTTCTGGACGGTTCCGGGCTCAGGCGGTATTTTGACGCCGTGGTCACCGGTGACGACGTTCAACTCCCCAAGCCGCATCCCGCCATTTATCTGCGCGCGGCGGAGTTGCTGCGGGTTATGCCT
>Ga0206959_10193_pt1 | contig 16864 bp, 9 predicted proteins | sample Alteio_BWOrgHeat_31_FD_152971 | JGI IMG/M metagenome (GOLD analysis project Ga0206959, IMG submission 152971) | Enriched cells from forest soil in Barre Woods Harvard Forest LTER site, Petersham, Massachusetts, United States -... | ecosystem: Environmental > Terrestrial > Soil > Temperate forest >...
AAAGAACCCGGTCCCGCGCTGGGCACTGATTGCTGCGCAACGGGTAACACCGGTTGCGCCGGACCGGACTCCCTGGCCGGCTGCGCCGAGTGAAACATCTGAGTAAAGTCGCCGGGCGAGGATACTGCCTGTGGCTTTACTGGTTGAGGAGAAATTGGCCCCACCTGTGAAGGTATCGGTATGGCCTTGGTCGCTCCCGGGTCATCGGCCGGTATTTCGGCTTCGGCCGGCTTCATGGATTCGCTCGGACTTGCGGATATGGAGTTGAACGTCTGGGTGAAGCTGCCCGGCGCGGAAGCGGCTTTTGCCGTCTCTGGTACTGCAGGTGGTGAAACTTCGCTTCCTGTTTTTTCCACTGGCGTACTTAGTGCTTGCAGCATCTGCGTGAATTCGCCAGGCTTCACGGTTGCAGGCGGCGCTGGCGTATCCGGCGAAAAGGGCTTTTGCACCAAGACTTGCGTAAATACGTTCGCTAGATCGGGCAACGGCTTTTGCGGCGTTTGTGAAGCAGACGGCGCAACTGGGGCGGGTCCTAAAGTGGCTTCCGAAGCGGGTCCCAGGGTCGATGGTGATGCCGGAGTGGCAAGCGCCCGGAACATATCGGTAAACCCGCCGGGGCTGAGGGGAGCGGCGGCGGGCTGATCGGCTGGAGTCCAAGGCGGCGTTTGGGACCCGGGTGAAGATATCGCCTGAGGCCCGTCGGCCGGGGCGGGCTTACTCTCCTCTCTGAGCAGGGACCGCAACAGGTCATCTTCCGGTGGCTGAGCAGGCCGCGCAGCCTCGGTGCCAAAGATAGCGGTTGCGCTTGATGGCTCAGTAGTGGCAGATTCACTCTTGCTGGGAAAATCGGGATCATCAAACGGAGACTTGGACGGGTCCATGAGAGTGCCACCGTACTTCTGAATATTCTGCTTGATTCTGGAGACCAAGACTACATCGCATTTACTTGACAGTAAAGTGCAAGCGACCTACGATGCACTCACGAATTGGCCGCAGTATATTCAAGCATTAGCGCAATTGGGCAGACGCGCCGATCGGCCCTTACGGCTGCACATATCTGCGAGCCGTTCAACAACCACCAAATGGTTCGGTGACTATGAAATTTTTGTCGCGGGTGGTGTGGTCTGAGGGGATGTATCTGGGCCCACACCATTTTCAAACGCAAAGCCGCTATTTTGAGGATTCGATTGCATTCCTGGCGGCCAGCCTATGGCTTGAGCCATGGGGACTACTGCACGCCGAACTGGACCAGAAGGCCATCCGCAACGGCAATGCGGTTTTGCTGCATGCCTCGGGAATTTTTCCCGATGGACTCCCTTTTGAATTACCCAATTCCGATCCCCCTCCGCCCACGCGCAATCTGCTTGAAGTCTTCCCCTCCACGGATGCGGTGCTGCCCCTTTATCTTGCAGTCCCGAGCCGTCGGGATAATGGTTTCGACTGCGATCTGAGCACGATCGCAAACGGGGCGGCCAGCGGAGTCCGCTTTTCGCGGATGCAACGCACTCTGCGCGACGAGACGAACGGCATTGACGAGCGCGAGATTGAGCTGGGGCAAAAAAACATCCGCCTCGTGACAGAAGCCGAGCTGACCCAGGACATGCTTTCCCTCTCCATTGCGCACGTACTCCGGGATGGCCGCGGGCACCTTGTCTATGATGAGGATTTCATTCCCACGTGCCTGCGTTTAAGTGCTAGTGAGCCGCTCATGCTTCTGATCAAACGCCTGATCGAGACGATAGGCGAAAAAAGTGGCACGATCGCGCGCAGCGCAAGACGCCATGGGCGTTTCGAGGCGGGCACAGCTGCTCTTGACGTAGCGAATTACTGGTTTCTGCATGCCTTGCACAACGCTATTCCACCTTTGCAACACCTGAGCACCACCAGGCACGCCCATCCGGAAGACCTGTTCATCGAGCTTTCGCGGCTTGCAGGTGCATTATGCACCTTCGCGGTTGATTCCGACCCGCGCCAGCTTCCATCCTATGATCACAGGAATCCCGGTCCGGCATTCCGCGCGCTCGACGCTCATATCAGGAGGCACCTCGAGATCGTGGTTCCCTCAAATACGGTCACGCTCGACTTCCATCCGATAGAGCCATACATTCAGGCAGCGGACGTTCTTGACGAACGTTGCTTGCGGCGCGCGCGCTGGGTTTTTGGCGTGCGCTCGGGATTGGGAGAATCGGAGCTTCTGAACCTGGTGCCAAGACTCGTAAAGGTATGCTCTTCGCGGTTTGTCCCCGAACTGGTGAAACGCGCGCTCCCCGGCATGACGCTCACCCATCTTCCTGTCCCGCCCACGGCTCTCCGCGCCGAAGTGGACATGCAGTATTTCGCGGTCGAAACCACCGGTCCGTGCTGGGAGCATATTCTGCAAACCCGAAAAGTAGGCGTGTATATTCCGGGAGAAATCTCGAAGCCGGAGTTTGATCTTACCGTCATCGTGGAGCAATCGTGATGGGTACCGCTCGCGTTAACAGTCTCGCATTTTCCTTCCAGGAGGTGCTCACCGCCATCCTGCGCGTGCGCTTCCAACGGCAGCAGGTTCAGGACTCGGAGAGCTTCCGCGCGCAAATGCGCCGCTCCTTACAGGCGGCAATGCAGGAGGCTCGCTCTCTGGGTTATTCAAGCGACACGGTGCAGATGGGAGTCTTCGCCGTTGTTGCCTATATGGATGAAAGCGTACTCAACCTGCAAAGCCAGGCATTTGCCGACTGGGCACGGCGTCCGTTGCAGGAAGAGCTCTTTGGCGGCCATCTTGCGGGCGAGACTTTCTTTCGCAACCTGAAGACGCTCCTCGGCCAACAGGACTCCTCGGAAGTAGCCGATGCTCTGGAACTGCACTGCCTCTGCCTGCAGATGGGGTACCGCGGCCGCTACGCACTGGGCGATACGGGTGAATTGCATCAGCTACTGCGCCAAGCGCGGGAAAAAATTCAAAGGATTCGCGGAGCAGCCCACCTGCTGCCGCCCATGACTCCGCCCGAAGTGCGCCCGGCGGGAACAAAAGACTCGTGGAGCCGTGCCTTGCTGATTACCACATGTGTGCTCGCCGGCTTAACAGTAGTTGCGTTCGCCGGCTTTCAACTTGATCTTGGTTCCGGAGTATCCCAGGTGCAGAACACCAGTCTGAATGCGCGATAGGAGCCTGCTGTGGTATCAATTCTGATTTCTGCCCTCATCTTCATTCTGTCTGTTGTGCTTGCCTGGCTAGCCGGCCCCCTGCTTCACATCGAAGGTACGTCGCTTCTGATTCTGCGCATCCTGCTCGTTGTGCTGGGAGCTACTGCCGCAACCGTCATTCTGGTCATGCACTTTAGAGACAAACGGCGCGATCAGGCTACGCGAAAGATACAGGGCGGATCGGACATGGACACGTTGCTGCGTGACGCCGAAAAGAGGCTGGCCGCAGCCCAGCGCACAGGTCCAAAATCGCTTGATTCCCTCCCCCTTCTTTACCTTCTGGGCGACGGAAATTCAGCAAAGACAACAGCAGTTCTGAAATCTGGGCTCGATCCGGAACTCCTCGCCGGTCAGATTTACCGAGACCAGGACGTCACGGCCACACCGGTCGTAAACCTGTGGTACACACAGCAATGCGTCATCGTGGAAGCAGGGGATGCAGTCCGCAAAAGCCCGATGCTGTGGAGCAAGCTGATTCGCAAAACGCGGCCCAAGGCATACCGCTCCGCGATGGGAACGCAGGCTCCGGTACGCGCCGCAGTGGTTTGTATCAGTCTCGAGCAGTTTCTCGGCGCGACCGCGTCTGATACTGTCCTTGGGTCCGCCCGTTCCACAAACCAGATGCTGCGCGATCTTGCGCAACAACTGGGGACGGAAGTTCCGGCCTACGTGGTACTCACGAAGCTTGACCGAATCCCAAGCTTTACAGAATTCGTTCGCAATCTGACCACCGAAGAGGCGTCCCAACCGCTCGGGATGGCCTTCGCGCGCAGCGAAGCCTCCAGCGGCCTGTATGCGGAGAAGGCCATGGGGGAGGTGACTTCCGCCCTCGATCAACTTATTTTCTCGCTCGGAGAATTTCGCTTGGAGCTGCTGACGCGGGAATCGGACCAGAAAAATGTCGATCCTGTCTATGAGTTTCCCCGCGAGCTACGAAAGCTGCGGAACAATCTGGCGTCTTACCTTGTCGAGCTTGGGCGGCCCAGCCATCTGAACGCCAATCCATATCTAAGAGGCTTTTACTTCACCGGTGTTCGCGCGCACATGGTCGAGCAGATGGTAAGTACTCCGGCGAAGGTACCCCAGGCGCAGCCCGCTGAAGCCGGAGCCACGCGCATGTTCAACGTGCAGCAGATGCAGGCTGCCAGCGCTCCGCCTGCGCCGCAGGTGGTGTCCCAGAAAGTGGCGCAATGGTGCTTTCTGCCGAAGCTCTTTCCTGTGGTGATACTCCAGGACAGAAGCGCGCTGTCCAGCACCAGTAACAGCGGCAGGACGCACGTCTTCCGCCGCGTGGTTTTTGGAACGGCCTCTCTGCTGCTGTTGTTCTACCTCATTGCCCTGGCCATCTCCTTCAACAACAACTCAAGACTTACGCGCGATATAGCATCGGCTGCAAACACGCTTCCGGTAAGAACGGTGCCCGCAACCACGCTTGCATCGGTGCAGGAGCTGACTGCGCTCAACCAGCTGCGCACGGCCCTTGTGCAACTGGAGAACTACCGGCAGCAGGGTCCGCCGCTGATGTATCGCTGGGGGCTGTATCACGGAGACCAGCTCCTCGAGGCCGCCCGGCACATCTACTTCGACCGCTTCCAGCGGCTGCTGTTGGCGAATACGCAGAGCAACATCGTGACGGCGCTCAACGCGCTCCCGGCCGCCGTGCAGCCGGACTCAGACTACGGCGCTGCTTACAATCCACTCAAAGCCTATCTGATTACGACGACCAATCCCGACAAGAGTACGGCTGAGTTTCTCACCCCTGTACTCATGCAGTACTGGCAAAACGGCAAAGCCCCCGACACCGAGGAGCAAAAGCAACTGGCGCAGTTACAATTTGACTTCTACGCGAATGAATTGCGGTTAGGAAATCCCTTTTCTATTGCACCTGCAATGCCCACCATCAACCGGGCTCGCGCTTACCTGGCAAGCTTTGGCGGTTTCGCACGGATCTACCAGCAGATGATTAACGCCGCCAACAAGGTCGCTCCCGCGATTGACTTCAATCGTTTGTATCCTGGCTCTTCATCAGTAGTCGTAGAGTCGCACATCGTGCCCGGAGCATTCACGCGCAACGGCTTCACCTTCATGCAGGATGCGATCCTGCATCCGGAAAAGTATTTCAGTGGCGAAGCGTGGGTGCTTGGCGATCAGGCTCCGCCATCGCTGGATCCGAAAACCTTGACGGCACAGCTGGCCAGCCGCTACCTCGGGGACTATCAAACGGAGTGGCGCACCTTTCTACGGCAGGCTTCAGTTGCCAAGTATCGCGATCTGAGAGACGCCGCCGGGAAGCTTCAAGTACTCTCCAATCCCAACTCGCCCCTGCTGGCGCTTATCTACACCGCATCGCACAACACGGCCGTGGCGAATCCGGATATAGCAAAACAATTCCAGCCGACCCAGGTGCTCGTTCCTCCGGACAGCGCGGAGAAGCTTATGTCAGAGAAGAACACGGCTTATGTGAACAGCCTTGTTGGCCTGCAGGGCGCGGTGTCGCAGGTTGCACAAGACCCGAACGCGGCAACCAATCCTGGGGCATTCCAACCAGTAATTACAGCGGCGATCAGCGCGCATAGTGCGGTAAGCCAGACTGCCCAGCTGTTTAATATCGACCCGCAGGGGCACAGCGAACAGACGGTCCTCGCGCTCCTGCAAGCCCCGATCAACTCGGCTGAAGATATCGCGAAGCCGGGACCGCCCAAGGGCGGCGGCCTTTGCGCAAGCTTTGCGCCGCTCCTGTCGAAATTCCCGTTCTCGGCCAACGCCACCGTTGACGCTACTCCGGCGGAGGTTTCCGCAGTTTTCCAACCGGGATCGGGCGCGCTGTGGCAGTTCTATGACGCCTCGTTGAAACCGTTGCTCGTCCAACAGGGCACAACGTACGCTCCAGCTTTGAACGCTCCACTCAAGGTGAATCCGGCGTTCCTACAGTTCTTTAACAAGGCGGCGAGCGTGTCTGCGCTCATGTTCCCTGCCGGCGCCACGTCACCGGCACTTACGTTCACGACACACATTTTGCCATCAAAAGGCATACGGACGGCTACGTTTAATGTGGATGCACAAACGCTCACCGGCTCAGATGTCTCCAAGCAGTTCACCTGGTCGGCGCAAACCGCCCAGCAGGCGCAGCTTATTGCGAGTTACGAAACTGGTAGCCTCCCCTTGCTGCAATTCAGCGGACCATGGGCACTCTTCCGTCTTGTTAACAAAGGCCGGGTGGAGCAGGCCGGCAATCCAGGGCGTCTGCTGTACCCGCTCGAGGTGTCCAATACTCCTATTGTGGTTGGCGGCACGCCGTTGGTTGTCCACATAGAATTGTCCGGGCCGGGTGCGGGTCTGCTGATGCCGGGGGGGTTAAGCAGCATTCGCTGCGTTTCAAACGTGGCTCGCTAAGGAGTTGTTGGCAATTCAGCGGTTGGTTCGGTCAGTGGGTCCGCCTGGGCTTCACTGAATCGCAGGAGCAGGCAGGTAACATTATCAACCGCTCCTTGCTCCTTGGCCGTATCGATCAATGCCTGACAGGCCTGCGAAAGATCCGGGTTGCCGAGCACGAGATGTGCGATGGCCTCGGCGTCGGCATAGCGAGTAAGGCCGTCAGTGGTCAACAATACAATGTCGCCGGGCTCGACGGCGGCGGTGAAGAGGTCGGGTTCAACCGATTCCGCGGTCCCGATGGCGCGCGTAATCAACGATTGCAGCGGCGACGATCCGGCGTCGTCTGCACTAATGACGCCGTTACGTACCTGCTCGGCAATGTAGGAATGGTCATGAGTAATCTGGGCACATTTCCCGTTGCGAAGAAAATACGCGCGGCTGTCGCCTACATTCCCGATCACGATCTTGCGGCCATCCATGCAAGCCGAAACCAGGGTCGTTCCCATGCCGCGCAGTTCTTCGCTGTCATGCGCAAGCCAACATACCTGCCGGTTCGCATGCAGGATTGAGTTGTATAACCGCTGCTCCCCCTTTGTCTCAGACATGTCCTGTCGATTAAAGAACTGCACCAGTTCGCTGACCGCCGTGCTGCTTGCGATCTCGCCGGCTGCCATTCCACCCATTCCGTCACACACGGCAAATATCTGCGTGGAAATGTCATAGCCGAAGCTATCTTCGTTGTTAGAGCGCTTGCAACCGACGTCGGTTAAAGCTGCGACTTCAAGTTTCAATGTACTTTGGCTTTCCATCGTAGAGACTCTTCTCTTCGCCGGAGATTACAGCTCATTTCGGATGGCTTTCAAACCAAGCCCATCTTATTCGCGGTTGCGCGATTAGACTGCCAGAACGCCAGCCAGCCTGTAAAGACCTCTACAAAACCGGGCTGCCGTCATTCCCTCCGATTCGAATCTGAATACCCCAAAAGTGGGACTATCGGCGCACAATTTTCCCAGGCATAGTGTACGTATTTTGGGATAAACTCATGGCGCTAACGTACGCGCTGCTGTCCTCCCCCGCAAAGTAACCCCCGGTTGAGAAAGGCCGTCTCGATGGCATTAGAAATCGGTAAACGTGTTGGTGATTACGAAATTCTTTCCCTGTTAGGGGCAGGCGGGATGGGCCAGGTCTACAGCGCCCGCAACATCATCTCAGGCCGCATCGAGGCGATGAAGGTTCTGCTGCCGGATTTTGCCAGCGAACCCGAGCTTGCCGCGCGTTTCACCGCCGAGATTCGCACTCTCGCCGGTCTCGATCATCCAAACATCGCCCAGCTGCGAACAGCCTTCCAATTTGAAAATCGGCTGGTGATGATCATGGAGTTCGTCGAAGGCGTCACGCTCGAAAAGCGTGCAAGTGAATCCCCAATCCCGGTAAACGACGTGTTGAATTACTCCACACAAGTGCTGGCTGCCCTGAGTTATGCGCACAGCAAAGGTGTGACACACCGCGACATCAAACCGGCAAACATCATGATTACCTCTCACGGTCTGGTCAAGCTGATGGATTTTGGCATAGCCAAGTCGACCACTGACCTGCAGCTCACGCGTCCGGGTACGACCATGGGGTCGGTATATTACATGTCCCCGGAGCAGGTGCGCGGAGGAACGGTCGACGCGCGTTCGGATATTTATTCCTTTGGCGTGACTCTGTATGAGATGCTCACTGGCCGTCGTCCTTTTCAGGCCGAGACCGCCTACAGCGTGCTGAATGCGCAACTGAATGAAGCGCCGGCGCCGCCTGCTCAGGTCAACCCGGCACTCTCGGCAGAGCTTAATAACATTGTGCTGCGGGCGATGGTGAAAGCTCCCGATGGGCGCTTCCAGACGGCGGAAGAATTTCGAGCAGCCCTGCGCAATTTGCAAGTACCAGTGGCACAGGCTACCTCCTCGCGGGTGGTTCCGGCGGCGGTAGCTGTGGCCAACCCGCCAAGTGCCTCGGCCAAGAGCCAGCGCAGTTTGTGGCTAGGCCTGGGAGCCGCGACGGCAATCATCGCCATGATCGCGGCCGCCACACTCCTGCCGCGCATGCTTGCTACGCACGCGGGCCAAAAAAATGCGGCTCCTGTAACGGATACTGCGGCTCCTGCACCATCTTCTGGAAGCGGCAATGGCGCTGCACCCCAGCCTTCGCCGGGAAGCTCGGCCGCCTCCCCAACAAATCCGCTAACCAGCGCAACACCGGAGGTAACGCCGAGCCAATCGGATCAACCAGGTCAACCGGCTCCATCGTCCGGACATGCTAGTGCCGGACACCCGCAGTCTATGCCGAGCATCACCAAAGTCACCCCTGCTCCCGAGTCGGCTAACACTCCACCCCCGGGCCCATCAAAGCAGGAGATCGCTCAAACACGGGAAAGGATGATCCAACTCGACGCGAAAGCCGATGCCGCCAAGGTAGGCATACAGCAGATACGCAACCTGCAGCAGGCACAGGGCCTGGATATGCGAGGCGACATTCTTGCCGCCATGAATCGGATGACTTCTTACCTGAACGAAGCAGATCGCGCGCTCAGTCAGAACGATTTGCAAGCGGCGAACGATAACATGGACCGCGCAGATAAAGAACTTTCAACATTGGAAACATTCTTGGGCCGATAGGAGATATCTACAATGCGTAAACTCTGTCCATCTGTTCTTTCCCTCGCCTTGATGGCCTCGCCGCTCGTCGCTCAGACAGCCGCGCCCACCCGGCATCGGGTGGCCGTGCTCGACTTTGGCTACGCTACAGTCATGACAGCGTCCCAAGCTGTCTTCGGCACAAACGTTGATATCGGCAAGGGCATCTCGGATATGTTGATCGACAAGATGCTCGCGGATGGCACCTATCGCGTGATCGAACGCAATGCCATCGATAAGGTCCTTCATGAACAGGACTTCTCGAACAGCAACCGGGCTGACCCGTCAACAGCGGCCAAGATCGGACATGTTCTAGGCGTGGATGCTGTCATTACCGGGGATATCACGCAGTTCGGACGCGACGATCAAAATAAGAACTACGGTGGAGCCGTGGTGGGAGCCTGGACGCATGGCGCGGTGGGTGGCTTTGGCAGCCACAAGGCGAAGGCCGTGGTGGCCATTACCGTCCGCATGGTGGATGCGAGTACGGGCGAAATCCTGGCCTCGGTCACCGGCAAAGGAGAATCGGAAAGAAGCGGAACGGACCTGCTCGGCGGGGGCTGGGGCGGCGGCTCCGGAGCAGCCGGCGGCGCCAGCATGTCCAGCAGCAATTTCGCCCAGACCATTATCGGTGAGGCCACAACCGCCGCGGTTGCACAGGTTGCGACAGGGCTTGACAGCAACAGTGCGAAAATCCCGGATGCTCCTCCGCCGCCAAAGGTGGCCGTTTCTGGACTCGTGGCCGATGCATCGACGTCTGACGTCATCATCAACGTGGGCAGTCAGGCGGGAGTGAAGGTCGGCGATAAACTCGCGGTTTCGCGCGTTGTTCGGGTGGTGAAGGACCCCACCACGGGAAAGCCGCTGCGCTCCATTGAAAATGCACTTGGACAACTGACGATCACCAGCGTGGATGCGACGTCCGCGGTAGGAACTTTCAGCGGTACCGGCCCATTGAAGACGGGAGATACGGTAAAGACGCCGTGACCGATCCCGGTTGCTAGAGCATCTGGCCAGCCGGCGTACCAACCGGCTGGCCATCGTCTGTGGACGACATTGCAGCCACTCTCTCTAAGAATTTCCGAAGAACTTCCTCCCCGGTTCCGGAGAAGTGGTCGCCTGGCTTTGCTCCACTTTTGCCCCAGGCAAGCAGGAAAACCAGCGGAATCCAACCGCGACGATCCTGTTCCAGTTGCTGTCCGAAGCTGTAAAGAACTCGGGAAAGCTTGAGCGGAAGCATGACGCCAGCTACCTGGTTCACTGATGGGTCCTGGCAAAGAGCGGGCGGCGAAGTTACAAGATATTCCCGGCAACTCAGCGGACGGATGGCGTGGATGCTGCAACTCTCGTTTTCGAGAAATGGGCACGGAACGGCGGCGTGGAAGTAGTCAATCGCCAGCTCCGCGACTGCCTGCTCCTCCGCCATCCATCGATCACTGAGAATTTTCTCGATAACACCGGCGTCGCGCAGTGCCAGCAAAGCACGATGAAAGCGTCCTTCGAGTTCCGCATGCCGCTCCTCGGATAATGTGCTCATCCACTCGGTCAGTGTTTCCGCTTCAAAGAGACTCACAGGCACGAGTTGACGGCAGCAGGCTCCGCACCCTGCCCTGCAGGAAATGGGTGACCCTGCCTGCGCGGCTTCTTCGCTCACCTTGCCGATGATGGCGTTCTCCAAATTTTGAATGATGGGTAAGAGCTGTGTGAGCGTCGTCTGCCCCATCGGCAGGTTCGCACTGGCGTTAAGGAAGCCACCACCCACAGGCAGCGCAAATGATGCCCTCATCGTCGGCGAAGGAGAGTTTTCTGAACTGTTCGACATGACCCGACACAACCTCGCTCAGAAGTCGAAACGAATTGTTCATTGTATCTGGCGCGTTGATCGGCAGGGTGGGGAAAAATTTCAACTTTGGGATCAGTAATGCGCCAACAACGGTCTCCTATTCCACTGGCTCCCAAGCTAAAATCGTGGTACCGTGCGATCAGTGTCAGCGATAGCTAACTGATACATTGTTATGAATCTAGGTGCTTTCGAGGATTATTTTTGCCTACGACAGTAGCTATTTTTGACTCAACTGGCCTCGGGCGAATACGGTGGATGCAACCTCAGTAAAAAAGATAGGGAAGTACGAGATAACGGGCATCCTGGGCCGCGGTGGCATGGGCGTCGTTTACCGCGCGGAGGACAAGCGCATCGGCCGGCTGGTGGCCATCAAAACGCTTACAGAGGGCTATTCCGGACAGCCCGAAATGCTGGAACGCTTCTACCGGGAGGCGCAGGCCGGAATCCTCCAGCACCCCAATATTGTCATTGTTTACGACCTGGGCGATGAGGACGGCGTGCCGTTCATCGTCATGGAGTATGTCACAGGCGAGCCGCTGGACAAAACTATCACTTCCGGCAGACAACTCCCGATGATCGACCGGCTGAGCATTATTGAGCAGGTCTGCGCGGCTCTGGGATATGCGCATCAGCGCGGCGTCGTTCATCGCGATATCAAGCCCGCGAACGTGATCGTGCAACCCGATGGTCACGCGAAGATCGTCGACTTCGGCATTGCGCGCGTACAGAGTTCAAATGCCGAGACCGGGTTGACTCGCACCGGTAACGTGATCGGCACGATTCACTATATTGCGCCAGAGCGCCTTAGGGGGCAACCCTTCGACGGACGCTCGGATATCTTCTCGACCGGCGTCATGCTCTACCTGCTGCTGGCCGGGCAGTTGCCCTTCGTCGGCGAAGATATGACGGTGTTGCAGAAGCTGGTCAACGAGCCGCACCCCCCGCTCAAGACACATATTTCCGATTATCCCTCGGGTCTCGATGCGATCCTCGATCGCGCCCTGGCCAAGGACCCGGAGCAGCGGTATGCCACCGCCGAGGAATTTGCCGCCGATCTGCGCGCCATTAGCGAAGAACTTAAAAAAGGCCGCGTAACTGAACTCTTTAACGATGCCGAGCGCCTTACGACTGAACAACAATTTGGCCGTGCAAGAGAGGTTCTGCTGCATGTTGTCAAGATCGACTCGCAGCATACAGCGGCCAAGCAGCTTCTTGGTATTGTGCAGCAAAATCTGGCCCGTCTGCAGCGCGCGGAGCAGATAAGGCAGCTCGTCGCAGAGGCGGAAGAGGCTCTTGCTTCAAAGCGCTTTCCTGAAGCCCTGGCTTCATTGGATCAAGCAGTCAAGCTTGACCCCGCCAGCACCGAATTGCAAGCGAAACTCGAAGCCGCGAAGGAGAAAAAACAGCGCCAAGATGAAATCGGCAGCCTTCTGGCGGAGGCGGATGCGTCGCGAAATCGAGGCGACCTAACAGGCGCCCTGAAAGTGCTGGAGAAAGCTCTTCGACTCGACCAGGAAAACACCAAGCTTCGTGCCGCATATGCGGCTTTTGCAAAGCAGGCAAAGCTTGCTGCTCAGCAGGGCCAGATCCGCGCAATGCTGGACAACGCCCGGCAAGAGGTTTCATCACGGCACTTTACATCGGCGATTGAGATTCTGCGCGAGGTAAGCAAGCTCGATCCATCCCTGCCGGAATTGGAGAGCTTGTTGCAGACCGCGGTAAGCGGGCAGGAGCAGGAGCGCCGCCGCAAACTCCTTGAACAGCTGCAGACGCAAATTGAAGGCTGTCTCCTGGCGGACGAATACGACCGTGCCACGGACCTGGTAAATCGGGCGGTCGAGCAATTGCCGACGGAAGCGTCGCTTCTTCAGCTGAAAACCCGGGTAGCCAGCCAGGCAAGAGCGTTCCGGGTCAGGCAATTGATCGACACAACGGCGGCCGATGCCCAGCGGGTATTTGCAAGCTCGCCCCACGAGGCGCTGTTGATTGTGCAGAGAGCGCTCCAGGAGCTGCCCGGCGAGGAGCGTCTGCTGGCGCTTGAAGATTCGCTGCGGCAGCGCCTTAAAAACCTCCAGGCTGAAGAGGTACGCGGACGTTATCTACGCGAGGCACAGGACGCTATTGACCGCAGCCAGTTTGAGACCGCGATTGGGATTCTCGAGTCCTACCAGCTCGAATTTAGCGATACGACTGGCGTTAACGAGCTTCTGGATTTTGCCAGGGGTGAGCTGGCTCAGCAGAAGCGCCGCGAAAGGATAGCCTCGTGCGCTATGCAAGCGAAATCTCTGATTCAGGAAGAGCGAATTACGGAGGCGATTCGCTTGCTCGAACCGGTCGCTGCGGAGACGGGCGACGCTTCCCTGTCGCGGCTTTTGACCGAGGCTCGCGGGCAACAGGCGGAGGCTGCCCGGAAGCTGGAAGCGCTTCTTAGCCGGGTTAAAGGGCTGCGTGAACGCGGCCAGCTTGATGAGGCGATCAAGCTGCTGGAAGGCTCGCCCCAGGCGACCGCCAAGGGCACGCAATTGAATACCCTGCTGACGGAGCTTCGTGCTGAAAATGCCCGTCAGCAGGCGGAGCTTCGCGCCGAAAACGCCCGGAAGCAGGCGATTGTGGCGGCCATCGCCAGTGCCTCGCAGGCGTTGGAAAAAATGGATTTCCACGCGGGACTGGAAGCCCTGCAGAGCGTCCGTCGCGCCTACGGAGATTCTGAAGATCTGTCACGCGTAATTTCGGACTACGAGGCGAGACGCACTGCGATTGCGAACGAGGGCATCGGCAAGTCCGTTGAGGCGGCGCGAACCGCTCTTCTCAGCAATGACCCGGCAGCGGCTTTGAAGGAACTCCAGGGGTCCGCAGGGCTGGTCGAGTTTGCAGACTCATCGCAGCAGGCGGACTGGCGTCGGCTGAGAGCGGAAGCCGCGAAGCCTCCCGTGCGTCGAGCGACAGCAACCATCGAGACTGACAGCGCGGCTGGGATCGCCGGCGAAGAGCCGGAGGCAGTAGCACAAAGGGGGCCTGAGCCCAGACTGCAGCCTAAGTTGATTGCCCTGATTGCCGGCAGTCTAGCTCTGGTCGTGATACTGGTTCTTGTCATCGCGCTTAGGGGACACAAATCCACCGCTACCAATCAGCCTCCGCCAGCTCCCACAAGTCCGGCGGCGCCGGTAATACCACCGACAGGAACCCTGAATCTGCAGGGCAATCTGGGCGACGTGAACGTGTTCGTCGATGGCGTGCTCAAGGGCTTTACACAAAGTGATGGAAAGCTGTCGCTCCCGGTGGATGAAGGCACGCATTCGGTGCGATTCACCAAGGCAGGTTATGAGGATTATCAGGCACCCGGCATTACGATCAGCGCAAATAAGGAAGCAAGTGTACCCTTCAATCTCAACCCGACTACCGGCGCCGCACCTCCGCCGCCAACGGACGCATATCTGACAATTCACTCCGCGCCCGGAGGAGCTTTGGTCAGCGTCGACAAGGTTCAGGCAGGCAGGACGGACGCGCAGGGCAACCTTATCATCCCTGTGAAGCCCGGTAAACGCGTGGTCCAGATTGGTCTCGACAATTTTCAGACCTTCAACCAGAGCGTAAATGTGAAGGCGGGAGAAAAGAAGTCTTTAGCCGCGGCTCTGACCCCGAGTGTGACAAAACCAACATCTGTTCCAGCGAGTGCTCCGGCGCCTGCCGCAACAGCGCCGACACCCCAGCCGGTCCAGATTTTGTCGTTTTCCGCGTCGGCATCACAGATCGAGCAGGGACAATCCACCACGCTGAAGTGGGACACGGCCAACGCGTCAGATGTGACTATCGATAATGGGCTCGACGCACAAGCCAGCAGCAGCCATGTCTCTGTTTCTCCGTCCACCGACACAACCTACACACTGACGGCGAAAGGAACTGGCGGACCACTGCAAAAGAGTGTGAAGATCACCGTCGAGCCTAAGAAGGTCGAAGTACAGCCGCCGCCACCGCCTCCGCCGACGCCTTCATCCACGCCGATCCGGCCAGCCGATGATAGGGTGCCTTTGCAGGAAGTAATGCACCACTTTCAATCCGCGTTGGACTCGCACGATGCAGGGAAGATTCAAGCGGTTTGGGCCGGGAACAAGTCCCGGGATTTTCAGAATTTCTTAAAAAAGAATCCCGAGGCCGTAGTAAAAGACGATTGCTCCCCCTCATCATTAGTTCTCGCCGGAGAGACATCAGCGCAATGGACCTGCACCGAGACGATAACAATCAAAAGTGGCGGGAGGTCCCAGCCGCCGACATCTCGCCAAATTCGGTTCTCTTTCGTCAAGAACAACGGAGCCTGGTCTATCTCGGATCGACAGTAAGAACAGCCAGTGAAGAGACGAAAAATGGGAGTAATATTAGGAGTGTCACAAGACTTCGACCCCAGGTAAGACTGGGGTTCCCGCACGATGGGGGCGTCACGGTTTCGACGGGATCGCTTGCGGCAAAGAGGCATGCCGGGGTGTGGGCACCCGTAATCGCTCGCAAAATGATAATTGCCGATCATCAACTGGCATACGCAGCTTAATTAATTAAGTTGCCGTCCCCCGAGGCTTTGCCTGTGGGCTTCGAAGGGACGTCGCACAGCAGGCTGGTTCTCATAGCTGGGTACGGGCTATGAGAACGAGATCCACGGACTAGCAATGCGCGCATCTTGTCGGTTCTGAGTGCGCAAAGCGAAACCTCCGGAACGCGACTGAGCATGGAGCCTCTCTTTGTTGACAACGATTTCGGACGCGGGTTCGACTCCCGCCGCCTCCACCATAATGTTTTCAACAGTTTACAAAATTCTAGCCATGTTGTCGTACGATGTCGTCGTGGGGCTCCACATCTATCGACGGCATCGCAGGGACTGTAAAGCCGGTCGCGCGGAAGATTCCCTTAGTTGCCCGATCCGCGTTCTGGGTTACAACGGATCCACGATAAACACCCTGCGCCTATGTCCGCCACCAGCTCCTACTTCGACTTCCAGAGTTCAGCGGGGGCAAGTTCGTCGGCGCTCACCGAAACCCTTTCTGCCGAGTCTCTGACACGCGTACTTTATCCCGATGACAGCAGCATGGGCAAGGTGCTGCGACTGATGCAACAATATTTCCTCATAATTTCCTCGTTGCATGCTCGCTCGCTGATCTCATGCGGCGCTTCCGCCGCTCGACGAGCGCGCGATTTCCGCGTTGATCACTGCTCCGATAAGCAACGATAGCCCGGTCGCATAGAGCCAGACCAAAAGAATCATCAATGCGCCCAATGACCCGTACGAGACGCTGTAATTATTAAAAAAATGCAGGTAGATACGGAATCCAAACGAAGCCGCCAGCCATATAAACCCACCAAATGCCGCTCCAGGCGTAACCAATGCCAGCGACGGCGCTCTTTCAAGTCGGGACCGTAGCGATAAATCAACGAACACCATAGGGCAACGAAAAAGATAGCAGCCGGCCAGTGAATAACCTTCCAGACGAGGACGACTAACGGATTCAATCGAAGTCCTGTCCCTAACCAACCCACAAAGTGGCTACCTGCAAGCGCCATAAACAAGGCCGTAAGAAGCAGAATTGAGGCTACTAGACTCAATACGAGTGCTATTTCGCGAACTTTGAGCCAGGGACGAGTCTCGCGGACATTAAACGCCGAATTCAGGAAGCAAATCATTGAACTTACGCAACTGGAGATACACCATAGGGCTGAAACTACGCCAAAAATCAGTTTTCCTTGACTAGCGTGTGCCGCTATCTCGGTGGTTACTCCTCTCAAAAGTTGGAACGCAGTT